>Ga0160461_1000045_pt1 | contig 186707 bp, 156 predicted proteins | sample HID1975I_E6MG_FD_108266 | JGI IMG/M metagenome (GOLD analysis project Ga0160461, IMG submission 108266) | Enriched soil microbial communities from UW Madison campus, WI, USA - HID1975I_E6 MG | ecosystem: Environmental > Terrestrial > Soil > Unclassified | place: USA: Madison, Wisconsin... | reverse complement strand
TAAGGGGCAAAGAGTAGCAAACAAGTTGCTTAAGCTTGAAGAATATGCGTCATTGTATTATTAAAGATTATAATTAAACAGATTTAAAGATTAATAGCGAAAAGCGTAAAGAATATACATAACATTATAAAATCAATTTTATTGATTCATCTTGCTGCTTAAGTTATTATAAAGAAACATCATCTTTGCGTTTATTATAAAACATTTATTTTTTTAAGTCTAATCAATTTTAATGGTTTAGCTTTTTAAATGAAATGATTTTTTTGCCACGCAAAGTTTAATAAAACAATTTCTTATTTTAAGGGGCAAAGAGTAGCAAACAAGTTGCTTAAGCTTGAGGAATATGCATTATTTTATTATGAAAGACTACCAGATTGAGCAGATATTTAATTTAGTGATCTGCGAAATTAGCTCAATCTGCGAGAGAAAACTTAATCCATGTAAGCTCTTGCCTGCTTAATATACAATTGCTTTTCATCACCCAAATATTTGAATTCGATATCTAAAGGATAACTTCTTTTGGCCATTTTTCGTTTCTGCCAAAGAAGATAAAGTTTTCTTTCTAAAACAGGAGAAATATCAAATAACTTTTTAATTTCTGTTTCTGTAAGAATAGGTTTTCCGTTATTTAGGCTTGATGTAGAACGATAATCAACGACAAAAGAACCAAATCCGTTGAAATTGTGACAGTAAAATTCATCACAGGTTACGCCTGGTTCAGGTTTTACAACAGATTCTTCACCCAACTGAACATTTACCGTAATTCCTGCATATCGGTCACGGTATAGATTTCTTGTAACCAAAACTCCGTTTGCTTTCTCATCTGGAAAAGAACGGTGTACCAACACTCCCATTGCACAGCTTTCATGATTGATTCCAAACAAATCACGCTCCTGAAAAGCACGGAAATTCCAGAAACTTGACCAGACTTCCAAAATAGCTTTTTCTACAGTTTTTTCAGTGTCTCCGATGATCGCGGTTTTAGAATCGTATAATCCAGCCCCGTTGAATCCTTCCATATCTTCAGCATTGGTTGAAGAACGGAATCTAAAGTTTTTAAAATCATTTTGAGCATTGAGCTTTTCTTCTATTTTCTTTAAAAGTTCAGGATTCACTTTAGAATTTTTCACCGTTTTTCTAAATGCTTTTAATTCCTTTTCTAAAAGTTTCACAGAATCTTTCGGAATCGCATACAATGCATTGATTTTATCCTGAAAATGATTATCCTTAATATGCTGATCAAAATAATAGAACGGGATTGCAAAAGCATATTCCGGAGTTTTATAGGACTTCAATTCTTTTTGAATCTGCTTTAAAAGTCCAAGGTTTGTAGCCTTTGATCCAATAGAATTAACGATATTTAAAGGAGTGACGGTTTCCAGATCGACTAAATCGGTTACCGAAAGGTCTCTTTTCAGAATAATTTCTTTCACCGCTTTCTTACTTGGAATTGGTTTTTGTGAAGCTTTTAATGAATATGAATTTTCTTTTGTAATCAATTCTACTTTCTTACCTAAGAGATTATTAATTGATTGCTTCTCCCAAACTTTTGTATCAACATACACCGGAATATTTCTATTTTTTGCCAGCAAAACCAAATGACTTAAAGGAGTCTGAAGTTCTGTAATAATAATTCCGCGAACGGTTGGAATAAACTCGGGAGTAGTATTGATGATAATGATTTCATCAGCTTTAGGATTAAAATCTTCCTTTTTCTGTAAATCATATTTTTTAAGAATCCCTACACTGGAAGTATTTTCAATCGACTGTTCTGTAATTCTTTTAAAAATAAAATCTGAGAAAACTGTTGGAATCTTTAATGCTTTTTTTGAATTTAGGCCGATTACATGCGGAGAATTCAGATAAAACTTCAACTTATCTTTGAAAAACACATTTTTATTGACTTCATTAAAAAAGAAATTGATCAAACTTGCATTCATCTCGTCTGACGCAGCCAGTTCCATCACCCAATCATCAGAATCTTCCAGATAATTAATATTGGCAAGAAGATACGTTCTCTTATTGGTCGGGTTATAAGATTCTTTATTAAACTCACCAATTTCCTGACTATACCCCAAAACCTGTACACAGAAATCGTAATGATAGGTATATCTCGTACTGTTAAAGAAATACATTTTTTTTGCACCGTAATCGTAGACCACTTTTACAGATTTCATATTCGTAAACTTATCGGTAAGCGGTTTTCCTGCAAGATTTAGAAACTGCTGTTTCTTGGTAATAGAATGCACATAATTATCCTGCGAATATGATAAAAATGACAAAGTGAGGAATAAGAATACTAAAATATTTTTCATGTGTTTGTGAAGATTACCTCACAAATGTAGACATTATCCTGAATGTGGCAAATAGTAATTAGCCCCGATAGAAACGGCATCCTTTTGTGAAGCAAAGCGGAACAAAAGATATAGTGGATAGCGGGAAAAAGCTACGGAAAATATAAGTAATTGGTAATGATTAAGTAATGATTAATATTTACTTTTGATGACTGTATTTTAAAAGTAAAGTCCCGCTTTGAAAATAAAACGAGACTTTACAAGTGAAAACAAGGTATCTTTAAACGACAGGTCCTGCCGCATCTTTTATTTCTTCTAATAACTTTTTGCGTTCCTGCAATCTTCTTCTGGCAATGACCGATTTACCATTGATGAGTCTTATAAATCTTGGATATTTGAATTTTTCTTCCCCAAAATGATGGGTTAAAACAAACAGCAATACTCCAAAACCTGCAACGATGATGTAACCGAAAATTCTCTTGTTGGCAGAAAGAATTGCGTTTAGCTGAATGCTTTTTAAATTGGCCGAAAGATCTTGCGGAGTGAGTGTCATTCCATCTAAATAAACTGCTAAATTGCCCAAACTCTCGATCTGAAACTGATATTGAAACCATGAAAATAATGCTGAGAAAAATCCTACCGCAAGGAAAGTACGCCAAACCAAAACCAATCCGATAGCCGCCAACATATCATCGAGTTCCAGCTTATCTAAAGTATAATACCAAACGGAAATAAATAGCGAGCCCATCCCAAAACCTTTCAGAAACATCGGCAAATACCAGTTTTCATAATTAAATTCGAGAACCATTGAAAAGTACATAATAATAGCATAACCGATCATCGCAGAAAACCCTGAAAAGATGAACATTTTGAGAGGTTTCTCTTTTTTAAACCAAAAAACAGCGACAATTCCGGCAAGAATTAATCCGGGAATCATCATCAGATTCAGTTTCGCATTGGTCAATTGATCATATCCTAAAACTCCGACTGAAAAGATATTTTGAATGGAAGCAGTTCCTAAAAACATTCCCAAACAAAACAGTAAAAACAATCCGTTTTGAACATTGCTTCGCTTAAAGATTTTAAAAGATAAATAAGGTCTTTTCAAAGTCATCTGGCGAATTGCCAACAAAGCAAAACTTACAAACGCGGCAATACTTGCATTGATAATCTTTGTGGAATTCAGCCAATCCTGCTGTTTTCCAAATGAAAAAACGTAAGCCGAAAACATAAAAGTGGAAACAAATAACAGAATACTCAGCCAATCGATATAATGCAACGGAACTTTTAAAGCAAAATATTTATTGTGCATAAAAATCCAGCAAATCAAGGCCATTACAAAACATAAAATCGCTGCGATAACGAAAAACTGCTGCCAATTGTAAAGCATCGAAATTTCTACTGCATAATAACCGGAAATCTGAGTCAAACTCAAAACAAATGTATAAAATACACCATAGAAAACTCCTCTTCCGCCCATCATTGCCATCAACGGAAGAAAAAGCTCGATCGTAATCATCATTTTAAAAAAACCAATAACCAAAGCACTTGCAATGATAATTACAGGCTCCATCGTAGTTCCGTTAATGTAACTTAGCAATCCTAAAAGTACCAGTAAAAGCACTACTTTATCACGTACTTTATATCGCATTTTAAATCTGAGAACGACCGGCATACAAGCACCCATTCCGATTGTTGTGGCATAGTTTGCCCACATAAAATATTCGGTAAGCTGACCTGTTCCATTGACCATAAAACTCAAATTTCCCGTATAAACGCCTCCTAAAGGCATCACGACAATAAGCAATAAAACTATAATTAACAGCTGAACAGGTTTTGGAACCCAATCACTGAAAAGACCTTTGTTATACATTTTTTTTATTTATTAAGAGCCAAGTGAAAAGGTAAAAGAGTCAAGTTATTGAACCACCTAAAATTTTCATGATTTTTATACTTTTTACTTGGTTCTTTTTACTTTTTACTTTTTATTTGAAATAGAAATATTCATATTCATCCCTGCGCTCAGCTTGACAACATCTTCTTTTTTGTTTGATGATGTAAATTCTATTCTTACAGGAATTCTCTGTTGCACTTTAATGAAGTTACCCGTAGAATTGTCTGTTGGAACACTAGAATATCTCGAACCCGTTGCTGCAGAAATTGCAGTTACCGTTCCTTCAAATTGTTTTCCACCCAAAGCGTCTGCGGTCATCATGATTTTTTGTCCGATTTTGATGTTCGGCATCTGACTTTCCAAAAAGTTGGCAGTAACCCATTTGTGATTATTTAAAACAATCGTTCCCACCTGTTGTCCCGGCTGAATAAGCTGGCCTTCAGAAATTACTCTTCTTCCCATCACGCCATCGTAAGGCGCAGTAATTACGGTATAAGAAAGGTTGATTTTTGCCATTTCCAACGCAGATTTTGTTCTTTTGATTTCTGCATCGTTAATTCCCAATTTGCTTTTCACTTCAGTTGTAGAAAGATTGGCTGACTGCTTTTGATTCACTAATGTTTCGTATGCTGCTTTTTGGGCATCATATTCTGTTTTCATCTGGTCAAATTGCTGTTTTGTGACCGCTTCCGAAGCTAAAAGGTTTTTGTATCGGTTTAAATTCTGTTCGGCATTCCAAAGTCTGGCTTTTGCTCCAGCAATATTAGATTCCATAACACTTACATTGTTGGAAACTGTATTTACCGATGAACTTGTCGCCGATTTTTGTGCTAAAGCATTTTGATAAGCTGCTTCAGCCTGACCAAGCTGCGTCATAATTTCCCTCTCATCCAAGATGACCAAAGTGTCGCCTTTTTTCACCTGTTGATGTTCGATGAATTTAATTTCTTTGATATAAGCTGAAACTCGTGTGTTGATTGGATTTATAAATTCCTCCACCTGAGCAGCTTCTGTATAGGTTTTATCGCCGATATGAAAATATTGACGAATCAGCCAGAACAGTCCAAAACCAATCACCAGAAAAACAATAATATTTGAGATGATGGCTCTTATTTTATTCTTTTTATTTTGTTTTTTCTTAGCTTCTGCGCTTGAAACTGCAGGCTGTGTATCTTGAGTATTTTGTTCTTTGTTTTCCATTATTTTGATTTTCAGTTTTAAAAATTAAAGTGTACCTGTAGATTTCAACAGATTATAATATTGATACAGAACATTGATTTCTGCATTGGCAAAATCTAATTCCGACTGCAGTTTTTGGTTTTGTGCATCAAGCATTTCCGCCTGTACAGCCAATTGATTCAGATATTTGGCTTCCGTAATTTTGTAGTTTTCATCCGCCAAATTTTTAGCATCATTCAGAATCTCAGCCTGCTGTATCGCTTCCTGATATTTTGTATATGCTGCATTCACTGCCATATCAAGATTCTGCTGTACCAAAGTCATCGCATCATTTGCCTGATTTTTCTGCATCTCACCAAGCTTCACTCTTTCTTTGGTTTTATATAAATTATCAATATTATAGCTCAAAGAAACACCACCTTGCCAACCGCTTGAGTACATATCCAATACAGGATTTCTTGTCGTAATAGGCCGTTGCAAAGTATAACCTCCAAAACCTGAAAGTGTCGGCATTTTATCCGTTTTAATGATTTCGATGTTTTTATCGGCAACGGCAATGTTGGTTTTTGCAGATTTTATTTGTGGATTGTTGTCGTGAGCCAAATTCAGATAATAATCCATCCCGATTCCGGTTTCTTTATTGCCTAAATTTTCTATGGGGATAATCTGTGTTTCAGAATCTAATCCTAAAGCAATATTCAGATTATAATTGAGGATTTTTCTATTGTTGACTAAAGTTAGCATTCCCTGGTCTAAATTTTTAATCGCCAATTCACCACGAATCACTTCATTTCTGGTAATCATTCCTTGCTGATAAAATTTTTGAATATTTTTCAGCCTTTCCAGGCCCAGCTTTTTATTGTTTTGAATGACAACTTCCTGATTTAAAATTTTATAAATGTCTAAATAATTAGAAATTACCAAAAACTTTATATCTTGTTTTCTGTTTTCTAAATCTAATTCGGAAAGCTGTTCACGAAGTCCTGCCAATTCAATAGACTTATTGACCAACCCTCCTTTGAAAATTAATTGAGTCGCCTGTACAGCATACGAACTTCCGTAATGCGGCATCGGAATCGTCGTTGAATTGGAAAAATCTTTGTCAATTGCGATTACATTTCCCAAATAAAATTGGCTCGTAGAAGCTGTGATTGTAGGAAGTTTCTGAAGTTTTGTAATATCTGTTTGCTGTTTTGCAATATCGATATTCTGAGCAGAAACTTTAATTTGCTGATGATTCTGAATTGCCAGCTCGGCAACTTCACTCGCTGTCATCTGTTTTATTTCTTGTGAAAAAAACAGCGCAGGAAAAAGACCTATCAAAACTGATAGTGCTGTTTTTATGTTTTTTACCATTTTACCTTGCTTTACAGATGCAAAGTTAGGCGAAGCATATAATCAAACAAATGTTTGAATTTTGGAAAAAGATGTTCAAATGTAGGATTCAGTTATTGATATTGTTGTCTGTACTGACTCGGGCTTATCTCTAAATGTTTCTTGAAAAAATGAGAAAAAGAATATTGATCACTAAAACCTAGTATCGTAGAAATCTCTGAAATAGGCATTTTAGAGGAATTTAAATAGACCTTTGCTTCATTGATTACAATAGAAGCAATAATCTGACTTGCAGACTTTCCTGTTACTGACTTCACTACCGACGAAAGATGTCTGGTTGTAATCGACTGTCGCTCGGCATAAAACTCCACTGTTCTATTATTAAGATGGTGAGACGATAAATCATTTAGGAAAACAAAAACAATCTCTTGCTGTCTCGACATCTGATTCATTGCACGGCTATCTTCGTTAGAAATAATTCCTGCTATCTGATAACAGAACACCGAAAAGAGATGCTCTACAATCTCTTTTTTATAAGTCATTTCGGTTTCAGAATCTAAAATATATTTTAAAAAATTGACACTTTTCCAAATGAGATCCAAATCATCTTTAGAAAAAGGAACTCCGACATTCATTTGCTGGCGAAAATACCGATATGTAATCAACCTATTGAATTTCAACGACAAAGCAGAAATAAATTCACGTTTATAAGAAACCATTCTCGATTGGAAATCATCACTCACAGAAATCATCTCATAAACCGTTTGCGGATCTGTCACCATAAACGTATTTGCAGTAAGCTCAAGATCATTGAAATGTTGACGAAGCTTTATAGACCCACTTTTAATAAAGATAAAAGCCGGATTATCCGGACGGAAAGGTTTATCCACAGATATTCTTTCGAAAATATTGTGTTGCGTAAAAACATCAACTCCGAATTTTTCTAAAGCAGTTATTTTATCCATTTAAATTTAATCTTCCAAAGCATACACCGCAAAACTTGCCAGCCAATGATCTCCACCATAATTCCCTTGAAATAATAATGGAAGACCATTGTTTAAAAAGATATTTGCCGTTTTTTGGAATTGCTTTTTTAGTGGATGATTATCCGGAAGAGAGTTTGCGATGCCTTTCATACACCAAGCTTTAGTGAAAGATAAACCAACTAAATGTACGGTTTGATAATCGCTCAAATCACTTACTACAGGAATTTTCTCAATATTTTCGATACTTCTTTTTTCATAAAATTGGTCAAGCCATTTTACAAATTCTTTCTGAGGAAGAATTCTTCGCATTAAATCTGCAATTTCCAAACTTGGCGAGAAAAAGTCAGAACCATCTGGTTCAAGATATGCCGGAGTTTTGGTATTATTTAAATAGAAATATTTAGCTTTTTCAATCAGTTCATTTTCAAAAGTTTTGTCACCTGTTGCTCTTGCCCAATCTAATGCAAAAACCATTGCAAACGCTGTGTTTGGATGAACTCCCGTTCTATTGGGATACGTTTGTTTTGGAAGATAAGTTTTCCATGAACTCAGAATTTTATTTGTCAAAGGCTTTAGATTCTGATGCCAGATTTTTGCTTTCGGATGATTCCAGGTCATTAATTCTTCATCTAACTTTAATAACCAAGCCCAACCATAAGTTCTTTCAAAAGTTGTTGTTAACTGATATTTCGTAAAATAATCAGCTTCAGTTTGTAGGTTTTCTTTTGTAAATGAATTATCAAGTATTTTCTCAATGTCCTTAGCAACCGATAAGTTAGGTTTTGTTTTTAGCAATCGAACTAACATCCAATGACCATGAACGGAGCTATGCCAATCAAAACAACCATAAAAACTAGGATGAAGATCTTTCGGTGTCAAAGTCACTTCATTAGCATTATTAATAATATGTGCCGTTTTATTCGGATATTCCTGATTGATGCAATGAAGCGGTTTTTCGGATAGTTTTATTGCCATTTCATCCGTCAACTTGGGGTTTTCCTGAGCGAAAATTAAAACCGGTAAAAATGCCAATGCTAAAAGACTTTTTTTCATTCAATAAAAATATAAAAGTAAATCTAGATTTTAAGCATAGTTTTTGCTCAAATTCACAAAATCGATTTATGAAAAAATTATTTATCCCTTTATTTCTCTTAATTCTTATTAACTGCAATAAATCTGGCAATCCACAAGAAATAAAATCTGATTTAGTTGAGATTATCTCAGAAGATAAAGTAATGGATATAAATGCTTCACCTGCTCAAGAAATACCCGTAGATGCAATGGTTTCGGCTAAAGCTGTCAATACAGAACCAAAATCTTCTCCATTACAAAGTAATACTATTATTGTTAAAAAAGTTATCAAAAAATGGCGATCTTGATATTCAGGTGGGTGATATTAAAAAAGCACATCAACAAGTCAATAAAATTATAAAAAGCAACAACGCTTATATACAAACTGAACGTTTTAATAATACTGATATTGATGAAAGGCAGTTTTTCACCATCCGTGTTCCACATAAAAATTTTGATGGTTTAATCAATTCTTTTTCAAACGGAATTGGTTCTGTTTTATCAAAAAATATTGCTTCCAATAACGTAACCGAGGAATACACCGATGTTTCAATAAAATTAGCCAACAAAAAAATATATCTCGAAAAATACCGAGATATGCTTCGAAATGCAAAAACGACGAAAGACATGCTGGAAATTCAGGAAAACATTCGTGAACTTGAAGATGAAATCGACGTTGCCGAAGGCAGACTTCGCTTTATTGACGATAGAGTAAATTATAGTACCTTGAATTTAATGCTGTATAAAGAGAAAGTAAGGAGCTCTGCAACTTCAAAAATAGGTTTTGGAAATCGTTTCGGAGATTCTTTCACAGAAGGCTGGAACAGTTTTGTAGCATTTTTCCTTGGAATTATTTCTCTTTGGCCATTCTTTTTAGTAATCCCGCTTGTTATTTTAATCTGGAAAAAATGGAGAAACAGAAAGAAAAAAGAATAATTTTAACCTAATTCAACAGCATAAAAAATCCGAACATCAATGATATTCGGATTTTTTTATTTTGATGAAACCGTATTAAGCGTTAAAATGTAATTTTACAGTTTCTAAAACCTGTTCGTCAGACATTTGCTGAGACGTTTCTAAAGTAATTTTTAAATTTTTAAATTGAGCAGTATCGTGAAGATAATGTTTTAATTCTTCCTGAATTGTTCCCGGTCCGGTAATCAAAACTTCTTCAGAATTCGTAAGAAGATTTTCTACTTCTTTAAAGAATTTAATCTTATTGGTTTGCTCAGCATTGTTACCTGCATTTTCACTTGAATTACCGTGCTGGATAACGGCTTTCACCGGACTGCAAAGAAAAAATTTGAATGCATTCTGTGCATCATGATTTTTTACAACTACCGCTTTTTGAGAATCGATCCATAAACCAGCTAATTTTTTTTCAGACATAATATGATTTTTAAAGTTATATATCTGAATAGACAAGAATGATGCTAAGGATGTGTTAATGGCTGTTAAATTATTATTTTAGTAAATAAAAAGCACATTACACGGATTTTTGCTGATTACGCCGATTTTTTAATAAATAGAAATCTGCTCAATTTGCTTAATCTGCGAGAGATTATAGAACATCAATTACTTTCCTAAAACAAAAACGGCAGGAATTTTATGCAACTCAGGTTTAGCTTTTTGCCAGTCTTTAATGGTTTTTGTTTTGATGAATTCATGTTCAGGATCGTTGATATTTGCTGCGATACAAAGCTTTGTGTTGGGCGATAAAAATTTGGTCAAATCTTCAAAAAGCACATTATTTCTATAAGGTGTTTCCATGAAAATCTGAGAATAGCCTGTTTTCTGAAGCTCACTTTCCAAAAATTGAACCTTTTTCTTCTTTTCACCTTTATCAATCGGTAAATATCCATTAAAAGTAAATTCCTGACCATTAAATCCACTTGAAATTAAAGCTAATATAATAGATGAAGGGCCAGAAATAGGAATGACTCTAATGTTTTTTTCGTGACACCATTTTACAATTAAATTCCCAGGATCTGCGATGCATGGAAGCCCTGCTTCAGAAAGAAGACCAAAATCCTGACCATTCAGCATTCTATCCTGAGCTTCTTTGATATCGGCATTTTCCGTGTATTTATCCAACAAAAAAAGTTTCAAATCTGACTGCTTTTTTTCAGGTGCAAAAAACTTCACAACCTTTCTTGCGGTTTTTTCATTTTCAACAAAAAAATAATCGGTCTGCATAATATAATCTTTAATTACAGGCGAAAAATGACTGATTGAAGTATTTTCTGAAAGATAAGCGGGAAGTAGGAAAAGCATTTTTGGTAAGTTATAAGTTGTAAATTATGAGTTTTGAGTTTTGGAAATGAGAAGTTTTTGGGCAATTTTTTCGCAGGCTTCATCCAGCTGATGATAGACTTTTTCAAAACCGTCGAGCTCGCTCCAGTAAGGATCGGGAACTTCACCTGAAGCATGAGTAAGATCTGCAGCTTCCATTAATAATGAAATTTTGCTTCGCTGTTCCTCATTTTGAGCTAAAGAAATTACATTTTCAAAATTGCTCAGATCCATGCAATAAATTTTATCGAAATGATTTAAATCTTCAGTCGTAATGGGGCGGGAACATTGCTTTGAAATATCAATGCCGTATTTGGCAGCAGTTTTCACCGATCTTTTATCGGGATTGCTTCCTTTGTGCATATCAATGGTTCCGGCGGAATCTACAAAAAAGCTATCTGGTAATTTTGATCGCATAATCCCTTCTGCCAAAGGACTTCTGCAAATATTTCCAAGACAGACCATTAAGATTTTCATGACACTATTATTTAAAAATTTTATTTAAAACTAATTTTAATCAACAAAACTAAATAAAAAAAGGAGAATAAGCTTATTCTCCTTTCTATAATATCGTTGTACAGAATTAATGTTTTATTTTTTCTGTCAATTCTTTTACATATTTTTTTATTTCCTTATCAATTTTAGAAACGTCTTTGATCGTTTCACAGGCGTACATTACCGTTGAGTGATCTTTACCTCCCATTTCTTCACCTATTTTTGTGAAGGTAGCATTGGTAAACTCTTTTGCAAAATACATTGCCAATTGTCTCGGAAGTGCAATTTCTCTTTTTCTTGTTTTAGATAAAAGCTGCTCTCTTTTAATTCCGAAATAATCACAAACCACATCCTGAATATAAGGAATATTGATGATCTTTTTCTGATTAGCCGCAATTTTATTAATAGTTTCCTTTAATAATTCAAGGCTTAAATCTGATTTATAAATCGTTGAATAAGCAATTACAGAATTAATAACACCAATCAATTCTCTTACATTGGTTTTTGCTTCTGCAGCAAGGAAATCGAGCATATCATCTGTAAGAACGATACCGTCTCTGCTCAATTTATCAACAATAATCTGTCTACGGGTATCGAGATCAGGAGATTTTATTTCTGCAGAAAGTCCCCATTTGAAACGGGAAACAATTCTGTCCTGAATATCCATAATATCAACAGGAGCTTTATCTGAAGTCAGGATGATCTGCTTTCCGTTTTGATGCAAATAATCAAAAATATGGAAGAAGCTGTCCTGAGTTGCAGATTTCCCGGATAGGAACTGAATATCATCGATAATCAACACATCTACCATTTGATAAAAATTGGCAAATTCTGTTTGTTTATGAGCTTTAGCAGCCGAAATAAACTGTTGGATAAATTTCTCAGATGATAAATAAAGTACTACTTTATCAGGAAATTGGCTTTTCACTTCCAGACCTACAGCCTGACCCAAGTGAGTTTTACCAACCCCATAACCTCCATACAAAAACAAAGGGTTAAAAGCAGTTGCTCCCGGTCTTTTAGCAATTGATCGTGCAACGGTAGAAGCAAATTTGTTGCTTTCACCTTCCACATAATTATCAAAAGAAAAATCTGCTTTAAGATTAGAATCGATGTTTACTTTTTTGATTCCCGGAACTACAAAAGGATTTACAATATTACCGGAAAACCCCTGAGGCATTGTTTCCTGAATTTTTGGTGTGGGAACAGACTTCCCTTTCATATTCATGGTAACCGGTTTTTCTAAGCCGCTTGGCTTGTTTTCCATTACCGAATACCAAAGTTTAACGCCTTTACCAATATTTTTCTTTAGGGCAGCAGAAAGCAATGACAGATAGTTATCTTCAATATATTCTTTGTAAAAATCACTCGGAACCATCAACGTAAGGTTATTGTCAACCAATGAAATTGGCTGTACTTTGTCGAATAGTAAATCGAAAGATTTTTCAAGTTTTTTAAGATCAGAATTATCTTCAGCTGCGTTAAGATTATCTCGCATAAACTGAAGGCACTTCTGCCATATCATCATTAAATTTTCATCCATTTTTATGCCCTGATTAATGCTTTGGTTAGTCGTTTTAGGAGGAAGACAAAGGTCTCATTTTTTATTTTCAAAAAAAAATATTTCGTGTATTGATTATTTAAAAATATATTTGTATGTATAATTAAGAGATAAAAATGATACACTCAACACACTCATTACGAGTACGTTACGCAGAAACAGATCCCATGAAATACGTCTACTACGGCAATTACGCTACATATTTTGAATTGGGACGTGTCGAACTTTTTCGCAGCATCGGAATCTCTTACGATGAGATAGAGAAGCAGGGAATTTGGCTTCCGGTTTCCGATTATAAAATTAAGTATTTAAAACCAGCATTATACGATCAAAAATTAGAAATTCACACTTTTATGAGAAAAATTCCTGGAGTGAGAATTGAATTTGAATATGAAATTTACAATGAGGAAGGCGTTAAAATCACCGAAGCCTCTACTACCCTTTTCTTTTTAAGTGCCGAAACCAACAGAGTAATCAAATGTCCTGATTTTTTAATGACATTAATTGAGGAAAACTGGAAGGCTTAAATAAAACATTTAATTTAAAATATTAAAATTATCAATTAGTTAACAATTTAACATAATAATTAAATTATACCTAAATAAAAGCATTAAAATATAACTATTTTAATGAAAAACTTGTTTAATATGCGGTTTTTTATTATATTTAAATATGCGTTTTTTTTTAAATCACGTATTAATAATAAAAAAGGAAGTTATGAGAACACACATTTTAATCTTAGTTTTTATCACAATTTTTTATTGTGTATATGCACAAACAGGGAATGTCGGTATTAATACAGAAACTCCCTCTGCAACACTTGACATCAACGGAAATTTAAAAATCCGGGCAACACCAAATTCCGCCGTAGTAGACGGACACAAACTATTGATGATCGACAATATATCTAAAGAAGTAAAAACTATTGATGCATCTGCGCTTGGATCATCTACAAATAATTCGATCGCAAAAGCAGAAGCTATAGGCAACGGCGCAGATTTAGGGTTGACATCAAATAATGGATACCAGAAAATAAATTTTCTCAATAGTCCTACATTTTCGGGATCTGCTTTTAACCTAACAAACGATGTATATACCGTTCCAGCTAATGGAATATATGCAGTAAAGTTCATCTATAAATATGGTGACGGGATACAAGCAGGTACTTTGGCCGTAAGCGGCTACCCTAGAATAGGCGTTTTCAACGGAGCCACAATGATAGAAGAGACCAAATTCAGTGTCGTAAATGCAGCTTCACTAAGCATTCTTTCGAGTACTGCCATGATCAGTTCTGTCTTTAGTTTTTCCGCAGGTGACGAGATCAGCTTTCATATGAATCCGGATAATACAAATATCGATTTGCTGAGCAATAACATTCACACTTCTGCTATTATTTATAAGATTTCAGATTGATTTTAAGAATCATCAATATGGTCAGGATTTTTATATTTTTAAAGTTTCTCGTTGTAATTAAGTATTTTTGATAACAAATCAAATCTATGACTTCCCTTTTACTTCTAATCTTCATATTAATCATTCTTGTCTCTTGGGTTTATTACAAACTTAATCGGAGAATTGAAATTTTGGAAAAACAGATTTCCGATTTATCTAAAAAAGAATCTCAGGAAAATAAGGAAATAAAGGAAATAGAAAATGAGGACATAATCTTACCTACACAAGCAACCAGCTACAATTTCACATCTACTGCTACCTCTACAGATCGTAAAGAAACAGAACAAGAGATTCAAAAAGACTGGCTGGTTCCTTTTTTTGATTTTATCAAAAACAATATCCTTACGATTATTGGCATCTTTACTTTGGTTTTAGGAATAGGCTATTTTATGAAATACGCCATCGATAAAAACTGGATTGGTGAGAACTCAAGAATGGGAATTGGTTTTCTGGCAGGATTTATTCTTATCATCGCTGCCCATTTCATCAGAAAAAATTATACTATTTTCTCATCTATAATTATGGGTGGCGGACTTGCTGTGCTGTACTTTACGACCACGATTGCATTCAGAGAATATCATTTGTTTACGCAGAATACCGCATTTCTTATCACTTGTGCGATTACTTTGCTTTCCATATTTCTTTCGTACCGTTACAACAGTGAAACACTGATTGTTTTTTCATTGTTCGGTGGCTTTCTGGCTCCGTTAATGATCAGCACCGGGCAAAGCAATTACATTTTCCTTTTTACCTATCTGTCTTTTTTAAATATAGGAATGCTGATTACTGTTTATCTTAAAAACTGGAAAAGTGTCGGCTGGATCGCATTTATTTTTACAGCAATCTATCTCTATTTCTGGACTATTCAGAAAACTGATCTTACCACTATAATATTTTACATCGTTACATATATTATATTTTATGCATTTGCGCTTCAGAATTATTTTAAATACAAAATGCTTTCAAAGCTTGATATTTTGATGCTGGTTTTGATTAATTTCACGAGTATCATTGGTCTGGTTTATATATTTAATGTTTTAACATATAACCCGCTAAGTATTTTCCCGCTCGCTTTTGCAGTGATCAATGTATTTTTTGCTTTCAGAGAATATCAGAATAAAAAGTTTGAAAGAAATTATTCTGTTTTTGCTGGAATCGGCATCAGTCTTTTGACTTTGGCGGTGGCATTACAATTTAAAACCCACCTCATCACCAGTGTTTGGGCAATAGAAGCCTCACTTTTGTTGTACATCTGGAAAAAGACCAATCACAGCATTTTCAAAGTATTTTTCTACCTGCTTTTTCCATTGGTTATTTTATCGCAAATAATGACGTGGACGGAATATATTAATAATGAAAAACATTTAACCGTCGTTTTCAATCCTGTTTTTCTGACAAGTCTGGTTGTTATTGCAAGTTGCTTTTTCAATTTAATTTTACTTAAAAAAGAGTCGAAAGAAAAAAGTGATACCGAATTTTTTGAAAACACTTTTAAAATTTTATGCTTTGGCGTTATATATCTTTCTATTCTGTTTGAACTGATTTACCAGCTTTCATCATTGCATCTTGTCATCATTTTTACATACAGCTTTTTGTACAGCATTGTTTTTACGTGTTTATTATTAAGCATAAAGAATCAATTAAGCATTTCAGAAAATTTAGAAAACCTATTGATTTATGGAGCATTACTCTTGTTTATAGCACATATTTCAAGTTCACAAATCGTAAATGCAGTATTATCAAAAGAAATTGATATCAATTTTTATTGGGTTCATTTAATATATTTGTTGCCGCTGCTGTATTTCATTATAAAGCTGATTCCAAAATCGGAGTTTTTAAAACAGAAAGCAAGCTACTGGATCGTATCATTTGTATGTATTCTTTCTGTAAGTTTTGAATTGTACAGAATTTATATTTTCTCAAATAATAGTAATTACAAAAATCTCTTTGAACACCAAGAACACTTCAGGGTTCTTTATCTTCCTATCATCTGGGCTGTTTTATCCTGTAGTTTTATTTTTGCAGGTCTTAAAAAGAATATTCCTGAGCTCAATAAAATAGGCTTTAGTTTACTTGGGATCACCATCCTCAAACTATACCTTTATGATGTCTGGCAAATGGATAATGTTTCAAGAATTATAGCGTTTATTATTTTAGGTATAATTTTATTAATGAGCTCCTTTATGTTTCAAAAATTTAAAAACATGCTAAAAAATCTTGTTGAAAAAGATGAAAACTCGGCCAATGAAGAGATTTAAAATTACTATAAAGACTATATTTATCAACATTTTACAATTATTTTAAAAATTCACTTGATATTTTACAAAAAGTAAGTATATTTATCACGTTTTTAACACTTATATTATTAACTATGAAAAAATTTCTATATTCTCTGTTGATCTTCGCTTCTGCAACATTATTTGCGCAGAAAAATACGACAGTAAAATTTGCCGTTGCAGGAGATATGGTGGGTACAACAACATTGTTTGAAAACCAAAAAGAATATGTACAAAGTACGCAGGCATATAAAGCTGCCAATTTACCTCAAAAACTGAAAAAATTTAGTTTTATAGCAGATCAGGGGCTTTCTGAGGTTAAGTTAAAAAACAATCTAGGTCCTTTAGACAATGCAAGCTTAGCACAATATAATGAGCAAAGCAACCTTCCTAAAGACACTCCTGTAATCATTGAAGGTTATGAATTCAAGGATACGAATATGAGAATATTTGCAGGAATTGTACAGCAGCTAGAAGTTAAAGACTACAATGGTGTAAAATCTGTATTTATTACAACTACAGCAAAATAAAAAATCAAATTATATTTAAAAACGGATGTTCTTTCGAGCATCCGTTTTTTTTGTGATTAATATTTGTTATTCCACTTTTTCTTTAGTTCGTCGTATATTTTCTTTTCGGTGGCATTATTTCCTGGTTCGTAGAATTTAGCATCTTTTATTTCTTTCGGCAAAAAATCCTGATCCACAAAATTGCCTTCAAAAGAATGGGCATATTTGTATTCTTTACCATAATCTAAATCTTTCATCAGCTTTGTCGGAGCATTTCGTAAATGTAAAGGGACAGGCAGATTCCCGGTTTTCTTTACAAACGCTAATGCTTCATTAATCGCAGCATATGCCGAGTTACTTTTTGGTGAAACTGCAAGATAAATAACCGTTTCACTCAATAAAATTCTTGCTTCAGGATTCCCGATGACATTGATTGCCTGAAAACAACTGTTGGCAATAACCAAAGCATTCGGATTGGCCAGACCAATATCTTCCGAGGCGAGAATAAGCATTCTTCGCGCAATAAATTTAATATCTTCTCCACCAGCAATCATTCTTGCAAGCCAATAAACCGCACCATTAGGATCGCTTCCGCGCATCGATTTAATAAAAGCCGAAATAATATCGTAATGCTGCTCTCCATTTTTATCATACAACGCCATCGTTTCCTGAAGAACCGACATAACATCATCATTGGAAATCTCTTTATTGTCTGAATTTTTAAACTGATTAAGTACCAACTCCACTGAATTGATCAGCTTTCTGCCATCACCACCGGAATACTGAATGAAAGCTTCCTTTTCTTTAATCTTAAAATCAGTTCTCTCATCTTTATTAAATCTTTTTGAAGCAATATCAATAAGCTCTTCCAGCTTTTCGTGACTTAAAGCTTTCAATATATAAACCTGGCTTCTAGAAAGTAATGCCGAAACCACTTCAAAACTAGGATTTTCGGTAGTGGCGCCAATAAGAACCACCCAGCCTTTTTCTACAGCATGAAGTAGAGAATCCTGCTGAGATTTATTAAAACGGTGTATCTCATCAATAAATAGAATCGGTGATTTTCCTGAAAAAAGATTTTGTTTTTTGGCATCTTCTATCACATCACGCACATCCTTTACCCCCGAAGAAACAGCCGAAAGCTTAAAGAATTTCCTTCCTGATTTTTCAGAAATAATTTCTGCCAAAGTCGTTTTTCCAGTTCCCGGTGGTCCCCAAAGAATAAGAGAATTTAAGGTATCATTTTCCAGCATCTTTCTGATTGTGCCTTTTTCACCGGTAAGATGCTCCTGCCCCAAAACTTCATCTAAGGTTTTCGGTCTTAATCTTTCTGCTAAAGGAGTATTATGATTCAAGATTTATCTATTTGAATTTAAAATATTTGCGAAAGTAAACAGAAATGAAAAAACCGATTAAGTTATCCGAAGGATCATCTGTTTACCGTCTGAAACTTCAAACAAATTTAAACTAAATTTCAATTTTTTACCCTACTTTTGCAATGTTTTGAAACTTTCATTTAATAAAATCATTACTTCACCCTTGGTAATTCTCATTAAATTTTACCAATGGTTTATCTCGCCATTACTTCCCAAGAATTGCCGATACGAACCTACCTGTTCGCATTATATGGTAGAATCTCTGCAGGTACACGGCATTTTTAAAGGATTTTGGATGGGTGTAAAAAGAATTTCAAAATGTCATCCCTGGGGCGGAAGCGGCTATGATCCGGTTCCTCCAAAAAAATAAACTATTCAATAATAAACAAATAAAAATGAGTACTATTCTCTTTCGAACTTATCTTGTTGCATTTGCATTGATTTCGCAATGCTTTTTCTCACAATACTATAAAGATGGTTTATCAGACGGAACTTTAAAAGTCAATTCCCAAGATATTCCTGTGAAGATTTTTGCAACTTCAGAACCTTACGAGCTAGATTCTTTTGCGCAGATTAATAAAAACCCAAGCACTTTGGTTATCCTCAACAAATCTAATGTTGAAAAATCACGTTTTATCAGCAGTTCGATGATTTTGGCTAATTATAAAAATGCAAAATATCAATTTTTCGATAAAGAATTTAAGCTGATAGAAAACGTTCCTGTAACTGCAGATAATATCGAAACGCTAAAATATGTGGTAAGAACTGAAAAACCTATTGCTTCAGCTGATACCGTATCTTTGGAAACACCATTTAAAATCTGGGATCCTACTTCAGGAATTGAATTGGGTCCGATAACGCTTCATTTCTACAGTTTGATGTTTATTTTTGCATTTGGTCTGGGATATGTCTTAATGACCAAAATGTTTAATACGGATAATGTAAACCTTAAATATCTTGAACCTCTTTTTACATGGACTTTAATCGGGACAATTTTGGGAGCAAGAATGGGACACGTTATTTTTTATCAGCCTGAATTATTCAAAGAAGATTTTTGGAGTGTCTTTTTACCAATCAGTACAAAAAATGGGTTAAAATTTACAGGATTTTCAGGACTGGCAAGTCACGGAGCTACAATTGCATTAATTTTCACAACGCTTTATTATTCATTTAAAATCATCAAGAAAAATCCGTTTTGGGTATATGACAGACTTGGAATCGTGGTTGCAATTGGAGGTGCATTTGTGAGAATGGGTAACTTTTTCAATTCTGAAATCGTTGGTAAACCAGTTGATCCTAATTCTCCTTTTGCCTTACTTTTCCCACAACAAAGCAGTGAATACGGAATTACCGTTCCTCGTTATCCGACGCAGTTATTTGAAGCAATCGGTTATGTTTTATTATTTATTTTACTTTGGGTTTTATACAAGAAAACCAATAAAAAATATCAGCAAGGTTGGTTATTTGGTTTATTCTTCATTATTCTTTGGGCGATCAGATTCTTTGTAGAATTCCTGAAAGAGCCTCAAGGCGATGAGTTTATTTCTTTTGCAGGATTAAATACGGGGCAGATTTTATCAATCCCATTCATGATTGCAGGATTTGTAATAATGATTTATTCTAAAAAATTCAAAATTACAGAAGCTGAAAATGCTAAACCTGAATAATTTTTTTATCAAATAAAAATATGAAAGTCACAACTGGGTTGTGGCTTTTTTGTTTAAGTCGAGAAAGACGTTTCCGAGTTCATTAATTACATCAGTGGGCTGCATTGCTTCTTTTGAATATTTTTCGGCAGCAAAATCAGCAGCTTTTCCGTGAAGCCAGACTCCTAAAACGGCAGCTTCTTCTTCAGAATATTTTTGGGCTAAAAGTGAAGTGATAATTCCGGTCAAGATATCTCCGCTTCCCCCTTTTGCCAAGCCTGAATTTCCTGTGATATTGTAGAAAACATTTCCCGAGGGTGTTATAACTTGCGTGTGATGATCTTTTAAAACAATATAAATCCCCAAGTCTTTTGCTTTTGTTTTGGCTAAATCTAATCTGTCAAATGAGTTTTCCGTTGTACCGAAAAGCCTCTCAAATTCTTTCGGATGCGGCGTAATAATTGATTTTTTGGGAATCAATTTCATGTAATTCTTGTCTTTAGAAATAATATTTAACGCATCAGCATCCAAAATTAAAGGAGATTGATGATTTTCAAGAAATTCTACCAATGCTTTTTCCGTTTCTTTTTCCGTTCCGAGACCGGGGCCAATTCCGTAGACCGTATTTTCCTGTTCTTCAATTTGATTAATATTTTTTTCGCCACCATTCATAAACATTGCTTCAGGAACATTTGTCTGTACTATTTCGTAACCACAATTGGGAGCCAGGACAAACGTAAGACCTGAACCCGCTTTTAAAGCAGATTTCGTAGCTAACATTACAGCTCCTATTTTCCCGTAACTTCCGCCAACAATAACCGATTTACCATAATTGCCTTTATGGGCAAAATCTTGTCTGATTTTAAAAATATTCTTAATGACTTCATCATCAATTACAAAATCATTATTTGAAGTATTTTCAATAAATTCCTGAGATAAATTGATATCTAAAACAACCACTTTTCCTGTAAAACTTCCGGTTTCCGGATGAAGGAAAGCCTTTTTCCAAAACTGGAAAGTCAATGTGTAATCTGCTTTGAATATCGTTGCATTTTCATTATTCATTTGATCGGCAAACATTCCCGATGGAATATCAATTGATATTTTGGGATTGACTTTTGAATTTAAAATTTCAATCACTTTTTTGAAAATCCCTTCCTGGTTTTTTGATAATCCGGTTCCGAAAAGAGCATCGATGATAATTGTTTTCTCATCAAAATTGTATCTTTCAATCTCATGAAAATCTTTCAGCGAAATTCCTGAAATATCTTTTAATTTTTTATAATTTACTAAAGCATCATCAGAAAACTTAAGATGATCCTTATTAATAAAAACGTCTATATCAAAACCTTTCAGATACAGCAGCCTTGCAATGGCAAAACCATCACCGCCATTATTTCCGTTTCCACAAAACACAGCAAACTTTGTATGATTTTTATAGTTTAAATAAATCCATTCAGCACAATTCAGAGCAGCTCTTTCCATCAACTGAACAGATGAAACCGGCTCATTCTTAATCGTATATTGATCAGCCAATCTGATATTTTCAACAGTAAAAACTTTCATATGGATCTTTTTTTCTAAGCGTAATTATATATTATGATGATTAAAGCAAAAAAAATACCCAAAAAATATTTAAAAATTATTATATTTAAATGATACTTTTGTGTAAAACAACTAAAAATATAAATTATGGGATTTGTTAAAGAATTTAAAGATTTTGCATTCAAAGGGAATGTTGTAGATCTTGCTGTCGGTGTTATTATCGGAGCAGCTTTCAGTGCGATTGTAAAATCATTTGTAGACGATATTATTACACCATTGCTTCTAAACCCTGCTTTAGAAAAAGCGAATGTAAAAAATATAGCCGAACTTTCCTGGAACGGGGTGAAATATGGTAATTTTCTATCATCCGTAATTAGTTTCCTAATTGTAGCTTTCGTTTTATTTCTGCTCATTAAAGTAATCAGCAGGCTCAACAGAAAAGAAGAAGTGCCTGCAGCTCCTGCCGGACCAACTGAAGACCAAAAATTATTAATGGAAATCAGAGATTTGTTAAAAACAAAAAATAATATATAAAATAAAAAATGCCGCAAAGATTTTGCGGCATTTTTGTTTATTCTTAAAGATTCAAAATTAATGAATCTGCAAAATACTTGAGATCTGTTCTGCTAAAGACAGCCCAATTCTATCCTGAGCTTCCAAAGTTGAAGCACCTGTATGTGGCGTTACAGAAATTTTAGAATGCGTAATAATTTCTTTTGAAGGAGTCGGCTCATTAATGAAAACATCAAGACCTGCAAACCTTACTTTCCCTGAATCTAACGCTTCAATTAATGCAGTTTCATCGATCACACCACCTCTTGAGCAGTTGACGATGGCAACACCGTCTTTCATCATTTCAAACTCAGATTTACCAATCATGTAGCCCTCTTTCTGAGCCGGAACGTGAAGCGTAATAAAATCTGAATGTTTTAAAACCTGTTCCAAAGGTTCAGTTTCTATATCAACATTGATGAACTGATTGTTGTAGAAAGTGACTTTAATACTCGCTTTTCCTACCATATTATCAGCAGCGATCACTCTCATTCCCAAACCTAAAGCGATTTTGGCAACTTCCTGACCGATTCTTCCCATCCCTACAATTCCGATGGTTTTTCCTTTTAATTCAATCCCTGCAGCGTACGCTTTTTTAAGCGATGCAAATTCGGTATCACCAATCAAAGGCATTTTTCTGTTTGAATCCTGCAAAAATCTTGCTCCTGAAAATAAATGCGCAAAAACCAATTCAGCAACCGATTCCGAAGAAGCAGAAGGCGTATTGATCACATGAATTCCTTTTTCTCTTGCATAATCTACATCAATATTATCCATCCCAACTCCACCTCTTCCGATGATTTCCAGTGACGGACAATTGTCGATAATATCTTTTCTCACCTGCGTCGCACTTCTTACCAACACAGTACGGATCTTGTGCTCGTTGATGTAATCTAAAAGAAGCTCCTGAGGAACTTTTTTTGTAATTACTTCAAAGCCTTTCTCGGTTAATGCATCAACTCCTGATTGATCTAAACCGTCGTTTGCTAAAACTTTCATACCTAATAATCTATTTAAAAATGTAAAAAGATTTAAAAATTAAAAGAATTTCTGGTTTTTCACCTTTCGTTTAATCTTTAAATCCTTTCTATGATTTAATCTTCTTTAAAAACTTCTATTGTAACTTGCTTTTCTACCAAATCTGTAAATTTGCCTTTGTATCTTGTAGCTCTTACGAGGTGATTATCAATCCAGTGATAATTTCCGCCTCTTGGTTTACCACACAAAACACTGTGATATTTGAAGCCGTGCTTGTCTAACCAATCTATCGTAATCTGTTTTAAATTTTCAGTTCTTGAAGTAAAAAAACAAATCTGGTGTCCTTCGTCATACCATTTATTCACAGTTGCCAAAGCATCAGGAAAAGGCTCGCACGTTACCATTCTTTCGGGTTCTTCGTTGGGAACATCTTCTGTAATTGTTCCGTCTATATCGATAAGATAATTTTTAATTCCATCTTTCAGAATCGGACTGATATGCTCAATATAATCTAGCTCCATCGTTCAAAATTTTAAAGCGCAAAGTTACACTTTATCATTCAAACAGTTATATTAATCTTAGTTTATGTTAAAATTTTAACACAAAATCAAGTTTAAAAATAATAAAAATTAACCTTTCATTGCATTTTTCATAAATAATGCGAATGTTTTTCACTTCCGCAAAAGCCAATATTTCATAAATAATTAAAAAAACTAAACATTTATTTTACAAAATCACGTTTTAAACTTAAATTTGTAGGAATGGAAGAATTGGTCGTATTAGTAAATCCTGAGGATGAAGTATTAGGTTTAATGGAAAAACAGCAGGCTCATATTAATGGTTTGCTCCATCGTGCTTTTTCCGTTTTTTTATTTAATGAAAACGGTGAAATGCTTTTGCAGAAACGTGCTGCCAACAAATATCATTCTCCTCAACAATGGACCAATGCCGTTTGCTCTCATCCAAGAATTGAAGAATCGTATCTTGAAGGTGCAAAAAGAAGGCTGAAAGAAGAACTGGGAATTGATGCCGGGCTTTCAGAAAAATTTCATTTTATCTATAAAGCAGACGTTGGAGGCGGACTTTGGGAGCACGAGCTCGATCATGTTTTTAGCGGAACTTACAATTCAGATTTTAGTCTGAATACTGATGAAGTGGAAGAAGTGCGCTATATTTCACCGGAAGATTTAGATAAAGAAATTTCGGAACATCCTGAGCAATTTACAGAATGGTTTAAAATTATTCTGGAAGAATATAAACATCATTTTTAAACACAATTATGAAAAAATCTATTTTAATTACGGCACTTCTGATAAGTGTCTACTCATTTTCCCAAGATCTGGGCAAAGAGCGTTACGAAAGCGAAAACTATTCGATCTCGATGCCCGATACCTGGAAGGCAACCGATGATGAAGGCATTGTAAATATCTTTCCCACTAATGAGATTGGCGCAATTACCATCTCAGAATATCACAATCTGGATCTGCCAAAAACAGATGTTAAAAAATTCATTCTTGCCTTATACAATTCTCCAGATGAAGAGAAAAAAGTAAAAAATACAGGCAGCAAAAAAGGATATTCTGAATATCAGTATGAATATTTTGATGAGAAAGAAAAGCTTTTCTGGGTTACAAAATTATATCAGAAAGACAAAGACATCTTCCTTGTGAGCATCAATTGCCAGCAAAAACACTGGAATGGAAATTATATGAAAGTTTTCAACGAAGCTTTTGAAAGTTTTAAAATTAAAAAATAGAAATAAATCTAACTATGAAAAAAACAGCATTGTACGACAAACACGTTTCTTTGGGAGCGAAAATAGTACCTTTTGCAGGATTTGAAATGCCTGTACAATATTCCGGAGTAACGGAAGAACACTTTGCAGTAAGAGAAAAAGCAGGATTATTTGACGTATCTCATATGGGACAGTTTTTCGTTGAAGGTGCTGGTGCAAAAGATCTTTTGCAGTTTGTGACGACCAACAATGTAGATGTTTTAGAAAACGGAAAAGCTCAATACTCTTGTCTTCCAAACGAAAACGGAGGAATTGTAGATGATCTTATCGTTTACAAAATGGAAGATGAAAAATATTTTGTAGTTGTAAATGCTTCAAATATCGATAAAGACTGGGATCATATCTCAAAATACAACAGTTTCGGCGCGAAATTAACCAATGCTTCAGACGAAATGTCTCTATTGGCAATTCAGGGTCCGAAAGCAACTGAAATTCTTCAGAAATTAACAGAAACTAATCTTTCTGAAATCCCTTATTACAACTTTACCGTTGGTAGCATTGCTGGCGTTAGCGATGTGATCATTTCAAATACAGGTTATACAGGAAGCGGTGGTTTTGAAATTTATTTCAACAACGAATCTGCAGAAAAATTGTGGGATGCTATTATTGAAGCCGGAACAGAAGAAGGCATCATTCCTTGCGGATTGGCTGCAAGAGACACTTTAAGATTAGAAAAAGGATTCTGCCTTTACGGAATGGATATCGACGACACAACGTCTCCTATTGAAGCCGGATTGGGATGGATTACCAAGTTTGATAAAGACTTTGTTTCTAAAGATATTTTCGCAAAACAAAAAGAAGAAGGTATTACCAGAAAATTGGTTGGTTTCGAATTGACAGACAAAGGCGTTCCGAGACATGATTATCCTGTGGTAGACGCAGAAGGAAATGTAATCGGGAAAGTAACTTCAGGAACTCAGTCACCGATGAAAAAAATCGGTTTGGGAATCGCTTATGTTGATAAACCACATTTCAAATTGGGAACTGAAATCTTTATTCAGGTAAGAAATAAAAATATTCCGGCGAAAGTGGTAAAAATGCCATTCGTATAATTAGAAATATTTTAAAATATAAAACCGCAGATTCAGTCTGCGGTTTTTTTGTTATGATAAGCTTCGTTATAAAACAATTTTTTAGGAGCTATTTCCCGCTTTACATTGCAATCTTTTTTTTGCAAAAAAGGATTTCCATTGCAATCGGGGCTAGGATTTTTGTCTTTTTTTTTAGCGTTTGTCACTAAAACAAAAAATTACTCGTAAAAAAAATTAAAGGTTGCTTCGTCGCTCCTCGCAATGACAAAACAATTAATCAGCTCTGAAGAATGCCTTCAAAGCATCTACATTTTTTTTATCACTTCCTATAAAAATCTCTTTATCTGTAACAAAAACCGGACGCTTAAGGAATGTATAATGATCTAAAATAAGCTCTTTGTAATCACTTTCCTGTAAAGTTTTAGGATCTAGCTCTCTTAATTTAATTTGAGTAGATTTTTTACTGAACAATTCTTCGTACGAATTAGTTATACTGTACATTTGTTCCAGCTCTTCTATGGTAATCGGTTGTTTTTTTATTTCTCTTAGCTCCCAATCTGAAAGATTAAAGTTTGCCAAAATCTTCCTGCATGTATCGCATGTATTGAGATAAAATACTTTTTTCATAATATAATTACATATTTTTTTAATGTTAAATGAAATGCCGCCTTTATTTCAGAACCAATTTTTGATGAAATATGGACGTTTCACTGATAAAAATTTAATCTTCAAAAGTAAGGCTAAATATAAAATTTTGAAAATTATTAAATACCTTTATTAAAATTAAAAAAAAATGGATAACAAACCTGTTACTTTTCAGTTTATTTCTGAACCTTCAGATGTTAATTATGGTGGAAATGTACACGGCGGAAGTGTAATGAAATGGATAGATCAGGCCGGATACGCCTGTGCAACAACCTGGAGCGGAAATTATTCTGTAACGGTATATGTAGGCGGAATTCGTTTTTATGAACCTATTAAGATCGGTGAAATAGTAAAAGTAGAAGCGCAGGTAATCTATACGGGCTCTTCGAGCATGCATATTTCGATCAACGTTTTTTCGAGAAACCTAAAACAACCTACTTTTGACAAGAAAACACATTGCATCATTGTATTTGTAGCCGTTGACGAAAACGGAAAGAAACTTCCTGTCCCCAAATGGGTTCCTGAAACTGAAGAAGAAAAACAACAGGAGAAATATGCCAAAAGACTGATGGATTTGAGGGCTCAAATTGAAAATGAAATGAAACCTTTTTTATAAGAATCATTTAAAGTAAAAACCCATTCCAAAGATTTGGAAGGGTTTAATATTTTAGTCTTTGCAATTATACACTTGCGGGCATCCCATGTATTGCGTGCAATAGAAAGGACCCGTAACGGCTCCTGTACAACTGCATCCACAAAGAGATAAATCCGGAGTTCCTACTTTACCTATTCCTCCGACAATGTCTTTAAGGTCAGACTTTTTAAGTTTTTTCGCGTTCTTTAGAATGTTGTTTGTCATGTGATTTGATTTTAATTATTAATATAGTTTGAATATCGAATTTACTATTATTATAAATATAACGCAAACAAACAATAAATATTATCCAAATTTCTACACATAATTAAGACAAGCCGAACTAATTCATAATAATTTTTAAACCGGCTGAGACTTAAATAAAAAAACCTTCCATTGACTAGAAGGTTTTATGCATATTTTTATTTTTAAATCTAGCTTAAAACTAAAGAAGATCTATTTTTTATTTTTAATATACGTCTTTGCAAGTGTATACCTGAGGACAGCCGATATACTGTACGCAATAGTAAGGACCTGTAACTGCTCCTGAGCAATCGCATCCACAAAGAGACAGATCCGGGTTTCCGCTAACTCCTCCGCTGATCTCTTTAAGATCGGCCTTTTTTAATTTTTTCGCATTTTTTAAAATGTTTGTCATGTGATTTGTTTTTTAATTAATATAGTTTGAATATCAAATTTAAATATTATTTATCAACACACAACCAAAAAACCAAAAATATTATCAAAATTTCAAATATTAGCAGACTCAGACTATAATAATGTATACAGTAATTTAATGTGGATTAAAATTAAAATTAAAAAAACCTTTCAAATACTTGAAAGGTTTTATACATATTCTTGTTTTAAACTTTAATTATCTTGCGATATTTACAGTTCTGGTTTCTCTGATTACCGTAACTTTTACCTGTCCGGGATACGTTAATTCATTCTGAATTTTCTCAGAAATATCATAAGAAAGCTGAGAAGACATTTCGTCGTTTATTCTACTGCTTTCTACCATTACTCTCAATTCTCTACCTGCCTGAATTGCATACGCTGAAGAAACACCCTCAAAACTCAATGCTGCAGCTTCAAGATCTTTAAGTCTTTGGATATAAGATTCCAAAACCTGTCTTCTTGCTCCTGGTCTTGCCCCTGAAATCGCATCGGCAACCTGAATGATCGGAGATAATAGAGACGTCATTTCTACTTCGTCGTGGTGAGCACCGATCGCATTGATCACTTCTGCGTTTTCACCATATTTCTCTGCCCACTGCATTCCTAAAAGTGCGTGTGGAAGTTCAGATTCCTGCTCAGGAACTTTTCCGATATCGTGTAAAAGACCTGCTCTTTTGGCTAATTTTACGTTTAATCCTAATTCTGCAGCCATTGTCGCAGCAATATTGGCAACTTCTCTTGAGTGCTGTAAAAGGTTTTGCCCATAAGAAGAACGGTATTTCATTCTACCAACGATCTTCACCAATTCCGGATGTAAACCGTGAATTCCCAAATCAATGATCGTTCTTTTACCAACTTCTATAATTTCTTCTTCGATTTGCTTTCTTGTTTTTTCTACAACTTCTTCAATTCTTGCCGGGTGAATTCTACCGTCAGTAACCAATCTGTGAAGCGATAGTCTTGCAATCTCTCTTCTTACCGGATCAAAACATGAAAGAAGAATAGCTTCCGGAGTATCATCAACGATGATCTCAACCCCTGTAACTGCTTCCAAAGCACGGATATTTCTACCTTCTCTACCGATAATTCTACCTTTTACTTCATCAGATTCAATATTAAATACCGAAACTGAATTTTCAATCGCCTGCTCCGTTCCAATTCTCTGAATGGTCTGAATAACGATTTTTCTCGCTTCACTTTTAGCATTCAGCTGAGCTTCTTCCATAATGCTCTGAACGTGCGCCTGAGCTCTGGTTTTTGCTTCAGCTCTCATGGTTTCTACCAATTCTGCTTTCGCTTCTTCTGCTGTATAGTTTGAAATTTTCTCAAGCATTTCAACTTTTTTGGCAGTTGCCTGCTCTAGATCGCTTTGCTTTTTCTCTAAAATCTCGTTTTTCTTAGCATAATCAGCAATCTGTCTGTCTAGATCTTTTTCTAATTTCCCTGCCTTGCTAAGTTCGTCATTCAGCTTATTTTCTTTGTCTTTCGTTCTTTTTTCAGCGTCCTGCATCTTCTTTTCGCGAGCCTGAATATCTGCATCGTGCTGTGACTTTAGTTCCAAGAATTTTTCTTTAGCCTGAAGATTCTTTTCTTTTTTTATGGATTCAGCTTGTACATTAGCTTTTTCTATTAAATTATCTGCATTTTTTTGTGCATCGTCTATAATAAATTTTGCCTTGGTATTGAGAGAGCTTTTTGAGAAAAACATCCCTGCTACTGCACCGATTACTAAGCAAATTACGCCTATAATAATAGCGGTTGTTGTCATATATATTGAGTTTTAATTGTCTTGTTAATTTAAAATAAAAAACCCACAGTAATTCAGTGATTTAGAGTAAACTCCGGATCTCCACGATTTGATCTGATTTCTTCTCTCTGTAATCTGCGTAAAGCAGCACGCCATTGAAAAGACTTTCGACCGTTAATTGTTTAGTGTTGAGTTTACCTTAATGTGTTAGAATTACTGTAGGCAGTTTTTTCCGGAAAAAGTTTCTATTTTCCTATATCACCCAGCGACTGATTAATATTCACTAATCTTTCGTTGGTTGATTTTATATTTTTTTCATGATTCAGAGCAACTACTTCTGCATTGGTTCCCAATTTCAGGGCACACATTGCCAAAGCATCTTGTTTGTCTCTTACATCAAAATTTTGTTCAAAATCTTTAATCATATTTTCAATCTGCTTCCCCACTTTACGCAAAGTTTCTTCTTCTGCTGCGGGTACATTTAGCGGATATACTCTTCCTGCAATGTTGATGGTTATTCTCCTTACCTCCATTATAATCCACTGTTTTGAAGCTGTGCAATACAAAAGTCTACTTCTTTTACCAATCTGTTGATATGGTTTTTCATGAGTCTGTTGTGTTCAGGATTTCCTGATATTGCTGAATACAATTTTATATTTTTCTGTTCTTCTGCCAATACCTGATTTTTTTTTCTTTCCTCGTCATATTTCGTCTTCAGCTCAGCATGCTCTTTATTTAATTCTAAATATTTTTCAGATATATTTTGATGGCTTTTTTGGAGGCTCAAAATCTTTTTCTCTAATTCTGAAAAATTATTTTCTAATTCTTGAAGCATTTCAGGTTTATAAATTTTCTAACTATTAGCAAAAATAGGAAAATATTAGTACCGACAAAAATAATAGTCTCTATATTTTGACAAAAATAAAAAAGGAGATGCCAGGCACCTCCTCTTTATATTAATTTTTTATTATATTATTCAAATTTCAAAACAAACATTACTGCTCTTGTTTGTAATGTAGAAACTGCTGCAGACCAATATGGAGGCGTTGTAGCATTATCTGCAACCATTTCGTTATTCATAAAGAATGTACCTCTGATTGCCGGAGTTAATTTAAATTTATTAAAATAGAATTGAATTCCCATTTCTGCAGACCACGCAAAATTGTGTGTTGTAGATCTGAAAACCTGCTGCATGTTATCATCCTGAGAATCTGAGTTTGACTGTAAATTAACAATATAATTCACACCAGCCGAAACATACGGTCTCGAGTTATACCATCTTTCACCGTGTAACTCCAACATTACAGGAATATCAACCAAAGTAGATTTAATATCTCTTACTCTGTCTTTTTCTGTTAAAGCAATCGGAGCAAAAGGAGGATTCGTCAAACTTCCATCCTGATACCTTGAATTAGTATCTGTATTAAAAATCAATTGTCTTTGAGCAAACTGCAAACCTGGCTCTAATCTTACGTCTAAATAATCATTAAGTCTGAACTTGGCAATAAGACCGGCTCCGAAGCTCGTGCTTTCTTTTGAAGATACTAGATTATAATTTTCATACATTCCATATCTTGGGTTGAGCACAATTCTATAATCCAGTAAATTACCATTCAGATAAAACCCCCAACTGACTTTTTTCTGGTCAAAGTCTTCCAACCTGTCCATCCTGTTACGGGTTCTAAATTGAGCATTTGCAACCGTTGCAATGCTTACTGAGGCTAAAACCAGAGCTTTTAATAGAAATTTATTCATAGGTTATTTTGTTGCTTTATAAATTGTGGCTATACCTAAACTTAATTTTTTGTATTCTACTTTTTTAAATCCTGTATCTAAAAGAATTTGTCTCATCTTTTCTCCAAATGGAAATGCATTTACAGAATCGGGAAGATAAGTGTACGCCCTATTATCTTTAGAAACCAGTCTGCCGATTGCCGGCAATATATTTTTGAAATAAAACATATAAAATGGTCCTAAAAAACCCTCTACTTTTGAAAACTCCAGAATATAAACACTTTTATTTTCTTTAACCACTCTTCTCAGCTCTGCCAAACCTTTAGTAAGATTCTCAAAATTTCTCACTCCAAAAGCAACGGAAACTGCATCAAATCTATTGTCCTCGTAAGGTAAATTTTCTGCATCGCCCTTTTGCATGGAAATTTTGCCGTCTAAATTAAGTTTTTTTATTTTAACAATGCCAACATTTAACATTTGTTGCGATAAATCTAATCCCACCACTTTTGCACCGGTTCCTTTTTCTACCGCAATAGCTAAATCTCCTGTTCCTGTGGCAACATCCAATGTTTCTTTTGGGCTGTCGTTATTCATCCATTTTACCAATTTGTTTCTCCAAAGCACATCTATTTTCATAGAAAGTACATGGTTTAATAAATCGTATTTGGGCGCAATGTTGTCGAACATATCCTCTACCTGACTCTTTTTGCTAGATTCAGAATTGTAGGGTGTTACTTGGTTGATATCTTTTGTCAAAACTTAAAACTTATAGTATTCTTTATAATAATTCAGATAATCCTCCTTGCGGAAAATCTTTGTACGGGATTCTACCTTCTGAATATTTTTGATCATCTGATCATAATCTTCATCTACATTATAATAAAAATCTTCTGTATATAATTTATTAAAACGTTTGGCACCCCCATAATATTGTTTTCCGTCGATCATTGTTTTATCCAATGCCAAAAGTAATGAATCTTTTTTAAGATTGTACCCATAATATTGCTCATTAATGTAATAATCTTTATGGGCAATATTTAATAGACCACGAATTTTATTAACCTCAAAAGCAGAGTCATAAAGCATTTTCTTATTCTGATCAAAAACCTTGATAGAATTTTTCCCTTTCTGCAAATCTACCTGCACAAACTGGCCTGCCGAAATAATACCTTCAGAGCCATTGTTGATTTTAAAATAATATGTATTGGGAGTAGGATTATCTACGAGATAATAATTTTTCTTTGCCAAAAAGAAGTTGTACACAGCGAAAGCACCGATAAATACCACAACAGCAATAATTAAACCTTTTAAAGATGGATTGTTTTTCATAGATTGGCTGAAACAATTTTTGCAAATTTAATAATATTTTTAATTCTTTCTTATTAATATTAATTATTAACTTTGCATCTTTAAAAAATTACATAAGCGAATGCCAAATACGATCATTATTGGTTCCGGATCTTATCTTCCGAATAGAGTAATTGGAAGGGATTTTTTCTTAGATTCAGAATTTTATACAGAAGACGGTATAAAGATTGACAAGCCTGCTGAAGAAACTATTGCAAAATTTGTAGAAATTACAGAGATAGAAAACAGGAGATTTATAGATGAAGATCTTTCAAATTCACAAATCGGTTTTGAGGCTGCAAAGCTTGCTATTGCAGATGCCAATGTAGATCAGGAGGAGCTTGATTATATTATTTACGCCAGTAATTTTGGCGAAGTTACCGTAAATGGTTACGCTGATTTTATGCCGACAATGGCAGCAAGAGTAAAAAATAAATTGGGTATCAAAAACAGAAAATGCGTTACTTATGATATGCTTTTCGGTTGCCCGGGCTGGGTAGAAGCAATGATTTTATCAGATAACTTAATTAAAGCTAAAGTTGCCAAAACAATCCTTGTAATCGGTGCTGAAACTTTGAGCAGAGTGACCGATCCTCACGACAGAAACAGAATGATTTTTGCTGACGGAGCGGGAGCTGTAGTAGTAAAAGCTACTGACGAAGAAAATGTTGGGATCATTGCTCACAATACGATTTGCGATAATGGCATTGAGCTTAATTATCTTGCAAATGGACCGTCAATCAATAAAGAAGCAGATCAAAAACGTTTATATGTAAGAATGTTGGGAAGAAAAATTTATGAGTACGCTCTAAAAAATGTTCCTGCAGCTATTAAAGAAACCATTGACGACGCCGGATTATCTATTGAAGATATCGACAAAATACTTATACATCAGGCAAATGCGAAGATGGATTATGCGATGATTGAAAGACTTCATAAGCTTTACGACATCAAAGATTACGATCACGCGATATCTCCAATGACGATTCAGGAGTTCGGAAATTCTTCCGTAGCAACAATTCCTACCATGTTTGATTTAATAATTAAAGGAAAAATGACTGGTCATTCGTTTAAAGATAAGGGTAACATTGTGATGACATCGGTAGGTGCCGGAATGAACATTAATGCTATTGTTTATAAATTTCCCTAAGAATATTAATTAAAAATATAAAAAGCACAGGAAATTTATTTTTTGTGCTTTTTTTAACATTATTATGCAGAAAAACTTCTTATTCATTGCCGCAATCTTCTTGTTTCTAGAAGTTTATATTTTTCAGGCAATAAGAACCTTAACAGATAATTTCTGGATAAGACTCGGCTATGTTATTTTATCTTTGGCTATTTACAGTGTTCTTGCATACGAAATAACCCATTTTCAAAGAAGTGACAGAAGTACGGTAAGAGCACAAATATCGATCTCTTTATTTTTAGTTTTTATTTTACCTAAAGTCTTTATTGTTCTGTTTTTATTGGTTGACGATATCTTCAGAACAGGAGGATATTTGGTAGGACTTACCACTAAACCTGCCGAAAACTTTTTCCCCGAAAGACGCAAGTTTTTAAGCTTAATCGGATTAGGATTGGGAGGTGTGCTTTCTGCTCTTTTCATAGACGGAATTACTTTTGGAAAATACCGTCATACCGTAAGAAGAGTAAAAGTGAAATTTGCCAACCTTCCCAAAAGTTTTAAAGGATATAAAATCATTCAAATCTCTGATGTTCACAGCGGAAGTTTTTCTGACCCAGGCAAATTGCAGCACGCCATTGATTTAATTAATGGACAAAATCCAGACTTGGTTTTATTTACCGGAGATATGGTGAATAATGTTGCCGATGAATTTAAACCATTCATTCCTTTATTTTCTAAAATTAAAGCGAAAGACGGAAAATTTGCAGTCTTAGGAAACCATGATTACGGCGATTATGTAAAATGGAATTCTAAGGATGAACAAAAGAAAAATCTTGAAACCTTAATAGAATATGAAAGACAAGCCGGTTTTGATATGCTTCGTAATGAAAACCGAATCATTGAGAAAGACGGTGAAAAAATCTACATTTTAGGTGTTGAAAACTGGGGATTAAAGCCTTTTCCACAATATGGAGACATTGACAAAGCATTGGAAAACGTACCGCAGGACGCCACAAAAATTTTAATGAGCCACGACCCTACTCATTTCGATTATGTGGTAAAAAAACATCCTAAAGATATTCATTTAACGCTTTCAGGTCACACGCACGGAATGCAGTTTGGTTTAGATTTGAAAAATATAAAATGGTCTCCTGTACAATACCGTTATCCTAAATGGGCAGATTTGTACGAAAGTGAAGGGAAAATGCTTTATGTGAATCGTGGTTTCGGAGTTTTAGGTTATCCCGGAAGAGTTGGAGTGTTGCCGGAAATTACTCTTTTTGAATTAGGTTAAAAAAGTTCATTTATTTAGTTTAAAGTTTTAACCAAGCCATAAAACCTAGTTCCTGCAACCTATCTAAAAAATATAATCCTTCATTCTTGAAGTCGCCAATTCTTTTTCATTGATCCATGAAAGAAAAGCTTCGAGCTTATCCTCCATCTTTTTTCCCAAATAAAAACTTCGGTAAAATGGAACTTTAAACTGATATTTCTTGATATCGGTAAACTGCCACGATTCTAGATAGACCAAAACAAAATCATCATTTTTCAAGGTTTCAAAAACCATATTCTGATAATATTGCATCGGCAAGATCTGAAAAACAAAATCGTTATAAGGCAATTGACTGTATGGCGAAATACTTTCCGGAACAACACTCAGTCCGTTGTCTTCGATAATTTCAGAGGTTCTTTTTAAACGCTTAAAAGGAAACAGAATATCTGCGTGATCAATATTTGAGATATAATTAAAACCGATTAATTTTAATTCTTCCAAAGAAAACTGGTTGTCTTTTTGGCGAATTCCTTTGATCTGTTTTTCAAGAAATTCCTGAGTCGATTTTTTTACCTGATCGATTTTTTCAAGGCTCGAATCTTTATTATAAAAAGCAATTTCGTGCCCTTGAGCAGAAATTGCTTTTAGTAAATTCTGAAGTTTTTCTGCAAAAGAAATCTCTACAAAAAAACTCGCTTTTATATCGTGAAGATCTAAAATCCTTAGAATTGCTTTGGTATTACTTTCGGTAATTTTCAATCTTTCTTCATCAGAAATAGTGATGCTGTTTTTAGTTCCAGCCTCAAAATTTACGATGTTAAAAGTGAGCAATATCATTCAATAGATTTTAGATGAAATTAATTATTAAAAGAGTGATTAACACTTCAGTTTAATTAATTTTTATTCAATTTTACTTTTAAATTTTTGATCATATCTTTCGACATCTCAGAAATTCCGAAATCATAAGATAATCCCCAATCGTTTTTAGCAACAGAATCATCAATTGAAGCTGGCCAAGAATCTGCGATTGCCTGTCTGAAATCTGGTTTGTAATCAATTTCAAATTCAGGAATTTCTTTTTTAATTTCAGCTGCCAATTCTGCTGGAGTGAAAGACATTCCACCTAAATTATAAGAAGAACGAACGGTAAGACTTTCTTTTGGAGCATCCATTAACTGTAACGTTGCATTGATCGCATCATCCATATACAACATCGGCATTCCTGTATTTTCAGAAATAAAACTTGTATATTTTCCTTCTTCAATCGCTTCGTAGAAAATTTCAACAGCGTAATCTGTAGTTCCTCCACCTGCAGGAGTTTTCCAAGAAATCAAACCAGGATAACGGATACTTCTTACATCTACTCCATATTTATCAAAATAATATTCGCACCATTTTTCTCCCGCCATTTTAGAAATACCATAAACGGTTGTAGGGTTTAAAACTACATCCTGACCTACATTTTTTTTTGGAATTCCTTTCCCAAAAACAGCGATAGAACTTGGCCAGAAAATCTTTTTAAGCAAACCTTCTTTTGCAAGCTCACAAAACTGAAGAAGTGGCTCAAGATTTAATTTCCATGCGAAAATAGGCTGCTTTTCTGATGTTCCTGATAAAAGAGAAGCTAAATGATAAACTGTTGTGATTTCGTAATCTTTAATGACCTGTCTTACCAATTGCGTATTTGTAACATCCATTCTTTCGTAATGTCCGGCAGAAGTAAGACCTTTCTGATATCTGTCAAGACCTGAAGCAACTACATTATCAGCGCCATGTATCTCTACCAATCTGTTAGTCAACTCAGTTCCGATTTGCCCTAAAGCCCCTGTAATCAATATTTTTTCCGTATAAGACTCCATTTTACTTTTTATTATTATGATAAAAGCAAAAATAGAAATTTTAGACCCTATTTTAAAACAAAATTGTAAATTCGATTACAATTTTTACAAATGAAAAAAATTATTATTTCCTTCATTCTGCTTTCTTGCTCGCTTTCAGCACAGTACACTGATATCAATATTGTAAAAGAAGTTAAAGTGAAAAATAAGGGAGTTGTAGTTTCTGCGCATCCTTTGGCAAGTGAAGCCGGAGCAAAAATTCTTAAAATGGGCGGAAATGCTTATGATGCAGTGGTCGCTACACAATACGCTTTAGCTGTTGTTTATCCTCAAGCCGGAAATATTGGCGGTGGCGGATTTTTGGTAGGTGTAAAAAATAACGGAGAAAAATTTACACTCGATTATCGTGAAACAGCTCCTAAAAACGCTTCCAAAAATATGTACCTCAGCAAAAATGGAAAAGCCAATACCGATTTGTCTCAAAACGGAAGATTAGCAGTCGGAATTCCTGGAAGTGTGGCGGGATTTTTTGCAACTTTAAAACATTGCAATCTTCCGATGGAAAAACTGATTCAACCTGCCATTGATTTGGCTGAAAAGGGTTTTGCAATTACCGAACAGGAAGCCAGATTATTAAATTCCCATAAAGAATATTTTCAAAAATATAATAAAACATCCAATGCATTTGTAAAAAACGAGGTTTGGAAATCAGGTGACATTCTGATACAGAAAGAATTGGCAGAAACATTAAAATTAATTCAAAAATCAGGATTAAAAGGATTTTATGAAGGAAAAACTGCCGAACTTCTGGTTTCAGAAATGAAAAAAGAAAACGGAATTATCACTTTAGAAGACCTGAAAAACTATAAAGTTGCCGAAAGAAAAGCACTCGAATTTGATTATAAAGGAAACAATATTGTTTCAATGCCTTTACCTTCAAGCGGCGGAATTCTTTTAGCACAAATGTTAAAGATGTCGGGTTATGAAAATCTAGAAAAATATCAACAAAATTCTACGCAGGCAGTTCAAATTATGGTGGAAGCAGAAAGGAGAGCCTTTGCCGACAGAGCTGAATATATGGGCGATCCCGATTTTATTCAGGATAAAACAGCCTATTTACTTTCTGATGATTATTTGAAAAACAGATGGAAAAGTTTTAGTTTTAGTAAAGCTACGCCAAGTTCGGAAGTAGGAAAAGTCATTAACCATCCCAAAGAATCTACAGAGACTACACATATTTCAGTGATTGACAAAGACGGAAATGCAACCGCTGTTACCACAACTTTAAATGGATTGTACGGAAGTAAAGTTGTTGTTTCGGGAGCTGGTTTTTTCTTAAATAACGAAATGGATGATTTCTCTATAAAACCAGGTGTTCCCAATATGTTTGGTGCAGTTGGCGGTGAAGCAAACGCAATTCAGCCTAATAAAAGAATGCTTTCTTCGATGACACCAACCATTGTTTTGAAAAATGGAAAACCTTATATGGTTGTAGGAACTCCGGGCGGAACGACTATTCCAACATCTGTTTATCAGTCGATTGTGAATATGATTGATTTTAAATTGAATACCAATATGACTGTTAATTCTCCAAAATTTCATCATCAATGGCTGCCTGAAACTGTATCTTTTGAAAAGAATTTTCCGGAAACAACGATCAAAGATCTAGAAAAATTAGGTTATAAAGCTGAAAGAGTGAATCAGTTGGGAAGAACGGAAATGATTGTAATAGACGATAACGGAAATATTCATGCTGTTGCAGATGGTCGTGGTGACGACTCTGTTGCAGTAGAATAAATTTTATTTGAGGTTCGAGGTTTGAGATTCGAGATTCAAAGTTAAGATTAGAGATTTGGAAAATTAGGTAACAATTTCAACTGAAGCTTTTAAATTTAATTAAACTTTTCATCAAATTAAATTAAAGTTTGTTTCAAATTTTCCTATTTTTCGTTCTTAAAAAAGTAAACTCATCTCTTTTGAAAGCAAAAAAATTCTACCAGCAACTCTATTTTCAAGTAATTGTTGCCATTACTTTAGGAATTCTCTTAGGAAATTTCTACCCCGAATTAGGCGAAAAAATGAAACCTCTAGGCGATGGATTCATTAAATTGGTTAAAATGATCATTGCTCCGGTCATTTTCATTACGCTTACTTTAGGAATTGCCCACATGACAGACCTTAAAAAAGTAGGTCGAATTGCCATAAAAGCAATGCTCTATTTTTTCACATTTTCAACGTTAGCATTGATAATCGGTTTAATTGTAGGAAATATTATTCAACCTGGAACAGGTCTAAACATTGATCCGGCAAGTTTATCGGGAGATGTTTCGCAATATCAGCAAAAAGCACATGATACAACGCTCACCGGATTTATTATGAATATTATCCCGGAAACATTATTCAGCCCTTTGGTTGGAGATAACATTCTTCAGGTACTTTTGGTGGCTATTTTAATGGGAATTGCTTTGGTTTTAACGAAAGAAAAAAGTGGAAAAGTAACTGAGTTTTTACAGGTTCTTGCTGCTCCTGTTTTCAAAATCGTTCATATGCTGATGAAATTAGCACCCATCGGAGCTTTTGGAGCCATGGCTTTTACGATTGGAAAATATGGCTTGGCATCTGTTTTAAATTTAATTTTTCTTGTAGGAACTTTCTACATCACTTCTATTTTATTTGTGGTTTTAGTTTTGGGAGCAGTTGCCTGGTACAATGGTTTTAATATTTTTAAACTGATGTATTATCTGAAAGAAGAACTTTTACTGGTTTTAGGAACAAGTTCATCAGAGTCTGCACTTCCCGGAATAATGGAAAAGATGGAGAAAGCCGGCTGTTCCAAAGCGATTGTAGGTTTGGTGATTCCCACCGGATATTCTTTTAATCTTGATGGCACCAATATTTATATGACTCTCGCCTCGTTATTCATTGCGCAAGCTTTAAATATTGATCTTTCTATTGAAAAGCAACTTATGCTTCTTTTGGTGGCAATGCTGAGTTCGAAAGGAGCTGCAGGAGTTACAGGAGCCGGTTTTGTGACTTTAGCAGCAACTTTAGCCGTGGTTCCTGAAATTCCGATTGCGGGAATGACTTTAATTTTAGGAATTGATAAATTTATGAGTGAATGCCGTGCTTTGACCAACGTCATTGGAAATTCTGTAGCGACCGTAGTTGTAGCCAACTGGGAAAAACAATTGGATAAGGAACAGCTTCAATATTGCCTTGCCAATCCTAATGAAATTGAGAAAAAACTGGAGGTTTAGACGTTTTTTATGATTATAACCATAAAAAATTCAATTTCTAAGTATTTACTTTGTAACAGATCATTATTATAATGATAACTTTTTCATCATTTGTGTTTTAGCCTTCTTTACCGAAGGCTTTTATTTTTACAATGATTTATATTAAAATATTCAGGCTTGAAGGCTGAACTTTCACGTGAATCGGAGATTTTATTTTATTAAATTCTCCATCAAGATGCCAGTTTTTTGTATTTACTTTAAATTCTATTTCTGATATTGGAAGATAAGTGATATAATCATCCTCTTTCAATTTTTTAGTAAACATTCTGAAAGCAAAAAGTGGTGAATAAGTCAACGGAAATTTTTTCACCAAAACCATATCAACAAGGCCATCACTCTTACTCGCCATCGGCGCAATGTATGCGTTGTTACCAAACTGACGCGTATTTGCAATATTAATCATCAAATACTTCCCGTTATATTGCTTATAATTTTCGTCAAAAAATTTAAGCTTTATCGGTTTATAATTAAAAAAAGTCTTCAAAGAAACTTTAATATAATTCTTAAATCCACGGTTCGTTTTTTCAAATTCCTTCACAACTTTTCCGTCAAAACCTGTTCCTGAAACATTGATCGAAAGCCTGTCGTTTACGGTGAAAGTATCTATTTTTCGAGATTTTTTAGCCTTTAATTTATTTAATAATTCATCGAGATTTTTGCTGAATTGTGTTTCATTAGAAAAACCATTTCCAGAGCCTGCCGGAAAAATAGCCAGCACTTTTTCGGTGCCGATAAGCTTTTTGGCAACTGTAGAAATAGTTCCGTCGCCTCCGATAGCCACAAAAAAATCAACATCATCAAAATGTGTTTCTATAAAATCATCAGTTCCCAAAATAGACTCAGAAATGTAGTACAAAGGGTTTTGCACTTTACTTTTTAGTTCATTTAGAAAGGGCTGATAATTTTTTTTTGCCGAAAAAGGATTAATAATAAAAGCAACTTTTTCCATGGTCACAAAAGTAAAAAATGCTTCCTGATTTGGAAGCATTAATATTAGTTAATTTTCATTCTCTTTTTAAATTCCGGATTAATGGTTCCGTCTAGCTCTTTCCAAGAGACGGGAATTACAATATCTCCGGCTGCAAAAGCTGCAATTTCGTAAGGACTGTAATGGAAGTAGAGGTTTTCATTATCAAAATAAAAAGCTTGGTTTGCAGGAATCACATCTACCAAAAGCATATCTGAATTTTTCACCGGACCATCAGAATCAGTCGTTCCGCTCGGAAGTTTATCAAGATTTTTCATTAAAAGTTCTTCAAGTCTTGCTTTTGGCATTGTGGTGATATCTTTTAGATCTAATTTTTTATTGCTTTTCAAATCAAAAACTCTTGCACCGAAAGAATAATTACTGTGCGCTCCGCCCTGATAAGAAGTATGTAAATATTCAATCTGAAGAAAATCATCATTTTGAGAAATAAGCTTCATAAACGAGCCGGCTTCCCAGGTTTGTGGATTTTGTATATCTGAAATCCATTCTTTACTATCTTCTTTTACTGATGCGTAAAATTCGGTTTTATCTTTGTCTAAAAATCTCTGTAATCCTTGTTTTGAGTAATCGGTAATCCCTTTTTTATCATAATAAATACTGTCTAACAGAGCTTTATCTTTTAAAGTTGGGAAAATCAACACTTTTGATGCGTAATTCACAGAAAGCTTGTCATTAATCCTCATAGAATCATTTACTTTAAGAGAATCTACGGTAAATTTTTCAGGACTTTTATTTTCTGTTTTTACATTCACTGTTTCTGATTCTGTCTTTTTGCAGGCGGCTAAAAGAAAAGCGCCGGAGAGTAACATTATTGCAAATTTATTTTTCATAATAGTTTATTTTTCGACTAGAATGCAAAAACCATTCACAAAATGAATGGTTTTTAAAATTTGTATCAATAATCGATTATTTCTTAATCAAACTCATTACCTGACTTTCAGACTCTGAAATTACTTTCCAGATTTGTTTGAATGCAGGATAATATTCTTTAGGATAATCTGCACTTGCGATTTTGACCTCAGAAGTTACTGTAATTTTATTGTCTTTATTTTCTACCAGATAAGAATACGAAATCTCTTTATCGTCTGTCGTTATCTTTTTACTTTTTGGTAAATCGGCTACCGTATATCCTTCTGGGATTTCTATTTCTACTTTTTTAGTTCTTGTATAAGGTGAAACAAAATTGATCATGTATTTTCTCTCTTCCGTTTCATTAAAATCATTACCAGACTGATGAAGAAATAACAAAGGATTAAAAATTTTCTTTTTTCCTACATTATCAATTAAGCTATTGGATGAAAACTTCATTTTAGACTCAAAATCACCATTATCTTTAACAGAAGAATTGATATCTGAAAAATCTATAGCATAACTGTCTTTATATTGCTTTTTATACTTATCTGGGTTTTCGTCATAGCTTTCCTTAGCATTGAGAGCGAAAAGTCCGGCATCTTTATCTTCATAAGTTCCACTTAAAGTACCATCATCATTAATTTTAGCTTTCGTAAGATATTTGCCATAACTCATTTTAGCATTAAACATCGTAATTACTTCGGCTTTATCATCTTTCACCAAAAGTCCGTTATTATTCCAGACTCTGGATGGCAAAAGATTAGCCTGTGACTGTTTTGAAGTGGCATCAAAAAGATAAAATCTATTGTTGATTTCGGTTCCTACCACTACATAGTTAAAATTACCCAAATTTGGAAAAGCTAAATTTAAATTTCCATTTCTCACGGTTGATATAAGTATAGGATATGCCGTAATACCAGCACTTCGAAACATAGCTGCCAACATCAAATTGAGATCTGCATCATTTCCTGTTTTATTTTTTATAAGATCTTTAATTCCGTTTTCTGCATAAATACCATTATTATAGTTCCATGTAAAATTAGTTTTCACATAATCTAAAATTTTATTGGCTTTTGATAAATCATCTTTTTCATCAGCAATTCCTGCAGGTAATAGCTCTTTTACCAATCTGTCTTTTTTGTACAATGCCCCAAAATCATCATGATCCCAAAGTTTCTTTCTTATATCTTCCCAAGTGGAAGTATACATTTTAAGGTTATCACCAAAATAAGTTGAATGAAGCTCTGCTCGTATTTTTGTTCTATAATTATCATTATTTTTCACATACTTTTCAGTTTTAAAGCCTTTCAGATTATCATAACCGAATCTATACGTTTTATGTTGTGAGCCGTAAATAATATCTTCTTTCACAATTTTATATTTCGGAGAAAGACTTCCTGTAAAATCTACACTGTAAGACATTTGTAACGGAGTATCAAAAACATATTCCGTATAGACCGAAGGAATATCCAGTTCGATATAGATCAACGGAATTTCGTACGTAAATGGTGAAGAAACTTCATAATGATATTCTATAACCGAACCATTCTTTATATTTGGAAAAGCATATTTACTAACTGTAACATATTTATTTTCTTTTGATTTAAATTTTGAGCTTTTATCAACTTTAGTTTCCACTACATTGTCGCCTTCAAGATTATAGACCAAAGCCTTCATATTCACCAAAACTTCACGGTCTCCGGAATTGTTATCATACAAAGAAACCTCCAGATTGTGCCAATCTTCAGATTTATCTTTTTCGTAAATTTTCACACGATACGTGTATTCCTTTATAAGATTTCCTGTTCTGTTATCTATTCTGTAATGTATAGCGCGATAAAGTAATTCTGCTGGAGCTTTAGGATCAATCTCTGATTTTTCTTTTTTTAGATCTTCCTTATTAAACTTAGGAACCTTCAGAAACTGTTGATTCTGTGCAAAAACAGTTGTACTGATCAAAAAAAAAGACAATAAGGTTATTATGTTTTTCATTTATGATTTTTTTGAAATTAAAATTTTTGAGTTATCAGCATTCATTATTTTCTTTCTGAAACTTACATAATCATTGTACTTTTCTTTAGAATGGAGTCCTTTTTTGATCTGAATAAACCTTTTTACAATCAACTTTTCATCTTTTTTCTCAAAAGAGATTCTATATGTTCCAAAATCTGAACTCAAAGTACTGTTATCCGGCATTTCTTCAATGATATAGCCTGCAGGAAGCTGATAAATAATCTCATATTCATCCTCAAAAGAGAAACGGTTTTCAAAAGGAAGATTTCTGTTTTCATCCTGATGATATGAAGCATTCGAGTAAATAGGAACCGCCCTGAAAATATAGCTGGAACCCACCATTTTGGAATAATTGATCGCTTTGAAATTTAAATCGAAATCGATTGTTGCCAAATCTCTGTTATTTTTGAAATCAGACATTTCAATTTTCTCAAAATCTAATGTAGAAAATGCATTTTTTATGGCATTATTTTTTTCAGTCTGCCCAAGCCCCGCATAGGCTAAATTAAAATCATACTGATTTCCTGTGTAAGTAAATTTACCATTCCCGGTAATCGTTTTATCAGGATTTAGCTGAATATTTAATACCTGTTTTTCTTTATTTTGCTGTGAAGAATAACTTGGCGTTTCCATAATCTCAATTCCCTCCGGTTTTACTGCTAAAACATTCCGGTCTGTGGTATTAAAACTTAAATGATTGTAAGCCATTTCCTGAGAAGTATTTTCAAGCCAGATATTTCCTTTTTCTGTTGGGATAACCAATATGACATGATTTCCTCCCATTTTTGGAAAATCAGTATCAAAACTTATCGGTGAAGAATTAGAATTAATGATTGCATAATAAGATTTTATGCCCGCCTCATCCAAAAGCGTTTTCATATAATTGGTAAGGCCTTTACAATCACCGTAACCTTTCTTCTGTACCTCATCCGGCATCATGGGCTGCCAACCTCCAATTCCCAAGGCTACAAAAACATATCTTGTTTTACCTTGCATATACTGATAAATCTTTTTCACTTTTTCTTCTGTAGATCCTGAAAGATTAAGTGCTGTAATTTCAGATTTTATCTGTGGTGTGGAAGCTGCAACCGGTGTCAATAAACTATTATAATACCATAAACCGAAATCTTTCCATGTGGTAATATTCCCTTTTTTTCCGACCAGACTAAACTGATCCAAAGAAAAACTTACTTTTGGTAAAATCTTTTGTGGATTAGGAACCATATTTTCATTATCAATTGCAGGAATGTTTTGATAAGTATATAATTTCCCTCCGTCCTCTTCAGAAGTATTTACCGAAGCAAATCCGAAAGGCGAATCATAAGTCTTTGAACGTAAATTGATTCCTGATTTATTGATAATCTTAAAACTGCTTTTCTGTAAAGAAATATTAAAATCATTATAAGGTGTAAAATCCGGGATAAAAACCGTATTCTGATCTTTTTGATCGTAACTAAACTCAATCGTATAAGGATAACTTGTAGGCGTATAAGACAAGTACATCATTCTATTATCCGAATAAAACGAGCCTTGAGAATTGGCTGCAACATCCGTAAAATCACTTTTGGAGTAGCTTTTTATTTTAGCTCCTTTCTCATCATAAACTGTTACTTTGACGTTGGAAACTGTATTTCCTTTTTCGTAATATATTTTGGGTAAAGAAAAGCCAACCGCATCTTTGTTGATTACAGTTATTGCTGAAGAATTTCGGTAAACAATTTCATCCACTTTATTGATTTCCAAAATTGTGCTTTCGTTTCGGATGACCGCGCTTGCATTCTTCTTTAAAACATCACTAATTTCTGATACCGGATAACTTTGTGCATAGTAAAAAGAAGCTAACGTAAGCGCTCCTAAACACCATAATTTCATCATTCGTAAATATTTTCTTCAAAAATATAAAAAATCTTAATAAAATCTTAATAAATGTTAAAAAAAATTATCATAAATATGAGAATTATTAGATTTTAAAACAAAAAAAAGACTCCACAAAAAATGGAGTCTTTGAAATATTATTCAAAAGATGATTTAAACATCAATCTTAGCATACTTTGCATTTTTCTCAATAAATTCTCTTCTTGGCGGAACCTCATCACCCATCAACATTGAGAAAACTGAATCTGCTTCTACAGCATTATCAATTGTTACCTGTTTTAGAATTCTGTGTTCTGGGTTCAAAGTAGTTTCCCAAAGCTGCTCAGGATTCATTTCCCCAAGACCTTTATAACGCTGAACTTCTACTCCTTTTCCGTCCGGAGACATTTCTAGAGTTAACTCTTCACGTTCTTTCTCGTTGTAGGCATACACTTTTTTATTACCCTTTTTTAATAAGTATAAAGGCGGTTGCGCAATATAAATATATCCGTTTTCAATCATTTCTTTCATAAAACGGAAAAAGAACGTAAGAATTAGTGTAGAAATGTGAGAACCATCAATATCGGCATCGGTCATGATTACTACTTTATGGTATCTTAACTTCGCCATATTTAAGGCCTTACTATCTTCTTCAGTTCCTACAGATACACCTAGTGCGGTGTAAATATTTTTAATCTCTTCGTTATCGTAAACTTTATGAAGCATTGATTTCTCAACATTCAGAATCTTACCTCTCAACGGAAGAATTGCTTGAAAATGTCTGTCTCTCCCCTGCTTTGCAGTTCCACCCGCCGAGTCTCCCTCGACTAAGAACAATTCAGATTCTGCAGGATCTTTTGATGAACAGTCAGATAATTTCCCTGGTAAACCAGAACCTCCCATTGGAGATTTTCTCTGAACCATTTCACGAGCTTTTTTCGCAGCCTGCCTTGCTTTTGCAGCCAAAACAACTTTTTGTACGATAATTTTTGCTTCGTTTGGATTCTCCTCCAAGAAGTTTGTAAGCATTTCACCTACAATTTTATCAACTGCACCAGAAACTTCAGAGTTTCCTAATTTAGTTTTTGTCTGTCCTTCAAACTGAGGCTCCATTACTTTTACGGAAATGACAGCCGTTAAACCTTCACGGAAATCATCACCTGTAATTTCTACTTTTTCTTTTGCAGGAATCCCTAAATCATCTGCATATTTCTTCAATGTTCTCGTCAAAGCACGTCTAAAACCTGCCAAGTGAGTTCCCCCTTCATGAGTATTGATATTATTAACGTAAGAGTGAAGATTTTCGTTAAAAGATGTATTGTAACGCATCGCCACTTCTACAGGAATATCGTCTCTTTCACCTTCCATGAAAATTACATTTTCCATGATTGCTTCACGGCTTCCGTCGATAAATTCAACAAATTCTTTCAAACCACCTTCAGAATGGAAAACTTCAAATGCAAAAGTACCATCTTCATTTTCTTCTCTTTCGTCAACAAGTGTAATTGTAATACCTTTATTCAAGAAAGATAGTTCTCTTAATCTTGAAGCTAATGTATCATAATTGTACACCAATTCCTGGAAAATAGTTCCGTCTGGCTGGAAGAACACCTCAGTTCCTCTCTCATCCGTAGTTCCTATTTCAGCAACATCAGCCAAAGCTTTTCCTTCAGAATATTTTTGTTGATATAATTTACCGTCACGGCTAACTGTAGCCACCAACAAGGTAGAAAGTGCATTCACACAAGAAACACCAACCCCGTGAAGACCACCAGAAACTTTGTAAGAATCTTTATCAAATTTTCCACCCGCTCCGATTTTGGTCATTACAACCTCCAAAGCTGATTTTTGTTCTTTTTCGTGGAAATCTACAGGAATCCCTCTACCATTATCTTTTACAGAGATACTCTCTCCTTTATGTATTGTAACTAATATTGTATCGCAATGACCCGCAAGCGCTTCGTCAATAGAGTTGTCTACTACTTCATAAACCAAATGATGAAGACCTCTCACTCCTACATCACCAATGTACATAGATGGTCTTAGTCGAACGTGCTCCATGCCTTCTAATGCCTGGATACTACTAGCTGTATATTGTTTTTGACTCATATAAATTGAATAAATTTGCTTAATGCAAAGACCCACAAATATCGTGATTTTTTTCGACTTATCAAAGTAATTTACATCTTAAAATGTCAGAATTTATCCTAAAATTTGAGCGATTCATTCAGGAAAAAAAACAATAAAGTTACAATGCAAATTTGAATTGACTGGAATGTTTTAAATCATATTTAATCTCAGCAATTTATCCTTAACTTTAAACTGAAAAATTAAATTTTATGGATGATTTTATTGCTGCTCGCGCCCAAATGGCGCTTTCTTTAGGTTTTCATATCATCTTCGCCTGCGTCGGAATGGTCATGCCTTTTTTGATGGCATTTGCCCATTGGAAATACCTCAAAACCGGAAATGAAATTTATAAAGGTCTTACCAAAGCGTGGAGCAAAGGAGTTGCAATTCTTTTTGCTACCGGTGCAGTTTCCGGAACAATGCTTTCGTTTGAACTCGGATTGCTCTGGCCGGGATTTATGAAACACGCCGGACCGATCTTCGGAATGCCTTTTTCTCTTGAAGGAACTGCGTTTTTTATTGAAGCCATTGCCATCGGATTTTTCCTTTACGGTTGGGATAAATTTAATAAATGGTTTCACTGGTTTTGCGGATTTTTGGTCGGTTTAAGCGGTTTAGCTTCAGGCATTTTAGTGGTTGCAGCAAATGCCTGGATGAATTCACCAACCGGATTTGACTATATCAATGGACAATACGTCAATATAGACCCTATAAAAGCAATGTTTAATGACGCTTGGTTTCCACAGGCGTTACACATGACGGTTGCCGCTTTTTGTGCGACTGGATTTGCAGTTGCGGGAGTTCATGCTTTTTTAATTATGCGAAAGAAAAATGTAGAATTTCACACTAAGGCATTTAGAATTGCTGCAGCTTTTGCAATGATTGGAGCATTCGGGGCTCCTTTGAGTGGTGATGTTGCCGCAAAATCTGTTGCCGAAAGACAACCGATTAAATTAGCAGCAATGGAAGCTCATTTTGAAACTGAGAAAGGAGCAGCTTTTGTATTGGGAGGGATTCCCGATGAAGAAAAGGGAGAAATTAAATATGCTATAAAAATTCCAAAAGTTTTAAGCTTTTTGGTGAGTAATGATTTTAATGCCGAAGTAAAAGGACTGAATGATTTTCCAAGAGATGAATGGCCACCTGTTGCCGTTGTGCATTATGCTTTTCAGATTATGATTTTCTTTGGCGTTGTGATGATCGGCATTGGAAGTCTGTATCTTTATGCTTTCTTTTTCAAAAAAGATTGGCTGAATAAAAACTGGCTGTTAAAAACATTCCTTTTTGCTACACCATTTGGTTATATTGCTTTGGAAGCAGGCTGGACAGTCACAGAAGTTGGCAGACAGCCTTGGATTATTTACGGAATTATGAAAACCGTGGATGCTGTTACACCGATGCCGGGAATTCAGTATTCATTTTATTTTTTCACAGCTATTTTTATTTCATTGTCATTAATTATTATATTTCTTTTGAGAAGACAGATACAAATGGTTCCCAAACTTTACGACCCTACAGACCCTCAGTTTAATTCTAAAAACAAAAAATCATGATCTACGTTGTAATTGGTTTTCTATGGCTCTCCGTATGTCTTTATGTAATTTTGGGTGGCGCAGATTTCGGAGCCGGAATCGTAGAATTGATGACCAAAAAGAAAAACAGAAAGTACACCGAAAAAATAATGTACGAGTCGATTGCTCCTGTTTGGGAAGCGAATCACATGTGGCTTATCATTGCCATTGTTATTTTATTTGTAGGATTTCCTGAAATCTACACCACCCTTTCTACTTATCTCCATATTCCTTTGGTATTGATGCTTGTCGGAATTATTGCAAGAGGTACAGCATTTACTTTCAGACATTACGATGCCGTTGAAGATCGATGGCAGATCATTTATACGCAGATTTTCTATTATGCGAGTTTGTTAACGCCTTTTTTCTTAGGTTTAATAGCGGCTGCAACCGTTTCACAATCGATCAACCCTGATGCAAATAACTTTTTAGACTTGTATGTTTTCAGTTGGCTCAATTGGTTTGGCGTTGCAGTGGGATTATTCACCGTTTCACTTTGTGCCTATTTGGCGTCAATTTTTTCGTTAAGGGAAACCAGCGATCGTTTAGAATTAGAATTAATGATCAGAAAATCGCACCAAACGATGCTTTTTGTAGTAGTTACCGGTTTATTGGTTTTTCTAGCAGCCTATCTTTCTGATATTCCGCTAACAAAGTGGATTTTCTCAAAATATCTGGGGGTGATGGCGATTACTTTTGCAACCGTTGCTTTAGGTTTAATTTTAAGAGCGATGCATAAGAAAAAACTGCTTCCGGTAAGAGCTTTGGCTGGGTTTCAGATCATTATGATTTTAGTGGCAGCAACTTATCAGCACAATCCGGATATTATTTTATTAGGAAACGGGCAGCATCTTTCTTTACTGAAGCATATTGCCGCTCCAAAGACTATTACAGCATTAGGTTGGGCCTTAGTTTTGGGATCACTTTTTATTCTTCCTTTTTTGTTTTATCTGATGTTTTCATTTTCAAAAGCATCAAAGAAATAATTGATTTTAAATTTTGATCATTTTAAACCTCGGAAAAGCTACAGTTTTTCCGGCCAGTTGACATCCAGCGTTCTAACAGGAAACGGAATGCTTATTTTGTGCTGATCAAAAGCCTTTTTTATGGAAATAATAGCATCATGACCCATTTTCAGATAATCTATCTGTTCTGTAGATTTACACCACAAACGGACTGTAAAATTAATCGAACTATCGCCAAATTCCTGATAAAAAAGTGTAGTTTCTTCTCCCGAGGCGAGGCCTTCAATATTTTTTAAAGCATCTAAAGTCACCTGAGCCACTTTTTCAAGGTCTGCATCATAAGAAACACCCACTTTCAGATCGAGACGTCGTTTGCCAAGAAGTGAATAATTCTCCACGGGATTCTGAAAAACCTCCTTATTGGGAATAATGACCATTTTCCCTTGAAAAGTTTTAATAACAGTATCACGAAGATTTACTTCCATTACTTTTCCTATATAATTTTTTACCGAAACAATATCACCTATATGCAGAGGTTTACGAAACGAAATAAAAATACCGGAAATAAAATTGGATGCGATATCTTGAAAGGCAAAAGCCAAAGCCAGCCCGAAAATTCCGGCTCCCGCAAGAATTGACGTTACTGCCTTATCGAGTTTTAAAATACTCAGTGCTGTAAAAAAAACAATACCGAGAACAGTGATATAAATAAAAGTACTGAAAAGATTGGTTATGGTATGATTGGAGGAAATTTTACTAAAAATTTTTAACGTCAGTTTCCGGATCCATTTTGCAATGAAGAATCCAATTACGAGGATAAGTGCTGCCAAAAGCAGATTTGGTAAAATTTTTACAATTTCGCGGAACCAAATTTCAAGTTTTTCATCAATTAGCTCAATAGCTTTGTTCAGATCAAACATAGATAAGATTGTGTTTTTATTGGCCATTCAGCCATTATAAATTTATAAAAAATATCTGAATTTGAATATTTTTTTTACAATCTTATATTTTCGAGGTATTATTTCTTTATTAAAACTACTTCTACCCTGCGATTTTTGGTTTTATCGGATTCTGTTTCTTCAGGATATGCGACAGGATTCAAATGACCAAGTCCTTTTGCCGTAATTCTGTTAGAATCGATTCCGTTTTTCAATAGAAACTCTTTGATTACATTGGCTCTGGTAAAAGAAAGATTGAATGTTTTTAAATCTAAATCTTCACCATCAAAATTTTCGTAATCACAGCAAATATGACCTTGCAATTCAATTTCTAATGTAGGATTTTCTTTCAGTATTTTTAAAAGTTTTACAATCTCAGATTGACCTTTCGGAAGCCAAACATGACGACCGCCAACAAAATTGACATTCGGAAGCGCAAAAGTATCTTTCACTTTCATCTGAGAAATTTCCGTACTTAAAAAACTGGGCAAAGCATTTCTTGAAATTTTCTCTCCCTGAACAAAAGCTTTTTCAATAAAAATATCAACTCTGCGGTTCTTCCCACGCAACTCGTCGGTACTGTTGTCATTGATTTGTTTTTCTTCACCTAAACCAACAGCATTGATTAATTGAATGTTTCCTGAAACTTTATTCTGAAGATAATTGCGAACGGTATTTGCACGGTTTTCCGAAAGTTTACTATTATATTCATTCGTTCCGGAAGAATCACAGTTTCCAAATATTTTGAATTTTAGGCTGGTTTTCAATTGTGCTAAACTATCAAGTTTTTGTTTAGATACAGGATTTAGATCGTAAGAATTGTGTGCAAAATAAACAGAAGTCATCATTTGCGCCTTAAATCCAAGTGAGATAAAAAAAAATAATACAAAATATTTCATCAGATTTTGAGTTTTATTTAGAACGGAGAAATATTTAATTATTGTTTCAGAAAACAAAAAATTCCTGAAAATAGTTTCAGGAACTTAGTTAAAATCTTTTTCTAATGCTTTTAAAAATAGCACTCATAATTGCTATAAAAATCTGCATAAAAACAATTACAACAATAGCAACAATAAAACCAGGAATCAATAAAATAGGTCCTACAACAATCCAACCTGTAAGAAGTACTCCTATAAAAATTCCAATTGCAATTAATGAAATAATAATAATAGTGAGAGGCATTATCCACCAATCTTTTGTTTCATCATAAGAAACATCAGACAAAACACATCCCGTCTTTTTATCAGAAAAAACCTCCAAAAAATTTATTTTTTCTGCAGAAATGACTATTTTATCTTTCTTATATAAAATTTTTTTATAGACATCTGCATTTTCTTTATCATAATATAATTTTATCAATTTTTCTTTTTTACCATCATCATAAATCCTTCTTATCTCAATTTCTTCTAAACTATTGGCTTCATTCTGAACAGGAGAAAAAATATCATCAAATTTATAATTTTCCTTATTTTTTGGTTCCCAAAACAAGACATTGCATGAATTATCAGAAAGCTTACCTTCTTTTAAAATGAATATTTTTGAAAAGTCTTTCTTGATATATTTTTTTTCGTTGTCTAAGTAAATCTCCATCCAATTAATCCCGTTTCTTCTTTTTTCACGGTTAAAATCAACAATTTGACCTTCACTTAAAAAATTTGAAGTCTTAGCACTTTCTTCATGATTGGAATAAACAGATATCGTTTGATGGATTTTAATTTTTTTTGACATTTTAATTTATGTTTTTTGAGGTTAAAAGTTTTCGAATATACAAATTATTCACATTTAAGAAACAAAAAAAAGGTTATCCGAAGACAACCTTTAGTATTATTAAAAATATGATATTTTTTAAGCCAATTTCATCAAAACAACGTCCTCAATCTTCTCTACTTTCACCAAGTTTCCTTTTGTCAAAGTTTTTGAAGCTTTATCCCATTTTTTACCTGAAAGTTTAGACTGCTCTTTTACAGTCGCCAAAGCGATTTGCTCACCAGACTTTAAAATTTCAAGAATAATCTCTTCATCTTCTCCCAATTCGATTTGAGGAACCAATTTTTCAGGCTTCATTTGAGGGAAGAATAATACTTCCTGTATTGACGGATTGTTGGTTAAGAACATAATCAATCTGTCCATTCCAATTCCTAAACCTGAAGTTGGAGGCATACCATATTCTAAAGCTCTCAAGAAGTCTTCGTCGATAAATCCTGTTGCTTCATCATCACCTTTTTCAGCCAATTTCAGCTGATCTTCGAAACGTGCTCTTTGATCGATTGGGTCATTCAGCTCAGAATATGCATTGGCAATTTCTTTACCACAAACCATTAATTCAAAACGCTCTGTCAAACCTTCCTGGCTTCTGTGCTTCTTGGTTAAAGGTGACATTTCTACCGGATAATCAGTAATAAAAGTTGGCTGAATGAAGTTTCCTTCACATTTTTCACCAAAAATTTCATCTATTAATTTTCCTTTACCCATTGTTTCGTTTACTTCGATTCCGATAGATTTAGCAAAGTCAAACAATTCTTGCTCGGTTTTTCCTGTAATATCAAAACCTGTATATTTCACAATTGCTTCCGTCATAGAAACTCTTGGGTAAGGTGCTTTCCAGTTGATTGTATGTTCTCCGAAAGTTGATTCTGAAGATCCATTCACTTGAGTTGCACAGAACTCGAGTAACTTCTCTGTAAAATCCATCATCCAGTTGTAATCTTTGTAAGCTACATAGATTTCCATGGCTGTAAATTCCGGGTTATGCGTTCTGTCCATCCCTTCATTTCTGAAGTTTTTTGAGAATTCATAAACCCCGTCAAAACCACCAACGATTAATCTCTTAAGATATAATTCGTTCGCAATTCTTAAATATAAAGGAATATCTAAAGCATTATGATGCGTGATAAAAGGACGTGCTGCAGCTCCACCGGGAATAGATTGCAAAACTGGTGTTTCTACTTCAAAATATCCAGCGTCGTTAAAGAAATTTCTCATAGCGGTGAACAATTTTGTTCGTTTCATGAAAATTTCTTTTACATGAGGATTCACAATTAAATCTACATAACGCTGTCTGTATCTCAATTCAGCATCATTGAAAGCATCGTGCACCACTCCATTCTCGTCAGTTTTTGCCTGAGGAAGAGGTCTTAAAGTCTTCGTTAAAAGTATAAAGTTTTTTACCAAAACCGTCATTTCACCAACCTGAGTTGTGAACAATTCTCCTTCAATACCAATAATATCACCAATATCTAAAAGGTGTTTGTAAACGTCGTTGTATAATGTTTTATCTTCTCCTGTACAGATTTCATCTCTGTTGAAATAGACCTGAATTTTCCCTGTAGAATCCTGCAATTCAGCAAAAGAAGCCTTCCCCTGAATTCTACGAGACATCAATCTTCCCGCAATCTTCACCTGTTTACTTTCAGAAAAATTCTGTTTTATAGATTCTGTAGTATCTGTAACGTTGTATTCTTCTGCAGGGAATGCGTTGATTCCCATTTCAACAAGCTTATTCAGCTTTTCTCTTCTAATGATTTCCTGTTCTGATAATTGCATTGTAATTCAATTTTTTCGAATTGCAAAAATAGTGAATTTTATAGGTTTATGGAAGTTAAATTTTGGTAAGAAATTTTTCTCGCAGATTAAGCAAATTTTGCAGATTTATATTCAGCGTGAATATCACATTCCGTAGGAATTTATACAGCGTTCCTTAGATTCCATAGAAATGACAATTTATGATTTTATGTTGAAATTGCAACCCGACTTGAGCGGAAATCCTTTTTTGAGGAGGAACGACGAATAAAAGATTGGGAGTGGAAGGCGGATTAAGCTGCCAAAATAATTACAATTTTATGCATATCTGTTTTTAAATTTAACGCAAAGGCAAACAAAGAATATTAAAATTTGTCGTTTTAAAGTTATACAAAGGCGTAAACTTAACAAAGAAACACAAAAAGTATAAAATATGAGAAATTGCGGACAAGCATTAAAATTTTAAAACCAATCTTTCCTTTTTTCTTTTGGAATAAATGTCCACGCTAATATTCTGCTGATTTTCTGACCTTGTGCCATATCAATCGCTTTCACCTCAACAGCTTTTATTTTTTTTAAAAGTGAAGTCAGTTTAAACAAATTTTCTTGCTTAGAAACCAGACACGTAAACCATAGAATTTGGGATGAGAATAAGGCACTTTCTTCAATCATTTTTGAGATAAAAGCCAATTCACCACCTTCACACCACAACTCAGATTGTTGTCCGCCGAAATTGAGATTGGTTTTTGAAGTCTTTGATTTTTTAAGATTTTTTGTTTTTCTGAGATTTCCTTTCATCGCAGATTCTTCAGAATCATGGAAAGGCGGATTGCACATTGAGAATGTGAATCGATCTTCAGAAGAAAGAACATTTTTAAATATAAAATTTGAATCCGGTTGAAATCTCAACTGAATATGGGACGAAAAATCAGGATTTTCATTTAAAATCTTTTGAGCATTTTGCAAAGATTTTTGATTGATATCGGTTCCCAACATTTGCCAACCATAAGATTGATGCGCAATTAAAGGATATACCAAGTTGGCGCCTGTTCCGATATCCAAACCTTTTACGGATAATCCTTTTGGAATTTCTTTAGAATTTTCAGTCAATAAATCTGCGAGATAATGAATGTAATCTGCACGCCCAGGAATTGGCGGACAAAGATTTTCGTCAGGAATATCCCAGTTTTTAACTCCATAAAAATGCTGCAACAAAGCTTTATTCAATAGTTTTACAGCTTTAGGAATACTGAAATTAATAGTTTGATTTCCGTAAGAATTGATAAAAACATAATGTTTCAATTCCGGCACACAAGAAATCAGCTGTTCAAAATCATACGGATTTCGGTGCAGATTTCTTGGGTGCAGAGTTGATTTTTCGGCAGTCATTTATTTCTTTTGACTTAAAATAAATTCAACCATTTTTTTGGCGTCTTCTTTTGAAACTTGTGGATGAGGCTGCATCGGAACGCTTCCCCAAACTCCACTTCCGCCTTCAATAATTTTCGATGCCAACATTTCAATATCTTTATCAGAATATTTTTCGGCAATTTCTTTATAAGACGGGCCTATTGTTCTTTCCACAGCATTATGACACGCCATACAGTCAGAACCTTCTATTAAATCTTTTCCTGAGACATTGGTCGCAACAGGCGTGGAAGTATCTGAAGAAGGCTGTATTTCTGAATTTTCTTTTTTAGAACAAGAAATTATAAGTAGACTTACAATTCCTGTTAAAAATAGTTGTTTCATTATTTTGTCGCTGTAGAATCTGTTGTTGCAGGTGCAGGTGTTGCAGCCGGAGCCGGTGTAGAATCGGTTTTCTTAGCTGTAGAATCTACCACAGTAGGTGCTGCAGGCTCTTCTAACATAATATTGCTGTCTTGTAAAGATTTGTCAGCTTTTTTTGAACAGCTTACCGCTACTAAACTTCCTAAGAATACGATTGCTAATACTTTTTTCATTGCTTTTCTAATTTGGTCACAAAAATATAAAAAATAAAGTTTTAAATGTGAGATTTAGGGCATATTAAATCATATTTAAACTGATTCCAGAGAAATAAAAAATATATTTCAGCTTTTTTAAATTTTTTGTTTTTGATATTAAAAAATTATCTACATTTGTCCCATGATTATTTCTAACAACAAAAATTGGTGGTGGCACTCAAACTCTTCGTCGGGTCTGATGCTATTGTCGTGTTGTTAAAATTACAACTAGAATTCTATAGAAAAACATACAGAGACTTTGACGATTGCGTTGAAGTCTTTTTTTTGTTCATTACCTTAAATAATATAATATGTTTAGCAATACAATCAATATAAAAACCATCTCAAAAAAAACACTGGGAGATCTTCAAACTCCGATGAATATTTATCTTCAGATAAGAGATAAATTTCGCGACACGATCTTGCTTGAAAGTTCAGATTCAAAAAATATCGACAATAACTTTTCTTTCATTGCTGTAAACGCGATTGCCGGAATTGAAATCAAAAATCTTCATGAATATGAAGTGAAATTCCCCAATGAAAATCCGGAGAAAAAATCTCTGGAAAACATTAAAGTAACCGATTTACTAAACGATTTTTCTAAAGTTTTTGTTTGTGAGAAAACAAACGACAACATAGAAGAAACGGCACAAAGTCTTTTTGGATACACAAGTTTTGAAGCCGTTCCACTTTTTGAAAATATCAGTTTCAAACCTCAAAGCAAAGAAGTTGAAATCCCGATTCTTCGTTACAGACTGTATCAATATGTGATTGCGATTAATCATTTTAATGATGAAATGCATTTTATCGAAAACCAAATTGCCGGCGTAAAATCTGAAATGCGATTGTTACAGGATTTAATTAAAAATAAAAATGCGCTTGTTTATCCATTTGAAAAAGACGGTTCAGAAACCTCAAATCTTACTGATGAAGAATATTTGGAGCTCGTAGACAAAGCTCAGAAACACTGCAAAAGAGGTGATGTGTTTCAATTGGTTTTGAGCAGAAGATTTGAGCAGAAGTTTAAAGGAGACGAGTTTAATGTATATCGTGCTTTGAGAAATATCAATCCATCCCCTTATTTATTCTTTTTCGATTACGGAAATTACAAATTATTTGGTTCAAGCCCTGAAAGTCAATTAATTATTAAAAACAACAAAGCCATCATCCACCCTATTGCAGGAACTTTTAAAAGAAGCGGAGATTTTGAAACTGATTTACAGTCTGCAGAAGCCTTAAAAAAAGACCCGAAAGAAAATGCAGAACATACGATGTTGGTAGATTTAGCCCGAAACGATTTAGGAAAAAAAGGAAAAAATGTAACGGTAACTAAGTTAAAAGAAATTCAGCTTTTCTCTCACGTTATTCACATGGTAAGTGAAGTTACCGCTGAATTGGAGGAAAATACCAATCCTTTTGATATTGTTTCTGATACTTTCCCACAGGGAACTTTAAGCGGAGCGCCAAAATACAAAGCCCTTCAACTTATCAATGAATATGAAAAAGATTCGCGTGGTTATTACGGCGGTTGCATCGGTATGATTGGTTTAAATGGCGATTGCAATCAGGCCATTATGATTAGAACATTTTTAAGCAAAAACAACACTTTATTTTATCAGGCAGGAGCAGGTTTAGTTGCGAAATCAATCCCTCAAAATGAACTCGAAGAAGTTAATAACAAGCTGAATGCACTCAAAAAAGCGGTTGAGAAAGCAGAGAAATTGGTTTAAAAGCTTTATGGCGACTAATTTCGTCTTCCACTCCCAATCTTTTTGTCATTGCGAACAAAGTGAAGCAATCTTTAGAATTTTTCAGCAATCGCAATAAAAAAAGGATTTCCGCTCAAGCCGGGTCGCAATTTCGTAATAAGCAGAAAATTAAGGTCAGAAAAATCAAAAAATAGATAATAATGAGTCCTGAAAGGATGATTTACCATAGAATTGGATAAAATCCAATTAAAAAATATAGAAAAAATGACAAATATAAACCCATCAACCAAAGTCCTCGTATTTGACAATTACGACAGCTTCACCTACAATTTGGTTCAAATGATTGAGCAAATTACAGGCGAAAAAGTAGATGTCGTTCGAAATGACCAAATCGCACTTGAAGACATTCAAAAATACGATAAAATCATTCTTTCTCCAGGACCAGGAATTCCCAAAGAAGCCGGAATTTTATTAGATGTAATCAAAAAATACGCTCCAACAAAAAGTATTCTTGGCGTTTGTCTTGGTCAACAGGCAATTGCAGAAGCTTTTGGCGGAAGCTTAATCAATCTCACCGAAATTTATCATGGTGTTGCAACAGAAGCAATTCAAATCAGCAAGCATAAAATTTTCAATGATTTACCTCCAACTTTAGAAGTTGGCAGATATCACAGCTGGGCAGTTAATCCTGAAAATTTCCCCGAAGAATTGGAAATTACCAGTACAGACAGCAAAGGAATGATTATGAGCCTAAAACATAGAACATTTGATGTTCACGGCGTTCAATACCACCCTGAAAGCATTTTAACTCCTGATGGAGAAACTATTATCAGAAATTTTTTAATTGGGGAATAAATTAGTTGATAGTTTAGAAAATTATTATAAAAATACTTTAAAACTAACAACCAATCACTAACAACCAGCAACCACTTACCATTATGAAAGAAATATTAGAATACCTTTTCAATCATCATACTTTGTCAAAATCGCAGGCAAAAGCTATTATGATTGAGATTGCTCAAAATAAATTTAACGCTACTGAAGTCACAGCTTTCATCAGTATTTTTCTAATGCGGAATATTACCTTAGATGAACTGAAAGGTTTCAGAGAAGCACTTCTTCAAATGGCTGTTCCCGTTAATTTGAATACTAACGATAGCATTGACATTGTGGGAACTGGTGGTGACGGAAAAAACACCATCAACATTTCTACTCTGGCAAGTTTTGTTGTTGCAGGAGCCGGACAAAAAGTAACCAAACACGGAAATTACGGTGCATCAACCGTTACGGGTTCATCCAATGTTTTAGAGGCTTTAGGTTATCAATTCAAAAAGACATCAGAAGAGCTTAATCAGGATTTAGAAAAAGCGAATATATGTTTTCTTCACGCTCCTTATTTTCATCCGGCTTTACAATCCGTTGGAGCTTTGAGAAAATCTTTAGGTTTGCGAACTTTTTTCAACTTACTTGGTCCGTTGGTAAACCCTGCAAAACCGAAGTTTTCTGTGATTGGAGTTTATAATCTGGAGATTGCAAGACTCTATCAGTATTTGCTTCAGAAAGAAAATCAGGATTTTGTTTTAGTTCACGGAATGGATGGATACGACGAAATCAGCCTTACTCAAGACAGTAAAATCATCACGAAAAGCGGTGAAAATATTTATTCGGCAGAAGATTTAGGCTTTATGCCAGTTGATGCTGAAAACATAAAAGCAGGAGAAACAATTGAAGAAACTGCACAAATTTTCAAAAATATATTAGAAGGAAAAGGTACCGAATCGCAAAATGCAGTAGTTTTAGTTAATGCAGCGGTTGCTTTATTCCACACCCAGAAATTTGGAACTTACAAGGATTGCTTGACTTTAGCAAAAGAAAGTTTGTTTGAAGGAAAAGCGTTGAATAGCTTACAGTTATTAGTTGATGGTTTATAGTTTCTTTCCATACTACAAAAATCTATCAACTAACAACCATCAACCTAACAAAATGAACATTTTAGACAAAATCATAGAAAGAAAAAAACAGGAAATAAAAGATTCAAAGTCTAAAGTTTCTGTGGAACAGCTTAAAGATTCAGAATTTTTTGGAAGAAAAACTTTTTCCCTGAAAGAAACTTTAGCATCAAAATCGGGAATTATTGCTGAGTTTAAAAGACAGTCGCCTTCAAAAGGTATTATTAACAATCAAATTTCGACTTTAGAAGTAGCTTCAGCTTATGAAAAATTTGGAGCAAGCGGAATTTCTATCCTTACCGATAAAGATTTTTTCGGCGGAAGTTTTGATGATATTTTGAGTGTAAGAAATCATATCAATATTCCGATTCTGCGAAAAGATTTTATGGTTGATGAATATCAGTTTTATGAAGCAAAATCAATCGGCGCTGATGTTATTTTATTGATTGCAGCTTGTCTTTCGCCAACTCAGATTCAGGAATTTACAGAACTTTCTCATAAATTAGGATTAGAAGTTTTATTGGAAATCCACACCGAAGAAGAACTTCAACACATCAATAAAAGCATTGATTTTGTAGGAATTAACAATAGAAATTTAAAAGATTTTAAAGTTGATTTACAACATTCTGTCAATCTAAAAAACCAGCTTCCTGAAAATATTTTATCCATTGCCGAAAGCGGGATTTACAACGAAGATGATTTTAAATATTTAAAAGAAAAGGGATTCAACGGTTTTTTAATGGGCGAATATTTTATGAAAAATGAAAACCCCGGAAATAAATTCTCCGAATTCGTTTCTAATGTAAAAATATAACAGTTTACCAATTTAGCAATGATTGAACGCCAAAAACCATCAACCAAAAACCATCAACCAAAACTCAAAATTTGCGGTTTGACACAGCTCAGCCAAATTCGTGAATTAGTGGCATTAAAAATAGATTTTCTAGGCTTCATCTTCTACGAAAAATCACCAAGATATGTTTTGAATCATTTAAATTTAGATGAAATATCAGAAATAAATCATAAAGGAAAAGTTGGAGTTTTTGTGAATGAAGATTTAGAAAAAATAATAGAGATTGCAGAAAAAGCAGGTTTAAATTTCATTCAGCTTCATGGCGATGAAAGTGATAATTTTATTCTGGAATTGAGAAAAAAATTAAAACCTGAAGTTGGAATCATAAAAGTCATTAGAATTGGAAACCAAGAATCAGAAGTAAGAAGAAAAATTGAAAAAGTTTTCGACTCCACTCAGACTGACAACCAACAACCAACAACGATCAACTATCTCTTATTTGATACCGATTCTAAAGCATTTGGCGGAACCGGAAAATCGTTTGACTGGAATATCCTCAACAAAATAGAAATTCCTCTTCCCTATTTTTTAAGTGGTGGAATTTCTTTGGAAAATTTCCATAAACTGTCAACCATCAACCATCAACCAACTGTCCTCGATATCAACTCAAAATTTGAAATAGAGCCTGGAATTAAAGATTTAGAAAAAATAAAGGAATTTATAGATAAATATAAAAGTCCCAAAGGGACGACTTAACAAAGGATAGGATGCAATCCTATCAAAAACAAACAGATAAAAAACACAAAGAAATGCCACAATCCTTAGTCAAAAACTACGTCCATATCATTTTCAGCACAAAGCACAGAAATGATTTTATTGATGAGAGTATAGAAAAAGAATTGTTCTCATATATTGCTGCATTATGCAAAGAATTTGAAAGCACAGCATTGCAAATAGGAGGAACAGACAATCATATCCATATTCTCTGTCTGTTGTCGAGGAAAATTGCTTTGATGAAATTGGTTCAGGAAATAAAAGCAGTTTCATCAAAGTGGATAAAGACGATAGGAAAAAAATATGAAGATTTCTTTTGGCAGGAAGGTTATGGAGCTTTTTCTGTGAGTCCTAATAACATTTTTCCAGTTTCTGAATATATTAAAAATCAAAGAGAACATCATAAAGAATTTGATTTCAAACATGAGATGATTAATTATTACAAAAAATACAAAATAGATTATGATGAAAAATATATTTGGGATTAATGTTATTTAAACAATTGTTAGATTCATAGGAATGAATTCCTATGCTTTGTTAAATCGTCCCTTCGGGACTCTTCTAAACTTAAAATATTTCATATGAAAAACCATCAATACAAATCAAAAATAAAATGGACGGGAAATACCGGTGAATCAACAAAAAATTATCGTTCTTATGAAAGAAGCTATATCATATCGGTTGATGGAAAAGCTGAAATCAAAGGTTCTTCAGACGCTGCATTTTTAGGAAATCCTGAACTTCATAATCCTGAAGATTTGTTGTTAGCTTCCGTTTCTTCGTGTCATCTTTTGTGGTATTTGCATTTTTGTTCGGTCAATAAAATTCTGGTGTTAGAATATATAGATTTTGCAGAAGGAACAATGATAGAAAGCGAAAAAGGAAGTGGAAAGTTCACAGAAATTATCTTAAAACCTAAAATTTTGGTTGCCGAAAAAGAAATGATTGAAAAAGCAATCGGACTTCATCAGAAAGCAAATGAATATTGCTTCATAGCCAATTCATTGAATTTTGAAATAAAACATCAACCTGAAATCAATTACAAAAATGATTAAAACATATTATAAAAACCCAGACGAACAAGGCTATTACGGAGAATTTGGCGGTGCTTTTATCCCTGAAATGCTCTATCCGAATGTAGAAGAACTGCAAAAAAACTATCTTGAAATCATAGAATCAGAAGATTTCCAGAATGAATATCAGGATTTGTTGAAAAACTATGTAGGTCGCGCTACTCCGTTATATTTGGCGAAAAATTTAAGCGAAAAATACAATACTAAAATATATTTAAAAAGAGAAGACCTCAACCATACCGGAGCACACAAAATCAACAATGCTTTAGGACAGGTTTTATTGGCAAAACGTCTCGGAAAACATAGAATAATAGCCGAAACAGGAGCCGGACAACACGGTGTCGCGACCGCAACAGCTTGTGCGCTTCTTGGTTTGGAATGCATTGTTTACATGGGCGAAATCGACATTGCAAGACAGGCTCCGAATGTTGCGAGAATGAAAATGCTTGGAGCAACCGTCGTTCCTGCAACTTCTGGCTCAAAAACTTTGAAAGACGCTGTAAATGAAGCGTTAAGAGACTGGATTAATAATTCAACCACAACCCATTATGTTATCGGAAGTGTAGTTGGACCTCATCCGTTTCCGGATTTGGTGGCGAGATTTCAATCTGTGATTTCAAAGGAAATTAAAGAACAACTAAACGAACAAATTGGAAAAGAAAACCCTGATTATGTCATCGCTTGTGTTGGTGGCGGAAGCAATGCTGCAGGAACTTTCTATCACTTTGTAGAGGAAGAAAGTGTAAAAATTATCGCTGCAGAAGCCGGAGGTTTTGGAGTGGATTCAGGAAAATCTGCTGCGACAACTTTTCTGGGAACTTTAGGCGTTTTACACGGAAGTAAAAGCTTGGTGATGCAAACCCAAGACGGACAGGTTATTGAACCCCACTCTATTTCTGCAGGTTTAGATTACCCGGGAATCGGGCCTTTTCATGCGAATTTATTTAAAGAAAACCGAGCAGAATTTTTCAGCATTAATGATGACGAAGCTTTGCAATCTGCTTTTGAACTGACAAAATTGGAAGGAATTATTCCCGCTTTGGAAAGCGCCCATGCTTTAGCCGTTTTAGATAAAAAGAAATTCAACGAAAACGATATTGTCGTTATTTGCTTAAGCGGTCGTGGTGACAAGGATATGGAAACGTATTTGAAAGTGCTGGAAGATGGAAGTCAGAAGATGGGTGCTTAAAGATTCGTCTTTAAAATCAAACTGAAATTTGTTCATTAAAAAAAATTAAATCTTAACTAAATCTAAATTTATGCACCAAAATAACATCCAACTTCCTGCTTCCAACACCCAACGTAAACTCCTCAACATCTACTTCACAGCAGGAATTCCGCAATTGGAAGATACCGCTGAAATTATAAAACTAATTCAAGATTCCGGAGCTGAAATGATGGAAATCGGGATGCCGTATTCTGATCCTGTTGCCGATGGCCCTGTCATTCAAAAAGCGCACGAACTGGCTTTAAATAATGGAATGACAATTTCAACTTTACTTTCTCAACTGAAATCTGTTAAAAACGAAATCAGAATTCCTATTATATTAATGGGATATATTAATCCAGTATTGAGTTTCGGGTTTGAAAATTTTTGCAGAGAATGTTCTGAAAGTGGAGTTTCAGGTTTAATTATTCCTGATTTACCGCCTGTTGAATTTGAAAAAAATTATAAGCAAATTTTAAAAAAACACAATTTGAACTTTACGTTTTTGGTAACTCCCGAAACGTCAAATGAAAGAATTTTGCACCTCGATTCTTTAAGTTCAGGATTTCTGTATGCGGTAAGTTCTTCATCCACAACAGGAAATGAAAATGCCGTTTTAAAAAATGAAGACTATCTTTCCCGACTTGCCTCTCTCCCACTCAAAAATCCTGTAATGATAGGTTTTGGAATTAAATCTAAAGAAGATTTTGAAAATGTTACCCAAAAAGCAGACGGCGGAATCATCGGTACTGCCTTCGTCAACATCTTGCTCAACGATAAAGATTGGAGAATAAAAGCCATAGATTTTATTAATTCTATAAAAAATTAAAAATCACTAAATTTGTTCGTTAACAAAAGGTATGAATACACATCAAAATAAAGTCGTAGAATTTGAAGATTTAGGCGTTAAAGAATATCAACCATCTTGGGATTACCAGGAGACGTTGATGAAAAACATTATTGATCTCAAAATCAAAAACCGCGACTTACCTGTCAACGAGCAACATACAACCTCCAATCATTTTCTTTTGGTAGAGCATCCTCATGTTTACACTCTTGGAAAAAGTGGTCACGAAGAAAATATGCTTGCCGGAATCGATAAACTGAAAGAAATAGATGCCACGTTCGTAAAAGTAAATCGTGGCGGAGATATTACCTATCACGGTTACGGCCAAATTGTCGGTTATCCAATTTTAGACCTTGAAAATTTCTTTACAGATATTCACAAATACATGAGAAATCTTGAAGAAGTGATTATCAGAACTATTGCCGAATACGGATTGAAAGGCGAGCGTTCTCCCGGAGAAACAGGAGTCTGGCTGGATGTCGGCAAACCTTACGCCAGAAAAATCTGTGCGATGGGTGTAAAAGCTTCGCGTTGGGTTACGCTTCACGGTTTTGCCTTAAACATCAATACCGATATGCGTTATTTTGAATACATCATTCCTTGTGGTATTAAAGACAAGCAGGTAACTTCTCTGAAAAGAGAACTGGAAAGAGAACTTACTCCCGAAGAAATGGAAGATATTAAAGCGAAAATCAGGAAGCATTTTGTGGATGTTTTTGAGGCGGAATTGGTAATGAAAGCTTGATTAAGATATTTTAATGATATGAAATCTGTTTCTTTTTAGGAGCAGATTTTTTATTTTATTCTGAATTAAATTCCATCCTTCTACAATTAATTATTTAATTTTAGAAAATATATTTTTTGATTTGTATAAATTTAAATACTAGCTATCTAATCAACAATAATAACAGATTCAAAAGATAGATTTTATAAAAATATCCTTTTAAAAACACTAAAAGATGAAAGAAAAAATTACATTGAAAATTTTTAATTTTTTTATTAACTCAGAAGATTTTAATGGAATTCCACTTAGGCAAATTTCAGAAGATTTGAAAGTTGATTATGAAGAATCTATTAATATAATAAAAGAACTAGTCCAAGAAAATAAAATTGTAATTCAATCGAGTACTAATCCACATATTATTGGAAAATTTCATTATCCAATAAAATCTCAATTAGAAATATTAGAAAGTTCTAAAAAAACAGAAGTTAGATATCAAACATTTGGTAGTGTGAAATTTTCTATTGAAAAAACGGATTATCCAATTTGTCTTTATCCTTCAACAGATTATCTTAAAAATCATAGGAATTTGGAAGAATTCGGTCTTTCACATTATTCAAAAAAATTAGCTCTTGGAGAACCTCAATTGAAACCAATGTTTTTTGAAATCGAGGTTTTAGAAAGGTACTATAATGACCCCAGATTTGAATTTGAGTTTGAAGATTACTCAGGTAAAGTTTCTTGTAAATACGATGATCTTTACAACCCTTTAGTAAGAAAAGAGGATGATATTTATATTAAAAGTTTTGGAATCGGCTTTGATGAAGATGGAAATAGACTAGCAGTTGTGTTTCTTAGATACTTAAAAAATCTCACAGGTGAACATCAGATTTTTTGGAAAAGCAAAGAAAAAGATGGGAGCTGTAAAATATTAAAAGAATATTATGAAAATACTATTGAAGGAAAATGGACATTTTCATATTCAATTTTTTCTGCGTTTTTACAAGAACTTAAATGCGTGAATGAATTAACAAATTTAATATTTGATATTCCTTTATTTAATGAAGCATTTGAAAAAGAAAAGCGACCTAGAGAATTTACTTTCTTTTTTACACCAACAATTAAAAATTTCCATGATTTTATTCATTTATTAGACAAATTAATTTCTGACAATATAAATAAGTCGTTTTTTAAAAATAAAATACAACTTTTTGAATTGAAAGAAGAAAATGGGTACCACATTAAAGAAAATAAAGGAACTTTAAGACTCTTAGAAGAATGGCTGTCCACACAATTTAACATTGAAGGTGAAGGTTCAATTTCTGATGTTATTAAGCCATTCAAAGTTATTAGAAAAGAAAGACAATTACCTGCTCACAAAATCAATGAAAATGTTTACGACATAAAATTAATTGAGAGACAGAAGGAAATTATCACTGACGCATATAACTCTATGAGACAATTAAGAAATATTTTTAATCTGCATCCAAAAGCAAAAAATTATAAAATTCCTAATTGGCTTGAAAAAGGAGATATTATAAATATTTAATATTTCTAACTGTACAAAGTATTCTGATTTTTCATAAAAATAAAACAAAAATCCTTTCAAAAAAATTGAAAGGATTTCCTTTGATACAATATGAATTAAACTAAGTGTGTACTATTTTACTGAACAATAATTTTAAAATTGCTGTTTAATTCCTCTCCTGAAACATTCAGAATATAATTTCCTGAAACTTTTTTACCGGCAATATTTAAATTAAATACTCCGTTTCCATTAGCGTTTATTTTTTCTTTAATAATGATTTTTCCTGTCATATCTAAAATTGTGGCAGTTAAACTTGATTTTTTATATTCAGGAAGCTTAATGAAAATCTGATCTTTTACAGGATTCGGATAAACCGTTCCCACATTTTTGCTGATACTGAATTCTGCATTGCTCAACACCGCCTGATTGTACAAAGCAGATATTTCCGTTGGAGACAATGCATAATTATACATTTTGAGTTCGTCAAATGCGCCTTTATAAGGAGCTGGAGAATTGGTCGTTGATAAAAACTCAAGTTCACCAATATTTCCGATGATTAGATCACTTGCTTCACCAATTCCTGTAACCGCGGTTTCGTCTCCTTCAGCACTTAAAACACCATTTGTATAAATTCTCATTTTATGCGCTGTAATATCCCTCTGAATTACAACATGTACCCAGTTATTGGTAAAATAATTGGCGATTGGCGAGGTGATTTCCTTTTTCGTAACGTCATCATCGATGGCATATCGCAGCTGGCCGCCTTTTATTTCTACGTTAAAACGCTTTCCTGTAGCTCCTGTTGCCGTATTTTTAGTAAACGAACCTTTACACAGAACATACAGACTGGTTGCCGAAGACGATGGGATCATGCTTGTCGGAGCTTTCATCCAGTAAGAAACCGTAAAAGAATTGGTATTAAATAAAATCTGATCCTGATGCGGAATACTCGCTATGTACGGAGTGTTGGGTGAAGTTGCCAAATCTAGAGCATAATTCTCTTTTCCTGTAACTCTCACATTAGCATTATCATAGGCCACATTTAATGTTCCGTGATTGGCGTAAGACGTTAAATCTGCAATCTGCTCACCAGATAAGGGAGCTTCTGAGAATGGCCAGTTTCCAACAAGACTTGGTGTCAACGCACGGAAACTCCAAACATCGCCTGTTACAGAACCTAAAGCATTAGACGAATCAACTCTCCAGTAATAATTAGTTGCCGTATTTAAATTACTTAACTGATACGATGGTGCTGCAGCATAAGGAACCGTAGCCACATTGCTTAAATTTTGAGGATCGGTCCCAAAATAAACGGTGTAGGTAGTAGTGTTGGAACTTCCAGTCCATTTTAAAAGTAAATTTCCATTGGTCAACTGTACGTCATTAAATCCATTGGCAGGATTTGGATTAGCTGCTTTGGTAGGCGCTGACGGAACAGGCGGTGTAGTGACTGAAGCATTTGAAGTATACACAGAAGATTCTGTGGCACTCACCGCTTTCACTCTGTAATAATATTGAGTGTTGGGCGTTAAACCCGTTTCATTATAAGTCGTTGTATTCGCAGGCAATGTTGCAATAACTGTAAACGCTGTGCCATTGGGAGAACGTTCCAATACATAATTTGTTTCATTGGTTGCATTATCATTCCAGTTAACCGTTAATGAGCTTGAAGCCGGAGTTCCCGCTGTCACTGGATTAGTGAAATTTAAATTGGATGGCGGAATAATAAAATCCGGAGCTGCTGTGTTGTGTAAACCATTAATATATACCTCAATATTCAGATATGGAGCATGCGTTGTACTTACTGCCAAAGCATCAAAAACATTAGGATTCAGTCCGTTTGCAGTTTCCCAAGCATCGGGCATTCCGTCATTATCGGTATCTAAAGGAGCCGGAGCGCCATAAACGTGCCCTGCTCCACCATTGGTAAACCCGAATTGAGTTGTTAAATCGCTTTGTACATAAACATAAGTTGCAGTTGTGCCTTTCGACATCAGATCTGAAATCATCAACTGATCCACCTGATCACGCCTTGGATAGGAAGCGCCTACTTTTGAAACAATATTATCAAAAGCTCCTTGTGCAGTCAAGGTCGGGTTTTTCATCGGATAATCATATGAAGTCGTCTGGATTGCGTTGATATCTCCGACAGGATATCCCGTTAAATTCTCAGGAACTAAAGTTCCGTCCAGAACTCCGTTTTTATTATTGTCGAAATAATTTCCGGAACCATATAAATTAAAGTTGGCATTTCCTACGCTGAAAGGGGTAGAAACCGTACCGCTTGTATTGGGACCTCCGATAAAATAATTGTTGATGATATTAGCATAAGAAGCACCTGCAGAATCTCCACCCATAATATATGCTTCTCCAGATTGGGTATGTCCATAGGTATTTCCATAATTCCCCCAATTGTACACCACATTGTTTACAAACTCGTTGATGCCTTTTATTTTATTATTACGGGTTTTATTACAGATATATAAATTTCCTATCAGACTGATTTTTCCACCTGCTGGAGGTTGCATTAATCCTCCTGCGGAATGATTGTGTCGGTGCATTCCCTGTCCGATAATCGAATTCTGAATCGTAATGTTATCAGGACTTGTTCCGTTATTATCCCAGTTTACAGAAAATACCTCATCTGTACCCCATGTAAAAGTCATGTGATCTAAAATGATATTCGCTCCGTTGGCAATTCCGGATGCATCCTGATTTTGAGAAGTTCCTCCATAACGGATACGCAGATATCTCGCAATCGTATTGTTCGCTCCGGTAAATGAAACTCTCGGACCGAGAAATAAAATCCCTTCTCCAGGAGCAGTCTGTCCTGCAATTGTAGTATTGGCTGCGACAGCAACCACAGATTGTAAATTAACAATACCTCCTACTTTAAAAATAACAAAACGCCCCGGTTGACTTACCGCATCACGAAAAGAACCGGCACCGCTGTCATTTAAATTAGTTACCAAATAGATTTGAGGATTGGCTGCACCTCTTGCTCCTGTAGTAAATCGACCAAAACCGGTAGCTTCCGGAAATGCCAATGTCTGAGCATCAAAGCCAGCAGCGGATAAGGTCAATCCACATAACAACAATGATTTTAAAGCCTGCTTAATCAGTAAAGATTTATTTTTCATAAATATTAATTTTGTGTTAACCAAGCTAAACACAAACGTAAATATGAGCATCCTGCACAATCCTGCTGGTTACTATAAATCAATAAAGTAGCTCAAAATTCATTAAAATAATTTGATTAATATATATTGAAATTGAAGAGTGATCAGTTTTTAGTACAACAAAGACACAGTCGGAAAATTTGACTCAGAAAAAGGAATAACTCTTTGAGAAAAAAAATACTATGCACTTTAAATAACTATGTAAAGAATAATAAATAATAGCTGAAAATTAGCGAAATATATAAATTATTCTTACCTTTTTAAACATAAAACACAACACATATGACTAAAAAATTACTACTTAGCTATTTTTTAATGATAGCATTTTTCCTCGTTTCGTGTGGAAAAGAATACACTACAACAAGTGAAATTTCAATCAAAACAGTATCAATTATTACTTTTATTTTTGGAGGAATTATAATGTTAATTGTCTTTACTTCCAAAAAAAGGTAATTTAAAATTTGAATAAAAAAATCCCTTTCAAAAACCGAAAGGGATTAATTATATAAAAAAACTTTTAATTACATATAAGCTTCAATCGGCTCACAAGTACAAACTAAGTTTCTGTCTCCGTAAGCTTCATCAACTCTGGAAACTGAAGCAAAGAATTTGTGATCTCTTACCCAATCTAGCGGATAAGCTGCTTTCTCTCTGCTGTATGGTTTATCCCAAGAATCAGAAATAACCAATTGCTCAGTGTGAGGAGCATTTTTCAATACATTGTTTGCCTGATCAGCTTCACCGTTAGCAATCTCATCGATCTCATGTTTGATCGCAATAAGAGCTTCTGCAAAACGGTCAATTTCAGACTTGCTTTCAGATTCTGTAGGCTCAATCATCAATGTTCCTGCAACCGGGAAAGAAACCGTTGGTGCGTGGAAACCATAATCCATCAATCTTTTTGCAACATCAGCCACTTCAATTCCTAAAGATTTGAACTGACGGAAATCTACGATACACTCGTGCGCTACTCTACCTTCGGTATTTGAATATAAAATAGGGAAATGCTCTGCTAAAATTTCTTTTAAATAGTTTGCATTTAAAATTGCGTGCTCAGTAGCTTTTTTCAAACCTGAAGTTCCCAACATTTTGATGTAAGCGTAAGAAATATTTAGGATCAATCCGGAACCGTAAGGTGCAGCAGAAATACCTTCAATTGCTTCTTTAGAACCAACTTTAATGTTAGCATTCGTAGGTAAGAAAGGAACCAAATGTTTTGCAACACATATCGGACCAACTCCAGGACCTCCACCACCGTGAGGAATAGCAAAAGTTTTGTGCAGGTTTAAGTGACAAACGTCTGCTCCGATATTTCCCGGACTTGTATATCCTACCTGAGCATTCATGTTAGCACCGTCCATATATACTTGTCCACCATGATCGTGAACCAATTGGGTAATTTCTTTAATGTTTGCATCAAAGAATCCGTAGGTTGACGGATACGTGATCATTACACAAGATAAGTTCTCAGAATGTTGTTCTGTTTTCGCTTTGAAGTCTTCGAAATCAATTTCTCCGCTTTCAAGGTTTTTAACAACAACAATTTTCATTCCTGCCATCGCTGCAGAAGCAGGGTTCGTTCCATGTGCTGACTGAGGAATCAACACTACATTTCTGTGACCTTCGCCTCTTGAGATATGATATTCTCTGATTACCATCAATCCTGCATATTCTCCCTGAGCGCCAGAATTTGGCTGAAGAGAAGTTCCTGCAAAACCTGTGATTTCAGAAAGATCTTTCTCTAATTCTTTGATCATTTCCTGATATCCTCCTGCCTGATTTACTGGTACAAATGGGTGAATACTTCCCCACTCTGCCCAAGAAAGCGGCAACATCTGAGTCGCGGCATTCAGCTTCATGGTACAAGAACCAAGAGAGATCATTGAATGTGTTAATGATAAATCTTTTCTTTCAAGACGTTTGATGTAACGCATCAATTCCGTCTCTGTATGATATTTGTTGAATACTTCCTCCGTCAGAATCTCATCTTTTCTAAGATTTTCTTCAGGAATGCTGTATCCTTCTTTTATTTCTAATTTAAATGTTTGCTTGTCTTTAAACTGAGCGAAAGAAGCCATCAAAACATTTAGTTTTTCAAGCGTCGTGCTTTCGTTGATTGCAATGCTCACAACTCCTTCTGTAAAGTAGTTAAGATTCAATTTGTGATCAAGCATCATTCTGCATAATCTTGTTTTCTCATCTTCACTCATCACGATTTTTACAGTGTCAAAGATGGGCTCTTCAACCGTCTGATAACCTAAAGCTTTTAATCCTCCTTTCAAAGCATTTGCCTTAAAATGAATCTGATCAGCGATATAGTTTAATCCTTTTGGACCGTGATAAACTGCATACATACCTGCCATTACAGCTAAAAGAACCTGAGCAGTACAGATATTTGAAGTTGCTCTTTCTCTTTTAATATGTTGCTCTCTAGTCTGCAAAGCCATTCTCAATGCACGTTTTCCGTACATATCCTGAGAAACCCCGATGATTCTTCCCGGAATATCTCTTTTGTAATCTTCTCTACAAGAGAAAAATGCAGCGTGAGGACCACCATATCCCAATGGAATACCAAATCTCTGTGAAGTACCAACAGCACAGTCAGCGCCCATTGAAGCCGGAGATTTCAATTTAACCAAAGCCATAGGATCACAAGCAACAACAACCTGTAAGTCTAATTTTTTGTACTCAACGATGTCTTCCGTATAATCTAAAACAATTCCGTTTTTACCAGGATATTGCAATAAAACTCCGTAATAAGATTCGTCGAACGGGTGTGTTTTGTGATCACCAACTACAATTTCGATTGCTAAACCTTCAGCTTTTGTTTTAAGAACAGAAACGGTTTGAGGTAAAACCAAATCAGAAATAAAGAACTTATTAGCTCCTGCTTTCTTCTGATCTTTTGTTCTGTTGTTGAAGAACATGTGCATTGCTTCTGCAGCTGCCGTAGATTCGTCCAATAAAGATGCGTTTGCCAAAGCAAAACCTGTCAAATCGCACACAACAGTTTGATAATTAAGCAACGCTTCTAATCTTCCCTGAGCGATCTCTGCCTGATAAGGCGTGTACGCTGTGTACCAGCTCGGGTTTTCAAAGATATTTCTCTGAATTGCCGATGGCAACAAGGTATTGTGATATCCGAAACCGATATAGCTTGTATAATCCGTGTTTTTCGATGCCAATTCTTTCGAATGATTCAACATTTGATACTCCGAAAGTGATTCTGAAATGTTCAGATCATTTTCTAAACGAATCGATGATGGAATGGTTTGAGAAATTAATTCTTCGATACTTGAAACGCCAACTTTTTCCAACATCGCCTGTTTGTCGGCTTCGTTTAGGGAGATGTGACGGCTCACAAACTGTTCTGTATTCATTTTTTATATTAGATTTTGTTTGTAAAAAAAGATTCGTAAAATTACGATTTTTAAAATGATTTCGCAACCTAAGTGACAATTGGAAATTGGCTTTTTGCAATTGGCTTTAAAATAAGGGTTTTGAAACTTCATAATGTGTGATCACAGGCGATAAAATGGAATTTATTTAAATCTTCTATGGACGTGATGTACCTTCAACTTTCTTATATTTATTTTGTTAGTATGTTAATTTTAAAAAGATGAGTACTAATAACTTTCTTAAAAGATTCACAGAAAAAAATTTTGAATCCATTTTTCTTTTTCCAACCCTAAAGGGCGGAAAAATGAATTGGAAATTTCCTCAAAATTATTTCCCCGACCCTAAAGGGAGTTTTATACTACTAACTTTCTTATGATTCAAGTAAAAACAGCGCAAAAAATCTTTTAAACCATCTACTAATCAGCATTTCAAGAAAGTTTAAATTTTATTATCTATATTTATTCTAAATTAATATATTTGCAGTATGAATATCATCACTCCTTTTAAAGTACCGCCATTATCGCCGGCATTTTCTTTCAAGAATGAAGAAATGTTCTGTGGTGACAAAAAATCTTGTTGCAAAAAATTTAAGAAAGGAAAAAGGTGCAAGAAGTGTCCGGGAAGAAAGAAATTGGCGTAGTTAGTTAGTTACTTAGTTAGTTACTTAGTTAGAATACTGATTAAAAAGTACAATGCTAAAGCTAAAAACAGGATCGCCAGGATTATTCTGAAAATTTTGGGTTGTCCTTTAGGATTTGTTACGGTTCGTGGCTGTGACTTAAAAAGTTCTTCTGCTCTGTCTCTGAATTTCTCTCCATCGTTTTCAAAAACTTCGGTTATCGTAATTCCCTGAACGACGGTTTTATGTAAAAGCGAATTGGTTGCATGCAACAACAATTGAAACTTTCCGTTCTTAAATTCTGTGATTTTAAAAACTCTTTCTCCATAAGCTTTTTCCAAACCAAACGGTAAAACCTTCACCACATCAGCATTCTGGGTCTGCCAGGTTATGATAATCTCCTCCCCTTTTTTCGCATGAATTTTGTTTGCTGTAAAAGTTTTAATAGAAGGCGGTACCGTATATCTGAAACTTTTCTGATGACTTTCTAAATTCTGATCATACGTAATTCTTCGCCCTTTATCGCTCAGTGTTTCATACGCCTCCTGAATCTCTTTGAAGCGGTCTGCAAAGAAATCATCGTCTTGATTTTTGTCGGGATGGTATTTTAATGAAAGTTTTCTGTAGGATTTTTTGATGTCTTCATCCGAAGCATTATGAGGAATACCGAGAAAATAGTAGTAATCTTTCATGTAAGTGAATACAAAAATAAGGATTTTGTCACTGTGGACAAAAATAAAAAAGCCACGAATACACGAATTTTGTCACTGCAAGCGTGATGAAGTGTTTTTTCAACGCAAAGGTCGCTAAGTTTTTTTTAAATTATCAAAAATATTTTTCGTTCGCAGAGACATTTCACTCAGCAAATAGGAATCTTAATTTTTAAATTTTATTCTCCTTTACGTTTGTATTGATTTAATATAAAAAATAATTCGTGCATTCGTGGCAAAAACTCATTCGCTGCAAAAAAACTCAGGCGCGGGAAGCTTTGCTTCCTGCGCCTGAATTAACAATTTCAATTTAGTTTTATAGAGCTTACGCTTTGCAAGTATTATCTTTTCCGCAACATTTAGCAAATTCTTTTTTGAACTTTCCTTTCAGTTCCTGATATTGCTCATCATCCATTTCTCTGATTTTATCTGCCAATCCGAATGGAGATTTTTCTTTGATTCCGTATTCATCAAAAATACCTCTTACAAATCTTTTTCTTTCGATTACTTTTTTAGCAACTATTGCAACTCCGGCAACGGCAAGTGCTCCTAACACTCCTTTTAATACTGAATTTTTCATTTTCTTAAATTTTAAATTTTACTACTTCTTGTTTTTTATAGAGACGAATTCGTTTTAGTTTTTACTTTACTACTTCTTTAAAAATTCATCAAAATTAATTTCCCCAAACCCTAAAGGGTGTAATTTGATGAAGAAATTTCACTTCCTTTAGGATCGTGGAAAAGAAAATTTCTTAAACTATTCGTTATTTCTGTTGAAGAATCCGCTTGAACATTTCTGTCTCCAGACTTCTTTGAATTTTTCTTTTTCCTCATCAGACATTCCTTCCATTTTATGTCTCATGTGTTTTTCCTTCATATCTCGCATTCCTCTTCCGAATTTCCCATGAAAGCCTCCAAAAAGAATTTTACTTAAAATTAAAATTCCCATTGCCTGCCAATAATTAATGGTTTTTACACCGATAATTTCGGGAAGAATGCAGTTCCAAAGCCACATTACGATGAGCGCAACGGCAAGGAAAATCAATGGCGGACATAAAATTAAAAGAATCCAGCTTTTTTTATATTTATTGTTCATTTTATTTATTTCTAATTATTTAAATCTTCGTACAATTGTTTCAATCTGTTTCTTAAATGCTTTACCGCATAATTTTTTCGGCTGATAATAGTCTTTATATTTTCACCCTGTTCATCGGCGATTTGCTGTAAAGTTTTATCGTTCAGTTCATTTTCCATGTAGACAAGCTTCTGTTTTTCCGGAAGTTCTTCCAACGCTTCAAACAGTTTTTTCCAGATTTCATCCTGAAACATTTTTACTTCTGGTCCTGCACTGTCGTCCAAAAGCAAAATATCTTTTATAGAGAATGTCCCGTCTTCATCTTCGTAGACAAAATCTTCCAGGTTTTCGGTCTTCTTTTTACGGTATTTGTCGGTAATTTTATTGGCAGTAACGCGGTACAGCCATCCGCCAACATTTACAATTTCAGAAAGATTGGTCAAACTGCTGAACTGATACCAAACTTCCTGCAGAATATCTTCTGCATCTTCGGTATTTTTCACTTTCGGACGAATAAAAGACATCAATTTTCCACCGTAACTCGTTACGGTCTGAGAAATAATGTTTTCCTTTTCCTTCTGTGGCATTGGTAATTTTTCGACAATCTCCATATTGCTAGGACGACTGTGCTGTTTGTTTTACTTTAATAAATTTAAAATATTTTTTCGGATTTTCAATTTTTCGTTTGTTAATCGTGTTTTTACAAACACTAATAACCCAAATATTTCTTCACGAATTTCAAATCAGAAGATAAAAATATAAGGTTGGTTTTATTCATCGGTGATATTCGTGAAAAAAATTAGTGCTTATTTGTATTTAAATAAAAAAACGGAAAGCAAAATACTTTCCGTTCTTTTTTTATCAACTTAATATAATTTATTTGTTGAAATTTTCAGCAAAGAAACCTAACATCGATTTATAAAACTCAATTCTGTTAGGTTCTTTTCCAAAACCATGTCCTTCATCATATTTTACCATGTAAGGAACTTCAAATCCTTTGCTTCTTAAAGCTTTTACGATTTGGTCAGATTCATTGATGTTTACTCTTGGGTCATTCGCCCCCTGAACCACAAATAATGGTTTTTTAATTTTATCAATCTGGAAAACCGGTGAAACTTCTTTTGCTATTTTGGCTTCTTCAGGATTATCCAAATCATACCAGATTTGCTTTACCATTTCTTTATATGGCTTCCAGTATTCAGGGAAAGAATCGAAGAACGTAAAAATATTGGAAACTCCTACATAATCAACTCCACAAGAGTACAAATCGGGAGTTTTAATTAATCCCATCAATGTAGCGTAACCACCATGACTTCCGCCATAGATGGCTACTTTGTCTTTATCGACCCAGCCTTGTGAGATTGCATATTTTACACCGTCTTCTACATCATCCATCGCTTTACGGCCGATTTGTTTGTATCCGGATGTTTGAAACTCTTTTCCGTAACCACCAGAAATTCTGAAATTAACCTGCAAAGTAGCGTATCCTCTGCTTGCAAACAATTGTGTTTCAGGATTGAAACCCCAATCATCTCTTATTCCTTGTGGTCCGCCGTGAGGATTTACAATCAAAGGAACTTTTTCCCCATTCAATGCTGCTTTTGGCAATGTAATATACCCGTGAATCGTAAGTCCGTCCCTGCTTTTGAATTCGATAGGACGCATTTCTGCCATATCTTCCTCTTTTAGCTGAGGCATCAGATCAAAAAGGAGTTTGGTTGTTTTGGTTTTTGTATCGTATTCATAATACTTTCCATACAGTTTATCACTGTCGACAACAACTAATAATTTTTCGTTTTTATCATCTGAAGAAGCAATTCCAAATTGTTTATCGCCAAATTCAGAAGTCAGTTTATCATGAATTTCTTTGTAAAATTTACTTACAGGAATGGTTTCATTTTTAATTCCGTTATAGCTGATATAATCAAGCTCATAATTTCTGCTTTTCCCAGCCTGTGCTATTGAAGAAACATCAAAAGTAGGATTGGAATAAACCTCCTTAATGATTGCGTTTTTCTTTAAATCGTACAATACAATTCTAGATTTGTCACTGCCAAGATTGGTTACCAGATAAACCTCATCTTTGTTTTTAGAATTATCATTAAAGCCAATCACGCTAAAAGTATCTTTCCAATCGGTCGCTTTAACAAGATTAAATTTACCGGTCTGCAAATCTTTGTAATACAGTTTGGTCGTCAAACCATTTTCAAGAATTGTGTAGCCTCGTAAATTTCCTTGTCTGTCGAAAAGATAATCATCAATCGGACTTTTTACATCTTTGTTTTCATACAACTGCGTAATTTCGCCTGTATTAAAATTGATTTTATAAGGTTCAAAAATCTGCTTATTATTCTTATTCATGGTAACAATAACAAACTCTGTATCTTTAATCAATCGTACAGAACCTAAAGTGATTCCTTCATAAGGAGTCAAATCTTTTAAGTTTTTGCCGTCAATATCGGCGGCGTACAAATGGATATTTTCGTTTCCGCCTTTATCTTGTGTATAAAACAAACGCTTTTTATCAAGCCAGCCGTAACTTCTTATCAAATCATCTTTTTCAACCAATGCCTTTGTAATTTCACCCGATTTCAGATCTTTTACATAGACATGATTTTTACTGTCTTTATCCTTTTCTTTATAAGACAAATACTGCCCGTCGGGAGAAAGTTTAAATTGTGAAGCTTTCGGCCTGGCAAAATAATCTTCTACTTTATACTTAAAATTTCCTTTGCCGTAAGAAATAAGCTTTTCTATTGTAGCTTTTGATGAGACCAATGTTGGGTCGCCCGGCAATTTTTTATCAGTAGTTTGTGCATTCATCATGAGACTTGTGATTACCACTTGTGTAATACCTAAAATTTTGGAATTTAAATTCATATTTCATGGATTTGGTTAAACGATATAATATAAGACGCTTCAAATGCATAAAATGTTACATTATTTATCGCTAATTTGTGAAATTAAGTATGAATTTCTCTTTTTAAAAATTATTCAAAAATAAAAATTGGATTGCTGTTTTTTCTAAAAATATCGTGCTTTACTTTTATTATTGATAACGAAAAATTTAGGTTACATATTGAAAAAGGAAGTCAAAATTGACTTCCCTATTTTATTTTATTGATAAATTGCTATATTATCTTTTTCCAACTTGTAACCTGTTTCAGTAGGTGTCAAGATATATTTTCCTTTTTTCCAGATATCTTTTTTACATTTCTTTTTAAGAATAATATTTTCACCGGGTAACAATACTTCAGCTTTTCTCTTATTATCACTAAAGATAATTGCCGCCATCAAAGCCGAACTATTTTTCTGATCTATTTGGGTCATTTTAATTTCCTGCTCAAAAACTCTTACACAATTGTTTTTAATTTTAGAATAAGTGTATCCTGCAGAACCAATACATCCATGAGAATCTCTGTCGCTACCTGTCTGAGCAAAGCTAAAAGCGCAAAAGAAAATTGCACCTGATAATATTACTTTTTTCATAATTTGTATGTTTAAACTGTAACTATAATGGAAAAATTATACCAAAAACAAAAAAGCCACTCTCTCGAATGGCTTTGTATAAATTTTATTTTGTCCAGTTGATTTTTGAATGTTTCACCTCTTCAGAATTTGTACCAATCATGATATCAAATTCGCCGGCTTCCCAATCATATTTTAAATCTCCGTTGTAGAATTTCAAACTTTCTGGACTGATGTTGAAAGTAATCTTTTTAGATTCTCCTTTTTTCAACATTACCTTTTGGAATCCTTTCAATTCTTTTACCGGTCTTGTGATGCTTCCCACCATATCTCTGATGTATAACTGCACCACTTCAGCGCCATCATAATTTCCTGAATTCGTCACAGTAACTGAAGCCTGAATTGTTTGATTTCCTTTCGGATTAGCATTCGAAACCGTTACATCAGAATAATTGAATTTAGAATAACTCAAACCATATCCAAACGGATACAACGGCGTATTACACTCATCCATATAATTGGAACGAAATCTTTCGTATACACATTTATCTACTTTATCCTGAGCTAAAGGACGGCCTGTATTCTTAGCATTATAATAAATCGGAACCTGACCGAGACTTCTTGGGAACGTCATCGGAAGTTTTCCTGAAGGATTTACTTTACCGAAAAGTACATCAGCAATTGCATTTCCAGCTTCTGAACCTGCAAACCAGGCATTCAAAATAGCATCAGGAGCATCTTTTACATTGGTTAATGCCAAAGGACGACCTGTGAAAAGTACCATTGCGATCGGTTTTCCTGTTTTTTTCAATTCATTTAACAAATCAACCTGAGATTGAGGAATTGTAATTTCAGTTCTTGACGAAGATTCTCCGCTCATTTCTGCAGATTCTCCGATTGCCAAAACAATAACATCAGCTTTGTTGGCAATGTCAACCGCTTCTTTTAATAACGCTTCTTTTGAACGATTATCTCTATCGGTTTTCTTACCGTGAGCTGCATAGATATCTTCTAATTTGGCATCGTAATCAATGTTGGCTCCTTTTGCAGAAAGGAACTTCACATCTTTCCCGTAATTAGCCTGAAGACCCTGCATTAGGTTAACAGAGATTGCATGTTTTGTCGCTACACTCCAAGTTCCCGCCATATTCAGAGAGTTGTTTACCAATGGACCAATTACTGCAACAGTTCCTGATTTTTTCAAAGGTAAAACCTGGTTTTCATTTTTCATCAAAACCATCGACTGCGCTGCCGCACTTCTTGCGATATTACGGTTTTCTAAATTGTAAACTTCTTTAGCCGCTAACTTTGCATCGCCGTGTTTGTAAGGGTTATCAAATAAACCCAAATCGTATTTAGCTTCAAGAATTCTTCTTGCTGCCATATCAATTTCGGCCTGCGTTATTTTTCCTTCAGCTAAAGATTTTTTTAAAGTGGTTAAGAATCCTTCACCCACCATATCCATATCAACACCGGCTTTTAAAGCTAAAGCAGAAACCTGCTGAAGATCTCCCATTCCGTGTTCTACCATTTCGTTGATCCCGGTATAATCGGTCACTACAAAACCTTTGAATTTCCACTGGTTTCTTAAAACCTCGGTCTGTAACCATCTGCTTCCTGTTGCAGGAATTCCGTCTACTTCATTAAAAGAAGCCATTACAGAAGCTACACCTGCATCAACAGCTGCTTTATAAGGTGGAAAATATTCATTGAACATTCTTACGTGGCTCATATCCACCGTATTGTAATCTCTACCCGCTTCACCTGCTCCATACAATGCAAAATGCTTTACACAAGCTAAAATATTGGTTCCGTTCGCTAAATCTTTTCCTTGGTAACCGTAGACCATATTTTTAGAAATTTCGCTTCCTAAATACGGATCTTCACCAGAACCTTCTGAAACTCTTCCCCATCTTGGTTCACGGGAAATATCTACCATTGGCGAGAATGTCCAGTTGATTCCGTCTGCTGCAGCTTCTTTTGCAGCAACTCTTGCTGACTGCTGCACCAAATTCATATCCCATGATGCTGCTAAGCCTAATGGAATAGGGAAAGTAGTTTCATACCCGTGAATAACATCCATCCCAAAAATCATTGGAATTTTAAGACGGCTTTTTTCAACGGCAACTTTCTGAACTGCTTTAATTTTATCTGCTCCTTTGATGTTGAATAATCCACCAACTAAACCTTGTTCTACTTTTTTTCCGATGTCTGAACTTTGAGCCTGACCTGTTGTAAAATCTCCGGAAGTGGGTAAATTTAACTGGCCAATTTTCTCATCTAAAGTCATCTTAGCCAGCAAAGCATCAACAAAAGCCTTTTTCTTTGACTGATATTGAGCGGTCTGATAAGACTGAACCGGCTTTGTTACCATTTCCTGTGCTGAAAACACGGGAGCTAATGCTAAAGTCGCAATTACAATTAACTTTTTCATATATCTTACTTCTTAAATTATATTTCTTTTTGTTTTATCAATGATTCTATTTAAAGCAAAGAAAAACTAAATAGTTAATTTTTCAAAGATTTTTATCAATTAATTACTTTATTTATCTTTTTCTTGGACAACATCCAGTCGTACAACGCTGGATTTGAATAAGTAGAGTCCCAAGAATTGTGATTATCGTTCGGGAAAATTATCAATTCGGCAGATGGGTTCACCGGATGAAGTGCTTGGTAAAAATTAAATGCATTTTCCGGCAGCACGACATCATCCATTCCGCCGTGATAAATTTTCATGTTTAAATCTTTGTATTGATGAATATTGGCATACATCACACGATCTGTCGGTGCACAGACAGAAACCACTGAAGCAAACATTTTGGGATGTTCCATTGCGAGTTTTAGTGTTCCCCATCCTCCCATCGAAAGCCCGGTGAGGTAAATTCTGGAAGCATCAATTTTATATTTTTTCTGAATTTCTTTAATCAAATTATAAACACTTACCGTGTCCCACCAAGTATTTTCTGGACATTGAGGCGCTAAAATTGCCACGGGTTCTTTGATCAGATTTTTGTATGTAAAAGGACTGTGCGCTTTTACCAATTCGAGATTATTACCTCTTTCTCCGGAACCATGAAGAAATACAATCAAAGGTACATTCCCTTTTACTTTTTGAGGATAATCTAAAATATATGATATATTTTCTGCTCTTTCAACTTTTTTATTTAGCTCTGCTTTGATTTCCTGAGCATGTAAGCTTAAAGAAAATGGCAAAAGCAGAAGTGGTAAGTATTTTAGTTTTAAATTCATATTTCTTTAGGTTTTGGCTAAAGCCGTTTGATTTGGTTTTGGTTAAAAGGGCTAAAGCCCGTTTTTATTGATAAACATTCTATTCTTACTGCATTTTTAGCCCCGATAGGAGCGACATCCTTTTGTTTTGCGACCGGAGCGAAGCTGAGGTCGTAACACAAAAGATACAGCGGATAGCGGGAAATAGCTCCTAAAAACTATTTAATATTATATTTTTCTGATGTAAAGCTTAATTTTTCTAATCCTTTCTGGATTTCAGGAGCATTCATGAATAATTTCCATAAAAATCCTGTTCTGTAATTCTCGATCATCGGGGCAATAGTTCCATGATCAATCGCTAAATATCGTGGCGTCGTCCAATTATCATAATTGATCGATGTTGCATCGTAAGGACCTGCAGAACCGATGAATTCTGGTTTCTGAGTATAAATAAATCTCAAAAAATCCATTGATTCTTTGGGAGTATAAGGAAAACTGCTCAAAGCAGCCGTCGGAGTGATGACTCCGTGATCATTTTGCGGGAAGTGAGCATTATAGCCAACGCTTCCGTCTTTATTTCTTGAGTAACCAGCCGTTAATCCCCAATAATTTGGTCCGTAACCTTTCCATTGTTTTGGGTTTTCGACACAGTATTTGTAGTCAATTAAGACCTGATTTTTATTTAAATCGAAATAATTTTTAATTAATTTATCCGATAAATTGGTAGGATCTAAGCCGATATAGGAATATTGGGCCCAAAATAACGGTCCGCCATATTCTTCAGCTCCGTTGTGTTTTACATACATCGGAAGTCCGTATTTTTCTTTGTCTGAAAGATAGGTTCCGTTTCTTGTCCAGCCTTTGTAATACGTTTCGGCATCGATAGAATAGGTTGGAGATGAAGCTGCCAAAATGTAGGTAATCAGACATTCATTATATCCTTCCAAAGGAAAATTCATTTCCCATTGATATTCCGGTGACCAGTGCCAATACAGTACTTTTTCGCCTCCTTTAGTATACCAGTTCCACTGAATTCCTTTCCAAAGTTCATCACACTTTTTGGCAAGAGCTTTTTCTTCGGCGTTTCCGTTTTTGAAATATTCTCTCACCTGAATAATTCCTGTGGTAAGAAATGCGGTTTCTACTAAATCTCCGCCATTATCTTTTTTTCCGAAAGGAACGGTTTTCCCGGTTTCTCCGTTAATCCAGTGTGACCAAGCTCCTTTATGGCGATCTGCTTTTGCGAGGAAATCCATAATTGTCGTCAATCTTTTCACCGCTTCTTTTCTTGGAACAAAACCTCGCTCAACACCCACTAAAATAGTTGCTAAACCGAATCCTGAACCTCCGGTAGTGATGACATGTTTGTCGTTATCCGGATAAATATTGTCTTCATGGTAACGCTCTCTGCCCAACATAGAATTAGGTTCTGCATAATCCCAAAAATATTTTAAAGCATCTTTCTGGACTTTATCCATCAATTGCTCATCAGTAATATTAGATTTTACAACTGATTTTTGGGTTGATTCCTGTTTTGCAATTTGAGAATTTTTGCAAGAAACGGCAAGTAATGATGCCGCAGCAATTGAGAGTATTATCCTTTTCATTATATCAATTTTTAAACTTAAATACTAAAAGAAGAGGAGAACTTTCATTCTCCTCTAAATATATTTGATTATTAATAACCAGGGTTTTGAGCTGATAGCCCACCAGACTCCATAATAAAGTCTTGTGGAAGAGGGAACAACTCATGTTTACCAACTTTAAATACTTTTCCACCGTCAGCTGCCATAGCTGCTACAGCCTGACCTGTTCTTACCAAATCAAACCATCTGTCATGTTCAAAAGCGAATTCTAATCTTCTTTGCTTCCAGATATCTAATCTTACATCAGTTTGAGAAGTAGCAGGAGTATCTCCTATATTAGCTCTATTTCTTACTTGATTTAAGAAAGGAATAGCCGCAGAAGTCTGTCCTAATTCGTTCATTGCTTCAGCTTTTATTAGAAGAACCTCAGCATATCTAAGATAACGAATGTTGACGTCTGTAGAAGCTTGATCTCGATAGTTTGAAGAATAAGCTTTATAATTATAAAATTTATTATCTGTGTTTGGACCTACATAATATCCATCATATAAAGTCATATCTCTATGGATGATTGTAGCATCTCTTCTGGTGTCTGTTGCAGAATATGCATCATACAAACTTTGAGTAGGAGTTGCAAATCCCCAGCCCCAACCTGTAGTACCTCTGGCTCCCTGTACTTGGCTATATTGTTGAATTGCTCTACCTGCTGTTCCTCCGCTACCATTAATTTCAAAGATAGATTCAGCATTATTTTCTCCTGAAACTTTATAAATATCCTGAAAGTTTGGAGTAAGGGAATAACCTGTAACCAAGTTACTTTCATCTACAGCTAATTGCCATTTTTTCTGGTATAAGTAAACTTTTGCTAAAAGTGCATGAGCTGCTCCTTTTGTTGCTCTTTGACCTCCAGTTGCTGTTGGTAAGACTGCAGCAGCCTCTTTAAGATCTTTTTCAATAAATGCATAAATTTCTTCTTTACTTTTTCTTGTAAGTGTCATTAACTTATCAGCTTCAACACCTGTTACAGGAACATGATCCACCAAGGGTACCCCACCAAAAGACCTCACTAAAGTAAAATACATAAAAGCTCTCAAAAATTTAGCTTCACCAGCTAATCTTTCACGTAATTGTGGATCAGCTTTATCTAATTGAGGGAGATATTTTAATGCTTGATTACATCTATTAATTCCCTGATAATTAGAAGCAAACAACTCCTTAAATGATGGAGTTGATGCAGTAAAGTTCAACGCATCTAAAATATCTTTATCTGAACCAGAATCACTTGCACTAGAACCTTTATCTGCATCATCTGAAACAATTGATGTTACCCCAATCCAAGCAAACGTACTCATATTCCAGTCTAAGAATTTAGCATAAATAGCTGTTACTAAACTATTTGCTCCTTCGTTATTATTATATATTTCACCAAGTGCAGATTCTGGAATAGATTCTGTAGGTGAAACGTCAATAAAATCCTCACTACAACTCTGATTAACAGCTCCTAAAATTAAAAAAGCGGCTGCTATGATATATTTCTTATTCATTTTTTTAAAAATTTAGGTTAACACCAAATACAAAAGATCTCAATGTAGGATAAGCATCTAATTCTATCCCTGCACGTTTGTAAGGATCTCCTTCTGCCGTTGTATCAGCAGGATTATATCCTGACAATTCTGAAGAATACCCTGAATATTTTTGGAATACTATCGGATTAATTGCACTTACATAAAGCTTAATTGATTTCATGTAGTCAGTAACATTTTTAAATGTATATCCTACCGAAATATTATTTATTCTGAAATAATCTCCATCTTCTAAATAGAATGTTGATGCAATTGGAATATTAGCTGGGTTAACAGGATTTGCAGCATTTGTATTTGTTGGTGTCCAAAAATCATTAGCTACAGAAGCCTCAACATTTTCACCACCATTTCTTTGAGCTTTCTTACCATTATATACTTGAAATCCAAAAGCTCCATAACCACTGAGAGCAAAATCCCAATCTTTATAAGACATTGAAATATTAACTCCTAACGTCGATTTTGGTATGTAAGAGTCAAAGAAACGTTTATCTCCCGGATCTGCACTTCCTGTAACTCCATTACCATTTAAATCTTTAAACATTAAATTACCATTTGCATCATAGCCATCTGCTTCATATAAATAGAAACTCCCTAAAGCATAACCTACAGCTGAGGCATTGAAAAGTTTTGTATCTACTCCATTACCTAAATTCCCTCCTACAATTTGAGAAACTGGCTTAGAAAGATCAATGCTTGCAAGCCTATTTTTATTATAAGAATAATTTGCACCGATTGAATATCTAAAATCTTCACCTACTTTATCAGCCCAGTTAAAACTTACTTCAGCTCCTTTATTCACAACACTTCCCATATGAGAATAATTCACTTCAGAAATTCCTGTTGTTAAATATGGTACAACACCTAAAATAAGATTAGTTGTCTTTCTATTGTAAACATCAAAAGTACCAGTTAATCTATTATTCAAAATACCAAAATCTAATCCTAAAGAAGATTCTTCAGTAATCTCCCATCCTAAATTAGGATCATAGCCTTTATTAATTGTAACTCCATTACTTACAGGAGAACTACCAAATGCATAATTATAAGTAGCCCCTAATGAAAGTGGTAAATAATTTAGAGGTACATTTTGATTACCTATTTTACCCCATCCTCCTCTAAGTTTTAGTAGACTAAAGAAACCGTCTTTCATAAAATCTTCTTCAGATACAACCCAACCGGCACCAAACGATGGGAATGTTCCCCATTTATTGCCATCAGCAAATTGAGAGGATCCATCTCTTCTGATTGTTCCACTCAATAAATAACGGTTCATAAATTTATATTGAAGTCTTCCAAAATAAGAAATTGTTGTATTTTTATTTCCTTTTATGGATTCAAGAGCCTTCGTCTCATTATCACTATATAAGCTACCATAATAATCAACTCCACTAAGGTTCCAATAATCTTGTGAAACAGGAACATCTTTCCTATTCATAATTAAAGTCTCAAGACCGTTTTTCACAGAAGCTTCTGTACCAGCTACAACTTCAATGTCGTGATCTCCTACTTTTTTAGTATACGTCAAATAATTATTAAGTAACCAATTATAATAGTTTTGAGTTCTATTTGTTAATCTGGTTAATGGTGATGTTGTAGAATATTGGCTTTCAGTTCTCATCGGATCACTATCTAGCCAGAAGGATTTAGAATTTACAAAATTATAATATTTATAATTATTATATTCTCCGCTAAATTGAGATGTAAACTTTAAATCTTTAACAATATCAATATCTAATTTTAACCCTCCCTGTAACAAGAAATTTTTCCCTTGTTGATTATCATAAGCAAGTTGCATAACAGGATTTCCTACATTATTAAATCTACCACCTTCATATCCAATATTACCATTAGATTTATCAATAATTGGTTGACCATATTTTCCATTAGGATAATATACAGGAACTAATGGAGATTGCTTATAAGCATTAGTAAAAGCTCCAAATGATTTAGGGGTGTCATTTGTAAATGTAGCACTCAAAGTCTGAGATAATCTGATACCTTTAGCTATTCTAAATTCATTATTTGTTCTTATGGTCGTTCTGTTGTATCTAGTTCCTTTTAGGATAGATTCTTCCTCGTAGTTTCCAAAACTAAAGAAATATTTTGCAGCTTCTGATGATCCCGAAATAGAAACATTATGTTGATTATAAACGCCTGTTCTTGTAATCTCCTTAAACCAATCTGTATCATAAGGTTGGTTAGGATTTAAATAGTCACTTTTACTGCCCGCATTATTATAATTAGCAAACTCTGAAGCATTTGCCATTTTAATTGTTTTTAAAGGATTTCTTATTCCAATTAAACCATCGTAAGAAACACTAAGTTTTCCTCGTCCTGATTTTGTAGTAATAATAATAACACCATTCGCTGCTCTATTACCATAGATAGCCAATGCGGCTGCATCTTTCAAAACATCATATGTTAAGATATCATTAGAATTAATGTTATTGATGTTATCTGTAAACATTCCATCTACAACATACAATGGAGTTCTACCGCCTAATACAGTTCCTAAACCTCTAATCATAACAGTAGGAGTAGAACCTGGTGCATCTGAAGCCGTTACCTGTACACCTGCTGCTTTTCCCTGAATAGCTTGTGAAGCATTTAAAACTTTTGTTCTAGTAACCTCTTCGGCACTGATTGAACTAATCGAAGTAGTATTATCTACCTTTTTACGACTACCATATCCGATCATCACAACCTCCTCTATTTTCTGCTCTTTCGCAGCAGTGTCTTTAGGAGCAACCTGCCCATTGACATTCATCCCAAAATAGAGAACGGCAATAAGACAAGAGTACTTTAAATTAGTTTGTTTCATATAGTTTAATTTTATCTTGTATAATCAATTTTGAAAAATAAGCCTTTGGTAAATTCTATTTTCTCAAAAGAAGACTTTGTTCAAAAATATAAAAAATATCAACTGATGTTAATTTTAGTTAAATAATTTATTAATTGATGATTAATTTATCAAATATGTTAAGTAAAACTAAATTTTAATAAATTTCGCAATTGAAAGTTTTAAAAAAAATGAATATTTCATATTGAAGCAAAGCTTATTTTTGACTAAAAAACACCCAAAAACAGCTTTTAAAGTCTAAATTCTATGTAATCACTTTAATCCTCAATTTAAAATCGGTTTTATTACAAACAAATAATTTTTTGTTAAACACACAATTGTAATTACCTTTGGTGCGTTATTTGACAATGATAAAAAAATTGGAAATGAAAAAATATATTATAGCGGCTGCACTGATCTTCGGAACGGGTGCAGTGATTACCACAAGCTTGCATTCTTGCTCTACGCTTGCTACGACAGATCTTGGACTGGCAGTCATTAAAAGAGTTCTATTAGGCGGAATCAACAAAGGAGCCAATATTTACGGTAACAAAGAAGCTTTCTTACAAAATAATTTAGTAGATAAAGCTTTACCAAAAGAGTTGAGAGACATCAACACTACTTTAGAAAAAATAGCACCTTCCATTGTTGCTAAAGAGAGACAATACATTGCTGAAGCTGCAGTTTACACTGTAAATATTTCAAAACCAATTTTAGAAACAGCAGTAAACAGTCTGAATGCGCAAGACGTCACCAGAATTATTCAAGGTGAAAAAGGAACAGCCACTTTAATTCTGAAAGAAAAAACGCAAACGCAACTTGTTGCCGCAATTGCACCAAGAGTTGAAGAGGAACTTAATAAATATGGCATTGTAAAAACAATTAATACGGCATTATCAGGAACCAATCTTTTGGGTAGTCTTTTGGGCGGCAATAGAACCAATGTGAATGCAGGCGGATTGAGCATGTTGGCTTCAGAGCAAATTGTAAACGGCCTTTTTAATATCATCGAAGATCACGAAAAGCAAAATTCTGCGTCTTTACTCGCGCCGTTTGGAAAATAGGCTGATTTTCGTTAAATTTATACATAATTAAGGAAGAAAATGGAAATATTACAAGGAAATGAAAACACAAATCCTGAAGAATTTTATAAATCATTAAAGGAAAAACTGGAAAATCAACATGATTTCCCGGAAGACTATTTGTTTAAATTTATTATTCCTACAGACCAGGCCAGGCTTACAGAAATTTACAAAGTTTTTGACGGTATCAAGTTTACACTGGGAAACCGTGAAAGTAAAAACGGGAAATATACCGCATGTAATGTGAATGCTTTTGTTTTGGATGCAGATCAGGTAATCAAAATTTATCAGGAAGTGGCAAAAATTGAAGGCGTTATTTTACTTTAATTAAAAATAAGAGCAATAAAAAAGGTTAGTTTTCACAACTAACCTTTTCTTTTTTATACAGATTTTAATCTATTTTTCAATAAAAAACTTTACGTTTTCAAGAGGTCTTCCCAGCATAGCAACCGAGCCTTTTATAATGATTGGTCTCTGTATCAAAGAGGGGTTTTCAGATAAAATCTGAAGCCATTCTTCTTCCGAATGATCTTTTCCTGCAAATTTTTCCAGATAGAGTTTCTCTTCTTTTCTTATAATATGAAAGACACTTTGATTCATTTTCTTCAGAACCGTTTTAAGTTCCAAAACGCTTAAAGGATCTTCCACGATATTGATGATTTCAAACTGAACACCATTTTCATCCAAATACTCTAAAACAGCATTTGATTTTGAACAGTTACCGTTGTGTAAGACCTTAATCATCATAATAAAATTTAAGCTGGTTATTTAAAACAAACCGTTCAGTTCAGCATCTATTTTTTCTAAAACAAATCCGAAATCTTCCGGTCTTTCTACAAAATCAAGATCATCTACTTCTATGATCAATAATTTCCCTTCCGTATAATCTGAAATCCATTTTTCATACTTCTGATTCAGCTTAGAAAGATATTCTATACTGATTGAAGCTTCATATTCCCGCCCTCTCTTATAGATTTTTTTGACCAGATTGGGTACGTCAGATTTAAGATAAATAAGCAAATCAGGTGCCGAAACAAAAGTTTTCATCAGATCAAAAAGCGATGCATAGTTTTTGAAATCCCTATCAGATAAAAGCTTCATATCATTCAGGTTTTCTGCAAAAATGTGCGCATCTTCATAGATTGTACGATCCTGAATTATATTTTTCCCACTTTCTCTGATTTCCTTTACCTGACGGAATCTGCTTCCCAGAAAATAAATCTGCAATGCAAAACTCCACTTACTCATATCTGCGTAAAAATCTTCCAGATAAGGATTATGATCTACATCTTCAAACTGGGCATCCCAACCGTAATGTTTGGCAAGCATTGTCGTTAAAGTAGTTTTTCCTGCACCAATGTTCCCTGTAACTGCAATATGCATATTTATCTCTTTATTTTGAAATGTTAAAATCTAAAATCCCAAGTCCTGAATTTCATCCATTATTTTAAGAATATCCGATTTTTCAGATCTTTCTTTTTCAAGTTTTTCGATGGATTTTTCAAGTTCTTTTTTCTGGTTTTCGGCTTCTTTAAGTTTTTTAATATCAGCGATATCTTCAAGGCTGTAAAGATAGAGTTTGTTGCCTTTTATTTCAAAATATGATAATGAATTTTTATCCACAATCTGCGCTTCAGGATCTTCAAAAATTTTGACTAATCCTTTTTCAGGAATGTATTTGAATATGGTATTTTTAGCGATAATTAAAATTACTTCATTTTCTCTGCGGAAACGTTTGGCATTTTCCATCGGAGCTTCAAAAAGTTTTTCGAACTTTAAATTGTAAATACTAAACTTATTTTTAGATAAAATATATACCTTAGTTTCGAAAACCAAAAGATCAATAACCTCATCAAAACTGGCATCAAAAGGATAAGAATTGATGGTTGTTTCGTTCCTGAAATTGTACTGCAGAAGACGTTTTGCACTTTCATCAAGCAGCCAAATCTGTTGTAGATCTTCTGCGTAAGCGTGTTTTATGAAACTGAATTTCTGCTTAAAATCAAACCTCTGAATATCATTAAGATTTTGATCGACAAATTTTATTTCCTGCGCATTTTCTGAAAAAAGAGCCACAGTTAAAGGATTCTGTACTCCCTGAACTTTATAGGGAACCGTAAACATCATTTTCCCTAACTGTCTTCCCAAAGAATCGTATTTGGTGAAACTGAAGTCTTTGTTTCTGTAAAGATATACGCTTCCGTAATCGTCTGCAAACATATCTCTTGTTTCCTTAAGTTTTAACGTATCAAAAGGAAGTACTTTCTGCGCAGAAACCGAACAAAAAACAAATACCAGAAAAAGAGATATTAATTTCAAAAAAAATCTTTTTTACCAAGATAGCGCTCCAAAAGGAACGCTACCAATTTACACACTTTATTTTATTCAATCTGAACTTGCTTTCAATTTTAACTATTTGATGGCAACTTCGTAGATTTTAGACCATTTTTTTCCGGTAATAATCATATTATCTCCTTTGAAAGCTATTCCGTTTAATACATTTTCACTGTCTGCCTTGGTAAAAGGATCAGCAATTTTTGTAAAATCAAATTTCCCCACAACTTCTCCGTTTGCAGGATTAATTTTTAAAATTATCGGTTTGTGCCAAACATTTGCATAGATAAATCCTTTATAAAATTCCAACTCGTTTAATTGATCATATACTGAAGTATTCCCTGCCACAGAAATGTATTTCACCATTTTCGAAGGATCTTTTGCATCTAAAAAGTAAAGATTTTTTGTACCATCTGACGCAATAAGGTTTTTACCGTCATACGTCAACCCCCAACCTTTAACCATCATATCGGGATAAGCAAATTCTGAAACCAGACTCAAAGTATTTTTATCATAAATAAATCCTTTTTTGTTTTCCCAAGTCAGCTGATACACTTTATCGCCAGCAATTGTACTTCCTTCCGAAAAAACATCATCAGGTTGTTTTGTTTCTTTAATAGGAGTGTTTTCTCCAAGTTTATAAGTGATCAATCTTGACGAACCGTATTGTCCTTCACTTTCATACACTGTATTGCCATCAATCTGGAAACCTTGTGTAAAGTTTTCCGGATCGTGCGGATATTCAGCAACAACTTCATAGTTTAAATTTTGCTCTGGACTTTTGCTGTATACATTAATGGTTGCATCCTGATATAAAGTCTCGCCACCTTTAGTTTTAATATTAAAAGTCACGGCATTATCACCTAATGTAAAATATTTAGGATCTACCACAAGACTTGTAGACTCTTTTTCTCCAAAACTGATGGTAATGCTTTCTGCATTATCTAAAACGTCTTTAGGAATATCCAGTTTATCACCAAAATGGTAACCTGTAGTTTCCATTGATGCGTTATAATCAGCTAAAGAAGTCAATATTTTTTCGTCGTTATTACAAGACATTACCATAAGCAATGCTGCAAAACCTACAATTATCTTATTTTTCATTTTTATTTCTAAAATTTCACCAAAAATAGCAAATTTTATTCCTCTCTGCTAATTTATAATGCAGCTTGCTCGATTGAAGAATAGATATTTTTACTTTAATGGGCAAAACCTGTAATCTTAGCTTCATCAAAATCGAGTTGCATTTCTATCGTTCGCAAAACATGATCGTCAAAAGCTTTTTCACGTTTTATGCGATGAAGTTCGTTTCTCTGCGCCTGAATAACTTGTCTTAAAACATCTTTATTTTCATTCATTGCTGATGCATAATCTACTGCCGAGCCCATACATTGTGCTTTATCGGCAATTAATTTCATTTCATTTTCCAGTTTATAAATCTGATGCCTTACGAGACTGTTGTTTTCAGACAATTCTGCAAAATCTGAAGTCAGTTTTTCGAGTGCAGTTTCTTTTAATTTTTTCATTAAAATAGCTTCCTGTTTTTCTTCCGGAAGTTCACTTCCTGCATCTTCAATTTTTAAGAATTTTAAAATTGGCGAAAGCAATAATCCTTGCCCAACCAATGTAATCAGAATAATCACAAAAGTCACAAACAGAATAATATTTCTGTGTGGAAATGCTTCTCCCGGACTTATATAAACAGGAATTGAAAGAGCAGCAGCCAAAGAAACTACGCCTCTCATTGCTGCAAAACTGATAATAAATGGTTCTTTCCAATCTGGTTTCGGGTTTTCCTGCCGTACTTTTTTAGATAAAAGTCTTGGAACATAAACAATCGCATAACTGTAAGCTAAACGTGTGAAAATAATGGCGCCCCCAATCACAATACTGTAAAAAATACCTTCTGAAATTGTGTAATCTTTCATTGCGGCAACTACAATTGGTAATTCAAGTCCGATCAAAATGAAAATAATGGTATTCATTAAGAAAATAATGACACTCCAGACATTTCCGGTCTGAATTCTCGAAGTATGGCTTAAATAACAATGCGAATTATAAGACATCAACAAACCTCCAGCAACAACCGCCAAAACTCCTGAAAAATGAAAATGTTCTGCCGCAACATACATTACATACGGAACAATCAGAGTAATTACCGTATCAATATTGGAATTGGAAGGAATTAATCTTAAAAATTTTCCAAAAACAAAACCTGCTCCGATTCCTACAGCGACACCACCAATCGCCATTGTAAAGAAATCGGTTACCGCTTCACGGAAAATAAATTGTCCTGAAATTACCGCAGCCAAAGCAAATTTAAATACAATTAAACTCGATGCATCATTAATCAAACTTTCGCCTTCTAAAATGGTGGTGATTTTTTTAGGAATTTTCATGTTTTTTAAAACAGACGTTGCTGCGACCGCATCCGGAGGAGAATTTACACCACCCAAAAGAAATCCCATTGCAACAGTTAATCCCGGAATAATTGACGAAGAAAGATAGGCAACGACAATCGATGTTAAAAAAACCAATCCGAATGCCATTGAGAATATCTGTTTTCGCCATTTATGAAAATCCTGCCACGAAGTAAACCAGGCCGCCTCAAATAAAATGGGCGGAAGAAATATGAGAAATACCAAATCGGGCTCAATTTCTATTTGCGGCATTCCCGGAATGAAGCTTACGAGTAAACCCGCAATCACAAGAAAAATCGGATAAGCTACTTTGAGTTTCTGCCCTACCATCACCAAAATCATCACCGATAAAAGTACAGCGATGGAAATAATTACATAATCGTGAATCATGGTCTGTGATTATTTAGTTGTTATAAAAAAGTATTTTAGTTTTTTTGAGTTTTGAAAACTCTTTAAAGATTCTGTTTTTAAAGACCGAATCAACGTCTTTTTTACTTTAATTTTTTGAGACATAAATTTTAACCGCAAAAGCTACAAAAGGAATAATTGAAGAAAGAAGATTTCAAAGGTTGCAAAAGGTAATATTTTACTTCATGTACAATTTTGAAAACTTTTGAACAACTTAAGGCTCATAAAATATTTTGTTTCTTTTGCGGTTTAAAAAAAATTAATTTTTAGTAAAAGGTATATTATTATAAAAACCGATTTGAATTTGTCCGCGGTTTTTATTTTCCTGAAGCTGATTCATATATCCTGCTTCAATTCTCATATTTTTATTAATGATAAATCCTAAAGCTCCATAAACGCGGTTTCTATCGAAAACAGGACTGTCTAAATTAAGAAAAATCTCATTATAAGCTGAAAGATACAGTGTTTTTGGCAACATTTCTTTGTTATTAATCGGAATATTCAATCCCAATAAATAACGGAACCTCATCCTGAAATCATCCTGTAAAAAACGTTCTTCTAAACGGTAACGATGCTGTAGATTAAATCTTCCGAACTTCTGTTTTGTAATAAACTGCTGGAAAATACGGTGCTCAATATTTTCTGATTTTTCACCTTTTACATAAGGCTGACTCAAAATAAAACCATAACCCAACAAAACATTATTGTTGTTTTCCGTAAGATCATAACCAATTCCGGTACGGATTAATAACTGTTCCAAATCACCAACTCCATCAAAATTACGGTATTGAATTTCATTATGGAAATTCAGTTTTTTGCTGATTTTATTATTCCCAAAATACATATACCAAGCTCCTAAATCACTTTCCTGAGCAAATGACAGGACACTTCCAAAACACAAAACAGAAACAGCTAACTTTTTAAAAAACTTCATAATTTTATTATTACTTTTCTTTTGCCTCGACATCGAAAATTCGGCAAAGTGAAACAAAAGAAACAAAAATTTAAGACCTAAAAATTCGTTACTAAAACCAAAGGTTTCGATTTTCTTAGTCAAATTAATATTTTACATAATAAATGAATTATTTTATTCATCTATCGCATTCAACAAAATTAATATTAAAAATCTATAATACCAAAAGAATCAATGATTGAATTTTTTAATAAATCTGAGTTTACTAATTTATAAGTGAATTAAAATCATTGCAATTGTAATTTTAATTAAATTGAAAATGGATACTGTTTTATTTTTTAACGCAAAGGGCGCAAAGTTTTTATTTAAAATGTTTGAAAATATTTTTCGTTCGCAAAGACGTGTCACTCAGCAAAGAAAAACCAGTTCTTAATAATTAAATGAATTATAAAACAATAACCGACAGATAATTGCCGGTTATTGTTTCTTTATATTCACATTTAGAATCTAAATTTTAAGGATGTTGTTGCATTTTCGCAGGATCATCATAATTTACCACCCAGTTGATGTCAAATTTATCGGTGAACATTCCGAAATATGCACCCCAAAAAGTATCTGCAAGAGGCATGGTAACATTTCCGTCTACAGAAAGTCCGTTAAAAAGTTTATCGGCTTCTTCTTTAGAATCTGCATTAATAGACACTGAAAAATTATTTCCAACCTTTAAGCTTGAAGCCCATTCTCCACCCGTATCACTTCCCATCAAGATGGTTTCTTTTGAAATTGGAAGAGAAACGTGCATAATTTTATCTTTATCTTCCTGAGACATTTCTTTTCCTTCCTGTGGAGGCATTTCTCCAAAAGTTCCGATGTAAGGATATTCTCCACCGAAAACCGATTTGTAAAAATCGAAAGCTTCTCTGCAGTTTCCGTTGAAGGTAAGATAAACATTTACTGTTGCCATAATATAGTTTTTATTTGATTTTGAGATTGGAATACGGGTTTCGAGATACAAGATTCGGAACTTGCGTTTGACGTGCGGAACTCGTAACACGAATCTCGAGGCTCGAGTTAACGATGCTGATCGATAAGAATCATGTTTCCATCGGGATCTTTCAAGAAAATATGTTCCGGACCGGAGGTGGTTTCGTCTGCTGTTTTATTTAATTCTACTCCACTTTCTTTCAGTTTTTTCTGAATTTCTCTTACATCATCAAATTCTTCAAGATTCTGAGCATTCTCGTCCCATCCCGGATTGAATGTCAACATATTTCCATCGAACATTGCCTGAAAGAGACCGATTAACGTACTTCCGTTTTTCATGATGAGATAATTATTTTCCATACCTCCGCCCATCGCAGAGAAACCTAGTTTTTCGTAAAACTCTTTTGATTTCGAAAGGTCTTTTACACTTAAACTTAGCGAAAATACACCTAATTTCATATGTTCTTTTATTGTTTTTTATTTGCAATATGCATCGCCTTTTTCTTGATTGTTTCTGAAGTAATCAAGGCGATTTCATATCTTTTATTCTTTATTTAAAGCCAATTTGTATCCTGCTAAAACCAGTATCCAAACTAAAACTCCGAGAATCCAAAACCAAATAGGTGTTGGTAAAACCGTCATATTGTAAATCGTAAAAACAAGAAAAACAATTCCGCAAATTATTGCTGCGGTAGGTTTGCCGTCTTTTGAAATTTTAGTAGAAATAAATCCTGCTACCAAAGCGCCCACGGCATAGCCAATAATCACCATAAACTTCCCTAAAAAGGGTAAAGTCTGAACATACGCCTTGAATCCTTCCATATCATTTGGCTTGATCCCATCAGGATAAGGGAACATCAAATGATTAATCGTTTCAATCGCCCAGATACAAATGGATGCAGCGATAACTCCCGCAAAAACAGCCAGTATTTTTCTTACCATAATTATTGATTTTTTAAACGTGTTTTAAAATCCAAAGTTTTGTCGTAGCTTTTCCAGTCACCAACTAATTCGATGTATTGGCTTTGAATTTTTTCGGATGTTTTATTCCATTTAAATGTGTAAATAAATTTACCTGTAAAAACTCCTGAATGTTTCCCTTTGTTTTCTTCTACCAACTCGTAATCGCCATAAACAACACCTTTTTTCTTGGCATCTTTGTATTTGGTGATTTTAAGTTTTCCTTCAAATTTTGAGTAGTTATTTTCCACGACAGTATATCCTGAAACGAAATATTCCTGATCGTTTTTCTTATCCTGCTCAGAAATATTTATTTTAAGTTTAATAACTTCTTTATCATTTCCGATCGTTCCTACATAAGGTTTTGAATTATTCAGCCAAACACTGGAAATATTTGGCATCTGTGCAAAAGCAAAATTGGAAACGAGAATAATGAAGAATAAAATTTTTCTCATGTTTTGTGGTTTTTAAACTCCGAACTGGCTCAGATGGTGATTAAGATGTTTGGCAAGCATATTATTCCATTCCTGAGAATTTAGTTTTCCAAAAGAAAAAGATTCTTTACCATCGAAAGCAGAAGCTCCCAACTGCTGGGTTTTTTGAATGTAGCCGATCAGTCTCTTTTTTTCCTCCTCAAAATTTCGTCTTTCTTTAATTAAAAACTGAGGTGCAGTAGGAGAATCATGCGGATATGCTTTTTCGCCTACCACTTTTGGTTTTACGAAAGTTTTTAAAATAAACTTGGCAATAGCTCCCGGTTTTTTGTGTTTTTCGGGCTCGTAAACCATTTCGTAAGACACGCAACAGTGTGCCAACATCTGATCTACCGTCATTCTCCCCCACAAACCGTGCGTTTCTTCTACAAGATTATTGATTCTATTGATATAATTCTGAGCATCTTTTGCGTCAAATACGTTTTCCATTTTTAGTCTAAATCTTTGAAAACAAATATATCAGTTTTTTTGTTTCGTTTAAAGATTTTTTTTGAATTTGGACGGTGAATTATCAATAAAATATTTGGCTGAAAAACTTCTCTATTTTTAGTTTGCTTAAATGCAAAGCAACACAAAGAATAATGTATTATTGCATTAAAATTAAGCAAATAAAGGCGTTTCACTTATTTTTGAAAGACAAGGATGTAAATACACAACATTTACGAAAAATTGGAGAAATAAAAAGCTCCATGTAAATTTACACGGAGCTTAACTATTTATTTCTGAGTTGCTTTTTTCATTGCTGCATCGGGACGCAAAATTCTGTATCGAACTTCTAAGTCTTTAGGTACATAAAAAACCAATGGTAATTTGCTGTTGTATCTTACAATTTCAGGTTGTAAAGAAACAAACTTCTTTGTCTTTTTCTGATCCGGACAAGCCATTAAAGTTCCGCCCGTTTCTCCGCTAGATTCTATTTCATAATAACTGTATCCCCAGCCTTGCAAATCTTGAGTGTTGACTTTTCCCATTAGAAAATGCTTATTACAATCCAACATTTTTTCAGCTCCTACAAAGAATTCAACCTTCAAATCGTTTTCATTTTTTGCAACAGGCAATTGAATATAAACTTGCTTAAAACCTTCTTTAGCTTTTGGAAACATCTCTATTTGCAGTTTTTCAAATTTTTCTGTTTTTTTCTTCTGAGCAGATACATTACCTACTACAACCATCATCAATACTACAGATACTGCTTTTAAAAATTTCATAATTGTTTGATTTAAAATTACAAATTCCTTACGCTCAAAAATTATTCCACAATCACTACATTGCTGCCTTTTGTATGCGAATTCATCTGCGGCGCATAGTAGTTTTGAATAGTGGTAATTCCGTTAGAAAATTTCCCTGATGCATTGGCTACATAATCATATTCGAACACATATTTTCCTTTTGGCATATATTGAATATAGAAGTTCGTAGACGCATCTTTCGTCGATTGGTAATATCCCAGACTATTATTCCACTGATAACCGGAAAGCACATTCAATGGCTCAAAACCTGCAGCACGCATATCTTTGATGTGAATAAATTCCATCGCACGATCTGTATTCAAAATCATTCTTACCGTTACTTTATCGCCGACTTTCAGCGGAGTATCGGGAGAAATTTTCTGTAATTCTTCACCGTTTACCGTTTTTACTTTTTTATACAGTTCTTTTACAACAGAGATATAATTTTCGGAAGATTTTATTTTATCTAAATCTTCATAATATTGCCAGAATAAACCTCCCTGAACAATTCCTGCACCTGGTTTTGTAACGGTAACGGTCGCTAAATTCTTATCTAAAACATCTGTTTTTACAGCAGATTTCACATAACCTGTCGCCTGAGTTTCCGGTTTCAGTTCTTTTCCGCCCCAAATAATGGTTGCTTTATCGCTTTCAGCAGAAGTCCAAGACTTTCCTGAATTTAAAATCGTAAAAATCACTTCTGAAGTTCCTCTTGAGCTTCCCCAAGAATTGACTTCTTTTTGGGTGATCAACCAGATTTTCATGTCTTCGATGAATTTCTGATCGTTTGGTTTCAGTTTATTGAATGCTTCCAAAGCTCCTGCATGATTAACAACTTTTGAACTGAACCAACCCCAATCATCAAGGTTTTGCTTCCAATAAATTCCCTGAGTTTTAGAATTGACTGAAGTTTCTTTTAAGTAATTTAATAATTTATCCGAAACATCTTTTAAGCCATAATCGCTCATCAATAAAGCTGCACGATGCAATCCGAAGAATGTAAAATCGGTAATTTTGGTTGTTTTAGCTTTTTGTTTTAATAAAGATTTCAGCGTTGCTCCTTTTCCTTTTAAAGGATATTGTTTTTCCCAATAATTGCGGGTATCAAGATAATCTAAAGTCCAGTTATTGATTACATTTTCTTTTTTAACATCAGTGTATTTATTGATTTCACTATCAACATAACCAATCAGTTTTGCCACCAATTCTTTCTGTTCAGAAGACTGATAGTCTTTCACATTATCTTTTAGCCAACCATTTATTTTTCCTAAATTCTTAAGAATATAAAGAGACGTTCCGTACGAACTCGGATACCCTTGATACCAAGAGAAACCACCATCCGGATTTTGCAGTTTTTTGAAATCATCCCAATCCTGATTAAGAGCATTTCGCATATTATTTGCGTCAAACAACAATGCTAATTTTGCCATCTGCTCCTGTTCGTTTTTACTTTCTAAAACCCAAGGAGTTTCTTCAAGCAACAATTGCTTCAATTCCTGATTTTTTTCAAGATTTGAAGTTAATAACCCTTTGCTTTGATATTCTTCAAAAACTGTTTTCAGTTTCGGATTTGCTTTAAAAATTTCAGAAGCCAAAACATCCGCAAACCATTTATTAAAGACTACATCTGCAGAACTATTCTGGTCATTTTTCAGACTTGGAAGCGCAAACATAATTTCCCAAATCGGATTGGTTGTCAATTCTAAAGTATTTGAAACATTAGAAATGGTTGTCGAGTTTGTATTTTTAAGATTGTCTAAAACAAAAGTTTTCGTTTCGCCTTCTTTCACAAAGATCGAAACCGCATCGGTCACCAACATTCTGTTTGGTAAAACCGGAATTGCTTTTTGCTCACCATCAGAATATTTTCCGGCTTTTGCTACTATTTTTAAAATGATTGATGAAACATTATTCGGTACTTTTATTTTCCAGGTTAGTGCAGAGTTTCCGTTTTCGTTTAATGAAAAAGCCTGTTCCTTATTATAACCGGAAACTGCCGTCAAAGTACTCAACCCAAATTTCTCTGAAATATCTTCGTTGGTAAATGCATCCAAAATCTGCAGCTGTGCAGAACCGTTTAACTTCTTGCTGGTTAAATTGGATAGTTTAGATTGAAGATTCAACTCATCTCCTTCTCTCAAAAATCTTGGATAATTTGGCGTTACCGAAAATTCTTTCTGCGTTACCACTTCTTTTTCCAAAGTTGCTGCCCTTGCATCTTTGGTGTGAGCTAAGAACATTAATTTCCATTTTGTTAAAGCTTCCGGAGAAGTGAATTCAAAGTTGACGTCTCCTTCAGAATCGGTTTTTAAATCCGGATAGAAAAATGCGGTTTCGTTTAGATTTTGACGGACTATGATTTTCTCTAAATCTTTATCAGATGGAGGTGGAGTTTCTAATTTAGGAGCTCTCACTGGTTCTGGAACAACATTTTGAATAATTTCCACCATTTCATCGGCTACAATTTCTCTCTTTGCTGTTACTGCACTTCTTTTAGCACCTGTAATTGATGGTGGCGGCGGCGGTGGAGAATATGCGGCTGATTTTACACCTTCCCTTCCACCTTGACCTTCCAAATATTCCTGATATGCAGTACTATTTTCATCATAAAACAATTCTGCATCAAACCAATTAAATTGTGGCACATCCACATTCTTCCATTTAAAATATTCCATTCTGCTTTGGAAATATTTTTCTTCAAGATTTTTACGAATTACATATGAGTTCGTTATGGAGTAAGGTCTATAGAGATTTTGCCACCCAAAAGTATTCACAGCAAACTGATCCAAAGACATATCATACATATTGGCTAAAACTTCAGCATTGATTTTTTCTTTGTCATTTCCTGAAATTTTCACTGCCCATTTTTCTTTAGAATTGGGTTCCAATTTATCCCTAAACGTTACAGTTTCTATTTTCAAAGGTTGTTCAGTATCTTTTATCTTTAAATTAACAGCTTCTGTCTGCACATCATTAAATGAAGCCAACTGAAACTGAATATTTAAACCCGTTACATTTTTATCATTTGGAATTTCAGTTTCATATTCGAGCACTCCATTTTTAAACTGATGAACTTCTGTAACTGTTTTTCCCAAACCATTTTGCAGGAAAACATTCACCAAAGCATTTGGAATTGATGAATACACATAAATTTTCGCTTTTTCACCTCGAGAAACCTCATCTTTTGGCTCTAAAACCATTAAGAAAGTTTTCTGACTTGGCTTTAAAGATTTCTTATCCCAAACACTGAAATTCTGCGAGGTTTTTATCGTGTCTTTTTCTTCAATGTTATATAATTCTAATTCATAATCTCCGGCTTCCAGTTTCCCTAAATCTAGAGATTCTTCATTTTTTTGTGTTCCATTCAAAATGACAGAAGACGTTTTCCAGTTTTCCAGTTTATCATTTTTATCATACAAATCATGCGGAAATTTGCTGATAAACTCTTCTTTTGAAAATTTTGGCAAATTCTGAACTTCTGTTTTGAAATTGTTTCTGAAAATCCTGTTTGGAGTTTCCAGTTTTGAAAGTTTTACCTGATAGGATTTTTTAAGGTTTTGATCGTTATAGTTTTTGGTTTCAACTTTTACTTTTATGTTGTCATCTGCAAAAGTATTTTTAATCTCATCTGCTTTGATGTAATGAGATACCGAAGCCACTTTCAAATTGGTATTCGCAGTTTGCGTTTCGCCGTTGATATCAGTAGCAGAAGCGTTAATTTGATAATTATCTATCTGAATTCCTTCTATTTTTTCATCTTTTTTAAGATCTAATTTTATGGTAAATTCTCCTTTTTCATTGGTTTTTACTTCGCCGAGAATCGAGTTTTCGTTATCATTATCATTCGGATACCAAGGGAAATATCTCCAACGGATGTTTTGTTTTTTGATTTCGTAGTTAACGTTCGTATTACTCAAAGCCACGCCGGAAAACATCATGGCTTTACCTTTCAGCTCGATAGTTTGACCGTATTTATATTCATCTTTTACAGGATCAAAAGTCACTTCAAATTTTGGACGTTTGTATTCTTCAACCTTAATATATTTGTAGCCATTAGAATTTCCATCAGTTGAGATTGTAAAATTTCCGTTCAGCTTTCCTTTTGGCAAACTAAAACTTCCGTGATAAGAGCCGAATTCATTAGTTGTGAAATCCTGTACCGAAACCTCCTGATTATTGGCATCTTTCAACGTTATTTTCTGCTTAAAATTTGCTACAACCGATTCTATTTCTTTATCTATTTTGGTATTAATTACTTTAAAATATACGGTCTGTCCGGGTCTGTAAATTGCTCTGTCCGTAAAAATCTGAGCTTTTGTGCGGGTTTGTTTGTTGGGATTATATATTTCCCGATTATTGTTGCCATACATTTGCATCAACTGAAAATCGTTGGTTTTAGGCTGTTGGATTAAAATGGCTCTGTAATAATCTTTATTATTGGTCGCTGGAAATTTAAAAACACCTTTATCATTGGTTTTACCGACAACTTTATTTAATGCTTTATTTTCTACAAATTCATAAAATGTAAGATTTTCATTAGTGATTGGCTGGCCGTTTTCTGAGCTTATTAATTTCAATTCATTAGAAAGGGTATTGCTTTCGTTGATATTATGATAAATAATTTTATGATTTGAAACTATAAAATAAAAATTATGATCACTATCCTGTTCGGGTTTCGCACCGGAAACTTCATATTCTGCAACATAAATTCCAGAAGGAAGCGCCTTCATTTCAATCGAAGTTTTATGAACCTGATAATCCTGGGGATCATTCAACTGAAAAACTTCTTTTCTTACCAACGTTTTTTTAACTTTTGAGTACGCATCGTTGTAAGGATTTCTCGCATATTGCATCAGCGGTAAAAGATTGTCTTTCACTTCATAGATATTCACGGAAAATTCTTTCACGTTTTTAAACTCAGCAACCAAATGAATCGGAAGATTAGGCTGAGTCTGCTCTTCATATTTGAAACTTAATAAAGGATTAACAATCTGAGTTTCTTTATTCTTGATATTTTGAATGAAAGGCGATTTAGGATATTGATTTTTGAGAGAATTGACAAGCTGAAGTGCCTCTTTTTCTTTATTTCCTGTAATTAATTCATTTATTATTTCTTCTCCAATAAGCACTTTGTAATCACCTTCAATATTAGATTTCATCAGATTCTGAAGCTGTACCAATTTATCTTTACAAGAATTGAAAATACAATTTTCAGACAGTTTCTGATGCATGAAGTAGAGCTTTTGGTTGCCTGTACTTTTAGCAATTAATTCATCAAAAATTGCATTGATTAAAACTCTGTTCTCAACAAGTTCGTTCTTTGTAAATAATTCGTTATTCGATAAAAAATTCACTTTTTTCAGAGAATACCAGTCCTGCAAAGTAGAGAAATAAGAAATATCTTCTGTATTCGAAAAAATATCTTTGTATTTTAACAAAGATATTTTGTTCATCGCCTGATTTTGTTGGTCAAGCTCCTTAAAATTTTGAATTAAATAATTTTTAAAATCAAGCTTGCTCCATGTTTCAATTTGAGAAACATCTTGAGAATTCATATTGGTTCTGCCGTTGATTTTCCACGAATGCTGATTATAATAATCGAACATAAAACCAGACAACAAAACCTTATACACTAAAAGATCATCACCTTTCAGATTCTTTTCTGTAGTTTGTAGTTTAGCAAAAAACTTCGATGCCGAATCATTTTTTTCGTCATCAATCGTCTGGTTTACAATACTGAATTCTGCTTTCAGAGAGCGAATCAACTGTAGCGCATTATTTTCTTTCATAGCTTGTTTTTGAATGTCTAAAACCAGCGGAAGATTTGATTTGTAAGTTCCCTTTTCGTAGTTTTCTTGTATTTTTTTCCATTGCGTACCGTAATACTTTTGACTAAAAGCATTAGAAAAACACGATAAAAATAGGATCAGGAACAAAACCTTGGAAAATCTTTGCATAAGTGTTATTTTTGATAAATGAATTGTTTAAAAGTACTGAAAAAATATGTCATAGACAGCCAACTTTACGTATCCTTAATGGGAACAGTTTTCGCAGTATTTTTCATGCTTGAGCAAAACACATTCCGTTTCCCTTCTACTCTTTTGATATTCATCACTTATTTCAGTGGCTATCTTTATACAAAATACCAAAACACAAAATATTTTTACAAAATTTTATTATTAAATATCGTCACCGGAATTATTTCTGCGGCTTTAATTATTTTTAATCATAATGAAATACGTTTGGTAAAATGGTTTGTCATTGTCGTTTTAGGATTATTATACAACAGCTTTTTTTTAGAAACGTATATTCGGAAAATTCCTTTGTTAAAAGTATTTTATGTTGGTTTAGTTTGGGCACTGGTCAATTCCTGGCTGACTTTACCGGCGTTTAATCTCCCTATATTTTTTATCAGTTTCTTTTTTGTGACAGCACTTGTGTTACCATTCGATATTAGGGATATGAAAAGTGACACAATTGAAACATTCCCAAAATTAATTGGCGTTCAAAACACAAAATATCTTGCTTATCTTTTATTTTTTCTTGCCTGCGTCTTATCTATTTTTTATTTAAAGCTTCAATTTGCTGCCAGCTTTTTTTTAACCTTAATTTTTACCTTTATTCTTATATACTTTTCGAAGAATTCTAATAAAGATTCGTATTATTCTTTTTGGGTAGAGAGTTGTTCGGGGCTTCCTTTTTTGTTTTTAATTATTTATCTTTACTTAAAATTTTGAGTGATGGAAAATACGAATGCAATTAAATTGAGACTGATTCAGAAAATAATCAGAATTGATGATATTACAGTTCTTTTAAAAATAGAAGAATACATCTCAGAATTTGAAAAAAACAATATAAAAAACATTGTGAGTGACGATACAGCAATTTATCAATCAAAAATTCACTTTACAAATGAGCAGCTAAAATTAATTAAAGAAGCCGAACAAGATATTGAAAGTGGTAATTTCTATACTGATGAAGAAGTAAGAAAAATGACTGAAGAATGGTTGAAATAATTTGGTCTTCTAAAGCTCTTTTTGATAAAAAAGAAATTCTTGAATTTTGGATTTCAAAAAACAGATCAAATATATACAGTAAAAAATTAAACCTTTTAATTGAACAAAAGCTGAAACAAATTTCAGAAAATCCAGATTCCGGAATTCAAACAAACATTGAAAATACAAGAGCTGTTTTAGTTGAAAATTACTACATTCATTACTCTATAAAACCTGAAACAATTAGAATTTTAAGAATTTGGGATGCCAGACAAAATCCCGAACATTTTACTTTATAAATGATCATCAATAAACTTACCCTTTACAATTTTAAAAATCATTCTGAAAAAAAGTTTGAATTTTCCCCGCAAATAAACTGTTTTGTAGGAAACAACGGGGTTGGTAAAACCAATATTCTCGATGCGCTGCATTATCTTTCTGTAGGAAAAAGCTTTTTAGGAAATACTGATACTAACAACATCAAAAAAGATGAAGATTTTTTCACCCTTGATGCTGAAATTCAAAATGAAGACAGTGAAGATACTTTAAAAATATCTCAGCCGAGAGAAGCTAAAAAAGTCATTAAAAAGAATGATAAAAGCTACGACAGAATGGCCGATCACATTGGTTATTTGCCAAGTGTGATGATTTCGCCGTACGACTCAAACCTCATCTCAGATTCCGGGGAAAGCCGCAGGAAATTTTTAGACTCGATGATTTCGCAGACCGATTCCGGATATCTTTATGATTTGATTCAGTATCAGAAAACCATTCAGCAGCGAAATGCTTTATTAAAATATTTTGCAAAAAACAGAGTTTGGGATAAAGATTCTTTGGAGATTTACGATGATCCGATCACAAAATCCGGAACCAAAATTTTCGAAAAAAGAAGAGAATTTGTTGCCAAATTAAATCCAATCGTTCAGAATTTTTATCAGATTATTTCTGGTGGAAAAGAAAGTGTTTCTGTTATTTATGAATCTCATTTATTGGAAGGCTTCGACTCCGCTCAGCCTGACAGAAAATTTCGTGAACTTTTAGTGGAAAGTTTAGAACGAGACAGAATGCTGACCTATACTTCAAAAGGAATTCACAAAGATGATTTGCTTTTTGAAATGGATTCTGTTCTCATAAAAAAAATAGGTTCTCAGGGACAGCAAAAATCGTTTTTAATTTCATTAAAATTAGCTCAAATGAGCTTGATAAAAGAACTAACAAATAAAACACCCATTCTTTTACTGGATGATATTTTTGATAAGCTTGATGATACGCGAGTTGCTCAGTTGATTAAATTGGTCAATCAGGAAAATTTCGGGCAGATTTTCATTACAGATACGCACAGAGAACGTACTGAAAGTGTGGTTAAGAAGATTAATGAAGAGAGTATAATTTTTGAAGTGTGATCTTATGAAAAAAAATAAAAAACGTGAATTCCAATCTTCTGAACTGGTAAAATCTTTTGCGAGAATTCATGGTTTTGAAGATAAGCTAATTGCTTTTGAAATTAAAGATTTTTTGGAAGATTATCTTGATGAAAGTCTTTTTCAGGAAATTGTCAGTGTCAATATAGACGATAAAATTATTCAGATCAGAATCAATTCACCTTTGCTGAAAAATGATTTTAAAATGAGAAAAAGCATTTATCTAAAAAAGTTTCAGGATAAATTTGGGGAAGAAAAATTTATTGATCTTCAGATTTTGTAGTAATTGAATTCTGTACCAGACTATTTGCTTTCAAATCAAAAGTCGATTGCAAAGGGATGAAAAACTTCAACGGATTTCTTACAAAATATCTGAAAATTGCACGATAAATTTCCCTTACTTCGCCAAAATTCATTTTCCTTGAGCGGAATGCCAAAAACATTGACAAACTGAAACTTACCAGAAAATTGAAGAATCCAATGATGAAAACGGTAATAAAGGAAGTCCAAAAAACTGAAGAATCTACAGTAAAATCTTTCCCGTACAAACCAATTGCAAAGTTACCTGCAGCAAAAGTAATGTGACGAATATCGAGATCGAGACCGAAAAATAGGCCGACCGGCGCTGTTGCACCAAGGAAAACTCCAAACCAGAAATTAGAAATAATACCAGCCCAGTTTTTAGCGTAATATTTTGAGAGACTTTTCGCAAAACGAGCTCCAAACATCCTTCTTATAGGAAGATTTTTGGCAATTCGATCCGGAATCTGATAAAACACAGAGTTATTCCCAATATTCCCTGAAATAATCCCTGAAATAAAAAGATAAAAACCCGCAATACAGGCGTGTAAAATTGCTTTAGATTTAAAAGGATCAAGATCTTTCAGCAACCTGTCTGACTTCTCTACCGCCAGATTCTGCGAGAAAAAAACATCCAAACCATAAATAATCAGCAATGCAATCGGGAAGGAAAGAAGTACATTTCCCACAAAAGCAATGAATTGACTTCGGAATAATTTAGAAACCAAATCAGCAAATTCATTATAATTTTGTTTTGTAGTTTCTTGTTCAGACAAGACTTTTGTCATCGTTGCAGCCGTCATTGCAGGCTGTTTTGTTGCCAAAGTAAAGCCCATAAGGTAAATCATCACAAATCCCATTGCATAATTTAATGAATACAAAAATGCATGGAAAAAGTCACTGCCGGGCATAAAGCCATACAGCATTTTCAGAACGCATAAAGCACCAACAATAATTCCGCCGCCGCTTGCTTTATAAAACATTTTCATGTACTGCTTGCGACTTGAGGTGATGTAATGACTTCCGGTTTCTGCGGTGTGGTTTGTAATCAAATGCGAAATCAAACGCGTACTGTCATTGATAAGATCTGAAATATTATTCTTGTGCGATTTATAGCTCAGAATATTAAAAACCAACTGTTTAGATTTTATAACAACATCTTCAGGCTGATCAATAATCAATAAATTGACAATTTCAGAGATTCTCTGTGTCTGCTGGCGAATCTTAAGCAGAGATTGATTAATCTTCCCTGAAATACCGTATTTTGAAGAATTTTTAAAAGCGATATTTACAAAATTCTGACATTGCTCAGCATAAATTTTAATCTGCTTATAACGGCTGTCTTTGGAATGCAGTTGAATCTCGGGATTGATTTTAAAATCTTCAGCCAAAGCTTCTAATTCGTTTTGTAATGCCAAAAAAGGATTATCAAAATTTCTGTATTCAGGAGCCATTCTTACGACATCAACTTCCAGAGCCATACCTGTCACGCGCCACGAAAGGATATTCATTGAAAATATAAGTTCGCTTTTTACGTTTGTTTTTTCGATGAAATCTGAAATTCCTAAAATATTCAGGAATTCATTAACCTCATCTTCAGGAATATTATGCAGATATTCAATATCTTTTTTTGGACTGAAACTGACATTATCAATAACATACCAAACTGTTTTTTCGTGTTCTACCGGCGGTAAAATTTTATTTAATATCCTTTTTTTGAGTTCAGGAAAGAAAGCGTTTTCCGAAAGAATATTGGCCTCAGTTAAAGAAAGATTGAACGGCCTTTCTTCAAAAATAGTGAAAAGATAATGTCTGAAGTGATTTGCAGAGTTCGGGTTTGACTTTAAAAAATCAAGAACATTCTTAAAATCTGTCTTTTTTATTGCTTCTAAAAACTCCGCTAAAGGCTCCAATGAAGAAGTCTCATTCTTAAAAGAAAAATACTTTTTAAGGACAGATTCAAAATTTTTTGTGCTCGAACTCAACAGTCTCATTGGTGCAAAGATACTATTTCAAACTCACATTCCTCATTTGTCTCATAATCCAGTTGTGCTTCTTTCTCAGATAAGCAGACGGATTTTTGGGATCGTATTTTTTAGGATTAGGCAAAACAGCGGCAATCCATGCTGCTTCTGAAGTATTAAGATCTTTAGAAGGTTTTCCAAAATAATACTGTGCAGCAGCTTCTACCCCGAAAACACCCTGCCCCATTTCAATAGAATTCAGGTATCTTTCAAGGATAATATCTTTAGACCAAACCTTTTCGATGATGAATGTATAAACCGCTTCAAGCCCTTTCCTCACCCAACTTCTGCCTTGCCAAAGGAAAACATTTTTAGCCGTTTGCTGTGAAATAGTACTTCCGCCTCTCAGTTTTTTCCCTTTTTCATTATTTTTCATGGCTTTTTCGATCGCTGTATAATCAAAACCGTTGTGATTAAAGAATTTCTGATCTTCTGAGGCAATGACGGCCTTTTTTACGTTCGCTCCCATTTCATCGTAAGAAATGTAATCACGGTGCAGTTTTCCGTACTCAAAAAGACCACCAATCTGTGTAATCGTAATGGGTGGATTAAAAAACCTTCCCCAAACAATAAAAACCACATTCAAAATCAGAACAATAAAAATAAACTGTTTTATTTTTTTCCACATATGCTAAAAACTTAACGCAAAAGTATAAAAATACTGCGAGTTACCGTACTTCGTTCATATAAGTCAATTGATAACCGGGCAAAAGCGCAGGATGAAATATTTTGATATAATCTTTTAAAACAATGTCTGAACGCACCACTCCACTTTCAAAAAAATCATTAGCTTTCTGCTTCTCTCTTCCTGAAACACCATAGATTTTTCCTTTGTTGAAAACGTCTAGCTTACCATAAAACGGATTGATATTCAGCATCTCTTTTTTCGATAAATGATTTCCTGCGTTTACCCAGAACTGAATATTTTTAGATTTTGCAAAAACCTCTTCAAAGCTCATCGTTACAGCTTTTTCTTCAGTATTATCTTTTAAAATATAATGAGCGTTTGCATCCGCAATATAATTGGCTGTAAATGTTTTTCCACCTGGCATATACCAAACATCGCCGTACATTTCGTTCGCCAAAATATTAGGCTTTGACGTTGATTGTAAAGCTATTTTTTTTAAATCATTATAATTTTTCTGAATTTGGTTAAATCTTTCTTCCGCTTCTTTTTCTTTTCCTAAAAGTTTCCCAAAAAGTTTGATGTATGAAGTTTTCACCATCGGACTTTGCTCCATATATTCATCCAAAAAGATCACCTGAATATTATTGTTTTTCAAAAGCTGGTAGGTATTATCAAAACTCGCAATGTAGTTGGTGAAAATTGCATCAGGTTTCATCGAAATTATTTTTTCTACATCATATTTCTGTTCGTTTCCGACATTCTGAATTTTTCCCGATTTTATTAAACCGTGAATTTTTTCTGAGTAAATATATTCGGGACTTGCAATTCCGATCACTACATTTTCGGCTTCTAATTCAGAAACAAAGCCCATCAAACTTGCATTCAAAAGTATAATTTTATGGAAAGGAACTTTATTTTTTTCAAAACTATAAGTAAAATTACCCGATTTCACATCTAATTTCCCATCATCATCTTTAAACTGCAGTCTAGAAGAGATCACTTCCCAATCTGAGGACGATATTTTTTGTTCTCTTTTACAGTTGGTTAGAAATAAAAATGCGATTATCAGTAAAAAATTTGCTTTCATCTTTCAAAGAAACTAAAAAAGTATTATATTTGCAAACCTTTAAACAAGGCCTCGTGGCGCAACTGAATAGCGCATCTGATTACGGCTCAGAAGGTTACAGGTTTGAATCCTGTCGAGGTCACAAATAGCCAAATGGCTCCATTTTAATCTAAATGGAGCTTTTTTTTTGTTTTTTATGCCAGAGCATATCAGAATAATGTTTTATAAAACTTTAATAAAATCTATTCAAATATTCATTTTTTGCGCAAAAGTTATTTTTTTTATCATTGCTAAAATGCCTCTTTTAGGTACATTATTTTTATTGATGATTTCAACATCGCTACAAAAAAGTTCTTTCCATTGATGCTAACGCTGTCCTAGTACTAATAATCTGTTTATTCATTGTTGATTGTTTAATTTTGATGTAACAATTTATACCAATAAAAATGCTGGACATGTAACCAGTTTAATAATCACATCTTATATAATTTTTTCTATTAATTATGAAACTTCATTAAAAATTGAATTCACCGACTCATTTTGCCCATTCACCGAAAAAGTCATCATTTTTTTGAGATTCATTCTGAACTTTACATCAGAAAAAGAGCAATACCGCTCTTACTTAAATCTTAAAATTATGAAAACAAACATCGGACTTACAGAGCAAAACACAGAAGCTGTTGCAGAACAATTGGCAAAATTATTAGCTGACGAAACTGTACTTTACATCAAAACCAGAAATGCCCATTGGAACGTGACTGGCGATAATTTCCACGCCAACCATATTTTCTTTGAAGAACAGTACAAACAGTTGGACGAGTTGATTGACAGCGTTGCAGAACGTCTACGAAAAATCGGACATTACGCACCTGCCACAATGAAAATCTATCTTGAATTGACGCACCTTACCGAATACAGCGACAGAACCAATGACGGATTAGGCTTTATGAAAGATTTACTAAAAGACCACGAAAGCATCATCGATTTTCTAAGAGGAAACGTAACACCTTTTGCTGAAAAATACAAAGATTACGGTTCCAGCGACTTCATCACAAGCCTGATAGAAACGCACGAAGAAATGGCTTGGATGATTCGTTCTTACTTCAGAAATTAAAGAAAATAAGAAAAGGAATAATTATATTTGTGTCAACCATAATAAACTATCCCTATGAAAGCCTTGATTGTTGATGATAACGATATCGCAAGAACCACGCTCGCACATTTGGCAAAACAAGTCCCGAATTTGACGATTGTCAACGAATATTCCAATGCGATTGAAGCTTACAATCATTTGCAGAACAATCAGGTAGATTTGATATTTCTCGATATCGAAATGCCGGAAATGACCGGAATCGAACTCACCAAAAACCTTGCAGGGAAAGATATCATCATCATTTTTACGTCTTCAAATAAGGATTATGCACTCGAAGCTTTCGAACTGAATATCGCAGATTACATCCTGAAACCCGTAATGCCTGCAAGATTTTTACAGGCGGTAAGCAAAGCGCAATCGATTTTGGAAAGCAGAAAAGAAGATGTTGAAGTCACCAAAGATGAGTTCCTTTTCGTAAGAGATTCCAATATCACAAGGCGTTTGAGGCTCGACGATATTTTTTATGCAGAGGCAATGGGCGATTACGTGAAGTTTTACACAAGGGAAAAAATGTTTGCCATCCACGGCAAGATGAAAACGGCGGAAGAACGTCTCCCGAAAGACCATTTTATCAGAGTTCATCGCTCTTACATCGTTTCTGTCGGCAAGATAGACACCCTTCAGGACGGCGGAATTATGATAAACGGTAAATTCATTCCCGTTGCAGATGCGTACAGAAGAGCGCTCAACACCAGAATGAATGTTTTTTAGAATTAGCCAGATTTATTAATTATTTATTTGGGCAGCTTTATCCGCATTCCGCTCCCAATCTTTTTTGCAGACGATTTAAGTTTTAAATGGAAATTAATTCAAAGCAAAAAAGGATTTCCGCTCAAGTCGGGCTGCAACAATTCGACGTTCCAATTCGATTGTAAAATTCCCCTCCCTTGGAGGGGTGGCGAAAATTCGAAAGAATTTTTGACGGGGTGGTTTTAACAATTCAAAATAAGTATAAACGCTTATGAAAAAAATATCCTCAGTAATGGGAAACAGACGGTTCAGCTATTTCATCATCCTCACATTTATTGCGGGTTCTCTCCTATTGATAGCGGTTCAAATCAATTCGGCTAAAAATACCAAAGAACTTATTAAAAATAACAACAGACTTCTGAACGAGTTGCGTTCAAGTAATCATTTGCGTGAAATCGACCGTGATATTCTCGGCGTTGAAAGCAGAATCAGAGCTTCCATAGCAACCAATGACACCACTCATCTTGAAGGAATCGACCAGAAAATTAATCAGATAGAAAACTTTCTAGATTCACTTTCCAAAGACAATTCAGATGGCGTAGAAGAAAAGCTGATTCACAGATTGAGCGTTCTTGCAATGGAAAAGAAAACAACGAAGGATAAATTACTGGTTCGTTACCATACCCTTGGAAATATGGACGACAACACTTCCATCGCCAACCCGAGAGCTAGAAAAATTTCGAACGAAATCACTTCTATCACTGCAAAAATTTACGAAAGCCGAAAACTTCATATGGTTGACCTCAGCAAAGAGACTGAAGCGATGGGACAAAAAGCAAGGTTATATGATATTTCCTTATTGATTCTTTTGATTTTAAGCGGTTCAATTGTCGGTTATCACATTCTTCGTCAGTTCAAACGTCAGCGATTGTTGATTCAGGAATTGGATGTTGCGGAGAAAAAAGCATCGGTTGCCGCACAGACCAAAGAAAATTTCCTAGCCAATATGAGCCACGAAATCAGAACTCCTTTGAGCGGAATTCTGGGCTTTACAAACCTTTTACAAAAAAGACCTTTGGATGAAACCTCTAAAGAATTTGTCTCGTCAATTCAGCGTTCAGGAGAGAATCTGATGGCAATTGTTAATGATATTCTCGATTTATCAAAAATCGAAGCCGGTATGATGCGCATTACCAAAGGCATATTCAGCATCAATGGATTGGTGAATTCAGTCGAAACTTTTTTTATGGAACGCGCTAAAGAAAAAGGATTGACGATTTCCAGCAAAATCGACACTTCGATTCCAGATACTTTGAATGGCGACGCCACAAGACTGACTCAGATTCTGGTCAACCTCATCGGAAATGCCATCAAATTTACGCATCAGGGAACTATCAATATCGAAATTTATAATAAAAAACAGACCGAAAACGAAGTCATTGTCGGTTTTAAAGTTTCTGACACGGGAATCGGAATTGATAAAGAAAAACTCATTGAAGTCTTTGAAAGATTTAATCAGGGAGAAGATTCAACAACACGAAATTACGGAGGAACCGGACTTGGTTTATCGATTGTGAAAAGCCTGATTCAGTTGCAGAACGGCGATATCGAAGTGATAAGCGAACAGGGAAAAGGGACCACTTTCCATTTTTATATTCCGTACACAATTGCGAAAGAACAGCTTAATGTAATTCCTAAAATTGATATAGATTATTTTAAAGATAAAACAAATACACCTTTGAGAGTGCTAATCGTGGATGATAACGCAATCAATCAAAATCTGATGAAGCATCTTCTCTCACAATGGAACGTCGATTTTGATACTGCAAACAATGGTCTGGAAGCAGTAGAATTTCTCAGAAACAACGACTGTGATTTGGTTTTAATGGACATCCAAATGCCACAAATGGACGGTTACGTGGCCACACAAACAATCCGTGAAGAACTTAAACTGAACACGCCAATCATCGCAATGACCGCACACGCTTTGGCGGGCGAACGCGAAAGATGTATGAGCCGTGGAATGAATGAATACATTTCAAAACCTATCATAGAGGAAGAATTATTCAAACTAATTTCAAATTTCGGACTGAAAGAAAACGTAAAAACGGGAACGAAAACCGAAGAAATCGTTTCTAATTACGAGTTCATCGACCTTACTTATTTGAAGTCTATCAGCAATGGCGACAAAAATTTTGAAAGAACCGTGACGCAGCAGTTTTTAGATAATGTCCCAACTCATTTGCAGGAACTGAAACTGGCTTATGAAAACAAAGATTTCGAATTACTAAAATTGAAAGCACACGATTTGAAATCGAGTGTTGCGATAATGGGTTTGCTTCCTCTATTAGAGGAAAAATTAGATATTTTAGAACTAACAACCGAAGAAAATCCGGCATCAGAAAAAACTTTGGAAGAACTAGAAGATGTTTTGCTGAAATCTTTCTTTGAAACAAAATTATTTATGCTAGCCATCGATCATTAAATTAATTAAAAACCAATCTCATTATGGAAACTCAAGGCGCATCTGTGGTTATCACGCATCACGTTTTGGCCGGAAAACAAACCGAATATGAAAAATGGCTGGATGAAATTCTGCCCGTTTCCAAAAGTGCCAAAGGTTTTATCGACTGGCAAATCATTCGTCCGATTCCCGATCTGACGTTTGTTTACACGGTGATTATCCGCTTTGACACGATTGAAAATCTTAGAACCTGGATGGAATCTGATACCAGAAGAAAATTGATTGATAAAGCCCATCCATTATTCACAAAAGAAGATAATTACGAAATCAAATCCGGGTTGGATTTTTTGTTCTATGGCGAAAAAACAGACACCAAAGTTCCTGTTCGATGGAAACAATATCTGGCGACTTGGTCTGCCATTTTTCCTTTGTCGCTCTTGATGCAATTGTTATTATTGCCCTCTTTAAGATTAATAAATATTCCTGCCAATCGTTATTTTGATACGTTAGTGAGTACCGGCTGTCTGGTTTTTCTGGTGATTTACGTCGTGATGCCAAATTATACGAAGCTAATTAGGAAATGGCTTTATAAATATTGAATATTCATCTAAATCTATTTAAAATCATTGGAATTTTCCAGTGATTTTTTTGTGCCATTTTTTGTAATTCAGAAAGAATCTAAACTGCCTAGATTCACTTCATCGAACCACTTCATTAGGTTTCCTACGTAATGACAAACTGTGTGTGTTGTTTTAGGTGAGTCAAGATTATTTTGCAGTTGGTTTCCCGCAACTTGTTTGAGACTAATGTACTTTGCAGTTCGTTTTCTGCAACTTGTTTGGAACCAAATAACATTGCAGATGGGTTCCCGCAAACCGTTTGAAACAAAATGCATTTTACATTTGTTTAAAACAACCTTGTTTGGAACCAAATAACATTGCAGATGGGTTCCCGCAAACCGTTTGAAACAAAATGCATTTTACATTTGTTTAAAACAACCCTGTTTGGAACCAAATAACATTGCAGATGGATTCCCGCAAACCGTTTGAAACAAAATGCATTTTACATTTGTTTAAAACAACCCTGTTTGGAATAAACAACTTTTTATTTTACATAAATAGTCTACGGAATATGATCATCTTATTTTCTCATTCAACGACACTTTCCGCCTGTTCATCGAACACCAATTGATTTTGAAATTTGTTGAATGTAGCTTTACACCATCAAATTAACATATATAAACACTAAACTTTAAACATTATGGAAATTATTCAAACACCAGAAAACGCATTATCTCACTCTACCGTTACAGCGATTATCAATGCCCCAATCGAAAAAGTTAACATTGCAGATTGGTTATTAAATCTTCCCGATGCAGAATATCAAAGATGCTCTACTCAGCACATCGGAGCAGCCATTTCTACCACGTATGATGGCGAACCTGTTTCTTTAAACATCGAAACCATCGGAGATGCTTTGATGGTTCAGCATTATGTGGCGGTAGAACACCGTCCTGATTACTGCAGAATGTTATCCATCTCAGATTCTATTACCAAAGGCGGCCGTACCAAAGTTCAGGTTTTATGGGAACTGAAAGCCACTAAAATTGATGATAATACGACCTTGTACACCAACGAAATTCACGCAACAGCCACTCCCGAAATGTTTGAATATTTAAAAGAACACAACGTGAATCTTGCTGATGCCGCAGCGTCCAGACAAGCCGCTTCCGATGCACACAATCACGAAGAAACGCCCAACTTTGCAAAAAGTATCGAAAACAAAGCGTTGACCGGAAAATACAATCAACCTTTCTAATTCAAAACATAATGGGCGTATTTCGGTACGCTCATTTCATTTAAAGTTATGGAAACACTTTTTGAAAAACTTGTAGGAAGCTGGACTTTGGTAGAACTCATCGAAGTCCCTGTCAACGGCGGAGAAATCACGCATCCGATGGGCGAAAATCCGAAAGGACTGATTATTTACAATCCTAATGGTTTTATGTCGGCACAAATTATGGATACGCATCGGGAAAACTTTCATGAGGAACTCTGGACTAATGCCACGCCGGAAGAATATACACAGGAAGGCTCAACCTATCTTGCGTATTCGGGGCCGTTCAAAACGAATGATGAAAAACAGTTGGTGAGCCACACGATGTACATCTCGCTTTTTCCTAACTGGACGGGACATACGCAGAATAGAATCGTTATCTTTAAAGATGGTTTTCTGCATCTTGAAAGTGAAAAACCGTTCACCAGCAATTCGAGGTTGGTGGCTCACAAACTGACCTGGAAGAGAGTTTGAAATAAATCTGATATTAAAATTTAAAAAAATGAAAGCAATCGTTATTACAAAATCTGGAGGTCCTGAAGTATTGAAATTACAGGATTACCTTACTCCCGAAATTTCCGGAGACGAAGTTTTAATCGAAGTGAAAGCAGCCGGACTCAACCGTTCCGATGTTTTTCAGCGTGAAGGCAATTATCCTGCACCGGAAGGAGCTTCTGCCGAAATTCCGGGATTGGAAGTTGCCGGAACTATTGTAAAATGCGGATCTGATGTCGTAGATTTTACCTTTGGCGACAGAGTTTGTGCACTTCTCGCGGGTGGCGGTTACGCAGAATATGTCGCTGTGAGGGAAGGCCAATGTTTACCGATTCCGGCAGATTTAAGTTTTGCTGAGGCGGCAAGCTTACCGGAAACAGTTTTTACGGTTTGGTCTAATGTTTTTCAGAGAGGAAATCTTCAACCGGGAGAAACCCTTTTGCTCCATGGCGGAAACAGCGGGATTGGAATCACGGGAATTCAGATTGCCCACGCTTTGGGTTCAAAAGTAATTGTCACAGTAGGTTCCGATGAAAAAGGTCAGAAATGTATTGAACTCGGCGCAGATTCTTACATTAATTATAAGACCCAGAATTTTGAAACCGAACTTCAAGATGAAGGTGTCGACGTCATTCTGGATATGATTGGCGGTGATTATCTGGCCAAAAACATCAACATTCTAAAACCTGAAGGCAGATTGGCTCACATCAATGCGGTAAGTGGCAGTCGTGTAGATCTTGATATCTGGAAAGTAATGACCAAACGCCTGACCGTTACAGGAAGTACTTTGAGAAGCCGTGAATATGAATTCAAAAAACAATTGGCCAAAGAGATTCAGAAAAATGTCTGGCCTTTGATTGAATCAAAGAAGTTCAGACCTGTTATTTTCAAAACATTTCCTTTCTCGGAAGCTGCGGAAGGACACCGATTGCTTGAAGACGGTTCGCATACAGGAAAGATTATTCTTGTGAGATAAAGAAATACATAGATTTAATAATAATCTGACCCCAAAATTTTAATCCTTCTCAATGCAAATTGTGAAGGATTTTTTATTATTGAAATCGACTTGCTTACGATTCTTGTAATTAATAAAATTCAAAATTGAAACTCTTTTGTCTTTTATCTATTTTCTCTACTCTAAAGATAAATGCTAACAGCCACGAATGCACGAATTAATTTGATGAAAGTATTTTAAATTCCGATTTTGATTTACAAAAATATGATTATCCGTAATTTGTAATAAATTAGTTTTTGACAGTTTGCTTGTCATTCCGGAGGAATCTCAACACACTGAAAATAAAGTAGTTTAGATTACTATGGAACGACAAAATGAATGATGATTTTAGTGTTATGATTAAAACGGACATGTATAAAAAAATTCGTGCATTCGTGGCATCCTAACAATTCACCAACTATCTCTTTCAAATTCCCACCGACTCATTTTGCCCATTCGCCGAAAAGCACTTCAAAATCCTTTGATTCCGAGGTAGCTTTACAGTAGAAATAAAGACAAACTATCATTCATCACAAAAACTTATCATTATGAATACTGCATCATTAAGCTTCAAATACGAATTAGAGAAAAAAGAACCAAGAACTAACGATGGTGGAACGACAAGAGGTGCTTCTGTAAAAGATTTCCCTGCTTCTATAGGCATTGCCGGCGTTTCTATGAGATTGAAACCTGGAAGTATGAGAGAATTACACTGGCACGCTAACGCCGCAGAATGGGCTTATGTAATTTCAGGAACGGTTCGTACAACAATTATTCATCCTGACGGACACAGCTACACAGACAATTTTGAGCCGGGTGATGTTTGGTATTTTCCAAAAGGTTACGGTCACTCGATTCAGGCGACGGGAACGGAAGAATGTCATTTCATTTTGATTTTTGATAATGGTAATTTTTCTGAAGACCATACGTTCAGCGTGACTGATTTTGTTTCGTCTGTACCACCTGAAATTGTTGCTCAGAATTTGGGTTTAACTTTAGAAGAAGTGGCTGCTTTGCCGCAGAAAGAAGCCTATTTCGCAGCGGGAATTGTTCCGGATGAAATGTCATTCAATGCAGCTGCTCGTCCGAATGAATCTGATATAGAACTCACAAGTTTTCACCGTTATCCATTGCATTCTCAACAGCCGAGAATTGTACCGGGCGGAGGTTTACAGAGATTGGTAACGAGCAAAGAATTCCCTATCAGCACTACAATGTCGGGTTCTATTTTAGAATTGCAGCCGGGCGCTTTAAGAGAAATGCACTGGCATCCTAATGCGGACGAATGGCAATATTTTATTTCAGGACAGGCAGAAATGTCGGTTTTCTTAGCAGAATCTACTTGCGTTACAGAACAATTCAGTGCAGGAGATGTGGGCTACGTTCCAATGGGAGCCGGACATTACATCAAAAATACAGGCGATACGGTTTGTAGAATTCTGATTGGCTTCAACAGCGGAAAATATGAATCGATTGATTTGAGCGAATGGCTGGCCGGAAACCCGAAAGATGTTGTAATAACCAATTTTGGTTTGAAAGAAGGCGAAATCGAAAAATTCCCGACTGAGAAAGTCTTCATTCAGCCTCAGAAATAAGATTAGAATTAAATCTCTTGAAACAATGGATAATTCCGTCATCAAAACAAACATTTCCGCTTCATCTGATTCGATTAAGATGCAAGAGAGATTGGCGATATTTTTAGCTTTAATTGCAGGTTATATTGATGCAACAGGACTGATTCAATGGAAAACGTACGTCTCTTTTATGAGTGGAAATACCACGTCATTAGGAGCGGCCATTTCAACTGGTAAATTCGGAATCATCATAGCATCAGCTATAGTCATAAGTTGTTTTTTATTAGGAATTTACGCCGGAACCTGCCTTTCATTATGGAAGAAAATTAATAACCAAATATTAACATTTTATATAGTTTCTGGAATTCTTATTTTCTATTCAATTATTGCTTATTTTTATGATATCAATAATTTGTCATCCATTGCAATTGTCGGGTTTTCAATGGGAATGATGAACACTATTATAACTTCAGTAGGAAACCAAAAGGTTAACACAGATTTTGTGACGGGAACTCTGAACAGTCTGGCAAGGAACACCGCAATGCTGACAATGACCGATGATAAAATTAAAAAAAAAGAGTATACATCCAACGCCATTCATCTTTTGCTGTTGTGGATAGGATTTTTATCCGGTGCGTTTATCGCTCCTTTCCTACTCGATTATTTTGGAAAATGGACTTTGATGATTCCTGCATTATTACTAATGATTTGCGGAATATTGATTTCAAAAAATAACACTAAAACTAATATTATGTTACAGAAAAACGATGTTGCTCCAGATTTCACTTTGTACGCAACGCCAGACCAGAAAATTACACTTTCAGAATTCAAAGGAAAGAATGTCATCCTCGCTTTTTATCCAGCGGATTGGAGTCCGGTTTGCAGCGACCAGATGGCTTTGTATAATGAAACTTTGAAGTTTTTCAAGAAATACGATGCAGAGATTTTTGGAATTTCTGTGGACAGCAAATGGTGTCATTTGGCTTTTTCGCAATCAAGAAATTTACATTTTCCTTTGTTAGCCGATTTTGAAGCTAAAGGAGAAATCGCAAAACAATATGGCGTTTACGACGATAAAGAAGGTGAATGTAAGCGGGCATTATTCGTCATCAATAAAGAAGGCATCATCGAATGGAGTTATCTGTCACCTACAGCCATCAATCCTGGCGCAGACGGAATTTTAGACGCTTTAGAAACCCTTAATACAAAATAAATTATGTCACTAAAACCAAATGTCAGCAATACTGACCACGCACAAGGCAACTTAGAAGCCGAACTTGTTATCGTAGAATACGGCGATTATCAATGTCCATATTGTGACGCTGCTTATCCGGTTCTGAAGGAATTGATGAAAGAATTTGGGAGTCAAATTAAATTTGTTTTCAGAAACTTTCCATTGTCTGAGATGCATCAATACGCAAGACCGGCGGCCATCGCAGCAGAAGCAGCCAATCTTCAGGGGAAATTCTGGGAAATGCACGATGCGATTTATGAAAACCAGAGAGATTTGAATGAACACTTACTGATGAAGCTGGCGGAACAATTAAAACTGAACATTCCTCAATTTGAAAAGGATTTGGAAAGTACTGAACTGGCAGAAAAAGTTGATTCAGATTTTGAAAGTGGGATTATGAGCGGCGTGAACGGAACACCTTCTTTCTTTGTGAATGGGAAGAAATTCGATGGTGGTGCGGAGGATTTGTTTGAATTGGTAAGGGAAAACGTGAATTAACACCGAATCTGCAGCCCGACTTGAGTGGAAATCCTTTTTTGCTTGCAATCAATTTCTATCTAGCTGAAATCTTCGAGCAAAAAAGATTGGGAACCCTTCGACAAGCTCAGGATAAACTCCAGGCGGAAATAGCTGCCCAAATAAAAAATCATAAAAAATGTGCGATATTAAACTAGATTAACGAGAAACGAATTGAAGCATCCTACATTTGCTAAAGAATTAAGACAACAAAATATTAAAATAAATTAATTACAACATTAAAAAAATTAAATTATGAGCACACTTACATTAAAAGACGGAACAGAGATTTTTTACAAAGACCAAGGCGAAGGACCAGTTTTGATGTTTCACCACGGATGGCCTTTATCATCAGACGATTGGGACGCACAGGTGATTTTCTTTTTACAAAAAGGGTACAGAGTGGTGACGCACGACAGAAGAGGTCATGGTCGTTCCAGTCAGGATATTTATAATCATACCATTGAGCAATACGCTTCTGACGCAGCTGAATTGGTTGAATTCTTAGATTTGAAAGATGTGGTTCACATCGGTCACTCAACAGGTGGTGGCGAAGTAATCCGTTATGTGAATAAATATGCGAATGGAAGAGCTAAAAAAGCAGTTTTAATCAGTGCAGTACCTCCAATTATGGTGGCTAGTGATGAAAATCCTGATGGTGTTCCGATGTCAGTTTTTGATGGCATCAGAGACCAGACTTTGAACAACAGACAACAGTTTTACATCGATTTGACTTTCCCTTTCTACGGTTACAACAGAGAAGGGGCAGATGTGAAAGAAGGCGTACAGAGAAATTGGTGGAGACAAGGAATGATGGGCGGAATTGTGGCTCATTACGACGGAATCAAAGCGTTTTCTGAGACTGATTTCAGAGACGATTTGAAAGCTGTTGATATTCCTGTTTTGGTGCTTCACGGTGAAGATGACCAGATTGTGCCTTACCAAAATGCGGCTCTGAAATCAATTAAATTGTTGAAAAACGGAACAATAAAAACATATCCTGGTTTCCCTCACGGAATGCCGACTACGGAAGCAGCGACAATTAATAAAGATCTTTTGGAGTTTATTGAGGCTTAGTTAAAATATATATACAAATGAAAAGTGAATCAAAATTGATTCACTTTTTTTATTTAATCGTCAGATAAGTTGACCTAACTCTTCTAATTTGTTATATAATCTATTATAATCAACTTAATACTTTAAAATATTATTATATCGGGTAACAAAGTGTTTATATATACCTTTTAATTTCATAATAATCTTTTAAAACTAAAATTAAATTTGAGAAATTCTTACTAAATCTTCTAACCAAATGTGGGTACAAGAATAATAAAGCCAACTAAGGATTTACTATTTTAATTTGCAATTTTAAAAGCTGTTCTAAACAATGACCGGAATTTATAACTTTAATCGTTGAAGCAATATTTAAATTATAAACAAAAAAATCCCGAATAAACGGGATTTAATTTCTAAATATTTCAATTTATTTGATTTCTACAGGAACTGAGATTTTATCCCAATCCATTGTGAATCCCTTATTGTTTATTTTATACACTAAAGTTTCCTGTGTTGCTGGTAAAGCTTTTGTTTTTACATCAACACGTAAAGCATCTTTAGCTTCTTCGTATTTATAAGCGCCCCATTGCTTTGGCTCTTTGTTAAAAATCGCAGTCCAGGTTCCGCTTTCTTTAGGGATTAAGAAAAAGCTGTACTTACCTGCTGGCAGTTTTTTGCCCTGTACGGTAATGTCCTTATCAGTTTCGAAAGTCGTTGCTTCATTCGCACCTGCACGCCAAACTTTATCATAAGCTTCTAAACCACCCCAGATTGTACGACCTTTAACAGACGGACTGCTGTAGGCAATTGTAATGGTTGCATCTTTAATTTTGCCCGTAGCAGTAGCCGCAGGACTGGCAGGTTTTTTAGCTTCCTGCGCAAATGCATTTACTGAAATTGCCATTGTAGCAAAAAGTACAGTAGCAGTTTTAATGATTGTTTTCATAATATTTTTGTTGTATGTATTTTTATACGTATGCGTTACGAAGTTAATGCTTTCTGCTTATAAAATAGTAACCCGATTGACGAAAATATAATGACTGCCGCTGCACCGATTACGTTAAGCCAAAGGAATGAAACAATATCGAAATTGTAAATAGCAATCACCGTAATTTCTGATAAAATGGCAGAGATGAATACATTCGCCCCATCGATTTTTTTATAATAAAAAGCGACAAGAAAAATCCCCAATATCGGGCCGTAGAAAAGAGAACCCAACACATTAACCGCTTCAATAAGGGAACCCATTTGAGTGGCAAACATCGCTACGCCGATGGAGAAAATACCCCACGCTAAAGTGTGCAGACGACTATACTTCAATTCGGTTGCATCATCTAGAATTTCTTTTTTAAATATCAAATGAACATCTTTCAGTGAGCAGGCGGCAAGGGAATTCAGCGCTGCAGAAATTGAACCCCAACTGGCTAGAAAAATGACGGCAAACAGTAAACCGATCATCCCTACAGGCAAGGTGTTTTTCACAAAATACAGGAAAATATAATTGGTATCTGTTTTCTCAGCATTATAGTTTGAATTATTAATAGCTTCCTCTACCCTTCCGTGAAGCGCTTTTACTTCGGTTTGTGTATTTTTAAAATCCTGAATTGTTTTGTTAAGTTGAGGAGATTGAGTTTCTTTTAGCTTTAAAATTTCTTTCGATTCTGAATTAAATTTTGTTTGTAAATCCTGATGCTCTTTTTCAAATACTGCAGCCTGTTCAGGTTGTGTTTCCTTCATATTTTGATAAGAGCGTTCATTAAAATAAATCGGAGCAGGTTTTAGAGAAAAAAATGCAAAAAGCAAAGCACCAATAAGCAGAATAGCAAACTGCATCGGAATTTTAACCAAACCGTTCAACAGCAAGCCCATTTTTGCATTGGTATTGTCTTTCGCCGTGATATACCTTCCAACTTGACTTTGGTCGGTACCGAAGTAAGAAAGTGCCAGAAAAAAACCACCAATTAAGCCGCTCCAAATATTGTATTTATCTTTCCAATCGAATTCTGTGGTGATTACGTTAAGCTTCCCAGATTTCCCTGCGAGATAAAGTGCATCTTTAAAACCAATTCCATTAGGCATATTTTGAATAAGCAGATAACCTGCAAAAGCCATGGTACCCAGAATGATCAAAAACTGTATTTTTTGGGTGTGAGCAATTGCTTTTGCACCGCCAATATAGGTGTAAATCAACAGAATTCCACCCGTTAAAACATTGGTTAAATAAATATCACAGTTTAAAACGCTTGATAAGATGATACTCGGAGCGTAAATGCTGATTCCTGTTGATAAGCCTCTGGAAAAAAGAAAAAGTAGTGAAGTGAGTACCCTTGTTTTCTTATCAAAACGGTTTTCTAAATATTCATAAGCCGTATATACATTTAAACGTTGAAAAATAGGAATGAAAGTAATACAAATCACAATCATCGCCAAAGGCAAACCAAAATAATACTGCACGAAACGCATACCGTCTGTGTAAGCCTGACCCGGTGCCGAAAGAAACGTAATCGCACTTGCCTGCGTCGCCATAATACCGATAAGCACAATGTACCAAGGCATTTTATTATCTGCCTTCAGGTAAGATTCGTTGCTTTTTTGACCACGACCGATAAATACGCCGTAAACCACCACTGCAACAAGTGTGAAAATAAGAACTGCCCAATCTATTGTACTCATGCCCAGAATTTAGTAAACAAATAATAAAATGCGATCTGTAATACCAGTGCAACTGCTAATAATATATACCAGATATTCCAATTTTTAAGTTGATTTTTCATTAGTTTTTCTGTGCAGATAAAAAGTTTAAAAATAAGCGTGCCGCCCCAACATTTCCCGCAGGCAACTGTCTGAAAAATGCCAAAGGTGTATAAATAAAATTACCTTTTCCGTATTTTGCATATAAAGTTGATCCCTGCAAAGGTTCTTCGTTTGTGTCGTGCATTTCAAAAAGCGGTTCATACGCTGAGTCCCATTTGTCCGGGAAATAGGTGCCACGCTCCTGCACCCAACCATTAAAATCATCCGCGGTAATTTTATTCGGAAAATTCAGTAATTTATGATTTGGATTTAAAAATTTAACCTCAGCATTTTCTTCGGTAACTCGCTTATTAGCAATATTGAAATTATACATTCCCAATTGGTCAACCGTTGTATCTTGATTGGTGTTATACTGCATCACCAGATTACCTCCTGCTTTTACATAAGACCATAAAAAAGGCATCCAGCGACCTAGCTTTTTCTCCGTGTTATTGGCACGAACACCAAGAACGATGGCGTCATATTGTGATAACTTATTGTGACTACCGTTTCCGCCGGATTCATCTAAGTTGCCATAAAAATCTTCGTCTTTCAAGACATCTACCTGAATTCCTGCAATGCGTAAAAATTCAGGAATGAAATCACCTGCACCTTCTATGTAACCTACTTTTTTAACCTTCACCTGAATATCTCCTTTCATTACGGTTACCGTTGCAGGCGCAAAATATTGTAAGGCAGGTAAATGCGGATATTGAATTAATACCTTATTTTTATTATAAGTTACTCCATCTGCAATAAAATTGGCATCCAATTGTAACTGATTTGATTTTATTGAGGCAATTTTAGCTTTTGGAATGACATACTCAATGGTAAAATCTTTTCCATTGTTGGATTTTAAATCACCGCCGCCTAATCGTTCTCCGTTATACATCAGATTTACTTTTCCATTGTTGAACTGTTTGTTGGAATTAACCTTAAAATTTAAGCTTAAATTCAAATCTTCATTTTCTTTGACCAAATAAAGCGGTTGTGTAAATTTAAGTTCCAATGCAGGAACAATGCGCAAGGCTTCTACAACATCACCACGCACCGGATCTAATTTCTTGAAAGATAAAGGAAGTTTAACCTGAAACTTTTCCGAGCCTATTTTTAAACCAAGGAAAACATTCAGTGGTGATTCTGCTTCTGGCAAACCGACTAAAGTATCATTCGGAAAAGAGAAAGTTGCTGCATTCGTGGGAGATTTTGCCAACCAATAAGGTTCTGTAAGTGTCGCATCTGCAGGAATCTGAATTTGGTGTTGAATGGTAATTAAAGAATCTTTTGACAATTTCCTGTTGAAGCTTTCTAATTGATTCAACCATTTTACATTTTCTAAAACGACAGGATTATCAGCTCTTGAAATCAGATTTAACCTGAAATTATGATTTTCTCCGGCAACAGCTTCCGCCTGATTAGTAACAACTTCACCCATAAACCCTGCACAGCTTAAAATAATATTGTCGAGAGATTTAATTTTATCCTTTTTTATTTCTGAATCTTTTAACGTCATTACCTTTTTTCGCAAAGCAAGCAAAGCAGGCAAGCTAAGGTCAGGATTATTGAAGTTGAAAGCGGAAATAATTTCATCTAATGATTGCTCGATATCAGCGTTTCCTTTTGCAGTCCATGTTTTAGCTACTCCGTCAAAAAGTGTTACTTTTGCAGGTTCGCCGTTAACATGAGAAAAATATTCAGTTTTAATGCCGGCTACAGACTGTGTTCCTGCACCTTGGCTCTTATGTAAACTTCGGCTTAATCCCGCCAATTCACCATAGCCCATTCCCAGTTGCGCATCGTATTGCCCTACGGTAACTTTCAGTTGATTTTCAGCGGTTGTATTAACTGCACCAAAGCGGAAAGTATTCCACAGGATACGTTTTGGTTGCCATACATTGACATATTTTAATTGATTTGGGAAAGCATTTTTATCGCCTGCCAACTTAAAAGCTTTTTCTGCAACCACCGCCGAAGCAGCGTGCTGTCCGTGACCTGCCGCCGCAGTAGGGGGAAAACGACAAATGATAACATCAGGACGGAATTTACGAATGACCCAAACTATATCAGCGATAATGCTATCTTCATCCCATTGTTTAAAGGTATCAGTCGTATTTTTAGAGAACCCGAAGTCAATCGCACGGGTAAAAAACTGTTGAGCGCCGTCTAACTTTCTTGCTTCTAAAAGCTCATGTGTTCTGATTAAACCCAATGCAGCACCTTGCTCTGTGCCTAATAAATTCTGACCGCCATCACCTCTTGTTAAAGATAAATAACCCGTTTCTACATTTTGGTCGTTGATTAACCAAGAGAGTAACCCCGTATTTTCATCATCGGGATGAGCCGCAAGGTATAAAACTTTAGGTAAATTTTTTAGAGTTTTGAGGTCGCGGTAAATTTCAGATGATTTTGAAGGTCGAACCTGTTGAGCCGAAAAAACCGTATAGAAGCTAAAGATACATACAGTGATTACTTTTTTGAACATATGAATTTGCTTTGCGGGGCAAATATAAGTAAATCATCTTTCTTTCAACCTTAAAAGAAAAAGCTCTTAGCAACTCTAAATTCGTTTTATCAATCCGCATGAAAGAGCTATATTTAAAGCATCATATTCCAAAGAAATCGTTAAAAATAACTTTTATCCAAAATTGATTTATACAACGCTTTTAAATATTGCTATTTTCCAGGGAATAGTATTGGGATTAGTGATTTTGAAGTCTTCCCTATTCAGTAGTCATTCAAATAAATATTTAGCCTACTTACTGTTTGCGCTTTCAATTAAATTACTGACTCATGTTTTTGAGATTCAGCAGGTATTTACTTCTTATCCTCTTCTGCGTTTTGTAGACAACATCGAATGGGTATTTCTGATACCAGCTTTCCTATTCCTCTTTATTAAAAACAAAACAGATCATACCGGACAAAGCAAACTAAAAGATTACTGGTGTTTTATTCCATTTGTCTATTCCGCTATCCTTAATATTGTAAACGATCTTGATCATGTTGCCGCGATTTATAATTTCCCAGATGCAGGTCTCGCTATAATTAATGTACTTGGATTGTTTCATCTTGTTTTAGCCGTGACATTCATTCCTTTCCTGCCGCTTTACTCTTATTTTATGATAAGAAATCTAGAAGATTCACAGGAAAAAAAATGGATATTTACCTTATTAACAATTGTTTCTTTATTATTATTTGCCTGGCTCATTACCGCCCTAGCCGGATTACTTCTTAACTATGATATTTCTTCTACAATGAGTGCTGTCGCTTTATTTGCAACATTTATCATTCATTGGACGGCATATATCGGCATTTACAAATACAAACTTGCAAAAAACAAAGAGGCCATCTACAATTTTCTAAATCAAGATTCAGCTATTTTGTATCCTAATCTGCAAACTGTACAAAAAAATGGTAATGACACACCACATGAACATAAGGAATCTATCACAGCAGATAACCTTTATTTTCAAAAATTAGAATTTCTTTGTAAAGATCAGCACATTTATACCGATAGTACATTAAACAGAGAAAAAGTAGCTGAAAAATTAGGCATAAGCGCAGGATATGTTTCACAAATTGTAAATACGGTAACAGGAGACAACTTTGCGCATTATATCAATCAATATCGTGTGGAAGCTGTTAAGGAAATGATGTCGGATCCGGAATATTCAAATTATACTTTGCTGACAATGGGATTAGAATCTGGTTTTACCTCAAAAACAACTTTTTACAATGCCTTTAAAAAAGTAACTGGTAAGACACCCAATGAGTACAAAAACAGCAACAAATAAGTACCATTTTATCCATTTTTAAGCTTTTGAAACCCTTTCTAATTTGATTTATTTGAGTTTTGCACTTAAAATAATTCAAATTAAATTTTTTATGAAAAAGAACTTTTTACTGTTCATCATTTTGTTTGCTTTCTGCTCTGTGAATGCCCAAAATGAAACTGATGCAAACCCTTATCAGAAAAACAATGAAATTAAGCTGAATCTTATCACGCCATTATCCGGCGCTGTGGAAGTTGGTTTTGAGCGGTACCTCAACAAAAAGTCATCGGTGGGAATCTCTGCATTATTTGTATATGATCATACAAAAGAAAACGATATGAATTACTTCGTTTCCCCATATTACAGATACTATTTCGGAAAAAAATATGCTTCAGGTTTTTTTGTCGAAGGATTTGGAATGTTCACTTCCATTGATGGAAAAAAAGTATACGCAGCAGACAATGTGACCTTCACTGAAGGCAAAGATGTTTACGATCTTGCACTAGGCGCCGGTTTTGGATGGAAAGTGGTTACCCGGAAAGGATTTGTTTTTGAAGCCAATGTTGGCTACGGAAGACTAATCTTCAATGCAGACAAAACAGATCACAATCAGGTTTTAAAACTTGGATTGAGTATGGGCTACCGATTTTAATATCAATTGATCTAAATACCAAACAGAGTAAGATTTTGTTTGTAGAAATAGCGCTATTCCTCATTGTATTACAACAAAAACCCACAGTGAAAAGGTTTCTTTCCTCTTACTGTGGGCTTTATTTTAGTTAAATATTTACTAAACTTTTAATTTGTTGGAAAACGTTTTAATTCCTACCAAACAAAGTCACATGGTTGTTGTCTTTCAGCAATTACTCTTTGTGATTTCGTTACATACAATCTAAGAAAGCAACGTGCACTAAGAGTAGCTATAAGCTTGCCTTGTATTTTAACCGCCATTGTGCCTCCAGATTGATCAAAATTATAAATAACGATCTGTTGTTTAGGATAAACTCTTTTAAAATCAACAGTCATTTTAACCTGTTCGCCAATAATATGGATCAGTCTATTTCTATCATCTACAGCAAGGACGCCGGAAGGATCTATATTATATTCGTGTGGATCTAATCTAATGGCATAATCAGATTGATCATTAACAATTTCATCTCTTAAAGTAGCTAAGTTACCATTAGGAATAAATAGGGTGTCAGGATTTTCATCTTCTGATTTAAAGTTTTTACTTGCCTTTACAGATCCCTCTACAGTCAACTTATCATCCTTATTAGCTTCTCTTCCCATTCCGAAGAGTTTTGTATCTACATTGAAGTTTAACCCATCAAAATTGCCGTAAAGTGAACCATATTTATAATATTCATTTTGTTTACCCGAAACAAATCTTTCAAAAGTATGATCCATCATCCCCGATTCATTTCCGTAGAAGCCATCGGCAAGCACTAGTCTTGAACCTGTATTGATGGAAAATTCTTCATTTAGTTTTAATCCATATTGAGAAGCATAATTCCATTGCTGAATATTTGTTACAGTAAAATCCTGGGTAGTCCAAATTTGTGTCCAAGCTGACCAAACACCTCCAGTCATAGTTCGTTGGTAAGTTACATTGGGAATATTACCTGAACCAAATGAAGTTGCTTTTTGTGTAACCCAAGTACTATCGTGGGTCTCAATGACTACATACCACCAACCATTATTGTCATTTGGTGCTCCTGTAAGATTCACGCCTTTATAAAATCCTGTTTTTTTATATGTGTTAAGATTTTGACCTGTAATATCAATCGATATACCGTTATTGGTTTTTACAAAATTTTCATCAACCCAAGTTTGTGTGGAATATCCCATTAAATTATGATTTCCCCAACCAAATGCAGTTTCACCATTATTGATTCTTGAATCGTTACCTTGTGCAACAGTATTTACAGTTGTTCCGTATGTCGGAGTAAAATTGGTTCCTGCTAAGACAATACCATTACTGCTTGTGTAGATGGTGTTACTATCTGTCCAGGGAACATTTACTACAGCTTGATTATTATTATTCAGTTGCACAGCATAAGAACGTCCTTTTATTTCTGTAACTGAATTTGGCGCCATATTATTTGCAACATCAGAAAATAATCTTATCCCTCCTAGTGAAGTTGATGTTGCTACTGTAAGCGAATAGGAAGGTAAATTACCTTTAGTAACTGTAATCCCATTGGCATTTTGAGCAACATCTGCGATATAATTACCCGAACCTGATACTGTGATAGGTAAACTAAATGCAGTTCCTGTTAATGTTAATCCATTTCCAGCGGTATAAGATGTATTTGTATCAATCCAAGGCACGTTTACAACAGCCTGACCTGCGGAGTTTAACTGAATACCATAGGTTCTGCTTGCTGTAGCTGTAACTGCATTAGACGCAACTGTTTGTACAGTGTCACTGAATATTTCAACACCACCTTTATTAGTGCTTGTTGCTGTAGGTAAAGTGTAAATAGTATCAGTGAATAATGCACCCGCCGGTACATTTGTCAAAACCTGAGAATCATCTACTTTACCATCTAATGCACTTTGTAATCCTGTGACCTGAGCAATAGTATGTGTATGGTTCACTGCTGATGCACCAACATCTGAATATGTTAAATTAACAACACCTGTTTGACCATTTACACTTTGAACTGCCCCTGATGAAATTTCCACAAAAACACTTCCGCTCCATCTGTAAGACTTATTGGTATCTGTTGTGACATATATTTTACCGGTTTGCTTTTCATTTGCCGGTAATGCATTGAGTGCTGCTAAACTTGCACCTTCTATAACATCATCAACATAACTTGGTAATTGTGTAGTTGGTATTAATCCAGCAGCATCTAATGTAGCTACACCATTTGCAGCACCTCTGTGCGTTAATGGGATATACAAACCTAACTGCGCAGTAGTGGCATATCCTGCACTGGCATGATTTCCCCAATTAAATGCAGTGTTCCAATTGTTTATTTGTGTAGCTGTTGGTACAGATGGAATTATTTGTGCACTCAATCTGCCTACAGAGTCTGCTACAACCATTCTTGTACCTGTCCCAACTAGAGAAGAAGCTTTTAATGTATCTGTATCACCTTCCCAACCAAAGAATCCATCATTACCATTTACAGTTCTATCATTTAACCATTTATACATTCCCCATTGAGACATTGAGCCAGATGTACCAGAACTAATCCCACCAACTCCAAAAGTTTGATTATTAGCAGACCAGTTATGTCTAAGAATCATTTCAGCTCTTGAAGTATTAGTTGTTGTTGAAATAGCAAAACCTCCAACATCTCTTGAACCTACCGTCGAACCTCCCACTTGGCCACTTGCATTAATAGCATTCGTAGTAAAATCAACCCATAGTTTTCTATTTGCTAAAACTAAATTTGGACTGTTTCCTATTGCAAAAGTATTAGCATCAGCCAATCCCATATACATAGAAGGTGTATCAAAGCCTAAAGCAATACTACTATTGATAGTGGAACCTGGTCTTAATACTGTTAAACTATTTGCTCCTGTTCCATTAAATATCCAATTCCCTGATGTTGTTTTATCACCTGTTAATCCAGTTTGATTTGTATTTGATGTAATAGCAGAACTTCCCAGATCAACACTATTTAACATTGTTTTCCATACTCCCCAAGAAGAACCGTTATAATTTCTTTTATAAGTTATATTACTGTTATAAGTAGTATATTCTTGTATTACACCATTGCTTGTAGTTCTATAAACATTTAAAGACCCGGCATTAGCAATAGGATAATTTCTTGCTATGGTTGCATTAGCATCAGCAGTTTGATTATAAAAACCGGGCGTTGTGATCGTATTTAAACTATTATCGCCTAACGCTGTCGGGGCTTTTGGAATAGAACCTATATTGTTTGCATCAGTCCAGCTTCTGGAGGCCACTACTTCTGTAGCAACATTAGCAATTGAAATATAAGAAGAAACGTCTGTTTCAATGGTTTGTAACCAGCCTTTCGACCAATCAAAATTTGCACCAGAATGGAAAGATACTACTCGTTCAACTTCAACATTCAGATAGGTATTCCATACTGTTGTTGCTTCACCTATATTGATACAAACCATTCCAGCCGCATCAATTCCCACATTAATTATATTCGTAGGGAAATTATCTGAACACTCAATAATAGCCTTATGACTTCCGTTAACCGCTACGCCGGTTATCTTATAAAATCCAATTCTTATATTACCTAAAATTCTATTTTGCCAACCATAAATTTTTAAAGTTACATCAAACATTGTTGCAGATGTACTTGCTTGTGGAAACTTAAAGCTCAAAATTCCAACTTGATTGGCATTACTCGATCTTTGGTAAACTTTATTGAAAACCCGTGAGCTATTTTCAAATTTTGAGAGGCTTCCGGAAGTAAAATTGAGGTTTTTATCCCCCATATTAATTTCTGTATTCGCAGGAATATATGAAGTATTATCTAAACTACCATCCGCCTTTAAAAAGTGGGCGGCAGTACCGCCCGTCACTCTATAACCTTTGGAGGTGTTATAATATGAGTATTTAACATCCATTTTAAATATCTTTACGGGTTACTGTGATAGATACAGTATTAGGTAAAGCAGAATCAAATTCTACATCTATTTTATTCGGATCGGTTAATTTTACCCTGCCTTCGATTTTGTAAAATGTTACAGTATCATACATGGCAACATCAACATTTCTTGTCCCTAAGTTGTGTGCTATACTTGCAGTTCCTACAATAGAAGTTGTGTATGATCTTACAATATTACTTCCTGCGGTTACTCTACCCTTAGCATCTACTGTTACCTCATCATAAGTTCCGGCCGCTACTCCTGTTGCAGCTAATGTCAACGCTGAAGTAACATTTGCAGATCCGTCAAAAGTTGTTGCCCATGTAGCGTCACCTGAAGCAGAAATTGTTCTCGCCGTTGTCAATTTTGAAGCTGATCCTGTGGTATTTACTGCTGCAGTACCCGTCAATAATGTTGCAGGAACAGCCGTAATAGGGATTGTTACATTTGAAGTACCGTCAACTGTCTGTGCTGTTGAAGTTACTCCGGAAAGCGTAATCGTTCGTGCTGCCGTCCATTTTGAAGCGGAAAGAACACTTTTCGCTGCATCTGCCGTGTTATCAACATTACTTAAGCCAACATGAGATTTATTTAAAACCACAACTCCCGTTAATCCATTGACAGAATCTACAGCTCCGGAGGTGATATAGACAAATGTTGTTCCGGTCCATCGGTACGTTTTGTTGGTATCAAGAGAAACATAAATTTTACCTGTCTCGCCGGCGATGAGGTTAGTATATGCTGCTTCTTTGTAGAATTTTCCGTCAGCCGTTTTATAATATCCTTCCAAAACATCATCCACATACGATGGCAATTGAGATGCAGGAACCAAGCCTGATGCATCCAATGAAGCAACCCCATTCGCTGCGCCTTTTTGTGATAAAGGAACATAATTAGCCAAATCTGCCGCAGTAGGCATAGAACCTAGAGATACCGTAATTCCGTTGGCGGTCTGAGTGATTCCTGTAACCACATTCCCTGTACCTGAGGTAGTAACCGGTAGTGAAAATGAAGTACCAGACAATGTCAAACCATTACCTGCACTATACGTTGTATCTGTAGAAACTAATGTAATTGTGCTTCCGGTTTGGTTGATCGTCATATTAGCTCCTGCTGCAAGGGTCACGTCCCCAGAGACTAGAGTTCCAGATGCACCACCTTTCAGACGGGTAATCGTGTCTGGCGTTGTAATTACTCTGTTTGCTGACAAATCATAAGCTGTCCCGTTAATTGTTAACGTTCTTGTTTTTGGCACATAATCTAATGGGTTCAAATTTCCATCATGCCAAAAAGAATTGATCGGTCTTGTGCTACCTCCAGCGGTTAAAATATCATTGTCTGTTTTGCCTTCAATTTTGTAACCTACAGAGCTTCTGTAATAAGCGTATTTAATGTCCATAATTATATTTTTTTAATTGTTAACTGAATTATATTGGGTGGTACAGAATCAAACAGCACTTCAATAGTATTGGTGTCTATTCGTCTCACCTTAAGGGGAACTGTAAACATTGTAACTGTGTCGTATGCATCAATCACAAAGCTTAATGTATCAAGATCATGTTTTATTCTAGAGTCTCCCCTCACTCTTTCTTCGTACTTGATTTTTTCTAAACTGGCTGCGTCTTCGATATTTTTGATTTTATCGTATACCTGATCATTAAACTGATTTTGATATTTGATTGCGTTCCAGTTTGAATATGTTCCGACAACGTTTATTTTATCATCATAACTTGCTTTGATGACATCATCTTTTAGCAATTCTATCTGCTGCGTGTTTTCTTTGATATAGTTTACGATTTCCTGAAGTTCATCTAAAGAAAGGTCGTTTGATAATAGTTTGTTTTTAATATTTTCTATCTCCAGTGTCAGGTCTTTATCTGCATCTTTCAATTCGTCGACAAAACCATTTACCTGTATTTTTGTGTACACGTTCCCCAACTGATCAGAACTGTCAGTTGTAGCGACATTGCTGATTCCGAGTTTATTTTTCCAGCTATTAACATGAGTTGCTGTTAAATTATCCGCATTCAGTAAAGCCAGATATCCAGAATGAGCCATTGAGTCTGCTAAATGCTGTTGGAAAGCTTCTGCACTTGCAAATGATTGAAAAGTTTCTTCAAACCCTTCAATATTTTCCATAGGGATTAAGTTTTCTTTATGATAAAAAGACAGAAACGTTTCTTTGAACTGTGTTTGTGTTGGAAAATCTCCAGTTTCAAACCAACTGAAAATTGTATTTAGTGGTGTACTCATTTGATGATTGAAAATTAGTTTTGATAAAATTGATAATTGGGGAAGATCTACATTATTCATAAGCTTAATATGCTACATGAATTCTATATCTTTTTAAGCTATTTTTGAATTTAATCCCTTCTTTATCAGAGTATTTACGAATGAATTATTGATAAGCTCATTACTAAAAAAACAGTGTACGTTAAAAATATTTGGTGATTCTATGTCAACTCAACAGATTCACTTACCGTTTTTTATAACAATTTCAGCTTACTGTACAGTGTAATTATTCAGAGCTCAAATTTCAATTTTTTTTGGGTATTATAAAAGTTTTTTGCCTTCCCTATTCTGTAGTTGCAACAACCTTTATTATTGTAAAATCTGATGATACTGCTTTGTAATTACAAGTTCAAAATTCACTATTTTTTAGTTCTTATGAAAGTTTTTTGATCTCTGTATTCTGTAGTTGCAGTAGACAAAAAAATAGTATTTACTACTTCTTCATTAGATGTCATATTGCTTTGTATCAACAGGTTTTGCATCAAATTTAAATCCTTTGTTAGCGACTATACCTGTTACTTTACAAAAACCAGGAACCTTAAACATTGTCCCTACATTGTCATGAGTCACTTCTATATAGCTGTCACTGTCATTAAAGATTTCAATATGCTGTCCTAATATTGGTTTTTGTGGTAATCTTACAGTTTCTCTTGTTACAATATAAATATGAGCATTTCTAGAACGTCTTACATCTCCATCTGTGTTATACAGAGGATTAAGAATCAACTGCATAGAATTGTTATTAATGTCAACCGTATCTACTGATAAATCTCCAGCTATCTGAACTTTATCTTCATGATTACCTGCCTCTCTTCCTATACCAAGTAACTTTGCATCAAAATGAATATTTAATCCCTCAAATCCATTAACTGATGAACCGTATTTAATGTATTCATTGATTCTACCTGCGTAGAACACCTCATTAGATAAATCAACAAGTCCAGCTTCTCCGCCAATGTAATCTTCTTCTAAGGCTAATGTTCCGTAACCTATGCTATTCATTAATCTCACACTACTGAATTGTGGAGCTTGGCCTGTCCCTAAATATTGGTCAATATTATTTAGATAAGATAAATTGGAATGGGTATGAGAACTTCCTCCTGCTGCCGCATTCCATGAATTAATATTAGCTTGAGTTATATTATTTACAGGATGTGACTGAGAAATGAAATTACTATCAACCCATGTTTGTGTTGCATAATTCCCGGCTGGAATTCCACCTAAATTATCAGCATTCCTTGCGCTATCTACTCTAACCCCATAAGTTCCGGAGCCATTTCCACCTACTAACGTTGGATAACTAGGATTCCATTGGAATTCTGCATCTACATTTGATTTTGAAGCTCCCCAAGGAGTTGTACCACTTGAAATATCAAATATAGTATGCCCATTCCCGTAATTATTCCAGGTGATTTCACTTAGAACCCGTCTATTAGTGATAGCTGGTTGACCTACATAGCTCCAATAATAAGGTGGTGCGACATCTAATAACTGATTTAAGTTGACGGCATGAACACCAATTGTACCATTTGGAATAACAGGACTTTGTAAAAAAGTATTTGTATTGGCGAAAGTTTGCACACCATTCAATGTGGCATAACTACCTAATTGAGCATTTAAAGCAGATTGCGTGACATAGCTATTTAAATTAGCTGAGGTCAGAAATCCTTGATTATTTACCCAATTCTGTGTTGATAATGTATAGATTGCTATCTTTACTTGTTTCGTTCCTACTGGTTCAGCTGAGTTATCAATTGAAACTACACGATTAACAGTTGTTTGACCGCCACCGCCAGTGGTTATAGCTTTTACCGAAAATCCTTGCCAGTACCACAATCTTGGAAACCAAAAACATAGGTTTCCGTTGATATTTACTGCAATAATAGTAGTAAGATCTGAATAGGTTGAATATCCTGACTGATTGATGATAGTATCTGCATAGATGTAACCCTGAACTTTTGTATCCATCGGTATACCACCTCCGTACATATTACCCTTAATTTCTAAAAGAAAAGATTCTCCCTGAGTCTGCGAATAGTCAATATTTGTTGTAATTAATGTACCATCTGTAAAATCTCTATATGAATTAACAAATGCATCATCCTTACTATATTTTGTAAGCTGGCCTCCACCTCCCATAAGGAAGTAATCATCGGATGAATTATTCTTAATAAAACCATTTGAAGTAATATTACCATTAACATCTAATTCAGTTGTAGGGTTTTCCTTATTTATACCAACAAAATTATTCGCCCTATTTGCTGATAAAATTGGTGCCGAATTGTTTAGTCCATTATTTAAACTATGCAGAGTTAATAACCCTGTATTGGTATCTGTATAGAAATCAAACCCATAAGAATCTAACAAAGTGGGTTCTGCTAAATGAAGAACTCTTTGTTTGCCTATGTTAGTATTACCAATACGCAATGCTCCGGCCATGGTATCACCTGATTTGCTTACTTTTGAATCAGGGCTAAAATTCAGAGAAGTCCAGTTTATAGCATTGATGTCAATAATAGGAATATAACCCCTCAAAGACATATCGGTGGTGTTGATACCTTGATATAAAAATAAGTTATCAGCAGTTGTTGGGAAATCTAATCTGTTATACCAGGTGTTTCCTCCTTTGAAATGAAATGAAGTTCCATAATAACTTTGGAAATTTGTTAATGCTGGGTCTCCAGCATAATCTGTTATAGATAAAGGAAAATCTGTTTTAGCTATTAATGCTGTATCTTGACTACCTCTTATCGTTAAATATAAATCAGGATTGAAAATTCCTGCGTGCCAAACTTGATTATCTTTATAGCGAAATGCATTTTCCCCAACAGCTAAACTATTTGCAAAAGCCCAAGGTGTTAAGCCCCATCCCATATAAACATGAGCAAAATTATCTCCTGTAGTTAAAGCGCCAATACCTGCCATAAAATCAGAATCATCCATCTTTTCCCAGAATAATCCAGTGGCATTTAATGTTGATGCTTGTTGAATTGTAATAACACCTTGTTCACTAATTCTACCCCCTCCAGTTAAAGTACCACCTGACAATGGCAGATAATTTGCTAATTGTGCAGAAGTAGCAAAATCTGAGATTGATTTGTCAGTACCATCACCAAGAAGCATATGAGCATTGCTTGAACCAGCTTTTATAAATCCACTTGCCTGTACATAATTTGCGGCATTCAGGAAACCATCATTTCCAATTGTTAATTTTTTAACAAAATCATTAGTGTTTGGATTCCAAGTACCTATGTAGAAATTTTCTTCACTCCAGTTATTTTCTCCTGCTGAAAGTGCCCAATGTGTTGAAGCTGAATTATTACCAAGAATTAATTTGGTTGTATTCGTGTTGACACTTGAGCCAATAACCCTTAAACTCTGAGTAAAAGTCTTTTGAGCATTAATATCTTGTAGTGTATTTGTAGTAATATAATTCAGTAAATCACCTTGAGTTGCTGCTCCTACATTAATTAAGTAAGCTAAATAATCTACAGTGGATTGCGGTAAGTTAACATTATCCCAAGCTGTTCTCCAAACTCCCCATGTACCATTAAAGCCACCTCTGTAAGATAATTCTCCTGCTGTACTTCCATTATTATAATTTATCTGTAACTGTGAACTTGTATCTTGCCCAGGTAAATTAAGCATTGGAGCATACAAATATTTTACGCCTCCAGCATCATTGCCTGCTCTATAAAACCCTCCTTTACCATAACCACTAATTGAGTCAAAATTATCATTAAGAATTACACTTTTTGAAACATAATCATTTAACTGACTTTGATCTACTTTAGCATTCCAATCGCTTGCAGCACCAAAATTTGAAGTTAAAATATTACCATCAGGTTGAATTAAAACTTTTTCATTATAAGTTACTCCACCATCTATAGAGAATTCATAGCCCAACCCTAAACTATTAGAACTTCCACCTCTTTTATTTCCTATTCTCCATCTAGTGTCATAATGAGTATATTCATGACCTGAAACTATTTTGTCAAGACCTGATGATCTAAACACGTTTACATGGTTTAAATCAGTCCCTAAAAACTCAACTGCTGAAATAGGTGAAAAATACTTATTGGCTATTATAACTTGATTTGTATTTAAAGTAACATAATCATTTAAATTAGCTGTTGTAGCAAATTCACTAATTGGAACATGGCCACCACCTGCTAAAAGTACAAAACCATTATTATAACCTCTTTTAATAAAACCACCCGAAGTAATGCCAGATATGTCAATTTTAGCTAATTCTGATGGGTCATAATTAACATCAGGAGTAAGCTCCGTATCACCATAGAATGTAGTAGAACCGTCATTACCAAATTTAATTAAAGATGCGTATGATTTATCCGATTTGTATTGATTACTTGTTATGTATCTAGCTTGACCAATATAGCTACCAACAGTAGAAGCAACACCGCCTAAATAAATTGCATTTCCATCAGGGGATTTTGAATATAATCCTACATAATTACCAAATAAAGAATTATCACCTTGAATAACACCTACAGTACTAGCATTGTTTAATTGTTTAGCATTTAAATTCACATTAGCTAATGCCCCTGTATAAGGCACATAACTATCTTTAACCCAATCTCTATTTGCTATTGTTTTCCACTCACCCCAAGTTGTTCCATTGTATCTATCTCTTACATAAGTTACTCCTAAACTATCAATAGGACTATATTCTTGTCTAATCCAATCAGGAGAATAAATTTTAACATTTGCAATTGCAATGGTACTGATAGGAACATTTAGCCATTGATAACTATAATAAACACCTTCTAGAGTTAAGTCGTTTAAGTCAATAACGTCATTATGGGAATTTGTTCTTGGAAAATAAGGTAAAGAGTTGAAAAGCTTATGACCACCACCACCTGTCAATAAATAATCATCGCTTGAGCTCGATTTTCTATATCCTTTTGCAGTAGTATGTACATAATCACTAGCATTTATATCTATAAAATTAAATCCATCATTATTATAATTCAATGTTCCTGCGTAAAGACCTGGTTGAGTAAACCCTATACCCGGATAAATAGTATCTGTACTACCGTTACCTCGAACTTCTAAAGCGTTTCCATCATAATTATTTCCTGTAGCACCACCAAAAGATTTTCTTGATGGAATAATTTGAGGCGTATTCAGACTTACAAAATTATCCGTAACCCAATTCCTAGTTGCTCCTTGGGTCTGTGTCCAATTATAAGCAATTGCCCAATCTATTGCACTTCCATAATTTAAAGTGGCAATATTTCCTTTTGAATAAATTCCGTTGGTAGGAATATTGGATGAATCAGCATAGACATTAGAAACCAATAAACCTCCAGTATATATATTTTGAGCTTGGTTGCCTAATTCATCTAAAATGACGACTGCTTTATCACTTCTAATTTCGTTCCAAGAAGATCCGTTATACCTTTGCCAATAATTCCCTAGCTGATTTGATGTTACTAAATTTAAATCAGAAACTATTTCTGCATTTGTTCTTCTACTGATTTTTTTTGTAGTAGGGTTCCAAACTAACACAAAACCGGCATCGTTTGGAACACTTTTTACGATAATTTCGCCTTCAACGGCGACGTGATTATTAAAATATTCGGGTGCGATCATCAATCTAATCTTGCAGTTAAGGTTATTCTATATTCGTTCGGAGTAAGAGGTGCTAAAACATCGATCTGCACATCATTTCCGGTAACAGGTACACAGCTGAGATTTATTCTCCTGTTATCTGCATTTCGGTAGCAGGTATAATCAACGTTTCGGGTTTCCCAGTTGTGCGTTAATGAAAAAGTTACAGATGAGCCGTCACCGATCTGCCATGTTCTGCTTTTAATTTTTGCATCCAAAACAGCTTTCGTCGATTTTGGAGTCATTGCTTTAGCAGCATCAGTACCCACAATAGCTTCAACATCTGTAGCGATCTGAATAAGTCCTTTCACTGTATCTGTAGCATCTACAATATCAGGAATTCCTTTTTCTATAATCTGATAATTTGTAGCAACATTGGAAGCATTATCGGTATTAGCAATAAGATGATCACCGATTGAAACGGGCTCATCACCCACCCAACCATTTGCCGTAATCACCCAGACCATCCCTGTTTTAATGGTAGCTGATGTAATTGGCGAAGGAGTTGCCATTGATCCTTTAACTGTCGCAGGGATATAGCCTCCCGGCTGATAAATCAATGCTCCTGTAAGGCTTTGCCCTATTAAGTTTTCAATATAAGTTTTAATCTTATTAGATGACCATGTATAGGTACCCGACTGCGTAGCATCATTCAGGAAAATGGAGACGATATCTGCATTGGTAAGGTTTCTGCCCGCTACTTTAATAACGTGTCCCGAACTATTGGTAAGAATCTGGCTTAGCAATAGAAGTCCACCAGTCTGATCTGTCTGAAAAGGATTATTGGTCAGCGGATAATCAGGATGTACATAATTTTGGGCTAAATTAATCCATTCGGCTCCGTTCCATTGATGCAACTCACGTTTATAATCAATTACCCAACCTGCAGGCACATTATCTGTACTCGGAAATGTGTCAAAATATTGGAATCTGGTACGTTTCAGTTCTCCAAAAAAATTATCCTGATGTGCGTTATTACTTATTACTGCGTTATTATTCATGGTTGTTTTATTTTTATTTATGGTTTTAATTTTAAAATGAGAATGTTAATTGGATTGGGAAGATCTCCCAGCATCTTAATTTCTATGGTTTGATTGGTTGCGTAATCATCAATATTTATTTTTTTACCCGTCACACTATCCCGGGCCTGAATGATCACATTTTCAGTTTCTAACGTGTTTGGGAAAACTGCACTTCCCGTGACTTGTACGACTGCACTTGTAGGAGTCTGTGAGATGAGCAAAACCTTATCATAGATTTGCTTATTAAATTCCTGCTGATTTTTCGGACTGTTTAACCAATCGTAATCGAATAACAGTTTCACTTTATCTTCCCTGGATTCTCCTATCGGCATCGCTTTTAGAGCTTCAATGTCCTGCCGGTTTTTTTTGATGAAATCGACTATTTCCTGAAGTTCATCCAGAGACAGATCACTCGATAACAGTATCTTTTTAATATCATGAATCTCTAAGGTAAATGATTGAAAAATTTCTTCAAACCCGTCAATACTCTCCCTAGGAATCAAGTCATCTTTGTGATGAAAAGATGAAAAAGTATCTTCAAACTGTGTTTGCGTCGGAAAATCTCCAGCTTCAAACCAACTGAAGATTGTATGTAATGGTGTACTCATTTAATGATTTAAAATTAGTTTTTGATAAAATTGATAATTGGAGAAAGGCATGTATTTTTCACAGGTTGATTACCTTGAATGAGATTTTATATTTCATTCCTCTTTATCAACCTTATCAATTAATGAATTGCATGGTCATCATCAAGAAAACCATGCATTTTATTGTATTGCTGCTAAAGCCAGTTAATCTAAAAACAGACTTCCTCTGAAGGCAATACGAATTACAGTTTTTAAAATCTTATTTCGAAAAAAATAAGTCTGCTTCAGCTTTTCTACGCCTGATTAAACCGTTTAAAGTTTTTCCTCCTGCGGTAATATATCTCGTGGTAAACCAATCTTTGATAGTTTCTGAATTTGCTTTTTTATTGATCAAAGAAAATAGAGTATCAGATCCTCCTGTGTTGTAAGTATGCGAGACAAGAGCATCAAATTGGTTTTGTGTAAGAGCGACTTTAATTTTATTGCTGACTATTTTTTCATACGTCGGTAAAACAGATGAAAATAATTCTACTCCTTTTTCTTTACTAATTGAAGAATCTTTCAGGGTTACTTTTTTCCCGCCCGGATAATAGGTATTTCCGTAGCCGATTGTCGGGATTCCTGCTGAATCCAAATAAGGTTTTGAACTGAATCCTTCAAATGATAAAATCAGGTTTATTCCTTTTGGTGATGTTTTCATTTCTTAAAATATTTATAGACGAAAAAGATGAATATTAAAAAGGTCACAACAATCGTAATTACGATCCACGTTCCGGCTTGAAAGCCTGTAGAATTAATGTTTTTAGTTTCTTCAAAAACTTCTGAATCAATTTCTCTGTTTGCTTCTTTTAAAACAGCATTCTGAGCCGAATCCTGAAAAATAGATGTAAATTCTTCTTTTCTGACCTCCGATTTTTTATTGTCGGTCTTCAGATAATGGTTATTGATTGCGTATTCTGCATTTCCTGTGATAGAAATACTTTGAACGGTATCGCTTCCAACGACATTATGGAAAATAAAAGGGTTTGATAGATCAGATTTTCCTGTAATCAATACCTCTCCAGAAATTTCATTTTTCTTTTCTTTGATTACTGCATCGACAGCTGTGTTTTGAATAGATTTTGTGCTTTGTACACTTGCAGAATCTACTTTTACTTTCTCTGTCTCACTTTTATTTTCTTTATAAGTGGTTGTAATTTTATGTTTACTTCGGCAACACAATATGAGGCCACTGAATATAATCAGCAGCAGAATTTTTGCTTTCATAAGCTTTATTTTTTGAAATTATTAGGGTAAAGAAGCCGGGAGCTGGAAGAAGGAAGTTATTGTATTCGTAAACAATGTTTCCCGACTTTTATCTTTATGTAAATATTTTATCTTCCTTCACATATTCTTTTTTAATACTTTCTAAGAACACTTCTAAATTTACTCTGTAATCAGGTTCCTGTGATGCAATTGTTTTTAAACTGACATCTTGTATAACATTCATGATATTAGAGCCGGTGAGCTCGTACCGTTTGGCAATCTGTTCTAAATTAATATCCTTAAGCTGTAATTGCGCAGGCAAATTTTGTTGCCAGATACGCAAACGCTCTTCATACTTTGGATTATTAAATTTGATGCAGCTATGAAAACGTCGCGTAAAGGCTTTATCCATATTATTTTTAAAGTTAGACGCCAAAATAATAAGTCCCGAAAACGTTTCTATTCGCTGTAACAGATAAGAAACTTCCTGATTCGCATATTTATCATGAGCATCCCGTACATTGGTTCGTTTTCCGAAAATGGCATCTGCCTCATCAAAAAATAAAATCCAGTTTTTGTTTTCCGCTTTATCAAATAATTTGGCTAAATGTTTTTCAGTTTCGCCGATGTATTTTGAGACCAGCATCGAAACATCAACTCTGAAGACAGGGCGTTTCGTATATTTCCCTAAAAGGCTCGCTGCAAGAGTTTTCCCCGTTCCCGGTTCTCCATAAAACAATACCCGAAAGCCTGGTTTAAGTTTTTTCTGCATATCCCAATCTTCCATAAGAATCCGGCTGCTGTTATACCAGTCTTCAATGCTTTTAATTTCGTTTAATGTGATTTTAGGAAGTATCAAATCATCCCACGATCGACGGGTCCGTAATAGCTCTGCAGGAAAATCATTGCTCATTTTTGGCAATACTTCTACTCCGAAAACAATCGTATTAAAAGTTTCCTGATGCACACTTATCTGGCTATTCGTTGAACTATGCTCTGATGAACCCGATAAAACAATAAGCTCTTCTTTAATCAAAACCGAATTGGGATCGAAATAATCTAATGCCTTCAGTCGCTCTGAAATGCTTTCTCCACCCAAAATATATTGAACCGTCTGAATTGTCGGATAAAAAAGTCTGCCATTATCATTGGTTATACAGTAATCAAACAACACACTACTTGGAAACTCCAGAAAAATACGCTTCAGCAGTGACGGATCCAGTCTTGGTAACAACGCCATCAACACAATTATAACTTCCTGATGTGTAAGCTTTTTCCCGGAAATATAGTTTCCTAGCTGAAAGCCTTCATGTTCATTAATTTTCAATTCGGGTGCTGCCGTATTAAAATCTTCTGAAGCATTGTTGATACGCCATTTAATAACCTCTTCTAAATGAGTAAATAATTTTTGTATTTGTTCTTGTTCCATTGGTTTTTTAGTCTTTTTTATTTTTAAAATTCAAAATTTACTCTTCTTCATCTCTTTCAATAAATTCTTGTTTCTGCTTTTTTAGTGTAGCAAATCAATTCTTTTTTGTCTTAAAATTTTTGAAAAACAATTATTAATGGGTTACTAGTAGTAAACGTAATTCATATTAGAAAGTCTTACCCAAACTGCCTGAGCAGTTATTTTTTGTTGAAAGTCTTTCCCTTACTGAAATTCCTACTTGTTAAAAAATCAATCTTCCGCTCTCACGGAATCATGATCTACGCTTTAAAGAAAATAATAGTTCAGCCATAAGCTATTATTCTTTTTTTGGATGAGATTCTAATGCTTACACATCAGAAAATTCCAATATTTCAAGGTCAAAAGGTTTCCTGTCATAGAACATCTTACCGATTGAGGTATTTTTTAAAATAATTTCGCACTATAAAGTGGTTTACTTTAATAAACCTCAACCGAAAAGTTGCTCACCAATGAATAAAAATAACTTTTATAACATCTCATTTTTTTATTGTTTTTTATTGTTTAAATTGATTTTAAAATTCTCATTAGTTAACTTTTTTGATTAAGTTTTTCATACAAATAGTTCTCTGATAGAAGTGAAACAAAGTCTGAGTTTAAACTGTTATTATATTTGCTGTTTTATTTTAATCTTGTGCTCCTTCATAACCATAAGGAAAAACAATACATTCATTAATATAAACACTCAAATCTCCAGCAAAATTGAGTTTAGATAATATAATTACTTGTTCCTGAGATGAAATATTAATAAACTGGTCATTAAAACCAAAATTTGCAAATCTCTTAAGATTAGATATACCAATTCCAAAAGGCAAAGGGATATAAATATTTTCATCTTTAATTGTGGCGCTTAATCTAAATCTTATGGTAACATACTCGCTTCCTTCCTGATGTTCAAAATTAATTACACCATTTGCAGAAGAACCTCCCGACATAATAAAATCCTCAGAGTTGATTTGTCCTGTTTCTTTAATGCCTACTTCAATATACCCTATCTCACCAGTGTTTTTTTGAACTAATTTTCTATTGAAACTGGGATCTCCCTGAGCATTCGTTAAAGCTTCTGTTCTAATCCCGTTTTGAGTTATCTCAGTAATTTTGTTACTGCCTCCTCCTGTAGCATCAGATGTTGTTACTTTAAAAGATTTTGGTTTTATATCTAATTCTACTGTACCTACTCCTGCTGACATAGCACTTAGTCTGGTAAAAGTTTTAGTTATTTTTAACTCATTCATCGTGTTAAAATCTTCAGTAGAAACAGATGTATTAATACCCTCTTCTATATTGGTCATAAAGAACACCTGATCTGAGTTTACATATTCTGTAGCTAAAAAGTGAGAATTACTTACTCCATTTTTACCAAACTCTATTCTTCCACCTTCATTTTGAACTGTTATTAAACCTGATGCCGGTGACTCTGGAGTTGTACCCGTTAAAGGAATAGATTTTTCTCCTCCACCGTCGATAATATCGCCGACATTCACCTTGTTATTTAATGATGCTTCTAATCCGTCAACTTCTGTGATCGGAATTTTTGTGTTAGTATGTCTAAAAGAAGAAAAAGTTTGTTGAAATTCTTTCTGTGTTGGCATGTCGCCGGTCTGAAACCAACTTAATATTGTTTCTAAATCTGTCATGTTATTGAACGTTTGGTTGTATGATTTCAAGAGCAAAATGCTTTATTAAAGAGCATCTACTCTATTAAGGTTGTAATTTTTAATTTATAATGTAATTGATTAAATCATTCTCGTCTCGTCCTAAAATAATTTTAATAGTAACGGGTTGCGATCTGAATTTTGTTCCATTAACATTAATTTCTAATAACATTTGAATAAGTGAAAATGGTTTTCTGTGATGAGCTGAATATTTAAATGAACCAGGTCTGTGAAATGTTCCCGACGGAGCAAACTCGTTGTAATCTGAATCAGGTTTAAAATAGTTGATCGGATTAAGATCTATAGCCATTTCATTAGACGTTACCGGATATTCCGACTGTCGACCCCAAGATTCTGCATCCTGTAAAAGTTCCTGATAATAACCTGCATTTTTTACATAACCACTTTTAAGTGTTTTTTGCTGTTTGTAGCGTTTAATGATGATTTTGGGTTGATATTTATCGATATCTAATTCGGTTAATAATTTTACGTTCAAACATTTATAAGCTACATTTCTACTTAAAACATGTTTATAATCATCTATTTTTTTGGGTTCATTTTCTTCCGGATCTTCAATATTTATATGCCCTCTGCCAGATTTCTCGATATCTTCAGCGACATAGAAATGATAGTATTTTTTCTTATAATCTCGAGATTGTTTTACATCCAATCCGAAACTAAATTCATTTAAATGGACATAATTATCGATGAACTCTCCAAACTGATTCTGTGTAGGATATTTACCTGTTTCAAAATAGGTTTTCAGTTCATTCCTTTGTATTAAAATATTCTTTTCTTTCATTGTGTTTTTGATATTTTATTGTTTATGTTCCTGATACAATTGTCCTCCGGAGCCAATTAGTATTCATAGATTTAAAGTTCAAAATTCATCTTTTTTTTGTTCGTATGAAAGTTTTTTGCCCTTGCTATCCTGTAGTTGCAGTAAGTCTTATTTTTCTGGATCATAGACATATATTTCTATAGTTCCGAATTCTCCTGTCATATCAACGGGAATATAATCTTCCCTTGGCGTGTAAATATTTAGATTTACCATATGATCATCAGACCTTGCCGCCATACAATCTACCGGAGTTGATTTATTAAATGGTTTATTGATTTTGCTATTGATCCAAACTCTGCCTTCGGGGAAAGCTTTTTCCATAAATCCGGTGTAAAAACCAACGTCATTACGGCTCCAAGCAATATCCCCAATTGTATTTTCTAATACGGTAAATCTGGGTTTGAAAGATTTTTCCTCCACATGTAATAAGGCTCTGTAAATTTTATAGTTCCTTTTAGGCTCTGTAGAATCTACAATCCCTAAAACCCTTTGCCAATCATATATATTTTTAGAATCAAGATTGGAAGCATCTCTTCTTGTTAAATAGCTGATATGCGAATCTGCTGACCAAAGGTGGTTTTCTAATGCTTCTTTATCTGCCTTATTTTGGAGATTGGCATTCACACCACCCAGTTGTTCCTGAATTGTTGCTTTATCAGCTTTAATAGCAAGATTGGAATTCACATCAACTAATCCATCTTCAACAATTTTTATTCGATTCACTTCCTGCTGAAGCGTAAGTTTATCAGCTTTAGATTCAAGATCGGTGGTGAAGGTGCCGAATTGCTCAAGAACTGTTGCTTTATCCGCTTTAATTGCAAGATTAGAATTAACATCAACCAATCCATCTTCAACAACTTTTATCCGGTTCACTTCCTGCTGAAGTGTAAGTTTATCCGCTTTAGATTGAAGATCGGTGGTGAAAGTGCCGAATTGCTCAAGAACTGTTGCTTTGTCCGCTTTAATAGCAAGATTGGTATTCACATCAACTAATCCATCTTCAACAACTTTTATTCTGTTAACTTCCTGCTGAAGGGTAAGTTTGTCGGCTTTGGATTGGAGATCGGTGGTGAAGGTGCCGAATTGCTCAAAAACAGTGGCTTTGTCCGCTTTAATGGCAAGATTAGTATTCACATCAACTAACTCATCTTCAACAACTTTTATTCGGCTCACTTCCTGCTGAAGCGTAAGTTTATCCGCTTTAGATTGAAGATCGGTGGTGAAAGTGCTGAATTGCTCAAGAACTGTGGCTTTATCTGCTTTAATTGCAAGATTGGAGTTCACATCAATTAATCCATCTTCAAGAAATTTTATTTTATTCAGTTCTGGGTCAATCGTAGCTTTATCGGCTTTTAATCCTAAATTAATATTAACACCGTTCAATTGCTCAAGAACTGTGGCTTTGTCCGCTTTAATTGCAAGATTAGTATTCACATCAACCAATCCATCTTCGACAACTTTTATTCGGTTCACTTCCTGCTGAAGCGTAAGTTTATCAGCTTTAGATTGAAGATCGGTTGTGAAAGTGCCGAATTGCTCAAGAACTGTAGCTTTATCCGCTTTAATGGCAAGATTAGAATTCACATCAACTAATCCATCTTCAACAACTTTTATTCTGTTAACCTCCTGCTGAAGCGTAAGTTTGTCGGCTTTAGATTGGAGATCGGTGGTGAAAGTGCCGAATTGCTCAAGAACTGTTGCTTTATCAGCTTTAATGGCAAGATTATCATTCAAATCAACTAATCCATCTTCAACAACTTTTATCCGGTTAACTTCTTGCTGAAGCGTAAGTTTATCCGCTTTAATTGCAAGATTAGAATTCACATCAACTAATCCATCTTCAAGAAATTTTATTCGGTTCACTTCCTGCTGAAGCGTAAGTTTATCCACTTTAGATTGAAGATCGGTGGTGAAAGTGCCGAATTGCTCAAGAACTGTTGCTTTATCCGCTTTAATGGCAAGATTGGTACTCATATCAACTAATCCATCTTCAACAACTTTTATTCTGTTCACTTCCTGCTGAAGTGTGAGTTTATCGGCTTTTAGTCCTAAATTAATATTAACACCGTTCAATTGCTCAAGAACTGTGGCTTTGTCCGCTTTAATTGCAAGATTAGAATTTACATCAATCAATCCGTCTTCAACAACTTTTATCCGGTTCACTTCCTGCTGAAGCGTAAGTTTATCCGCTTTAGATTGGAGATCGGTCGTGAAAGTGCCGAATTGCTCAAGAACTGTTGCTTTATCCGCTTTAATGGCAAGATTGGTATTCACATCAACTAATCCATCTTCAACAACTTTTATCCGGTTCACCTCCTGCTGAAGCATAAGTTTATCGGCTTTAGATTGAAGATCGGTTGTGAAAGTGCCGAATTGCTCAAGAACAGTGGCTTTATCCGCTTTAATGGCAAGACCAGCATTCACATCAACTAATCCATCTTCAACAACTTTTATTCGGTTTACTTCCTGTTGAAGGGTAAGTTTGTCTGCTTTAACTGCAAGATTAGAATTAACATCAACTAATCCATCTTCAACAACTTTTATTCGGCTCACTTCCTGCTGAAGCGTAAGTTTATCCGCTTTAGATTGGAGATCTGTAGTGAAAGTGCCGAATTGCTCAAAAACAACTGCTTTATCTGCTTTAATGGCAAGATTGGTATTCACATCAATTAATCCATCTTCAAGAAATTTTATTCTGTTCACTTCCTGCTGAAGCGTAAGTTTATCGGCTTTTAATCCTAAATTAATATTAACGCCGTTGAATTGCTCAAGAACAGTGGCTTTATCCGCTTTAATTGCAAGGCCGGAATTTAGATTGGTTAATCCGTCCTGAACAATTTTTATTTTATTAAGTTCGCTTTGAAGACCTTCTACCATTCCGATTGTAATATTCGAAAGCCCGGTTGACAGATAATTACTTTTATCATTTTTTGCGCCACCTTTAAATAGATAAAGAGAATAATTCTCATCATTCACCGGAATAGCAATGAAGTCGTTATCTTCAAAATCATAAGTCTCTGAATGGTTTGCAAAATCAGAAATTGTAGTCTCAACAGCTTCAATTAAAGTCGTTAAACCTAAAGCCTCTATCTTTTCAGCCAGTATATTTCCGTTGCTGTCTGTATAATCTCGAAGAGATATGAATTTATCATGACTCTGGTTTTTTGTATAGGCATTTCCAAATTCAGAAATATTGCCAAGCTCATCAAAATCATCAACAGTGGCGGTATTAGAAGGAAAATTCCCTACTTCAAGCATTGCTTTCCAAGACTGTACATTGTCACTATTCAGATTAGATGCGTCTCTTTTGGCTAAAAATGAAGTATGCGCATTGGCATCTGCCAAATGGAGCTCATATCTATTTTTGTCAACTTTATTTTGCAGCAAGCTATCTAATCCTGCAATTTTATTTGTAGGAACAGGCTCATCTTTATGCCAAAATGATGACCAAGATTCTTTAAACTGTTCCTGAGTCGGGAAATCACCGGTTTCAAAGTAGGTGTATATTGTATCTAAAGGTATTGACATATCGTTTATTAATTTTTGGTTAGTATTATAAAGTTGTGTTTCAGCAATAGCATACCCTCACAGGCTCATCGGTCGAGAATTAGCCATAATATAATATCGTCTAAATAATAGGGGCTTGCTGTTCCGGTATGGGTTGCTACAATTTCTTTTTTAATCTTATAAAAGGGAATGCAATCTGAACAGCTTGTTGAATAATGACTGAGTGTTTGTTATCTATACTTATTGTTCCTGAGCTCTTTTTACCGTTTGTTTATTTTTCACCTGCAGAATAATAACATTCGATTCTTACATTTCTTACTTCCACTACCTGGCCTCCATTCCAAGAGGTTTGATTTTGTCCTGCATGTAAATAGCCTGTCGTTAAGAGTTTACCATTATCTTCATCATAGATATCACACTGTATTGACTGATCGGTTTTCCTAAGATCTGCATTGTAATAAAAAACTAAATAATCTCCAATATCATAATGATCGGTAACCGTATCTTCATCTCTGTATCTATCACTCCATCCAGCGGCTTCAATTCTATATTGAACAGAGACTTCTGTCTTATTAACGAACTTAACGCTTGTGTTTACAACGTTTATTTTCCTTCCATAATCTCCTTTTGAAATTTGTATGGGTAAACCAATATTATCCAACTCTCCAAATTCAAATCCTTCAGGAATTGTATTAAGATTATTCCCGAACAATCTATAGATGAAATAATTCTGATTTAATTGATATTCCAAGCCATAATATTCTGTTTCTTTTAGATTTCCTTCTGAGATTTTTTTTGTTTTAAATGTATAAGGAGCACTGCCTAATAAGAATTGCTTTACCCTGAGACTATTGGTTTCTTCTAGTGTGATCACCTGATCTTCTTCATCCTGTGAACTTATAACTATAGGAAATTTTAAATTTTCAATGTTATTTGTAAAATAGTAAATGAATGCATTATCAATAGACGCCAATCTATTGGCAAGAATTATCGCTTCTCTATTGGTCATTACATCTTCCTTAAGTGTGAAAGAATCTATCAAATCCGAAAATTGACTTTGTGTAGGATATTTACCTGTTTCAAAATATGTTTTTAACTGATCTCGTGTTGTTAATTCTTCTATTTCCATAATATTTTAATATTCTTTACCGCTTATTTTCTTAGAAAATACTGTTCTGTTCTTATTGTTATTTGTTTTTTAAGCTTAAAACTTATCTTTTCTGTTTACGTATAAAAATTGCGTTTCCGTTGTGTGGTTTCAGAAGATATATTCTTTTTTAAACAGATGAGTTTTTGCTTAATTTTAAGGTTCAAAATTCACACTTTTTTTATTCTTAAAAAAGTTTTGAGGCCCCTCTGATCTGTAGTTTCAGCAATCTTTATTGTATTCAGAATCAGATAAATAATTGTTAGATTTTAAAACCCAAAATTCATCCTTTTTTCATTCTTAGGAAAGTTTTCGAACCGCTCTGATTGGTAGTTGCAGTAACTTAGCATGAAATATTGAAACAAACCATGCTGATTTTAAATTGGAATCTAATATTAGAATTACACGCACAAAAAAGCCTGAATTATAAAATCCAGGCTTTACTTTTTTAATGTGATATCCCCAATGGGACAGTCTATCTTTTAATCTAATTTAAAAAAGAAAAAAGCTACCGCTGCCCACTCTTTTTTAATTCCACTGGCATAGCCAATAGTACCATGACTACTGCCTTCTACCGTTCCATTGTCTTTGATGTAGCCAATGGTTGAGTGGCTGCTGTTTTCTACCGTGCCGTCTTTTTTTACATACCCTACAGTAGAGCCACTTTTGTTTTCTATTGTCCCATCGCTTTTGATGCGACCTATCGTGCTGTGACTTTTATTTTCGATTGTACCGTCGCTTTTGATGTAGCCAACTGTAGAATGACTCTTGTTTTCTATAGTTCCGTCACTTTTGATATATCCTGCAGTATTACGACTTCCGGATTCTATCGTTTGTGCGCTTACAATAGAGAGACTGAACAAAAGGGAACAGATGAATAGTGTTTTTTTCATGGTTTAAAGTTTTAATAAGTTTTTTTTATTGATTCAAATATTAATTAACTGAGTTGGGGTTAAGCAATAATGGTAAAATATTAATTTTGAGTCGATTATACATTTAACGCAAAGGTTGATTTTATTCTTTTATAATAAAGTAAGCAAAGAAGCACCAACTAGTTGATTTTGTAAAGCTTTTGCTCAAGCTTTGCGAAGCGCATTTATTTGCCTTTGCTTTCTAAAATAAAAAGTTTAATTATAAAATCTTTACGTTTAATGTTTTAAAAACATTATCAGAATCTCTTATCCCGGACTGAGGTTAATTAGGATTTTCGAAAGACAATGATTCAAAATGCACAACGTTTTATTTAGATATTATTACCTGTTTAAAGATAAAGAGTTTTTTGAATACACAAAACTGAAAATTCTAAAATGCAGATATTTCTCTTCAATAAATTTCGAACTGTTGGTCTGTACAATTAACAAGCATCATAAATAATTCATGCGACAGTTAAGGAAAAACAACGTACTCGTTCCGGAAACCATCTGATCACTTCGAAAAATGATTGTACACCTTCGAAAAGTCATCTAACTAGTTCTGGAAATCATCTGGCTGGGTCGGAAAACCTTCCTGCTGCTTAAAATAAACCTCTAACCGATCCGCAAAGCCATCTGAGTATTGTGGGAATTCATCTGTCTGTTCCGCAAAATCATCTGACTGGTTCGGAAAACCCTCCTGCTGCTTAAAGTAAACATCTAACCGATCCGCAAAGCCATCTGAGTATTGTGGGAATTCATCTGTCTGTTTCGCAAAATCATCTGACTGGGTCGGAAAGCCTTCTTGCTGCTTCGGAAAACCATCTGACCAATTCGAGAAGCTGACTGTCTGATGCAAAATGCCAACTGACTGTTTTATAGTAGAAAAATGTATTTAAAATACGGTTTTTTCTGATCCTTTATAAGAATTGGCGCGGCAGCGTGGGAATTTAAAATGTCATATAATTTAACAATAAAAGCATCCCGATAACGAGATGCTTATTATTGAAATAAAAATAATTTTACTTATTTATAGAGCCATCAATCATAAAACTTGGCATATAATCCGACTCAACTTCAAGTTTCCAGCCTTTATCATGAGCCATAGCTGCTAAAGCTGTACAGCCCCACGATAAAAATCCTTCGTTTTCTCTGCATAATGGTGTTCCACCACGATTTAAAGCTTTCTTTTGACTCCAAACTTCTTTATGTGCCTGAATTGCTTTAATTAAATTCTGATTGAACTCTGCTTCATTATCATCAACTAAAGATTTGAAAGCGATTACATATGGATGAATATAATATAACGTTTGATTTGTATCAACACTAATTTTAGCCTGAATACTATATTGGTTTTTATTATAAATATCAATCAAACTCTCGTAATAATCCCAATTAAAATTACCTGTTAAACTGTGTTCAATTTCTAATTTAGTCAGTATATTTATGTACTCATGGTTAAATGTTAAGTTTCTATCTAAATTTAATAGATTAAGTGGCACGTTTGCAATTATCTTTTCTTTCTCCTTATCTCTTGCAATGCGAGCCAATTGAATTGGTTTTCTAACTCCTTGAAGTTCACCTAAACTTTCCACTTTAATGGAAAAAAAAACATCTTCATCTATTTGTACTTCTTTTACTTCATTTGGAAAATGTGCTAATCGACAAAATTCACTAATACAGTTAAGTCCATAAGTAAACCAATACTTTTGCTGAGATACTTCTGGTTTCTCCAAAACAGACATTTGTAATAGCTCCGAAGAATCTCTATATACATAAAACAGAAACCTAAACATTTCTTTTGACTTATTAATAGATTTGTGAAATTTCCCATTTAACCAATCAAAATTTTCTTTGATTACATCAGGCAAATCAACCTTATGTAAATTAATTTTTTCCATATTTTTTATCTTGTTATATCAAATTCTTTAATTGTAAATTGTCCTATATCATCCGCTGTTGTAAACCTTTGTTGTACTACCATGTATTTAACATTTCGATATTTAAAGGAAATTTTCTTAAACCCGAATTTAGTTAAAATTTTAAATGACAAGTGGTTAAATAATAAAAGCATCCCGATAATGAGATGCTTGTTAGTTTATTTAAAAAAATATTATATCCATTCGGCAGGAATAATAATATTTTTCGGACAATTGAAGCCTTTGATGACATCAAGAAATTTTTGGGTCACTCCAACCTCTCCATGGTCTGCAAAATTAAAAATATCTGCCCCTTCATATGAGTCATGAATGACCTGCAGATGAATTGCATTTTCTTCAGTACCTCTAATGATTAATTTTGATTTTTCTTCATTATATTGATTTAAATATAAATTACAACCTTCACAAATACCCGTAAAATCACTTGCTATAGGTATATTTCTAACAGCTGGAGCCAAAATAGCTAAATAGACCAATGTAGGAACTGTTTTAATATCAACATTACCATATTTATGCTTTACTTTATTTACCTTTATTGGTGCAAAACCTTTAATCTCAGACTTTATTAACGCATTGTATAGATTTTCCGAAACAATTAAAATATTAGAAGCACTAATCATATCTTCGCCTTCATATCTTTCAATTTCTAATTCAACTTTCGAATATCTAATTTCTTCTTTTAACTCTCTATTACATATCTGACATTTAGGCTGTTGTACTCTCGAACTTTTTTTTCCTAAATTACCTATCCAACTTTTTGAATTGAATGTGAATATTTTTTCTTTATTATTCATTAGTTAAGTAAATGTTTTAAATTATTAGTAATCGTTCCTATTTCGTTTTCTGTCAACTGTCTTCCTGCATTCAATTCAGCTCTTGCAATATCATCTAGAGATCTTTCTATGAAAACATCTGTTTTTGCAGCAAAATCAACTATTCTTGTTTTTATACCCGCATCATTAATCATATTTAATATCTTCAATTCATCTATATGACTATAAACCTCATTCCACGCGATTCGTATATCTGACAAGTGCAGAATTTTATTAATATTTCCTTTTGGTATTGCTCTTAAACTTTTTGGAGCATTAATCAATTCTTTTTCAAAAAGATACGCAAAATCAGAACCTTTTTCAATAAGATGATGAATAACATCATTGGAAATATCTGCTCTGTTGGCTAGCGCAAATATCTCACGATAATCAGGTGTTTTGGTAAATCTATCTAATTTAGAAATTTTCATCAATTCTCTACCTTGATCATCAAAATATATGTCTCCTTTTTTTAACCAACTCTCACAGCTACCGCACGAATCCTTTCGTGTGGTTTAACATTATAAGTCATACATTTTAAACAAAAATATAATTTAAATTTTTAAAAACATCCAGCTAACATACAAAAGCAAAATTGTGAATATAATTCTTGAATAGGGGAACTTATAGTTAAAATTCATCAATTATTTTTTTATAAAATAAACTTTTAAGAAAGTGATTAGAAAATAAAAGCCACACGAAAGGATTCGTGCGACAGCCTTTAGATTTGTAAAGTAGTAAATTCCTAATTTTAACAAAACAACCTAACCAACAAAGTGACCCTTCGCGCCAGCAAAGTTAACGACTTATCCCCCGATTAGGACTTTGTTGGTTTTACTGAAAAGCATCATATTACCAGTATCCTCCATTTTCAATGTTTCTATCAACGGATCTTGCTTCTAATACCTGATAAGTAGAGGCTAACGTTAAATCAAAAGTAATGATTTCCAACTTTAAAAATAAAAAAAGCGAAACCCTAATTGGTTTCGCTTGTGAAAAGCTTGTAGTGCTTTGTTAAATATCTTTAATGTACTGCTCCATACTCCAAGCATCATCGATAGGCTCCATAATACGCTCAATACTTAGTAATTTTCCTAATTTATTAATTTTTAATTCCCTATCTCCACCATAAAATTTCCATTTAGGTTGATCTATATCAGGTCCAAATTTAGCAACAATTTTTAGCTCTCCATCTACTTCTGTAGCTATAAAACAATCATCTATTCCTGTAATATTATTGTACGGATTTGCAATAGAAACAAAACACGCCCATAAATCTCCATAAGTTCCATTTTGATAATGAGTTATCTTGTACAAGTGACGAGGAGTAATAGGCTCATCAAATTCTTTTATTTCTTTATAAAATCTCTCAGAATATGGTGGTGTTTCATGCAACCTCATTAAAGGTGGCATTTCATTTACCACGTTTTTATTTAATTCTCTAACTAAACTATTATACTCATCTAGTTTTTCTTTGTATCCGCTGTAATAAATTGCTTCTTTTTCTTTTTCGAATAGACTTCTAAAAAATTCTTTTATACGTTCCATATTTTATTTTTTAAATAAATCATTTAACCATGTGGCTGCATTTGCTGTTTTTGCTTTAATCACTTCTCCCATATCTTTATTGTCCATGATAATAGATGCTTCATCATCCACAGCCCTCTGCTACTGCACGAATCCTTTCGTGTGGTTTAACATTATAAGTCAGACATTTTTAACAAAAATATGATTTAAGTTTTTAAAAACATCCAGCTAACATACAAAAGCAAAATTGTGAATATAATTCTTGAATAGTGGAACTTATAGTTACGATTCATCAATTATATATTTATAATGATGAAAACTTTTTGAGAATATGTTGGATAATAAAAAGCCGCACGAAAGGATTCGTGCGGCAGTATGGAAAACTTCTAAGAAATTTCGCTTTTGCTTTTTAAATTGAATTTATTTGTTCAAAGCTTTTTCTAAAGCATCGCATCTTTCTTTGAAATAAGCTAAATCTACATCTGGAAATAATTTCGGAAAGCGTTTAATGATGTTTTTCATTTGCAACAAAACACCCTCGACTGAAGTAGAAATAGTACCGTCTCTCAGTTTATCATCAAATGCATGTGGCCCTTCCAGATATTGCCCTCCATGCTCTATAAAAACAGGTTTAAAATTACCTAGTTTCTTTACGATTTCTTCTGTGTCAATGTAAAAATACTGCCAGTAGTAGACAGCCTTACATTGGAGCATTGTATTGTAATATTCTTCAAGACTCATATTTAACTCAAACCAAATTCCTGAATCATAAAAATACATAGGACATGGATATACGCCTTCTTCTCGCAATATACAGCCAAAAGTACCATCACTGCCATGACCAGACCCGTTGATATAATTTAATTTAGGCAAAAAATCTTTCCAAATAGCCTCAGCTTCAGGCTGTGGATTATTTTCCCAAAAACGACGACCTTCATTATAAGGTTCCCAAAAATCAGAAGGGGATGATAATGCAGACGAAAAATTATGAAGCTGAAAACCACCCCAGATATAGGCTTCATCGGATTGATCGGTAACTGCGTCCCAATCAAGGCTCAAGGCACCTAAGTCTTCATATTCCCAATCTTTTTCCGGTACTTTTATTTTCATTTCTTCATAAACCTCTTCAAAATTTCCTTCTGCATCTCTGTATTCAAGTAATTCTCTATTATCTTCTACATTATCTTCCCTAACTTTAACAAAGGAATTATTTTTTAAATCAGTAATAAAATCTTCAAATTTTTCTAACATATCGTATTATTTAAATTTAAAAGTTACAAGTCGGTTAGTTGTTGTTATACTCATCGTATTAATGTTAGTAATTCCCGCATCTCTTTCTGATTCTTTTCCAGTCCGATTCAATGAATAATATCTTGTCATTCTTTCTCTAAAATTTGCCACACTTATAAATGGACCTCTAGCATTACGCTCTTTAGTAACCGCTTTAGCAAAGTTAGCATTTAGTTTTAATTTATCAATCAATAAAGTTTCTCCAAGATCATTAATATTATATGGCATCGCAGGTCGGCCTTGTGTAAACTCTTTCTTACCAACATTAACAAGACTACCATTCGCATCATACTGTCCATCACTGTTTTTATACTCTCCATATTCTATTTTTATAGTTTGCGGGAAGTAATGGTCTTGCTTTTGGTCAATTTCGCTATAATATTTTACTACTGTAGTTTTATACCACATAATACGGTTTCGATTTTTATACTGAAGTACTTGCTTACCTACTGATTCAGCATCTTTTTCCATTCTTGAGTTCATTACTCGAGTAATAGGTACTAAATTCCATTTCACCCCTGGACCATGTATGTTGTCATTTAGCATGTGTCCTCTGATATAAATATTGTTTCGCATGTCTTCTGTTGCATAATCCCACCCTACCGGATCTTGATACGGGCCACTCCCTTTTGTATTACCTGCCATCCAAGTTAGTGGATTAGCTTCCACTTCTAAAGCTCTACCCATAGAATCTTGTTTGGAGGTTACCTGTGTTTTAACAGTTGTCGGTTGTACATCGTCATCAAATTTAATAGCTTTAAACAATATAGATAACTTCTCTAAAGCTTTATCTTGCAAATAATTTTGCTCTTTTGTCGCTTTTTCATTAGCTTCAATTTGGGCATCATTTCTAGCCTCCTTATTATTATTTGTAAGTTTTATGCGGTCATTCTCTAATTTATTTAGTTTAATATTTAAAGGCAATACCTCGTTTTCATAATATGTTTTACCTGTAACTACGCTTTTTTCTTCACTTTCTGTGTGAGCTGCTTTTTTAGCATTACTCAAATGATTCATTACATGATCATCTTTACTCTGCATATATAGTTTAGCATCTTTTCCTTCACCTTTGAAGTAAAGCTTGTGAGTAGCATTCTCAACATTTTTAAAAGTAATTTTATCATTCCACCATTCAAGACCTTTACTAACTTTTCCTTGCTGTTCTGTCTCTTTATCCTTCTTATCTTTCCCATCATATTTTCCTTTCTTGCTTCCAACACCAAGTTTCCCAAGCAATCCTTTAGCCTTCCCTTTCACAAAAGTCCAGAACTTGGTAATTGCTTTCACAATACGCTCTCGTATTTTTTGAATTACACCAATAACTTTATCAGCCAATCCGCCAATACCTAATAATGATGCTAAAAATCCAATTAATACAGGAATAGCTCTGCCCAATGCATTTTCTATCGATTTGGCTACGGCACCTACATTTCCGCTGGCAATTGCTTTTATACTTTCGGTAAAGGCTTTTACCAATTCCATGATTTGTGCTGCTCGTTGGATGAAGAATTTCACGACATCTATAATCGCCATTGCGGCTTTTATAAACGCTCCTACCGGAGTCATTAATCCCATAATCCATTTGATACCCGCTTGTATTACCTGTGATTGGATGATATCCATAATGGCATCCATTACCGTTTCTTTCAGATCGGCAAATTGATCTTTTAAATGTTCCCAAAGCCCGGCAACGCCGTCTTTACGAACGATCTGTACCATTTCAAAACCTGTCTCCAAAACTTTCATTACAGGCTCTCCTACTACTTTAGCACCGATATCTCTGATGCCATTCCAAGTTAAACCAAGCATCTGAGTCGTGATTGAGAAAATTCCTTTTAAAGAGAATACATCTTCCGGCATGGTGATAGAAACATTTTTCATTGCTCCTGTCAGCCATCCGAAGAAGCCTGTTTTCAGGTGTGTCCAGATATTGGCTCCGAAATTGGTAAACCCTAGCGAAACTCCGGCAATAAGATTTGATAAGAAATCAATCGGATGTGCAATAATTGATAAAATCACATCTACTGCGCCCGAAAGTAGATCGGTAAGCGTTTTTTTGATATTTTGTATGGTTTCCCAAACTCCTAATGTTGCGTCTTTTAAAGCACTTAAGAATCCCTGGTTACGTTTTTTAAATTCGTCAACCATATCATCAACTTCTTTCAGGGTATTGTTGTATTTGGTTACCAATGAATCAATTAATGAAGATTCTTTTTCACTTATCGAATTTTCAAGTTGTTTAAATTGTCCCTGAATAGCATCGATATCACCTTTGATGGCTTTTTTAACATCAGCAGGCAGATTTTTGATAAATGTCGTAACCTTTTGACGACCAGAAGTAATTGCAGCTTTAGCTTTATTTAATCGGTCAGTTACCAAATTAGCAATAAGATTAATCGTTCCGTCTAATTTTGCTAAGAATAACTTTCGCCCTTCAGTAAAAAATACATTTACTTCGTCTGGCAATTTTCCGTTCCAGCCATCTTTTATTCGTTTACCATATCCACGTACATCATACCAGCTTCCGTATCGTTTTTCTTTGTAGTCGTCTGTTTTTTTGGTAACATATTTTTCAAAGGTATCTTTAGCAACTTTAGCACCTGCATCAAATAACTGGGTTACTTTAGTTTCCAAGTCGTTCAGCTGGGCATCGACAGATTTTTTAGTATCCGCATAAATTTGATTCAACTGAGCGACAACATCCTGATGTTTGCCTGTATTTTTCTCACCGGCTTTGTGTTGTTTTTGAGTTACACCATCCAGCATTTCTTTTCTGCTGTGATGCATACCTTCCATCGTGTTGTTGGTTTTGCCTTGTGCATCTTGTTTAGAAGATTCCAACTTTTTGCTTTCAGCTGCTTTAAATTCCCCAGGTGTATTTTCGGCATTCTCCTTCGCCGCTTTTTTGGCATTAAGCGCATTAATAAAAGTAGGCTCGTTTGAGCTCGCCAACTGCTCATCGGTAATATTATTTTTTTCAAACTGCTGCTCAACTGCTTTGTAGCCTTTGGTAACAGGTTCGCTTAATTCAGCGTCACCTCTTCTACCGGGTACGGTTGCTTTTATATTAACTTTTGAGCCTATTTTCGGATCAGGTAATGATGTCGCTACACGTTGCTGAATTTGTGATTCGCTTGGCTCTTGTTTGGCAACTTTTTCAATACTTCCTGTTACATTATTTTTGGATGCAACGACGTCTGCTCCGGCTAATTGATTAACCTTTGCAATATTGTTATGCGCTTCAAAATTCTCGACCTCTTTTTCATTGGTCGGCAATTGCATCTTATCGACTCTACTTTTTAATTTTGCTTTGAAATCGGAAGGCTTGAAAGGATTTGCCTTTTGTTGATCGAGTTTTTCTACCTGTTGACCTCTTGCTTTCGATTTTCGTTCTCCACCCGGCACCTTTGCTGCTGCATTTGCTTGATTTTCAGCTTTCTCTTTAGTAGTATGGGTTCGTTTTGCTTTGGCGGTATTTTTAACTAAACTTACCGTTTGATTGAATTGCGGATCACTATGCGGATCGGTTGGGGTAGTTCTCACTGCGACATCTTCCTGCTCAGCAGGTAAAACCAACCCTTCACTTGCATCTGGTGTGAAAGTAGAATTTTGTACAGGATCTACCAAAACACCAGAGTCTGAATTTGGTGAAGTTGATGCTTCAGTATTAATGTTGACATTCTGAGCCATTGCAGCCTGTTCCTCCACCGTCCTTGGCAGATACGTTCCCGATTTTAGGTCGTTATAATCACGTGCCTGATCTATACTCAGGGTGGTCATATATCCTTTTTCTATGTTTTTGGTGTCCGGATGATTGATATCTCCGGTTTCGGCAAGGCTCTCCTGATGTTTTTGGTACATTATTTCTGAACCCTGATCGTAGATGGTTTGCGAACCATGAACCGCTGCAGTGCTGCCATTGAGGTTTGCTGACCCTGATTTGGTGGCCGAATCCTCAGTTTTTTGTATCTGTGCACCGATTACTTCTGTCTCAGACAGAGGTATGGCCGATGGCTCTTTCTGCCTTTGGTTTTTGCCCTGATTTTGGTGGACTTTATTGTCTTTTTCTACAGGTGTTGCTGCTTTCATTGACTTAGTTTTTTGATTACATATTATTTTAAAATGTATATAAAGCACAACCCTATGTGTTGTGCTTTTTTATACTTACCTGTTGGAGTGAAAAATCAGACCGTGGTATGGCCGATTTTTTTTAAAGAATTTGAGTAATTAAAAGTGGTTAATCAACTTTGTGATGAGAAACAGGTAATGCTGAGCCACTTATAGTTTTTCCTTTTCTTGTCTCTTGAGTTCCAAGTTTTCAAGTTCAAAATTCAGTCTTTTTCTCGAGAATTATTTGATTTTTAAGTGATGGATTCTGTAGTTGCAGTGAAGTGTCTTTTTTAAAAATCTATTACTGCAATGTTCTGAGCTTTTAGATAAAATCATCTGGTGAACGCATGTCTCAATTGATTAATTTTAATGACACATGTGCCCAATATCATTTTTTTCTTCATTACCTAATTATCTACGGAATCAGATCATCTTTCTTTTCTTCTTCTACATGAGTATGTCTATCTGTTTTAACGCCATATCGGGTTTCAATAAAAAGGCTCACTGAGGTGTCAATCCAATAAGGAAGATTGGTAGTGATCATTTTCAAAAATTTATCATAGCCATAGCCCAGCACAAACAGGACTCCAGTAGAATACCACTTGTCATGCAAATCGGCTCTGTTCATTAAATAACTCATGGTAAAACCAACAATGACAACTATCGCAAGTGTGACAAAATGTTCCCATAATTGTTTTTTCTCTTTGTTTTGTATGGAAACCAGTACCCGCAATAATCCTCCTGAAAATGCAATTGCAGTTCCGATCAACAGAGCTTTTATACCATCTAAATTCATTATATTTTATCTATTATTTATTTAAATTCGATTGTCTAAAAGCTTCTTAGGTGTTTGATCAATCCTGATCAAGTATGTATATATCATCTAAAAATCTTTTGCTTTTTCGAATATTTTCATTTTCATTTACATAAGCCAATTCGTCGATAAGAGCACTGATGTCTTTGTTTGGCTTGTGAAGTTTTTCATTATTTTTCTTATTTTTTTTCTTCTCTTTTTTTTTCATGGTTTCTAAAATTTAATTAAATGAGCTATTGTTTTTTTTATCTTTTAAATTGATATTCCGGTAATCCGGGATCAAATAGTTTCCTGCTTTTCGGGGTTCAAGGTTTCGTCTGAAACAATCGAACTAAAAAGCAAAAAACCATTTTCACCTCAGTATTTTGCATACAAATCTGAAATTGTGTAAGATGACAGGACAACCCTCTTTTTTAATATGATCGATGGGTGAGTTATTGAAGTATAATAACTTTGAATCCTTTTCTATCTTTTAGAATATATAAGTCTGAAGTCACTATTGCACCGACTAAGCCTGCAGAAGGATGTTATATATTGTTCTTTCCGACAAAAACAACATCTCCGTCAATTCGGTTACAATTACTTTCATCTGTTTATTTTGATTACGCTTTACATATTCAATAACAAAATCTTTTCTTTTCTCTACTAATTCTTTACTACGTTTCATTTTTTTATGGTTAAAGTTTTTATGGTTAAAAGTTTTTTTTTGAACTAGAAAAGTTTCCGTTTTGCTTAATTTTTTCTATTTAATTTTAGCCAACAAGAAACCTCTAAAGGCCTATTTTAAAGCCTTTAAACGAATGTCTAATTATATTATTTAATTTTGGTTTTTAAGAAGCCAGTACCGGGTATTTTTCTACAGATACAAATCCCAACTTCTTCTTCTAAATCTCACTTTTGGCGAATACCGATATTGGTGTTTACAAAGAATCGATTTTTTATAAACCGTTCAATAACGAATATTCACTTCCAGTAATTGACTGTAAATAAGTGCAGCATTTTACTTTTAAATTCCTTTAAAAAAGTGCGCTTTTCACAAATCTGTTTTGCCTTTTGATATGTATCAACGTATTACTGATAGCTATAATTAATCGATATTTTATATACTAAACAGTAGCGCTACACTACATTTTGGTGTTTTTGGCAAAACAAAGAGCTAAATAATGTTTAATTTGAACACCTTTCAAAATAAACGCATTTTTTTCATTATTAAGATTATTAAAAACGAACAAATAACTTTTATACCGATCCATAAAACGTAATTTTCGCATCTTTTATAGTAAAAAATAATATTTTCATTCTAATAAGCGCTTGATAAAATAAAAAGATAAAATTCTATTACACGACACCATATTTACGAAAACAACATCTAACTATTTGATTTAAAGTATTAAATTAATTCCAACTCATTATTTAAATATTAAAATAACCTTAAATCATTAATATATTTTTGTATATTTGTACCGTTCGTCCTTAACAACGAAACAAATATACGAACATTGTTCGTTTTTCAAAATAAAAATGTGATTATTTTTCGTATATTTTTATAAATAATTATAAACGTATCAAAATGAACTATTTAGAATTCAAAGAAATCAGAAAGAAACTAAAGATGAAGCAGGCTGATATTGCAAAATCTATAGGTGTTGGCACCAGAGCCGTACAATATTGGGAAAAAGGCGAACGAAAAATACCGGAAACAACTGCTTATTTCGTAACCAACTTACTGGAGGAACAACAAAAGAAGCTTAATATCGGCGCCTCGCCTGTTGTTTTCTCAGATCTGAAGATCATGAATGTTCCGCTTGCGAATCAATATGCACAAGCCGGCTATCTGCATAATTTTGCAGATGAAGAATATATAGAAAGCTTACCTACAATTCCTTTTACTGACGATGTAGAGCACCGAGGCGAATACATGTGTTTTGAAATAAAAGGCGACAGCATGGATAACGGATCGTACGAAAGCTATCTGGAAGGCGACATTATTCTGTGCAGAAACATAAGACAAGATTACTGGATGAGCAAGCTGCATTACGACAAATGGGATTTTGTGATTGTTCACAAAGAGAAAGGAATTCTGGTAAAGCGAATCGTTAACCACGATGTTGAAAGAGGTATCATCACTCTTCATTCTTTAAATGAATATTACGAGGATTTTGATATCCACCTTCAGGATGTCGCAAAACTTTTTAATATTATTAGTACAAGACGAAAAAACAACAGAAGATAATTAAAGAACTGCTTAACTGAATAAAATCCTCAATATTTGAGGATTTTATTAGTTTTCAGACTCATGTTTAGCTCTCACAATAAGACGAAATATCGATGATCTTACCAATTTTTGGGTCTACATTATAAATTATATTTCGGTTAGGCGCTTCAAATCTGATCCATCTTATTCCATGCTGATTAAACCCAACAGGATTATCACTTTCAAATTCTCTTAAATTTCCCGGTATTGCAGAGGTTATCCCATCAATCAGGAAAATTAAGCTTCCTGCCCGTGGTTCTGGTGTATCCAGAATGACCTGCTTTTTCCAGACACCTCCTGTCTGACAGATACTTTTTTTATCAAGATCATAGTTAGCAGGTAAGCAATAGGCTTCTAAAACTTTTCGAACGCCCCATTTTCCTGATCTGAACCCAAATACATTCGACCAATCTGAAACTACAGATTTTGAACAGTGTCTTCTGGCTCTGATGTAATAAGCAGTTTCATTGGTAATAGTACCATCATTCATCTCAATAAATTCAATCGGTGTATAATCACTTCCCATGATCACCCTTACCTGAACAATATTCGTAAATTTATCATCCGTCGCTATCTGATATTCTATCGCATAAAGATCTGCTTCATCTACAGGATAATCCATTATTATCTGATCACCCTCTCCCAGATACACGTTCTTTATGACAGGGATTTCACAAGCTGGAGGAGTACATTTTTCTACATTAAAAGTACCTGTATGAGTATCTGACACTTCATTTGCTGATAGCTCTAATATATATTCATATTCACCGGTAACCTGAATATTGGGGATACTTATCACACCTCCACTTGCGGGTACAGAAGTTATATCGTACTGAGTATAAGAGCCTGCAGAATCTTTTATTTTATATCTAAACGAAGCAGTAGCACCCGTTGTCGGTATAGAAGAAGTATAATATATTTGAAATGAAATATTACATTTCGTTGTTGCCGTTGCCATTATATTATGTTTTTTATTGTTATTATATTATTCATTGATGTATAAGGGATGATTTTATCATCATAAAACCACCCCTTTCTACAGTATTCATTATTTATCCTCAACATATACCCTCACTCCTATTTCGGCATTATCAAATACGCCGCTTTCGGCATGAAGAACTGTAAGCCTGAACGCATAATCTCCTTCAGCCAAATTGGTAACTTTCAGATTAGCCTGATTGGCTCCGATAAGCTGTGCTGCAGGACCTTTTATCTTTGTCCAAGAATACATAAGTGTTGCCGGCCCACTGCCCTTTCCTACTAATATAAATTCTCTCGCAGATAAAGGGACATCTGTAGATCCTTCTATTCCGGCATTAATAACAGGAATAATATTTTCACAGCAATTTTCTCGTGAAAAATCAACACTATCGATGGCAACAGTCGGAGCAGCAGGAGCATCATACCAATCTTCTATAATGATATTCTGAGTACAGCCGTTAAGACTTACATTAACTCGTATCGTCGGAATTATTTTTGGATTCAGGTCACGGAAAATGTAACTAACATTTCCTTCAGCATCCGGATTTAAATTAACCCAATTACCATTATCCCAGAAATCCCAGGTATAAGTGTAATTTATAAAGCCGCTTCCTGAAATTTTAAAGTTTACCTTTGTTTCTCTGGAACCAGCAGGTGGATAAGTAATTGTACCCACCACTACATTCATGTAAGATTGCGGGATAACTTTAATACTGCAATTGGTAGGTTTTCCGTTGACCGTAAAACTTATATCTTTATTATACAAAGCCTCACTTACATTTGACGGATTGAAGAAATATTTACCTTCTTTCACCTCTACACCTCCATCTAAACCGACATCAACAACAGCTTTTACATCGCCGTTCATAGGAAATACCGTAAAAGGTACAGGCGCCGCTTTGGAACAGATAACAGGATCTGGTAACGTTAATTTCACATCAACTTTTGGTGTACAACAGATGTACGGAAGCGAAAAATCTGCAACAACTCTTGACTCTTCGTCAATTTTATCATAAACAATTATAAAGCTGCCTCCGTGCTCAACTCCGCGTTTATGTTCTAATCCCGGATGTTTCTCTACATATTCATTAAAATAAGCTTTAAACATGTCTTTGTTATCGGCTAATTCTTGTAAAGAGACTCCCATAACATCAAATCCCAGCTGTTTTTTATCTCTGATTTGCTTGATCTGTTCAAAAGCATCCTGATAAAGCATTCCCTGATGACCTTCAATATTATAGAAAGAATTATTATCGATATTAAAATTCAAAGGAGTCTGTATATGCTTATCGGCAGACAGCAGACTACTATCATATCCTAAATTATCTTTAAAAACCCGATTACTCGTTTTATCAAAATTCCAGGTTTTCAAAAACTCTTCTGTAACCTGATAATAAAAAGGAACCGCTTTATTGCTAAGAGGATTAAGCTCTTTTGACGGCGTAATTTTAATCTGCGCCACATTTTCAAAACTATCAGAATATCTGAAATTTTGCGCCTGTTGCCTAAAACGATTGATGAGTACTTTTACTTTTTGGGTCTCTTTGTCATGATCTAAAACAGGCGAATTATAAAACTGATGTCTTGAAGAATCCAATTGCTTGTCTGAGATTAATTTTCCGAGCATTACATGTTTAGGAAAAGAAACTAAATCAGGAAAACACTTGGTAAATGATTTTGGCAGCAACTTTATGATTTCAGAATAGGTATCCATCAAATCTTTCACTACATCGTACGCATACTGAAAGCCTGTTTTTTGAGCAAGACATTCGTTAAGTAAAGCTTTAAATCCCGGATGATCCACTGCTGGAATCCCTATGATTTGAGAAATTGCATTAATCCTGTCGAAGACAATTTTACCAAAATTATTTTTTTCTAAAACATCCTGATACATTTCTTTGAGATCGGAAGAATAAAATGGTTTTTCAGCTCCTCTTTCCAAAATAAGCCTTTCAACAATCACTCTTTCCTGACTTACAGCACCCAAAACCCCGTCTATAAACAAAGGATGTTTTTGAATCTTATCGCTTTGAAGAATATTTTCAATTCCTGCAGCTGTAGTAAACAGTACTTTGAGATTTCGGATCTGCTGCACACCATGATTGTCACAATCAACTCCTCTACAAGGTTTAATTTCTTTTTCATCACTTTCCAAATACAGCAAAATGTATTTGTCCTCGAGATTTGAGAGCCTCTCAACAGACTGAAAATCGGAATTTGCTTCTTCGCTTGTTGCCAGCTCCCAAAGATCAATCTGACTGTCTGTTCCGATCGTAAATGCAGGATATTTTATTTTAGAATTATCATACACTTTAAAATGTGTAAACTCTTTACTGTCTATCTTGATCGTTTTCAGATCACTCATAAACAGTTCTGTACTTACTTCACTTGTCTTATTTAAGGTCAGCAAATCTCCGTCGGTTGTAAGAGCGACACCCTGAGAAAGCTGTACACTATTCAAAAGACCTTCTATATAAATAGGTTTTGGTTTGAGACCACACACAATACCTACTCCCTGCAACAATACTCTGGACAAACGATCCTGATCTTCAAAAAAATCTAAAAACTCATTGAATTGGGGAGATTTTACATATTGTCCTTTTGTGAATTTGCGGTATTGGGTTGATATATTTTTTAATTGATTATCCATTATGATTCATTTTTAATGATTTTAAGGTGATTTTCATAAACTTCTCAGGCAGATTACTCTACCCAAGAAGCATGTTTATCTCTACAGAATATATTATTCTAAATGGTGAGATATTTTTACATTATTTTGTACCGCCACAACCATTTATAATTGCAGATTGAATAGCACTTGCATTGTAACTTGAGTTCCAAGAACCACCTGTACCATCAGCCAATTCTTTCCAAATAAATTTCCCATCTATTTTTTCATTAACACCACTTCCAAGCACAATAACTTTAATTGATTTTGCTAAGCAAACATTTTTCAACCTGGTCATTTCTGCAACATCAAGACTGTTGGCATTATCATCATTACCTCCAGGAACAGCATCTGTAATTAGTATAATATATTTTGCTACATTATTTCTAAATGCTCCGGCAAAATTATGTTCAACAACTCTGCTTAATGCCATATCTGTTGGTTCCGGGGTTCCATATCCAGATCCAAGACTCAATCCGCCTCCAGGATTATTCAATTTATTAAGCTGATTAGTAAAAGTACCACTGTTATTATCAGACATTACTTCCATTGCGGTTATCCATTGGAACCTTGCTCCCACTCCGGTATTTATAAATTTCTGAGATGCAGGTAAGCTTGTATATGCTGGCGCAGTATGATAAGCAGAAGCAGTTCCCGAACCATATTCGTCTGCCAGTACAAGACCCAATCTATAAGCTTTACTACCAGATTGTGTTGCAATAGTTGATATAATACTATTTGCGCCAGTCTTAGCAGCTCCAATTTGAGATGACATACTGCCTGTATAATCAAATATGAATACTACATCCATACCCGAATCACATGGAGGTGGTGCGATCGTAATTGTAACCGTTGCGATATTACTGTCTAATTCACCATCATTAATATAATATGTAAATGAGTCTGAAATATTTAGTGAATTATCGTGGGTATATCTTATTGTACCATTAGCATTTAAACTTGCTGTTCCGTGCGCCGGCTGTGTTTTAATAAATACAGTTAACGGAGTGTTTCCTAAATCATAATCATTGTCTTTTACTGCAATATCTACGAATCCGCCAGTTCCGGTTGTAGCAAAGTCATTTATTGCTACCGGAGCAGATTTAACAGCGATAGATACCGTGGCAATATTACTGTCGTCTCTACCATCATTCACACAATAAGTAAATGAATCTGAAAGATTAGATGAACCGTCATGGGTATAAGTGAATGTATTATCACTGTTTAAGACAACGGCTCCGTGAGCTGGATCTGTTTTCTTAATCACAGTTAAGATGTCATTATCTGCATCATAATCATTACTCAAAACAGGAATAACTACTGTTTTCCCAAGCATACAAGAAGCTTTATCGTCCAGAGCAATCGGCGGAACATTTGGTTTTTCTTTTGAGCAACACAAGTATGGCAATGAGAAATCTGCAAGAACCTGATTGTTTGCATTCGATCCGCAGATCAATACAAAGGTTCCGCCCCTTTTAACCCCTGCCAAGTGCTCTAAACCTGATTTTCTTTCTAAAAACTCGCTCAGAAGTTCGCTTGCAATTTCTTTTTTTCTAGGATCTTCTTTTACAATCGTTACCGCTTCTTTTGACGGATCTGCAGCTCTTGCAAAGTCTACCTTATTTAATAACTTTAATTGACTGTCTAGTTTTGATAAGTTTAATAAAGCTGTTTTCGCATCACCTTTTTCTTTGCTGATATCATTAGAAATCGACACCAATTGTTTTCTAAGCTCATCAATTGATACTGTTTTTGCCTCAGTGGTAAGCACCGCATCACCTTTCCCATCTTTTTGCAAAAGAAGTACAATGACATCAAAAGCCAACCCGTATTGTTTTTTGAGATCGTTGATGTTTTGATAAGCCGTATCGAAAGGCATCCCAAGATGACCTTCAATTCTATAGAAGTCATTGTTATCAATATTGTAATTCAACGGATTCTGCACAAAGTCTTCTCCTGCCAAATTGGTCGTGTGATAACTTAGATTGTAGGTTTCTCTGTCGGTTTTTGTTTTTTCAAAATTCCATTGCGTTAACAAAGGTTTATCTACATTATAGTAATATGGAATTGCTTTGTCACCCAATCTTACATTAAGATTAGAAGGAGTAATTTTTACAGGCCCGATATATGATTGAAATCCGTTGATCTTTTGTACAAAACGATTGGCAAGCATTACGATTCTCTCGTAATTTTCGTCGTCATTTGTAGTTACCGGCGAATTGTAAAAATGGTGACGGTAAAGAGTACGTTCTCCCAATTCTAATTTAGCTCCCACAGAACCTAGCATAAGGTGTTTTGGGAATGAAGTTACACTTGGGCAGCAGTCAACATTCAGATGCAAGATCAATCCTTTTATTTCATTATAAGTATCAATTAAATCTTTTAGTAAATCGTATCGATATTGATAATCTTCTAACCTAGATACTCTAGGATACAGTAAAGAATTCAATTTATCAATAAGTACTTGTCCGCCCAGATTGACACTCACTTTAAACGTATCTGCAATTGCATCAAAGCCTTTGCTTAATTCTGCAGCTACATTAGTAGCTTTTTGAAATCTGGTTTTTAATTCAAATGCTGTGGTAACAGTAGGATCCAGAATAACTCTTGGTGCCTCTATTTTTGGTAAAACCTCGTACAGTTTCTCATACGCATCGTGAGCCTTGTAAACCGTATCTTTTGCATCGCTTTTATCAATAAGATTTGAAACAGATTCTGAATCTGCCAAAAGTACTTTAAGATTAGAAACCTGCTCTGCGCCGGCATTGTCACAATCTGCATCCTGACATGGTGATTCTTCATTAGAATAACTTTCAAGATACAGAATGATTACTTTATTGGATATATTTTTACTGCCAATGTCACTTAACGGTTTGAAACCTTCACTATTAGTACCCAAAGCTTTATACTCATCCTCTGTAACCAATTCTAAAAGAGGCACCTGCTTACCATCAATATGAAAATGCTCGTATCCTGTTTCGTCTTTATAGTCTCTGTAATATTTGTAATTTCTAGCCCCAAAGTCTATGGTAGCTTCTGATGATGTACTTCCTTTCTGACGCAGCGTTACCAAGTCTCCGTCTGTGGTAACACCGCTGCCCTGTGTAATCTCAATGGTATGAAGCAAAGAAGTATCTTCTGCTCTTGCCAAAATTTCGGGCTGGAGTGTTACATCTATATAAGTTGATTTAAAACCACACACTACACCCACGCCACTAAGACGGGTTCTTGAAAGCCTATCCTGATCTTCGAAATAGTCTATAAATTCGTTTAACTGACCTTCCGTTAAGACTTGATTTGCGTTAAACTTTCTATATTGGGTTGTTATATTATTTAATTTAGCATTCATTGTTTTAGATTTTTATATGTTTGATTGTCCTAATATTATTTTTCCGTCTGAGTTTTCATCATCCTCTGCTGCACAATCCAGAAGTTTTCCTGGTCTGTAAATATTGTTTAAGAAAGTAAGTGCGTCAACTACATCACGGATACTGTTTCCTAAACTTGCAGTATTGTTTTTTGCTTTATCTGAAAGATATTTTTTTAGGGCAAATTCAAATCTTTCTAAGTCTTCCTGTGCGGTTTCTGTTTCGCTCATCCGGTCACCAACCCAGCAGATTTTTGCTAAAACATGAGCCGGAATTTCCTGCCTGATAACCGTCTCGGCATACCTTCTGAAATCAGGATCCTGGAAACGATAGGCAAAACCGGGAAGAACAACGCTTATACGGTAAGAATAAGGATCATAAACATCTATTTCGCAATCATCTTCACAAGAAGTCATGAAGGTTTCAGAGACTTTTACAGGATCTTTTTGTATAGGAGGCTCTTCCTCAATATCATAGGCTATTCTAAAAGTTTCACCAATCGACATACAGCCGATACCGCCCATGAGTTTGTAATCTTTTGTGGTTGGCTTTAGTAATAAGTGCTCAACAAGGAAAATACCCTCTTCTGTAAACTCATATTTTAAATATTTTACCAATCTTACAATTCCTGTTTTCAATTCTTCGAGTGTAGAATAAGGATTTGTTTTTTTGTGGGCAGCAATTACATTTTGTTCAACGGAATCATCTACGATCTCCAGATAGAAGTTATCATTCAATGAAACACGGATTTTTATATTTCCGATTAAGCAGAAATTCTTTTCACATTTTTTTAATTCATCAATGGTTTTTTCAGGATTTTTCTCGTCTAATTTTTCTAAGGCATTGTTGAGATCTTCGAGGTCTATCTGAATGGTCTGATAAATCGCTTCATTCAGATTTTTGGTTGCAGCATACTCAATTTTGTAAGGCTTTACAGACGATAAAATAATATTGTTTTCGGCGTCTTTTATCTTCCAAGTATAGCTGTATTTACCATCATCATTCTTTGTTTTAATGATTGTAACAGGTGATTGAGATAAACTGCGCTGGCTATAATCTTTTAACCCCAACAGACGCGCTATTCTCTTCTGAACACCGGAAATATTATTGGTATTCCAAATATCTGAATCTGAAAACAATGTATAATTGTATCCCAATCCTCGGTCTTTACTTAATGATGTATACTCTTTTAGGAAATTTTCTTTGTTACTTAAAACAATTTCGTCCGCAGAACTCCCATACAATGATTTCATCAAGAACGTATAATCGCTGAATGTTTCGGCAAAACGGGAAATAAGATGATCTAAAACTTCATTTCGGCGTTCCACACTGTTATCCAGCTCTTCGTATAACGAATCTGTAAGTTGATCATCGTTTTCAATGTTATAATCAGAGACCAATTCATCAAAACCTTTGATGTTTTTAAGCGCCTGCGTAAAATAGGTTCTCGTGACACCTCCATTTACGCTCAATACTTCTTTTACTTTTTCAAGATGTTTGAAATAACTGGCAAGAATCTGATCAAAAAACAACAAATAACCTTTTAATTGTTTTGCAAGAGCTTCTCTTTCGGGATTATGATTTCCTATAATTCCTGACATTCCCACTCCATACGTATCGGGGAATTCATTCAGAATAGTAGCATAGTTTGCAATATCGTATGAAGTTCCCTGTGGTACAGCCAGTTCTTTATTTTGTCTCGCATCATCTCTCAATACTTCTTCCTCTCTTTTAAGAGTTTCTAAATAATCCTGAACTTTTTGCTCATTGATATTTAGCGGAAGTGCACCTTTACTGTAGCTGAAAGAACTCAATTCGCAAAGCTCCGGTTTTCTGCCCTTTTCAATACAGATCAGCCAGTCGTTATTCTGTTTTACTACACTGTCGCAACCGGCAATAGAAATTTCATGAATTTCTTTAATTCCATCAATTTTCATGATTTCACTGATGATATCCGAAAGACGAACTTCTTTTCTCAATTGGCTGTTTTTCAGTTCTTCAGTATCAATAAAGCCATTATCCAAAAGTGGTCCTTCAAAAATCTGATCTGTCGACAAACCTTTGTCCAGCATTTGCTGCAGTGAATAAAAATGAACTTCCGGAGATAAGTAATTGTTGATCGCTCTGGTCACTTTAGCATGCACCAATTCTTCATCTGCTTTATTGACAAGTCCGATACGGGCACACACGGCAACCTTCTGGGTTTCAACCTGTTTAATTTCAGCTAAATCTTCACAAAGACTTCTGTTGGCGTGATAACGTTCCAGAATCATCGCTTTAACGCTGGAATCTCCGCATCCGATATCACTGGTATCAATATCTTCAGCATAATCTACATAAAGATCATACAGCCCTTTTACGTTGAAATCTTTTGTCTTTTCGCCGATCGGTACAAAGTCCAGATTTCCGTTTTCGCAATCAACATACAGCTTTTCAGTTTTAGGAACCAGCCAGCAATTGCGGATCGGTCTTTTAGGCCCCGAAATCATGTTGATATCGATAAATAATTTCCTGTAGTCAAGCTCAGTTAAAGGTCTTGAAGGCAGAATCTCTGTAGCTTTTAAAAACTGTGCATGAATATTTTTCTCTTCGTCTTCAGATGCTAAGATATCTTCCATATTAAGATTCATTCTCATCCCGAGATCTGTGATGGCGTAACTTAAAACTTCCAGCGTGGTAATCCCAGGATCATGAGAATTGTAATCGGTCCAGAGTTTTCCTCCTAATTTTTCGATGTATTCAATACCTGTTTTTCTTAGAAAATGAAAATCGTTCTGGTCTTCGGTTTCTATATTTTTGGGTATACTTATGTGCTTATTTTCTGACATGATTATGTTTTCTTCTATTTATTATTAAATACATACTTGATTGGTAATACTCACGTTGTGTTGTTTGGCAGAGACCAAAATTGATTTCGGATCTACCTCGATCAGAGCTTGTTTTTGTATCACATTATTCACCAATATTTTCACCTCATCGATGTAATCTACATAATGCAGCTGCTCAAGGTAGGTAACAAGCTGATTAACATTCAGCACCACATTAAAATCAATATCTTTTGCATCTGTAAAAGCCCAAGGCGATATATATTTTTTGATATCTTCGTCTAGTTGCTTGAGGTAAAATGTTTCGTCATACTGTTCAAAGAATTTCACCTTTGCTTCTACTTTTGCTTCTTTATAATTTGGGTTAATCACCTGAGCGGTAACATGCATCGTATTTAATTCATTTACATAATTTTGAATTCTATTTAAACTTGCTCTGCTTACTCTAGGCTGATAAATGTCGAAAGCATTTTTATTTTTAATATTGGGAACCACCATCAAGGTTACATATCCGGGAGCCATGTAAGATTTTTCGGAAGTATGATTTAAACATTTTACTTTAAAAACCTCCGGAAATTCCTGTAACACCAAATGTTCATAATCCCATTGTGTAATCGCTCTGTGTTTGTGTCTCAATCGTTCACTTACACGTCTGTAAAACTCTGTATCTGTTTCTTTGTATTTACCGTCAAATGAATTGTAAGGCTGACTCACCGATTTTACCTGAGGAACTCTTGTGATGAGTTTAGAAATGGTGTTTGCAGCCAATCCGTTGTTTAAATGAGAAAGATCATTATCCTGATTCTGGAAGGTTGCCAAAACAGCCTGTGTGTATATTCCCTGAATTTTACATACCGCATCATAACTTCTTTTTGATTTCGCTCTTATCCAGACCAATCCGTCAGTAAATCTTGTATGATTGGTGTCGATATCTTTAGAAATTTTAAACTTCACAATACCGGATTCCAAAAATTTTCTGGTTTCATTTTGTAGTATATTACCTGAAAGATCGATCCATGTATTGCCTGAAAGGATGCTCCATTCTATGAATTCTTTTTCGTCAAAAGTATCAACAAGCGCGTTTTCACTTCCTTCCAGCATTTGAATTAATAGTGAAACTGTAGTTTGTGGCGTAGCTTCCAGACCGATGTATAATTCGCCTCCATTTTCGTGTACGGGAACAATATTCGGTGTTTTTACTTCTTTTTCGTATTGCCCAAATGCATCTTCATGATACAATTGTACATCTTCACTTTTTGAAAAGTCTCCTTCAGAATCTTTTCTTAAATAAGAGTAAGCACTTTCTTTTGCACTGTAATTGAGTTCAATATCTTCAGCAAACGGAATATAAGGTTCATTCGGAATCAGTTTTCCCAGTCCAGAATCACTCGATAATGCCAACGTATACAATTTGGGATATACATCCTGTAATGATGATTGGTTGAACGTCAATCTGATCGACTCACCTGTCCCCGATTTATCACTTACATTCCTGATAGAAAATTGAGTTTGATACCCGTTTTCTACTTTTTTAAACACATCAATATCATTAGCTTCCGGATACCAAATTTCTTTGTCTAACAGTGCTGTATCTGCTTTAAAATAAGCATCAGAACCTACCACAGGAGTTTTTAGTGCCTGATAATCCGTTAAGCTGACATTTTGATTTGGTTTAATAACATATCCGTTGTATAAATCTTTTATAGATTCCGGAGTGTTTTTCCAATTGATGATAATGTCTGCGTTTTGCCATTTTTTGGAAAACATTTCAGGACATTTAATATAAAAATTGGATCCTTTGATGGGCTGTGCAGTGAATGGATAATAAGGTTTCTCTGAATTTAAAACGCCATTATCGTTTTCTATCTGAATAGATTTTACTCCTTTTACATCAACCGATATTTCTATGTTTTTTATTAGCTTTTCTGAAAGAGCTGCGTAAATATCGTAGTAATTTTCCCCTTCAATCATAAACCTTACAACTGGAAAGTTCGTCTGAAACGTTTCTAAAAGTACTTTCTTATTATATTGTACAACTGCAGGGAAATCTTTTGGTAATGTAAAAGAAAGCTCTAATTGATCTTCTTCATTTTTAAGACATTTTAAAAAAATCCCCGATAGCCATTCTTTTTCACCACTACAAAGCACTTTGATATTATTTTGGATATCTCCTGTAGGAATCTTTTGTAATTTCTGACTAGAATTTTTATTAAAATCAATTTTTAAAGTGACCGTTCTTTCACCTTCTTTCAGATCAAATAATGATGACGCCACCGAGAAACCCAGTTTAGCTTTTGGAAGCTCTTTATAAATAGATTTTTTTTCAAGAACTGTTTCATCAGAGTTATATCCAAAAGGCCACCAATAATTGCTGTCTTCCGGTAATTTATCACCCAGACCATCTGCTGTATTTGCTTTCGGAGCCATTTTCAGCTCTCTTTTTTTGACGTCGTTTAAAAAACTTTTTACCTCGACTACTTTTGCCTGATTAGCAATAAGATCATCACCTGTTTTGTAAACTAGTTTTTTTCCCGTAGCATCTTTATCGCCATCCAGCAATGTGCCGCCTGGAATTTTTTCCTGAATTGCTTTTTTTGCCAATTCAAAAATCACATACGCTTTGTCTGATTGGGCATCGTTTTTTTCAATTTGAAGTATTTCGTTATAATAGAAATCCAAATGCCTTTTCGTCAAATTATTGAAGGCTTTTTTTGAGAAATCTAATAATTTTAAAAAGCAAACAAATAATGTTAAATGAGGAGTCAAGTTGCTGTCTTGTTCAAACTGGGACATCAGATCTGCAACCTGTTTTTTCATACTTTTATACTCAACACTTTCTCTGCGTGGGATTGCATTGGCATCATCACCCAGGAAAAAGTTTCCCCAATTCCCTTTTGGTTTTGTATTATCATCTTTATCAAAATAGTTTACACGATTAGCAAAATTATTTGCGAATAACAGCCAATCAAACAGATCGAAATCGTGTAATTCAAGATTGCCCGGATCTAATTCTGCTAAAAAGCGCTGCATTTGTGATTTTCCTTCACGATAATGTGAAAATGTATCTGTTTTTTTCATTTGTTTATATTTATCTTTCTATGGTCAGATGCAATACTTATTGTAATGTTGGTAGTATTCAAAGTGGCTACAGACATCCCGTAATTCATTATATTTCAGTCGCTTCACCTTTATAAAAAGGAAAAACAATATTGCTTCTTGTATTCGTATTTCTTACTTCGTAGTCAATGTGTATCAAAACTTCTCCTTCAAGCTCGTCCTGAGTGTCAATTTCAATACTTAAAATGTTTATTCTAGGCTCGTGGTATAAAATAGCACGCTCAACGATTCCTTTCATTTGAGTGATCAGCGTTAAGTCCAGAGGCTTGAAGAGCATTTCCTGCAAATCGCATCCGTAATCCGGGAACATTACCCGTTCACCCGGTCTCGTTGACAATAAAATAATAAGACTGTTATTGATGTCTTCTACATCGGTTGTCATTGCCAGTTTTCCTTCAGTCTCATTAAACTCAGGCGGAAAACTCCAGCCTATTCCCAAAAAATCTGTATTTATTTTCATACGTTATTTGTATTATATTTAGTTATAGCATCTTGCATCTGTAACATAGAGTTTTAGTTTTTCTAACTGTTTTGTTATGGATGTTTTACATTTTTATTTTAGTTGAATGTTATTTAAATGCGGTTTATCATTGTGTAAAACTTGTCTTTAAACATCATCCACCAATTAAAACAGTAGCTTCACCAGCACTTATTACGCCTCCATGAGCTGTAGAATCTCCCATTCTTGCTGCTGGTTTTCCGCCAATCATAACACTTGAAGATCCTGATGCGATAGTATCTGGAGGGCCTGTACATACTGCTTTGTCTCCTACTCTTGCTGCCGGTTTTCCTCCGATCAACACAGTCGGTTCTCCTGCCGGAATGATGGGACCTCCAACATGTGGAGTTGTTCCCGTTACCATGGGACAGGTATGCATGTCTGTAATTCTTGCTGCCGGTTTCATGATTAATTAATTTTTACTTGAGATCCTTTTACGACTGTTACTGCTCCCGATTTAAGCTCAGAACCAGAGCTGCCTTCAGCTTTAAACTGGGCACTGGCTTTAATGTTGATATTGGTTCCTTCCATCGTAATGTCGCCTTTTGCCTTGATTTTGATATCTTTTCCGCTTTCGATACTGATTCCGTCTTTATTAAGCGTAAGAATATTAGAATGCTCATCTTCTATCTTGATGATGTCTGCATCTTCATCCAAAATCACTTTTTTGCCTTTTGGAGTTTCCAGCGTGTATGAAATTTTATCGTCATTAAAGATCATTTTCATTTCGCTTCGGGTTACAAATCCTTTTTCGTGATTATCATCAGAAGCTACAATGGGAGCCGGTTTGGCACTGCTGTTTAACATTCCAAGCACTACTGCGTCATTCGGGTCGTCATTGATGAATCCGATGATTACCTCATCTCCGATTTCCGGTCTGAAAAACGAACCTCTGTTTTCTCCTGCATCCAGCGTAGCCACTCTTGCCCAAATTCCTTCTTCTTCGTTATTAATGATTGGGATTTGTACTAAAATTCTGTCTTCTCCATCCGGATCTGATTCTAATTGTGAAATAACGCCAATGTGCAATCCACTTATTGAAGGAATAATCCCTGAACCAGGCATTTCGCTCACATCATAAGTTTCTGAAAACCATGTTGGAGAAAGCCCAAACTGAGCATCAACCAGCCAATTTCCATCGGCAATTTCGTGACGAACACCTGTAACGTATATTTTTCCGTTGAATCTGTTTCCTACTCCCTGAAGTGTTAATAAAACTCCCGGTATTACCTCTGGAATTCCCTGAAATTGCACCCTTCCTCTCGTTCTTGCAAGCTGTTGGAAAGTTGCTTTTGCATCACTCCAATCTTGCAGTTCGTTTTGGGTAAGATTTCCGCCGTGTTTTAATTGTAAATCTTCAATTCCGAAAACTTTTGCCAAATCTCCTGACGAAAGATTTCCATTGAGTTTAATTGCAGGATCCTGAGCTTCAACTTCTGTCAGTTCCTGATCGGTATAACTCCATGTTTTGGCTGTGATTTTATTGAATTGATCTCTTGCGTCAATCTCTCCGTCAAATTCATGTACAGATGATCCGTAGACTACTGTTTCTACTTCTTTTCCACTAAAATCTGGCTTAGCAACTTTTATGGTTCCGTTTTCAACAAAACAAAGTTTACCGTTGGCTTGTGCTCTGGTTAGCATAAAATCCCAATCTGAAGATTGGTACTGCACCAGTTCTTTATGTGAATTTGAAGTCGCTTCTACATCTGCAGTTGCACCGCTGTTACCAATCAATTCTTCAATGATATCGCTGTCTTTACTGTCGTAGAAATACTTACTTTTTCTTCCTAAAGTCATTTTTACCGCCTTATCTCGGCATTCGATAATAAGATAAGAAGAGCCGTTTCTCACTTTTATGTTATGCTTTACAACAACTCCTTTAAAAATGGTTTCCTCTTCAGAATGATATCCGGCAGTAATTTCAATTTCTTTTCCCGGAATTAAAAGGTCTTCATTACTTAATTTGAAATCTTGTTCTGGTACACTTCCATCTAAAATCACAATGCGGGCATAAGGAATTCTGTTGACTTCTTTTTCTACCACTATGCTTTTTACACCATATTTACCTGGCAATTCGGTACCTCCGGACATCACTTTAAAAGTAATCAGGTCTGGATTTTTTGCTGTTTGTATGCTTCCGCTATTGTTCATGTTATGATATTTTATCTAGGGGTGGAAAGTATAATTGAGTTCCCGGTATTAACTGTCTGAAATTGATAAGACCATTTACTTTAGCTACTTCCAAATAGTATTTTGTATCTCCGTAAATACTTTCGGTCATTAATGGTAAGGTATCTCCTGCTTTTACAGTTCTTTTGTGTGATAAATCTGGCGAGCTTTTTTTTGCTTTTGCATTAGCTAATTCCATTTCAGTCGAACCTGTAAATTTTGCTTTTATAATTGCCCTCAAAGGATAACCTTCAGGAGAAAAAAGAGTAAAATCGACAGTAAAGCTACTTAGAGCTCCTTCAAAAGAGAGAATTCCCCAGGATATTTTAACATCAAATGGTTTATGTATATTTCCATCATAAGTTCCGGTTGTCATTAAAAAATCATCAAGCTTTGTTGCGACATTTGTTTTTGTAGCCTTTTTGTTGATTATTTTGTTGATCAACTTATTGCCTGTATTTTCCTCTGTTACGCCTGTTCCATCTAATAAAATTTCTAAATCAAGATCGGGTGATATAACTTTATTAAATTTAACTTGTGTCTGAGCGCTTCCTATTGGAGATTCGTTATTTAAATCATTTTTAAAGGACAACGAATATTTTGTCGGATTAATGAGAGCAACAAATTTTTGACTAGGTTTTTCCTTAGCTATTATTTCTATTTTTTTTAATCCTGCCATCATCTTTCTTTTTTACGTTGTTCAATATTTACTATCTGCTCTACACTTTCGCTAACTGCCCGCATAATTTTTGTTGCATCTACTGATGTTGCAGTTGTCGTTGCTTCTGCTTTTTCGTCCACATTTATTTTAATGTGAAGCTCTTTTATTTCTATTGGCATTTCGTTTGTTTTTAATCAATTATTAATATTCAAAACACTAATAACCAATGATTTAACATGTATATTTTTAAAAATCTAAGCACACAAAGAGTGCATTCAGTCTTGTTTATAGACCAATCTTTTGTTTTTTATCTGAAAAATTTTGCTGAATGTTATCTGAAAACTAACACACTTTCAGGTGCTTAGATTAGATTAGAAATTACAAGCCTAAGCTTGCTAACGATGAAGGTATTGTGAAATATCTATATTTCAGTTCTATTGTTTCAATAGCAAGTTTGCTTTCTTCTGCGTTGAATTCTGAAACGTTCCACTTTACAGGATATGCCCCAACTACATTCCAAACCATTAAAGGTGCTGTAGATTGTAGGCCTCCTGAAAGAGTAATGATAAGGTCTCTGGGTTCAAACTCAAAGTTTTCCATTGCATTTCTGCACCAGCTTATCAATCCGGAACTTACGATTAAACCACGCTTAAGAACTAAATTTTCATATTTTGGTCTCAAAGGAAGCTGATGAAGAAATCTGTTTTCGCCTCCTTCGGCATATTCTTCAGTTACAATTTCTGTTGATAAACCAGATATAGACTGAAATCTGGAGTCAATACCCTCTGTTGTTGAAATCCCATTAACAATAAAAGAGAAACTAGTTGGAGGATATAAAAGAGCCATGATTAGTTATTTTCGATCGTTAATCCTTCGTGTGCAATTTCCAGAGTTTCAATAGCGACCTCATTACCTTCAGCCTTCAAATCTGTTGCATTTACTTTAAGCGGGAATGCATTTTTTACTTTCCAGGTAACTGCCGGCTCTCCATTTTCATCTAAAAGTGAGATGGTAATTGATCTTCTTTCTACCGTATTTAACTGAATTGATTGGAACCAAGTAAAAAACTCGTTATCGCTTTTGAAAGTTCCTCTCTTTAAAGTAATGTTGCTGAAAGTCTTCAGTCCCGGCATTTTAATCTTGCTGAAATCCGGACTTGCGCCATGTCTGTATTCAATTAAAGCTGCTTCAGCATTCAAACCGCTTACTTCCTGAAATCCTACTTTTGTTCCGCCCCAATCTACTTCAAAGGC
>Ga0160461_1000041_pt1 | contig 200296 bp, 159 predicted proteins | sample HID1975I_E6MG_FD_108266 | JGI IMG/M metagenome (GOLD analysis project Ga0160461, IMG submission 108266) | Enriched soil microbial communities from UW Madison campus, WI, USA - HID1975I_E6 MG | ecosystem: Environmental > Terrestrial > Soil > Unclassified | place: USA: Madison, Wisconsin... | reverse complement strand
TGCATATAAATCACCGGATACTTCTTTTTTGATTTTGCATAGCCTTTCGGTAAGTAAATCCAAACCTGACGATGCTTGTTCAGTTGTGGTATAAAAAAGGCGGAATCAACAATGTGAACGTGGTCGCCGAAATGATATACCTCTTTTACCTGTTTAAACTGATCTGACCAACTGGCTACCCTTAAATCCATATTGGTATCAACATTTAAGTTTAAAGTTCTGTTTGCAATAGGTTTGCCATTTATCTGGCATTCTACCGTTTCCCAACTCCCGCGGGTAATTTTAAATTCATGGTTTCCCCTTGGCAAATTAAGCGAAATAACATAAGTCGAGTCATCCTTCCGCTTCAAATTAAAAGCTTTAGATTTTGGGTTCCAATCGTTAAAATTCCCGGCTACAAATAAGCTATCTGCTGTTTTGTTTGGAACAAAAACGCTGAACGTAACATTAATCTGAGCGGCTAAAGTCAGCGGGAGTAGCATAAAAAGTAATACCAATCTTTTTAACATGGAAATATCCTGATTTTTAAAGTTTAAAAATCCTTCAGCCAGCGGGCCTGAATTTAAATAATGATTTCGCTTTATTTCAACTCATCTAAAACTCTAAATAATTTTTTATTGATGCCACTGCCGCTGTAATTATTAATGTTAATCACAATTATATATTTGTTTCCGGAGGTATCGGTATGGTAACCTGCAAATGCAGAAACGTCATTAATGGTACCACTTTTAATTTTCATACCGTTGTACTCTGGCAAACCTTTATAAAAATCAGTAAACCAGTTTTCTTTCTGAATTTGAAATAAGATATTGGCCATAGCCAAAGTAGTTATTCGATCACCAGGAGATAAGCCGCTTCCATCTATGATATTTAAAGCCGATTTATCAATTCCCTTGTTTGCCCAATAATTAACCTCTGTTTCAGCACCTTTTGAGGTTGTTGCGGTCTTTCCTGATTTCAAGGCAATGGTTTTAAGCAATGTTTCACCATATAAATTGATACTCTTTTTCAAAAACCAATAGGAAATTTCACTTAAGGTAGGTGAACTGATGGTGCTTATTTTTCGGGTTGGTGATGGTACAGCTTGATTGTTTAATGCCATTAATCTGGCTGTTGTCGCTTGCTGGCTGCTGGATATGCCCAGTCTTTTCAACGTATCCTGCAAACGATAGGCACAATCAAAAGCAGGATCAGGCGTTGCTACGGAAATTCCTGGTTTCGAAATGCCCATTCCCCAGGTGCCACGTAGGTAAGCCACATTGCTATAAGGTGGCAGAAAGGCATACGTTCTGTCTCCACTTCCAGCGGCTCCAGTTTTTAATTCATTTACAATTTGCACATACGGAGTTTCAGGAACCGTTTTTACAATTCTCACCTGATCGTTTGTTCCCGATCCCGAACGTAAATGGATGTCAAACTGATTTTCCCGCCAGGCTAAACCAGAAGTGCCTGCGCCGTAATAATTTCCAATGTCTTGCCAAACCCAGCCTTCGGGCGTTGTCTGGCTGCCAAAAATGCGGTCATCGCCAATAATAGCACCCTCAATTTTTTTAATTCCTGCAGCTTGAATGGCCGAAACCCACTGTGTTAAAACTGCATTTTCTTTATTTTGATATCGCCATGAACCCAAAGTCGGGTCGCCGCTACCAATAATAATTAAATTTCCGGTTAATGTTCCGTCAGCAGCAATATTCCCCGAATATGCCAGCGTTGTTTGAAACTGAAAATCTTTACCTAAAATACTGAAGGCGGTCGCTGCGGTTATTGTTTTTAAAGTTGATGCCGTAGCCAAACCAATTTGCTCATTTTTGGCAAAAAGCGTCTTTCCGGTATTGGCATCCAAAACGCAAAGCGATGTAATTGCATGTTTGGCCTGTTCATCAGCTAATAAATTATTAAAAGCTTTTTCGAGGTTTAGAATTCTATTTTGGGCAAAACAATTTATGGAGAGAAGAATGAGAAATATTGCGGCCTTTAAAAACTTCATATTGTAAAAATAAATCAAATAAAAAAAGTGATGTGTAACAAACACACCACTTTTACTAATCCTGGTGTCATGCTGAACTAAGCTCAGGATGACGTATAAGTATTACACTAATTCTTTCTGAATCAGATATTCTGCAATTTGAACTGCATTTGTTGCAGCACCTTTGCGTAAGTTATCGGCAACAATCCAAAGGTTTAAAGCTTTAGGAGCCGATTCATCTCTACGAATACGACCTACGAAAACCTCATCCTTTTCATGCGCATCTTTTGGCATTGGGTATTTTAAGTTTGCTACATCATCAACAACGATTACCCCCGGTGATTTTTCTAAAACGCTGCGAACCTCAGCTAAATCAAATTCGTTTTCAAATTCGATGTTTACTGATTCTGAGTGACCGCCCATTACCGGAATACGAACGGTTGTTGCAGTAACTTTAATGCTGTCATCGCTCATAATTTTGTTCGTTTCCTTCACCATCTTCATTTCTTCTTTGGTATAACCATTCTCCATGAAAACGTCGATGTGTGGCAGTACGTTTAAATCAATTTCGTATGGATAAGCTTTTGGCCCATCAACACCACTACGTTCGTTCATTAATTGTTCAACGGCTTTAACACCTGTACCAGTAACCGATTGGTAAGTAGAAACCACTACACGTTTGATTTTATATTTATCGTGTAAAGGTTTTAAAACCACAACCATCTGAATGGTAGAACAGTTTGGGTTGGCAATAATTTTGTTGTCAATAGAAAGTTCGTGTGCATTTACTTCTGGTACGATTAATTTAATGGCAGGATCCATTCTCCATGCCGAAGAGTTATCGATGACAGTAGTGCCGGCTTCTTTAAAACGTGGTGCATGCTCCAATGAAGTATTTCCACCAGCAGAAAACAAAGCAATATCTGGTCTCATGCCGATTGCAGTATCCATGCTAACGATTGGGAACTTCTTACCCTTAAAAGTAATTTCCTTACCAACACTCTTTTCTGAAGCTACGGGAATCAACTCTGTTAAGGGAAAATTTCTTTCCTCCAATACTTTTAACATTACGGTACCAACCAATCCGGTTGCACCTACAACTGCTACTTTCATTTTAATTTTTAATTATTATATTTATTAAACATTTGATATAAGCCCAAATATGGTAAAAATTACGCTTATATCCCTATTGTTACCCATTAAAATTGCATCCATTATTTTTAATCCTTCGAGTGAAACTAGAAAGGAAACAGGTGGTATATGCACATCCTCTCCAATAAGCTTTTGTTATAATTTTTTTGAAATTAAAAATCAAAAGGTTCGGCCTGCGCTAAAAATAATCAGTAAAGGCGATATTTTAATTTCAGAAGTTTTATTCAATCCCAGAACGGGAGGTGTTGATTTTGTAGAGATTTACAATAATTCAGGTCATGATATTGATTTAAAAGAACTACAACTGGCCAATGCAAATACTGCTGGCGAGCCCGCTAATATTAAGAATGTTTCGTCAGCAAAACTGATGATTGCTCCGGGAAGTTATTGGGTAATTACGACCAATCAGGCAAATATCAAATTAAATTATCAAGTTAAATTTCCGAATCAGTTTGCTCAGATTAGCAGTTTGCCCGCTTTCAATAACGATAAGGGCTCAGTTATTTTATTGAGTAATAACCAGGTGCTGGACAGATTAAATTACAATGCGAAAATTCATCACCCCTTAATCCAGGATGAAGATGGGATTTCACTGGAGCGTGTTTCGTTTTCGCTCGATTCAAATGAGCCAGGTAACTTTAGGTCTGCGGCGGCTACCGTAGGTTTTGCAACACCAACTTATAAAAATTCCCAGGAAAAGAGTGGCAATGAAAATTACGCCCGTTTGGTATCAAAAACATTTTCTCCGGATGGAGATCGTTTTGAAGACGTTATGACGCTGGAGTATCAGCTTGATCAGCCTGCAAGTTTAGCCACTGTTAATATTTATTCTGACAGGGGACAATTAGTAAAACGCTTATTGAAAAACCAAACCATTGGAACAAACGGGAATTTAACTTGGGATGGATTGGATGAGCAGGGCCAAAAAGCTGCTATTGGAATTTACATCATTTTATTTGATGTATTCGATTTGAATGGGAATACAAAACGCTTTAAAAATACATGCGTTTTAGCGGGAAAGTTAAATTAGCAATCTTAATCTAGCATCTTGATGCGACCGTTAACTGGATAGGAAATCATGCAAAAAAAAAGTCGTAGCTTCTTGCTACGACCTTTTTATGTGAACTAACGCCTGTTATAAAATATTCTTTTTAATATAGTCACAGCTTGCTGCAACTGATTCGATAGGATTCGGTTTGTAATTAGTTTCATGCTCAACGAAAAAGTATTTCATGCCAGAAAGTTTAGCAGCAGCGAAGATTGGTTTCCAATCGATGCTTCCAGTTCCAACTTCTGCATTTAATGCAGGATTTGTTTTATCCATATCCTTCACATGCCACATGGTAAAACGTCCTGGATTTTGCTTAAATAGTTTCAATGGATCATTTCCCGAACGAGCAACCCAATATAAATCCAGTTCAAAATCAACCAGGTTTTTATCAGTTTCGTTCAACAGAATCTGATATCCCGTGGTTTCACCAAATTTCTCAAATTCAAAATCGTGATTGTGGTAGGCTAAACGTAAACCTGCATCTTTACACATTTTGGCCGCAACATTAATTTTAGCAGCGATTTTTTTATAATCAGCAGCGGTTTTTCTGATGCTTTGATCCAAATATGGAATGGTTACATATTTGCTGCCTAAAACTTTTGCAGCTGCTATTGAGGCTTTCAGTTCACTGGTATTACCGTCTGAAAGGTAACTTCCCAGGCTGAAGTGATTACTTACAGCGGTTAGTCCATTGGCAGCAAGAAGTTTCTTAAACTCAATGGGTGTTAATCCCCAAAACTGATCTTTGATTGAAAAGCCATAAGTTTCCACCTGGCTAAAACCCGCCTTGCCTACTTTTTCAATTGTTCCTTTTAAATCTTTTGGAAGATCAACTCTCAATGAATACAATTGAAGACCTACTGCTTTTTTCTGTGCAACACAGGCAAAAGATGGCGCTAAAAGTAATGTTGCTATGGCTAAGCAACTGCTGATCATAAAACTTTTTCTTGATAACATATGATATAATTAAATGTCGCAAATAGAAATCGCCTGTTTTAACGAAGCTAATTTATTTGCATTTTTTGGTATAAACTCTTGTGCAACGAAACCTTTAAAGCCGGTTCCAACAATGGCTTTCATTATCGCAGGGTAATTTAATTCCTGGCTATGATCAATTTCATTTCTGCCAGGAACGCCCGCGGTGTGATAATGCGCAATATATTGGTGATTTTCTTTGATCGTATGAATAACATCACCTTCATCAATCTGCATATGATAAATATCATACAGCAATTTAAAGTTTTCAGATCCTAAACGTTTACAAAGTTCAACACCCCAGGCCGTTTTATCACACTGATAATCTTTATGGTTGATTTTGCTATTTAGTAATTCCATCACCAAAATCACGCCATGTTTTTCGGCCAATGGCATCAATTGCTTTAATCCTTTAACGCAATTGTTCAAACCCGTTTCATCATCTTTACCCCGGCGATTACCGCTAAAGCAAATCAGGTTTTTATAGCCTGCAGCGGCAACTAACGGAATCATTTCTGAATAATTTTTGATCAGGGTTTCATGAAATTTTTCATCATTAAATCCATCAACTAAATTAATTTCTGCACCATTACACATGGTAGATTCCAAACCATGTTTTTTCAGGATGGGCCAATGTTTTGGACCAACCAAATCAATGCCCTTTATGCCGATTTTTTTGGCCTCTGTACAAAGCGTTTCTACATCAAGTGTACTAAAACACCACCTGCAAACGGAATGATTTACGTTTCCTTTCAATCTGGCTGTGTTTTTCATATTCGATTGATCCATTGCAAATGTGGCTAAACCCGAAGAAACACCAATTGCAGCAGTTCCTGCAATGATGTTCTTTAATGCATTTCTTCTATTTAAATTCGAAGGCATGATTACAAAGCTTTAGCTTCTATTTCAGATTTTGTTTTATCGTTAAATGTTAACGCAAATAGAATGAATACCACAAGCGCAATTCCTGCAGGAATTATCCAAATCATTTTCCAATCCATTGTGCCATCTACAGCTTTGTAAGCATCAGAAATTTTACCTGCTACGGCAAAACCAATTAACATACCTACACCGTAGGTAGCCAAAGTAATCAAGCCTTGAGCAGAACTTTTGAACCGCTCTCCAGCTTTTGAATTTGTGTAAATCTGTCCGGATACAAAGAAGAAATCATAACAAACCCCATGTAAGGCAATGCCTAAAATTAACATAAAACTTAGTTCTCCGGCATTTCCATAGGCAAACAAAGCATATCGAACTGCCCAAGCCAGCATACCTACCAAAATGGTCATTTTGAATCCAAATCTTTTGAAAAAGATTGGAATAAATAATAAGAAAATTACTTCAGAAGCCTGCCCAATGGTCATTTTTCCGGTAGGATTATCCATCCCAATATTTGAAAGGAATGGATTTGCATTTTGGTAATAGAACGCAAGAGGGATACAAATCAGAATAGATGAAATGAAGAAAATTAAAAAATTTCTATCTTTTAATAATTTTAAGGCATCTAATCCAATAAGATCGCCGATTTTTATTTTCTCTGTTGAAGAAACCTTAGGTGGTGTTTTTGGCAAAGCAAAACTAAATAAACCTAACACCAAAGACACAATTCCTGCCATTGCAAAAGTGTTTCTTAGCAAACCACTTTCAGTGCCTTCCTTTGAATCCCAATGAAAGAAGTAACTAATCAATAAACCCGCTGCAATCCAGCCGATGGTTCCCCAAATACGAATGGATGAAAATTCCTTTTCCGGATCATTCATTTGGTTAAATGATACTGAATTCACCAGCGCCAGGGTAGGCATAAAAATGATCATATAACCCAACACATAAGGGTAAAACACACTGATATCGGTTGCGTTGTACATCTGGTACATCAATAACGCTCCAATGAGGTGCAAAACACCAAGAATTCTTTCTGCGTTGAAATATCTGTCGGCAATTAAACCTACAATAAACGGTGCAATAATTGCACCCCATGATTGTGTTGAAAATACAGCTCCGGTTTCGGCGCCTGTAGCTTTTAAATTGTTCCCTAGAAATGTTCCCAGTGTTACAAACCAGGCTCCCCAGACAAAAAATTCCAGGAACATCATGGTAGAAAGTTTAAAGCGAGTAGTGCTATTCATTTGGTTTATATAAGGTTAAGGTTTAGGTTAAGCGTTAGATTGAAGTAAGTTTAGCTTACCTCAATCTAACACCCAATCTGCTTTTTATAGTTCTTTTACGGTGATGTTTTTGTACCAAACTTCATCTCCATGATCTTGCAATGCAATTTTTCCAGATTTGAAAGTTCCCCAGTTTTCCCATTTAGCAAATTTGCTTCCTGCAACCAGGTTTTTCCAGTTTTCATCCCATAGCGTAGTTTTCACAACTTCAACACCATTCAAAATAAGTGTTAAATTTCCTTTTTTACTGATGATTTCTGCTTTGTTCCATTCGCCAACTGCCTTAACAGGTTCTGATTTACTTTTAATTAAGTCATATAAATCACCAGCACGATGTTTGGTAATTTTGCCATCCGGATGCCCATCATTATCTAAAACCTGCATTTCTAAGCCGGTAGAGTAGGTGGCATGGTATTTTGGTTCTTCGTGAACATAAAATATAAGTCCGCTATTAGCTTTCGGAGCCACTTTCCAGTCATATTTTAAATGGAAATCTTTGTATTCTTTGTCGGTAACTAAATCGCCGCCGCCATCAGTTCCTTTGGTTTTTGGATCTAAGTGCAAAGCACCATCCTGAACCTGCCAGCCGCTACCTACTGTAGTTTTGTTGTAAGTATGCCAACCTGATGTCGTTTTTCCATCGAATAAAGGTTTGAAACCTTTTTGTGCCTGAGATATTTGAGATACTGCCAGTAAAATGCAGGCAGAAAGAATGATTTTTTTCATGGTGTTTTATTTACAGCCAATGCGATATATAAAGCTACCATATTATCGGGTTGCTTTACATATCGCAATGACGAAGTTGAATTAAAGAGTTAAGTTATTCCAGCCTTGACGATATTCGCGTTTTACGAATTGATTTGCTTCATCAAAATTCGTAATTTTCATGTTATCGTTATCCCAAAGCATTTTCATATATCTGCCAGGATAAGTGTTTTTACCGTTTACATTTTTCTTGATGTCGAAACTTCTGATGGCTAAGTTTGCCATCAATAAGGCTTCTGTCAATGGGCCAGCAATTTCAAATGGAGAACTTACTTCCTGTTTTCCATAACCTGCAATTGCAGCATCAACCCATTGTGCATAGTGTCCATTTGCACCATCTTTAACACGGGCATATTTTTCTTTTACTTTGATATCTTTATTTCTGCTTAAAGGCAATAATTTTGGATTCGCACTGTAAGTTTCAGACATCATTTTACCTTTTGTTCCGATGAATAATGTGCCATTACCACCATCACCAAAAGTTTCGTTTGCTTCCAATTCAACAGGACGCTCTGGTTGAATACCACCATCCATCCAGTGTAAGGTAACATCACCTTTGGTTTTATCTGTTTTAGGAAATTTTAAAGTAACGTGACTTGATGGAGGGCAGCTTTCTGGGAAATATCCACGTTTAAATTCATCAACGTAAACAGAACCTACACTTGCCTCTACTTCTTTTGCATATTTCAGGTTCAGTACGCTGAACGGAGCTTCAATTAAGTGGCAACCCATATCGCCAAGAGCGCCCGTTCCGTAGTCCCACCAGCCACGCCAGTTGAAAGGAACTAGTTTATCAACAAAATCTTTTTCAGGAGCGGTACCCAACCATAAATTCCAATCTAATTCTTTAGGAATTTCGCTTTTTTTAGCTGGCCATGGAATACCCTGAGGCCAAACCGGACGATCTGTCCAGGCGTAAACAGTGTGTACATCTCCAATTAAACCAGCTTCGTACCATTCTTTCATTTGGCGAGGGCCATCATTTGATGCACCCTGATTACCCATTTGAGTAACCACCTTATATTTTTTAGCCGCAGCAGTTAAAATACGAGCTTCGTAAATATCATGCGTTAAAGGTTTTTGAACATAAACATGTTTACCCAATTGCATCGCTGCTAAAGCCTGGATTGCATGGTTATGATCAGGAGTAGAGATAGAAACAGCATCAAAATTTTTGTGCTCTTTATCTAACATCTCACGATAATCTTTATAGTATTTCGCTTTTGGGAAATTTTTAACGCTGGTTGCTGCACGACGGTCATCAACATCGCATAGATAAGCGATATCAGCTTTTCCGCTTTTAGCGAACATGGCAATATCACTTTGCCCTTTACCACCAACACCAATACCCGCAATAATTAATCGATCGCTTGGGGCTAAATAGCCCGGTCCGCCCAAAACATGGCGTGGAACAATCATAAATGCTGCGGCAGCGATGGCGCTCGTTTTAATAAAATCACGGCGGTTAGTCGTGCTTTTATTTTCTTGATCTGTTTTCATTAGTATTTGAAGTTTATAGGATGTTTAGCTTATTTTTTCTTCAATGAAAGAATATATTTCACCATCAACTTAGCATCAGCTGGTTTCAGCGTAGCATGTGCTGTCATTGGCATAGTGCCCCAAACACCCGTACCACCTTTGATAATCTTATCAGCCAGGTAATTGATGTTTTTCTCTGTAGCAGGATATTTTTTAGCGATCTCGGTGTAAGATGGACCGATAATTTTATTCACTTTGTTGTGGCAGCCGATACAATCTGATTTATTAATCAGTTTTTCACCTGCACTCATTTGAAACTCGTGATTGGTTGAAGTTGCTGTGGCAACCACCATTTTCTCCTTCTCTAAATCTGCTTTCGAAAAAGACGCCATAAAAATCACTATTGCGCCTAAACCTAAAAATGTCTTTTTCATTTGTGTGTGTGTTGTTAGTCTTGTAATCCTAATATTTTTTTATTGAAAGCGCTATCACTACCCGATGCTGCAAAATCATCAAATGCTTTTTCAGTTACATTGATAATATGTTTCTGAATAAACGCTGATCCTTCACGAGCACCATCTTCTTGATTTTTTATGCAACATTCCCATTCCATAACGGCCCAACCTTTAAAGTCGTATTGTGCTAATTTGCTGAAAATGGTTTTAAAATCAACCTGGCCATCGCCTGGAGAACGATATCTTCCAGCACGGTTGGCCCAACTTTGGTATCCACCGAAAGTGCCCTGTTTACCTGTTGGATTAAATTCTGCGTCTTTCACGTGGAAAGCCTTAATTCTTTCGTGATAAAAGTCGATGTATTGAATATAATCCAGTTGCTGCAAAACAAAGTGAGAAGGGTCATACAATAAGCATGCCCGAGGATGATTATTAACCGCAGCTAAAAACATTTCATAGGTTTCGCCATCGAATAAATCTTCTCCGGGATGAATCTCATAGCAAACATCAACGCCATGCTGATCAAATTCATTCAAAATTGGTGTCCAGCGTTTAGCTAATTCAGCAAAGCCTTCTTCTACCAAACCTGCCGGGCGTTGTGGCCACGGATGAAAATATTGCCATAATAACGAGCCGCTAAAAGTGGCATGAGCGTTTAAACCCAGGTTTTGCGATGCTTTTGCCGCATATTTCATTTGTTGCACTGCCCATTCTGTTCTGGCTTTTGGGTTTCCATGAACTTCTTTTGGTGCAAAAGCATCAAATAAATCATCGTATGCAGGATGCACAGCTACCAATTGCCCCTGTAAGTGAGTAGATAATTCCGTAATTTCTAAACCGTGAGCTGCAATTTTTCCTTTAAGTTCATCTGCATAAGTTTTACTTTCGGCAGCTTGCTGAAGATCAATAAATCTTTTATCCAGTGTTGGCATCTGAATACCTTTAAAACCTAAATCAGCAGCCCATTTACAAATATTATCTAAAGAATTAAAGGGAGCTTCATCTCCAATAAACTGGGCTAGAAATACTCCTGGTCCTTTTAATGTCGTCATGCGAAGAATTAAATTTTATAATCGTGCCATTTCAAATCCGATTGGCTCGATGCTACTACATTTTCAATAAAAGCCATTCCACGAACACCATCTTCAGTTGTTGGAAAATCCAGCATTTCAGCAGTAGGTTCTTCGTTATTTAATTTGGCATTTACTGTTAACGCAAAGTTTTTATAAATATTAGCAAAAGCTTCCAAATAACCTTCAGGGTGACCACCAGGTGTACGTGTGTTGTGTTGTGCAAAGCTACCCATGAAGCCATTTCCTGTTCTGTAGATTTGAGCAGGCGCATCTGACCATTTAACAATCATTGTATTTGGTTCCATTTGGTGCCATTCCAAGCCACCTTTTTCGCCATAAACTTTAATTTTTAAGGCGTTTTCTTCACCTGCAGCGATTTGCGAAGCAATTAATACCCCGTTTGATCCATTGTCAAATTTCAATAGAACATTTCCATCATCATCAATTGCTCTTCCTGGAACAACAATGTTTAGATCTGCACATATTTTAGTGATTTTCAGACCAGAGATATATTCTGCTAAATGTGCAGCATGTGTGCCAATATCGCCCATGCTTCCGCTTTTGCCCGTTTTAGATGGGTCTGTGCGCCAGGCTGCCTGAGCATTTCCTTCGCGTTCAGATAAGGTACTTAACCAGCCCTGAGGATATTCCACAATGATTTTTCTGATTTCACCTAATGCACCTTCGCGAACCATCTGTTTCGCCTGCTTTACCATTGGATAACCAGAATAGGTGTGTGTTAAGCAAAGTGTTAAACCCGTTTCTTTAACTTTAGCCTGAAGTTGTTTAGCTTCTTCTAAAGTCAATGTCATTGGTTTTTCAATCACAACGTTGAATCCATGTTCCAAAGCCATCATCGCAGGGGCGAAGTGGGCAAAGTTTGGCGTTACAATGGTTACAAAATCGATTCTTTCGTCAGCAGAAAGTTCACTTTCTGCTTTGATCATCTCTTCGTAGGTTTTATATATTCTGTTATCAGGAAGGAATAATAATTTTCCAGATTCGTAACCTAATTCAGGATTGACACTTAATGCTCCGGCTGACAGTTCGATCAAACCATCCATGTTTGCCGCTAAGCGATGTACAGCACCGATAAACGCGTCTTTACCGCCGCCTATCATGCCCATTCTTAATTTTCTCTTCATTTTAGAGGTGTAGGGTTTAAGGAGTAAGGTGTAAGCTTTAAGAAAATACCTCAAACCTTACACCTTTTACCCGAAACCTTTTATATATTATTTTTTTTCAACTCTTTCACTGCATAATCTGCAGCACGAGCCGTTAAAGCCATAAATGTTAAAGATGGATTTTGGCAAGCGATAGATGGCATACATGCTCCATCCGTTACGAAAACATTGCTTACCTCATGCATTTGATTCCATTTGTTAAGCACTGAAGTTTTAGGGTCATTACCCATTCTGGCAGTTCCCATTTCGTGAATTGCCATACCAGGATAACAGCCATTATCGAAAGTTTTGATGTTTTTTAAACCCGCTTTCTCCAACATCTCAGCCGCATCGTTCATCATGTCAACACGCATTTTCTTTTCGTTTTCTTTGTATTCGCAATCAATTGCCAATACCGGCTGACCCCATTTATCTTTTTTGGTTTTGTCGATGTAAACCTTGTTTTCATAGTAAGGCAACATTTCTCCAAAACCACCTAAGCCCATAGACCATTTGCCTGGTTTAGTCATTTTCTCTTTCAAGCCCGAACCAAACGACAATTCTGCAACATCACTTTGCCAGTTGCTTCTGTTTGCACTGCCCTGATAACCGAAACCACGTAAATAATCTCGTTTATCGTTACCGATATTCTGATAGCGTGGAACGTAAATTCCGTTGGCACGTCGGCCATACGTATATTTATCGTCAAAGCCCTCTGCTTCTCCGTTAGCGCCACAACGGAAATGGTGATCCATTAAGTTATGTCCTAATTGGCCGCTTGCATTACCCAAACCGTTAGGGTGTGCATCCGATGTTGAATTTAATAAAATGAAAGTAGTACCTAATGTTGATCCGTTAACAAAAACGATTTTAGCATAAAACTCCATCGTTTCGTTTGTTTGCGCATCAATTACCATCACGCCCTTTGCTTTCTTGGTGTCTTTGTCGTAAATAATGTGGTTTACGATTGAATAGGGTCTAAGCGTTAAACGCTTTGTTGCCATGGCAGCAGGAAGGGTAGAAGACTGCGTAGAAAAGTAAGCACCAAAAGGGCAACCACGACTGCATAAATTTCTATATTGGCAGTTTCCGCGACCTTTGTGAGGCACGGTAAGATTAGCCACACGACCAATCATCATAATACGTTCTCTCTTGTAAGCCTCTTCTATACGTTTCTTTACCGTTTTTTCAACAATGTTCATATCCATTGGCGGCAGAAACTCTCCATCAGGACAAAGTGGCCAATTTTCTTTAGAGCCACTAATTCCAGCAAAACGTTCTGCATAATCGTACCAGGGAGAAAGTTCTTTGTAGCGTATTGGCCAGTCATTTCCATGGCCATCCTTTGCATTATCTTCAAAGTTGTGGTCACTTAAGCGATAACTCTGGCGGCCCCACATTAATGATTTACCACCAACATGGAAACCACGGTACCAGTCGAAACGTTTATCTTCGGTATAAGGACATTCCAAATCATTCACCCACCATTTTTCATTGGCTTCCTGATAAGGATAATCTCTTTTTTGCACCGGATGGGTACGCTTTTGCTCTTCAGTTAATTTACCTGCATGCTGAAATTCCCAGGGGCTTTTCATCGCATTTTCGTAACCTGTAATGTGTTCGATGTTCATTCCTCTTTCGAGCATGAGCACTTTTAAACCTTTTTCAGTAAGTTCTTTTGCAGCCCAGCCGCCACTAATCCCCGATCCTATCACAATAGCATCGTAAGTATTTTCAGCTTTTAAATTTGTATTTAAATTCATGATGTTTTGTCGTTGTTTAGGAAATTAAGTTGCCCATGATTTTTGACCTGGTTTTAATGGCGCATTGCCATCATACCTGCCCGGAACCAGAATGTACTCCCTTGCCTGGGTACAACCAATTTCTGACGCGTAATAACCCAGCAAAGTGAGGTCTCTTGCTGTAACAAAAAAGTAAACCAGATCTTGATTTTCCGGCGCTTTAGTTTCTTTTTGAGCAATTGACATCAATCTTAAATCAACCATTAGTTTGGTTTTTTCAGCAACAGTTAAACTCATGTAGTTTTTGCCGAAATCTTTCATTGCTTTCTCCTGTAACTGTTGAAAACCTCTTGCGAAAGAAGTTTGCATGGTTGCCGGATAACAATCCTTCATCATCATCGGAATAAATTTTCCTAAACCCGCAGCTTTAGCTCCAGGTGATGATTTAGTAGTAGGCACAATGATATTGGCAAATTCAGCAAAGATTTTTTCATCCTGAGCGGAGAATGAAACAAAGTTTTTTTCATTTTCAGGGAGCGTAAAACTTTCGAATAAAACGCCCATTGTACTCGCTGAGATGGCTCCTCCCAGCAAGAATGCAACGTTTTTGAGTGCTTCTCTTCTATGCATCGTTTTCGTTATTTTTTATATTGGTTACTTAAGCGTTGAATGAGTAATATTAGAAAAAATATGCCGTAAAAATCAAATCTGTTGCGTTAAAATGCAGATCTGCAATGCGATTGTTACCACATAGAATAATTCTAAATAAGGTAGTAATTAGCGTCTGAATAACGTTTATTATGGGTTTTTGTAATGCGATTTGTTCGTGTAATTATTACAATAACTATATATAAACGTGATATTTACTAATAAATACCGAATTTCATTTCTAATCTTTAATTAGGCCCTCAAATAAGGTTATTTTTTACGTAGTTATAACTTTCAGTAATGCTTTCGTAAGGATCTTTTTTTATCAAATCCTGTTCTGTAAAAATATAATCCAGGCCTGCCATTTTCGATTCGGCAAAAATACTTTTGAAATCTATTCGTCCTGAACCAACTTCGGCAAAAACAGCTTTATCTTGCTTGTCCATATCTTTAACATGGAACATTTTATAACGGCCCGGATTTTTCTTAAACATATCAACAGGGTTTAAACCTGCGTTTACCGCCCAAAAAATGTCCAGCTCAAAACCAACCAGTTTAGCATCAGTTTCTTTTAATAAAATATCATATCCAGTAATGCCATTTCCCTGATCTTTAAACTCGAAGTTGTGGTTATGGTAAGCCAGTTTCAAACCAGCTTTTTTACAAAGCTCTCCGGCAATATTAAAACGGGCTGCCATTCGTTTGTAATCGTCTAGCGTTCCGTTTGTTCTGATGTCAGTAGGCAGGGCAGGAATTACAAAATATTTTTGTCCGACACTGTTGGCCACTTCAATATGTGACTTTAAGATCTTTTCATTACCCGTAGATAAAAACTCAGTGGTGTTATAATGACCGCTTGGGCAAGTTAGATTATTATCTTTCAATAATGTGTTAAAATCTTTTGCTTCCAGCCCCCAAAAACCTTTCACCTCGTATTTACCTGGATAACCATAGTAAGTTTCCACCTGGTTATAGCCAATTTTAGCTACATGCGCAATTGTCTCCTTCACATCGGCAGTTAATTGTTCTCTTAATGTAAACAGGCCGATTCCAATTTTGGAAACTTTTGCTGGTAGAGCCAAAGCTGATGTGATTACTGAGGGACTTAAAAATGCAGCTACTGCGGCCAAACTTGTTTTTTGTAAAAATGATCTTCTTGTTGTCATGATGTAAATGGATTAAAAAAGCCGGAATTCAACCCCCGGCTTTAGCTGTTAAAATGAATAAGCTAATGATCCCCAGAAAGTACGTTGAAGTAAAGTTCTGCCAATCATTAATTGACCAGGAGTTACGCTTGCGAAGTCTCTGAATTGATCTCCACGAACATCACCCTCTGTCAACACTTTTGCATCTAACAAGTTGTCTGCCCAGAATCTTATTGCTATTTTCTTAGTAAAGTTGTAACCAGCTCCTGCTTTCATTACCACATAACCTGGTAATTTGTAGCTTTCACTTGGAGAAGTGAAACGGCTGCCTACATAGTTTGCTGCTACATATAAATTGAAGTTCTTGAAATCATAGTTTGCACCAAGTTCAGTATTTAACACCGGAACACGTTCTGTTCTATTTCCTGTAAAGCTGTAAATACGGTTTCCAAATTCTGCGGCAACAGCGGCATTTCCACTGGTATTTGCTTCGTAGTCAGTGTATTTGGAATCTTGTAATGTTCCGGTAAATCTTAAACTCAAAGGCTTAGCGATTCTGTACGAAATTTCATACTCAGCACTGAAAGTTCGTGTAGAGCCAAATGCCACCAATGCTTGCGTTCCTGCAGCAGTTGTTGGTACATTGATGCTTAGTGATACGTTTTTGATAGCAGAATAACTTCCTGATGCGAAAATTGCCAGGTTATTTTTGGCATACTTGAAACCAATTTCTCCCAAATAAACCGGACGTTTTTTGATGTTTGCACCATTATAAGCCGAAGCATTATAATCGCCAATATTAGGCGCATTGTAAGCTTTTGTAGCACGGGCAAACATACTGGCGGTAGCACTAATTTTGTAATTTGCACCCACTGAAGCTGCCCAATTGGTTAGTGTTTCATCATAAGCGGTATAACCCAAAATATTCGGACTTGCAGCTGCTGTGATGTTTACCGTTCCGTTTGCATTTAAGGCATAGTATGGTCTGTCGCCTTTTACATTTTGATTATCAATTCTTGCTCCGATATCTAAACGCCATTGTTCAGATAATTTAATTTCATCTCCTGCATAAAGTGATAATGTTCTGGTATCGCCAATGAAAGTGTTTTTTGTTTGAATAGTACGCTCCAATGCTGTTGGCGATTGTAATATAATGCTCGGATGTTCTTTAAATTCAGTAAATGAACGGAAGGCAAAACGTAAATCATCACGATTGTATTGGTGAATTCCGGCACCGATATTTAAGCTGTGATTTTTAATAGTTTTTTTCAAATCCAAATAATCAACAATTTGAACGTCACTGTTAATCTGTCCCTGAGCGTTTGATGTGACTACATAATCGCCTGAAACAAAAGGTGCAACACTGCCACCCGGATAATAGTATGGCGTGGCTGCCGTTCTTGCGACAATGCCAGCTGGAGCAGTGTAGGTGCTGTTGGTATGCGTATTCTGGTAACGGAAATTGTTTACAATCTGCCATCCACCATCAGTTAAATAATTGAACTGAAAGCCCGCTGATCCTAATTTTGTATGAATACCATCGGTTAAGCTAAAGTTATGTACACCTGTTGCCGGATCATTGTAACTCCATTCTGTTTGAACGGGAATAATCGACTGTGTAGCCATGTTATAATCGCGGTAGGTAGTTGGTTTGCCCGTTCCATCGTAAGGGTAGTAGCTGGTAAGTAAAAATTGTACTTTATCATTCAGATATTTACCATACACGCGGATAAAACCTTTGTTATTTTTAAAATTAAAAGTCATGTTGCCTTTAATTTGCCCGCCTTGGTTAGCTGGGTTAAAACCTTGGTCAACTACGCCATTATCAGTACGATAGAAGCCACCAATGTTATATTTAATCTGATCATTGATTTTTCCACCGGTATTTCCATCAAAACGATATAAACCCTGAGAGAAACCAGTGGTAAATTTTACCTGACCATACTGTTTATCGGCACCTACATAGCTCAAATTGTTTACAACGGCGCCAGGTGTATTCGCCTGGATAATAGAAGCGTTTCCCCCTCTAACAGCCTCGATATTCTGAATGGTTAAATCTGTTTTATAGTATTGATCTACAGAAGGATTGGTGTTGAACCCAGTTGGGAGCAGGGGTAAACCATCTTCCTGGATTCCTAAGAAAATATAACCTCCTTGCTGTGGAAATCCACGCACCCAAACGTTACCCGGACCATCACCACCGGTACTTTCTACCGTTAAACCCGGAATTGCTTTCAACAAATCGGTACTGTTTAAAGGTGCCCTATTGGTAATATCTTTATTGCTTACAGAAGTTAAGGCAACGGAGCTTTCGAGTTTTTTCTTCGGATTTCCACCGGTAACCATTACACTTTCCAGCTGTAAATTATCTTCCGATAAACTGATGGTGATGTTTTCATCGGCGTTTCCGGCAGAGAGATTTACCTCTTTCGAGATATATCCCACATAACGAACTACCAATACGCGGCTATCTACGGTTAATCCTCGCAAAGCAAAGTTTCCGTTTTCATCAGTTGTGGTACCAATGGTTTTACCTTTCACCGTAACAGAAACGCCAGGAATCGGATTACCCTTGCTATCTAACACTTTACCGGTTACTACGCCATCGAACGCTTTTAATAATTCGAGGTTGTTATTAGCGGGAATAGAATAGAGCAAAATTTGATCTTTAACTATCCTATATCCCACGTCATAACGTTTTAGCGAATTCTCAAGAAAGTATTTAAGTTTTTGATTGACAACATTGATGGATATTTTTCTATCCGAATTAATTAACTGCGGACTGTACACAAACTTTACGTTTGCCAGCATTTCGGTTTTAGCAATAATGGTTTTTATATCGGTTTGATCAGCTTTGATCGAAATAGGTTTATTCAAAAATTCCTGGGCGTCGACATTTTTGGCAAATGCGCCACAAGTAAAAATTATTATTGTAAGTATTTGGTAAATCGAAACTCTCATTGCATATATCGCCAGCGAAATAAGTTGATTTTTTTTCATAAATTTGATTATTGTTCATTAAATGATTGGATTTATTGGACATAGAAATACCATGAATACATTCTAATGTATTTAACTCGCCGGCAATGCCCCACATTGTCGGCTTTGTTTTTTAGAAAATATTATGGATGAGGTAGCGGCTGCTACTGGCTGAAATAGGTCATTTCTCTCTTCATAATTTTATATATTTTGGTTAGTGTTTATTAGAAACCACAATGCTGGTTCCCTGGATGTAATATTTGCTGGAAATGGTTCCACAGATTAAATCGAGCTGCTCATATAGCCCTTTTTTACTTAAATCTCCGGTAAAAGTGTAATTTGAAATCTGCTCATGATCAGATTTTATTTCGATGCCATAAGCTTCAGATAAAGTTTCAAAAATATCTTTGATGCTTTTTTCTTTGAAGTTATAGCTTAGATTAGATGGAACATTGTAAGCTTCGGCCAATGGAATGGGTTTGCTCACTAAAGTTTTATTTAGTTTATGACCATTAAAAATACCTTTTTGATTTGGTGTGAGCAGAATAGGTTGGGCCAGTTTTTCGGTAGATAAACCAAAAAGCGAACTTTTTTCATTTTCCTGCACTTTAACCTTACCTGTTCTTACTGCAACCTGTGCAGGCATTTTTTCTGTTGATGATTTTACCCAAAAGCTGGTACCTAAAACGCTAACCACCAGTTTCTGATCATACACATAAAATGGTCTCTTAGGGTTTTTGCTTACCGAGAAAAAAGCGGTTCCTTTTAAATAAACCATTCTTTTATTGGCAGCAAAAACCTTTGGATACAAAATATTTGCCTGCGGCTTTAAGGTTACAGTACTATTGTCGCTAAGCGATATAATGATGGGACGATCAGTGTCATTGGTTTTGCTGATGAGCGCTATGTCACCGTTTTCACTGATGAATGCTTCTTCAGCAGGGTTGTAATTGGCAAAGTATAATCCTCCAATTAAAAACGCAATGGTAATTGAGGCCGCGATTGCCAATTTAGGCCAGAGCTTTTTGATTTTTACAGGTTTAACAACTTCATCTTGGGCTCCGCTTATTTTAAGCCAGATATTATCCTGCATTTCATCTAACTCAGTTGATGATAAATCTTTAAAGTTTCTGTTATTTAAATTATGATACCATTTATCTACCCAAAGCTTTTCGGCTTCAGTGCAGTTCCCGGTTTGATAGCGGGTTAGTAAATCGTTGAATGATTTCTGGTTCATAAGGAAAAATATTTGGCTCTATACAATACAAGTAACGCAACTAAGCACAAACCCTAAACCTTCAAATAAAAAAAGCTCAATATTTTTTTAATGAACTGAAAATCAGCTAGAAAAAGATGTAAAAATTTTTGATATACTCTTTAATTCTTTTGATAGAGCGGGTAATGTGGTATTCTACTGCCTTTTCCGAAATGTTCAATTCGGTAGAAATATCTTTTGTAGATTGATGCTGATACCGGCTCAAACGAAAAACCTCCTGTGTTTTTTCGGGTAAAGAATTAATCCCTTTTTCGATTATGGAAGATAGATCGTGCAGATCTACCTGGTTGGAAGTGTCATGATGATCTTCTGAATAGGTGAGTGTTTGGTACTCCATATATTTGTTCTCCATTACCAAGCTACGTACATGGTTAATTACACTTAGCTTTAAAGCACCAAAAAGATAGGCCTGAAGGTTGTTAATTTGTAAATCGAGGCGTTTTTCCCAAAGTGAGATGAAGATGTTCTGAACCAATTCCTCCGCAACAATTTTATCTCCGGTTTTTTTATAGGCCGCATACAGCAGCTCTTTGTTAAAGCCGAAATATATTTTCTCGTAAGCCTGCTTATCGCCTTGTTTTAGGCGGTTAAGTAAATCAATAGACTTTTCAGGCTCTTGGGGAGTCATTTATTTATTTGGTTATGTTGGGGAGACTAAAGTAAATGTAGGAATTTATTTCATTTTGAAAACCCATTACACTTTAAAATTAACAATATTCTTCCGTATTTATACTCCAGAGATTTTTAAAGATATGGCTTAGTGTAAATAATTTATAGCCCTTTTGTCTCATTTTTTTACCTTTGCTCAATCTCTAAAAAATTATGCAGGAAAAAATTATTGTTTTGGGCTCTAACGGGCAAATTGGAACCGAATTGGTTACCATGTTAAGGAAAATATATGGCGATGATCATGTTGTGGCTTGTGATATTCGCAGACCCGATTATGACATCAAAAATTCTGCTCCGTTCGAGTTTGTTAACGTTTTGGATAAGGAGATGATTAATGGCATTTTTAAGAAATACAAACCCACACAGGTTTATCTTCTGGCCGCTTTATTATCGGCAACCGGTGAGCAAAATCCTAAGTTAGCCTGGGACTTGAATATGAACGGGCTATTAAATGTTTTAGATTTAGCCTTGGAATATAAAGTTGCAAAAGTTTACTGGCCAAGTTCAATCGCGGTGTTTGGTCCAAATTCTCCAAAAGATAATACTTCACAGTATTGTGTTATGGATCCGAATACCGTTTACGGAATTAGTAAATTGGCTGGTGAGCGCTGGTGCGAATATTACAATCAAAAATATGGCTTAGATGTTAGAAGCATTCGTTACCCTGGTCTGATTAGCTGGAAGGCTGCCCCAGGTGGTGGAACCACAGATTATGCCATCCATATTTTTCATGAGGCGTTGAAAAAAGAAAGTTACCAAAGCTTTTTAAGTGCCGAAACTGAATTGCCAATGATGTATATGGATGATGCCATTCGCGGCACTATTGAATTAATGGATGCGCCGGCTGATCAGATTACTGTTCGCAGCAGTTATAATTTTGGTGGAGTGAGCTTTACGCCTGAGGTTTTAGCTGCCGAAATCAGAAAACATATTCCTAACTTTACCTTAACTTACGCCAATAATGATCCGCGTCAGCAGATTGCAAACAGCTGGCCACGCTCTATTGATGATAGTTTTGCAGCAAAAGATTGGGGATGGAAACCAGAGTTCGATTTATCGAAACTCGCAACAGATATGTTAAATAATTTAAAGAAATAAGGTAGATGGTTTAAGGTAAGAGATTTAGGGTGTTCAACCCAGTCTTGATACTTGATACTAAATACTGAATACTAAAAAATGGGAAGAGCATTCGAATTTAGAAAAGAAAGAAAATTTAAGCGTTGGGCCAAAATGGCGGTTCAGTTTACGCGTATTGGTAAAGATATTGTAATGGCGGTAAAGGAATCAGGGCCTCACCCTGAAACCAACTCTCGTCTCCGTACAGCGATGCAGAATGCCAAAGCCGTGAACATGCCTAAAGATAGGGTGGAAGCTGCAATTAAGCGTGCATCCGATAAATCGATGGCCAACTATGAGGAAATTGTTTACGAAGGTTATGCACCACATGGCGTTGCGGTTTTAATTGAAACGGCTACTGATAACACCAACCGTACTGTGGCGAATATTCGCAGTTATTTCAACAAAACAGATGGTTCTTTAGGTAAAACTGGTTCATTGGATTTCGTTTTCAACCGTAAATCTATTTTCCGTTTTGTACCTGCTGAAGGTTTGGATTTAGAAGAACTGGAATTTGAATTAATTGACGCTGGTTTAGAAGAACTTTATGTAGAGGCTGATGAAGAAGGAAACGATATTGCGGTAGCGCAAGGTGCTTTCGAAAACTTCGGATCTTTGCAAAAAGCTTTGGAAGAAAAAGGCATTGAATTGAAAAGCTCAAAATTAGAGCGTATCGCATTATCGCACCATGAGGTAACAGAGGAGCAAGCTGCCGATGTACTAAAACTGATTGATAAATTGGAAGAGGATGATGATGTTCAGGCGGTTTATCACAACATGGCTGAATAAAAATTAATGAATATTATTAAAAAGGCTTGAGGATTTTTCCTCAAGCCTTTTTTTTTGTTTTTAATGATAATAAAATAGCGATTAATTAAAAAAGATTTTATTTAGCAGCTCAAGGTTAGTGCTTTTCGGCATCAGCAGTCCCGCCAACATTTCAAGTCCTCACCCAATGAAAAATCGGTCTCCGGGCTTTTCATTATGTCGGGTCTAAATTATTCAGGCAAACCGAAGTTAACTAAACCTGGCAGCAGCGAACACGAACCCTATTTTTCTAGGGTGAGTAAAGCGAATGGCAGGGCTTTCGTAACCAAAAAATGCCTGCCTTTGCTTTCCAAATGCTTTATTTAAAATTCGATAGGATAGGCATTGCGCTTTTTACTACAGTGGAGAAATCTTTAAACCTGAAAATCCTGATTTAAAGATTTCGCTGTTTTGCTTTGCTACTGATCGAGATGAGGATAGGTCTAGACTAATTTTTCTGATGCCCAAACAGCCAAGGCAACAATTCTGGTTCAGCGAAAGCACTGTCCCAACTGTTGTGGTTGGCATTAGGGTATAATGTAAATTTCACTTCTTTTCCAACAACTTTTAAACGTTCGGCAATAGCCATTGAAAAGGCGGGATCAACAATATCGTCCTTTCCACCATGAAATATCCACAGTGGAATGTTTTTGTATTTTTTAATGTTATTGGTGTTATCTCCACCACAAATGGCAAAGGCTGCAGCAAATGTTCTGCGTTGTCGCCTTAATAATTCGTAAGTACCCATTCCTCCCATTGATAATCCGCCAACGTAAACCTGCTCTCTATTTACATATGGCTTTTTTAGAAAATCCTTCACCATGCGGCGTAAAGCATGCATAGCTTTTGTCGGTTTGCCACCCTCTACAAAAGCGAAGTTTCTTTTGCCCTTATCATTGGTAGTGATGTTCACATTTGCCCAATAGCTATCTAGCGGACACTGCGGGAAAATAATAATTGCAGGGAAGTTGCGTCTGATATCATCCTTCAAAAACAATTTCGCTCCATGCGTGAGTTGCTTTTCATTGTCACTTCCGCTCTCTCCGCGACCGTGGAGTACAAATAAAACCGGATATTTTTGTTTGGGATTAAAATTTTCGGGAAAGAGAATCCGGTAATAAATCGAATCTTTACCTTTAATGAAGTTACCTTTATCGTATTTTTTTAAGTCCTGAGCATTTAGAATTTGTGCTGCAAACAGCAAACAAATGGCTAGAAAAAAATTCTTCATATCACAAAATTAAAAAACCCTGATTACTTTACAATAGTGCAGGGTTATATGATCGAGCCTAACCTTGATCATTTGTATATATCGTTTTTATAGAATTGGTCATCCCTGAGCTTGTCGATGGGTGCTTTTACAAACGTTTCGACAAGCTCAAAGTGACATGATTAATGAACCAATTTAAATTTATTGATCTCTATTTCAAAGAAAAAGATGCCGCTTTTGCATCTCTTGAATTGGTGCCAATAAACACTTCAAAATCTCCAGGTTCAGCCACAAATTTAAGATCAGAATTATAGAATTTGAGATCATTCTCCGAAATGTTAAAGCTAATCGTTTTGCTTTCACCCACTTTCAGCGCAACTTTCTGGAAACCTTTTAATTCCTTAACCGGGCGGGTAATGCTGCCAACCAAGTCGCGGATATACAACTGCACCACCTCTTTGCCATCATATTTGCCGGTATTGCTTAAGGTAACTGATGCGGTGATCGATTTACCTTTGGTTAACGTGTTTGCACTTAACTTCACATCACTGTAAGTAAATGTAGTATAGCTTAAGCCGAAACCGAATGGATACAATGGATCATTACTTACATCCAAATAATTCGAACGGAATTTTTCAAACCATTTACCTTCAGCCAGTGGTCTACCCGTATTTTTATGTGCATAATACAATGGCACCTGACCAACGTTTTGAGGGAAAGTTGCACTCAGCTTACCTGAAGGATTAACCTTTCCGAAAAGCACGTCAGCAATTGAGTTTCCTGCCTCGCTACCTGGAAACCAAACGTTCAAAATGGCAGGAATATTTTCCTCTTCCCATTTCAAAGCAAGCGGGCGACCAGTAAACAATACCAGGACCACTGGTTTTCCAGTTTTAGCCAATGCTTTTAATAGATTTTTCTGTGTTTCCGGAATTTGAATATCCGTTACACTACTCGCCTCGCCAGTAAATTCAGAACCCTCGCCCATGGTAGCAATAATGACATCTGATTTATCGGCCACTTTTAAAGCTTCTTTAATCATTTCCTCTTCCGAGCGAGTATCTCGTTTGTATGTTGGGTTGTGAACGTTTACATAACGATGTTCCGCCACTGAATCAGCAAGGAAATTAGAACCACGGGCAGTTAATATCTTGGCATCATTACCTAAAGCATTTTTTAATCCTTGTAAAACCGTAACTGATTTATCGAACAAAGCCGCAACACTCCAGGTTCCATACATATTAGACGTATTGTCGGCCAATGGACCAATCAAACCAATTGTACCTGACTTTTTTAAAGGAAGAACATTGTTTTTGTTTTTAAGCAGTACAAAACTCTCCGCCGAAATTTCGCGAGCAGTCTGACGGTTTTCTGCGTTAAATACCTCTTTTTCTGCTCTTGTTGGGTCGCAAAATTTATATGGATCGGTAAATAAACCAAGTTTATATTTTGCTTGAAGCACTAAACGGCAAGCTCTGTTAATTTCATTAATACTAACTTTTTTCTCAGCTAATGATTTTTTTAAAGTGCCTAGAAACCCTTCGCCAACCATATCCATATCAATACCAGCATTCATTGCTAAAGCTGAAACGGTTTGTAAATCGCCCATGCCATGTGCAATCATTTCAGGAATGCCAGTATAATCTGTTACCACAAAACCTTTAAAACCCCATTGGTTACGTAAAACCTCAGTCATTAACCATTTGCTTCCCGTAGCCGGAATACCATCAACTTCATTGAAAGATGCCATAATGCTTGCTGCACCGGCATCAACAGCAGCTTTGTATGGCGGGAAATACTCGTTGTACATGCGCACTTTGCTCATATCAGTAGTATTGTAATCTCTACCTGCTTCTGCAGCGCCGTACAAGGCATAATGTTTCACACAAGCTAAAATTTCATTATTGGCTTGCAATTTACCCTGATAACCTTTTACCATGGCGGCAGCAATTTGCGAGCCCAGATAAGGATCTTCACCACTACCTTCAGAGATTCTTCCCCAACGTGGATCGCGTGAAATATCAACCATAGGAGAGAAAGTCCAGTTGATGCCGCTTGCGCTGGCTTCGATGGCTGCAACTCTTGCCGATTTTTGTACAGCGGTCATATCCCAGGTCGCACTCATGCCTAAAGGAATAGGGAAAACGGTGTTGTAACCGTGGATCACATCCATGCCAAAAAGCAAAGGAATTTTTAACCTGCTTTCTTCAACGGCAACTTTCTGAACCGCTTTGATTTTATCAACCCCTTTAATGTTGAACAAACCACCAACTTGACCGTTTTTAATTTTTTTACCGATGTCGCTGCTGTTAGCCTGACCGGTTGTAATATCACCGGAGCTAGGCAGGTTTAACTGGCCGATCTTCTCATCAACAGTCATCTTCGCCATCAGGTTAGTGATAAATGTATTCATCTTTGCCTCTTCAGCGGATATAGGTTTTTTGATTTGTGCTGTTGCATTTAACACGAGTGCTGTTAAACAAACAACCAGGATTTTCGCTCTATTCATTATATATGTGTTTTATTCTTTTAAAAATTAATCAACTTTTTTTACTGCGGTTTTTGTCGAAACTCCATTTTCATTTATGGCTTCGATTGAAAAATAATAGGCCTTTTGGCTATCCATTGCCTTAAACCAGTATTCATTAACGTCATGGATCATGATGCAGTTGTAAAGTTTATCTGGCGCCGTGCCATAATATAAATTGTATGCAAAAGCATTATCTACAGGTTGCCATTTAATGTAGGCACTTCGTTTATCCTTTTCAGTTCTCAATACAATTAAATTTTTAACTGATGAAGGCTTTTCGCCATTTCCATTTCCAAAAATACGCAATCCACTGATGGCAAATTTTCCGGTTGGCATGTGGATGTTTACCATTTTGATGAACCTCGTTTTGACTGGTTTTTCCAGTTCGATGTAATCGTGAGGAACATCTTTTTTATTCTGACTCTTATCAACTAAGGTTGTCCATTTTTTGCCATCAAGCGATGAAAGGATTTTATATTGATGGTAAATGCCAACCTGTTTGCCGATAAATTCAGCATCTTGATCTGCATAATTGATTTGAATGGCATTCACCGTTGCTAGACTTCCTAAATCTGTTTGAATCCACTCCCCATTGTTAGCTGTTTTGGCGCTCCAATAAGTTTTAATGCTTTCATCAACCGCATTATTGGCATGGAAGCCGCCAAGTGTTGAGGATACAGTAACTGGTTTTTTATAGTTGATCAACATCCAGCCTGGTCCGGCGGGGCCATTTTCTATTCTTTCAGAAGGAAGATAAAGTGGATAATCTCCAAAGGCGGTGTTTGTCCACATCACATCATCTTGATCAAAACCTGTCGGCCAAATGCCCATTCTACGTTCCCAGGTATTTTTTACACAAATGATGCTGGTAGAAATGTGCCAATAATTTTGTGCATTATCCTGAAAAGTCGCCCCATGACCAGCGCCACGTGAAAAGCCGCCACCTTTGTAACTTAGTGGGTCGGATTGCGGTGTTGAAGGACTATCATAGAAGAGTGGTTTAGTTCCAACAACAACGCCATCAGAATAGCCGCTAAATTCAGTTCCTGGTGCGCCATATTGAAAATAATATTTACCCTTGTGTTTGGTCATCCATGCACCCTCGCTAAAAGGATCGAGAAAAGTATCATCCATGTATTCTCCAAAACGTTGCCAGCCATAACGCCAGCTTTGCAGTAAATACATAGGGGTGCGTGTTCCTTTTGGCTGGAATGTTTTACGATCGAGTTCTACGCCATACATGGGATAATTATTACTGCTACCGTTGTACATGTAAAATTTGCCATCATCATCTGTAAAAAATGCAGGATCCCAACCGCCAATTTCTAAGGAATCTACCAAGGGAAACCATTTATTTCCCAACGGATCTGTGCTTCCCCAAAGCGTGAAATTTTTAGTGTATGTGCTTCCAAATACCACAACAGTATCGCCAATAATACCTACCCCGGGTGCACAAAGTTCATCCTTGGTTTTGTTCCATGGGCGAAGAAATTTACGTTCTATAAATTTCCAATTCAACATGTCCGAACTGTGCCAGTAACCCCATTGGTTGGTGCTAAAAAGCAAGAACTCACCTTTGTAGTTTACAATAACAGGATCTGCAGTTGCACGATGTTTACCCCATTCAGTAAAAGATTCAAAAGGTGTATAACCGTAATCCACATTAATGGGGTTACAATATGTTTTCTGCTTCTGAGCGAAAGCCGCCAAGAAGAAAGTCAAAACGTAAATTGTAAGTATCGTTTTTTTCATGTCTTAAACTTAGAACGCCAATCCAAGGTATGAAGCAATCTCACTAATGATTAAGCTTAGCTCCTTGAGATGAGATTTTATTTTATAGCCGGACTTTCAAATCCTAGCTTAATTAATCCAGTTTTAACTTCTGGTGCACTCATGAATAAATTCCATAATAAACCAGTCCTACCGTTTTCAATCATTACCACCATTGGTCCCTGATCTATTCCAATATATCTTTTTGGAAACCAGTTTTCCGTTTCACTATAAGCATCATAAAAGCCAAATTCTCCCCAAACTTTATCGTTCAGATTTTCATATAAATTTCTAATAACTTGCATACTTTCTTTCTTTGCATAAGGGTAAGAAGAAATTGCTGCGGTAGGCGCAATTACGCCAAAATCTTCTTGCGGGTTGTGTGCTGCATAACCTTTCACAGAATAACTAGCCGTTAAGCCCCATGAATTTTTACCGTAACCTTTAAACCCTTTAGGATTCTTAATGGCATAATCGTAATTAATCAAAGTCTGGCTTTTATTCTCTTCCCAATAATTAGCATATCTATCTTTTAGTCCGGTTGGGTTTAAACCTAAATAGGAATAATGCGCCCAAAAGAGTGGACCTACACCTTCACCTACTACATTGTGTTTTAACTTAACAGGATGTCCATAAATTAAAATATTAGTATTAATCTTACCGCTTTTAGCCCACCCTTCGTGATAAACTTCGGCAGGTACGCCGTGTGTTGGCGAACATGCTGCCAAAACATAAGTAATTAGACATTCATTATAACCCGTAATGGCAAAGTTCATTTTCCAACCAGAGTTTGGCGACCAATGCCAATACAATACATTCTCATTGTTTTTTGTGAAAAAATTCCAGTCAATGCCTTTCCATAATTCATCAGCTTTTGCAGCTAATGCATTTTCCTGTGGATTACCATTTATATAATATTGACGAACACAAATTAAAGCTTGTGCTAGAAAAGATGTTTCAACTAAATCGCCGGCATCATCGTTTTCACCAAATGCTTTAGCTTTGCCCGAAGGTAATATCCAATGTGGCCAAACACCATGAAAACGATCTGCCTTGGCTAAAAAATCTAAACCTTTTTTTAAGTGTTTAAATCCTTCTTCTTTGGTGATAAACTGACGTTCGATGGCGACAATAGTACCCATGATCCCGAAACCACTTGCACCAGTGGCGATAACGTTTTTATCATTTTGCGGATATACATTGTCGCTGTGGTAACGCTCTCTGGAAAGACCAGAAGTAGGTTCAGCACCTTCGTAAAAATACTTATAGGTTTGTTTTTGTACCAGATCGAGTAATTGATCATCTGATAGGCGTCCCTTAACCGTAGCGTCAGTTGTATTTGTCTGAATGGCTTTTTGCGCACAAGAGGATATGAGGATACTGGTTAACGATAAAAAAAGAAGGTGTCGGAATGTAAGTTTCATGTGTGTAATTACTAATTTTAGAGATTGGGACTGCTAAACCCAAGGTTTCGCATGCCTGATTTAATTTCTGGAGCACTCATAAATAAGTTCCAGATGAGCTTTGTTCTATGATTTTCAATCATCACGATGATCGGACCTTGATCGATTGCAAGTGTTGATGTCGCAAACCATTGATCCTTCAGTGAAAAGGCATCATAAAAACCATACTCGCCCCAGGTTTTGTTTCCTAATTTATAGTAGAAATACTTCATGGCTTGCATGGATTCTGTTGGCGTGTACGGCATAGATGATAAGGCTGCAGTAGGTGCTATCGTGCCCCCGTCATTATTCGGTGAACTTGCAGTATATCCGCCTTGAATATCGCTTGCTGTTAGGCCCCAGCAATTTTCGCTGTAGCCATAATTTCCTAATGGATTCGCTTTACAGTAATTATAATTAATTAAAGTATGGGCTTTTGTTTGTGTTTCGTAATTGGCGTAAGCATCACTTAAGCCATTCGGATTGATGCCCAGAAATGAATAGTGAGAAAAGAACAGCGGGCCACCATTTGCTGTACCCAAAGGAAGCTGAACACCATAATAAGTGTTTCCATTTTTCATGGCACCATTTTGTGCCCAACCCGTATCATATACTGATTTTGGTATCGAAAAAGTAGGAGAGGAGGCAGCCATTACATAAGTGATCAAACATTCATTCCAACCTTTAATAGGTAAGTTCATATCCCAATTGTAATTTGGGCTCCAGTGCCAGTAAAGTGTTGTGCCATTATCTTTGCGATACCAACTCCATTCAACACCGTTATAAATGGTATTGATATCATTTCTCAAGGCAGTTTCATTCGCGTTTGTGCCGTTAAAATATTGACGGGCAGTAATCAATCCTGCCATTAAAAATGACGTTTCTACTAAATCTCCCCCATTATCTTTAGTGCTAAAAGGAATTACTTTTCCTGTATTTCCATCCAGCCAATGGGGATAAGCACCATGAAAACGTTCAGCTGTTTTTAAAAATGCCACGATTTTTTGCATTCTTGCCAGTCCATCAGCTCTGCTGATAAAATTGCGACTGATACCTGAAACCAAAGCCATGATGCCGAAGCCGGAGCCGCCAGAAGTTATAGTATTACCAGATGTATTTCTTTCTCTTGCTAAACCACTGGTTGGGTGGCCAAAATCCCAGAAATATTTGAAAGTTTGTTTTTGAACGAGTGTTAAAAGCTCGTCATCTGTGATGCGGGGGAATTTATCGGTATCGTCAACAGCTGTGATGAGGTTGACGGCAATGCTTGTTTGCAATTTGTTGCCAGTTTTTGATAGCAATCCCGTATTTACGGTTAAAATATATTTTGTAATAGGTTGTAATGTTGAGGTCGTAATTACTACTGTATTATCGTTATTCTCTAAAGTTGGTGTGTAGGTGGCTGCATTTCCAGCAGCGTCTGTTAAGGTAATGTTTCCGCTAACGGAACTTATATTGATAGGGGATGAGAAAGTAATTTTAACAACAGGGTTGTTGTTTAATCCATAATAAGTAAAGCCACTGAAAGTGCCATTAACTTTTAAGTCAGAAAAAGCATAGGTTGCCGGAGGAATAACTGGATCGATAACAGGATCAGACGTTCCACCCTTTTTGCAAGCAAATAATAGGAGGGAAAAAATTAAAGTATATATCTGGATGTTTTTCATTTTTGGATATTTAAAAAAGGGCTGCCATTTGGCAACCCTCTTACTTGTGCCGTTAGGAATTTGGGATTTTATTTACCTCTTCCTTCAAGCTTTTGTAACGAACTGATTTCAGTATCGGTTAAAGCTTTGTTATAAATTCGAACCTCATCTAACTGGCCTACCAAATAACTTGCCCAATCTTGTTTACCGGTTGCAGTAGTTAAACTAGGTGTAGTTTGAAAATGAACTGTTCCAAATACCATTTTGCTGGCATTTTGAAATACCAAAGGGCCATTATTGGCAATTACCTGCGTTGCAATTTTTGCCCCATTAACATATACTTTGTATGTAGATGTTCCCTGATCATAACTTAACGCAATTTGATTCCATTTATCCCATGGACTAGTCATAGCATAATTACCTAGCCAATTGTCAGTACCAGCGTTATTTAAATGGAATTTCAAATTTCCAGAAGCGGCTGTACCACCATTTTCGAAAAAAACAGTCATATTTCCCCAAAAAGAGTTTGAATTGGATACGTCAACTAAACCAATAATACCCTTATCGTTAAGTGGCATCTTCTCCCATAAGGTAAGTGTAAAGCTCTTAAGGTTTTGAACCGCAGCTGGAGTATTAGAAACAACATAACCATTTAAAACGCCTTGTAAACCATTACCTTTCACTGCAGGAGCAAATGAAGTTCCTGTATTGACACCAACAGTATTAGAAACACTATCAATTAAACTACCATCAAACGCCCAATAAGCTACTAAACTACTTGGCGCTATTTGTTTTGCGCTAGTATAACCACCGATATTTAGTGCCGGAGCATAGCTTGCAGGATCAAATTCTTTTTGACATGAAGATAACCCCAAAGTCATCGCCGCCATTAATAAAAAATATTTTGTTTTCATTCTTATAAAATTTAGAGGTTAATAACCTGGGTTTTGTGTTAATGTACCTGCACTTAGATCAATCTCTGTTGAGGGAATTGGCCAAACTTCATTTTTACCAGCTTTCCAGCCTCTAGGACCAAAAACTGCAGTGCCACGACCTTGACGAATAACATCAAAATACCGATCTGACTCCATTGCAAATTCAACTTGTCTTTCTTTCCAGATTGCCTGACGAATCGCTTCTTTATCTGTTGAAGTAACATCAGGTAAAACACCAGCTACACCACCACGAGCACGAGCACGAACCTTATTTAAAGAGGTTTTAGCCAAAGTTGGATTATTTAACTCATTTGCAGCTTCAGCGTTCATTAATAAAACATCAGCGAAGCGAAGAACCCTTACATTTTGTTGTGCGCCTTCATTTACACCAGTAATAATTAAGCTGAATGGAACATAAGATTTTTGATTGTACATTGGATTATCACCCGTTGCAGCAATGATATCACCCTGTGGAGTAGTTTCACCTCTAAAAATGATCGTTGCATCTCTTCTTACATCACCTGGCTCATAAGCTGCTGCTAACGCTGCTGTTGGCACATTAAAGCCCCAACCTCCAACAGAACCTCTTACACCCTGGACCTGGCTGTACTGAGATGTTGCTGAATTCGGAATACTTTGATTAATTTCACATTGAATTTCGAACACTGACTCAATGTTATTCTCGTTATTTAACCTGAAACTTTGCTCATAGTTAGGGAAAAGATCGTAACCCATACCCATTACTGTATTGGTTAAAGAAAGTACTAAATCCCACTTACCAAGATACATAGCAACTTTTGCATGTAAAGCTAGAGCAGCTCCTTTAGTTGCCCTTCCTCTATCAACTGCTGGGTAAGTTTGTGGTAATGCAGCTGCAGCGTCATCTAAATCTTTTTCAATTGCTGCCCATACCTGTGCTTTAGGTGTACGTGGAATATTAAATTCTGTCGCATCTTTTGGTACATTCAAGCGCAAAGGAACATCACCAAAAGCCCTAACTAATCTGAAATAAGAATAAGCACGAACGAATTTAGCTTCAGCCAAGTAACGAGCTTTTAAACTTGCATCCATATTTATTGCAGGAATGTTGTCTAAAACCTGGTTACACAAGTTGATATTTTGATATTGTCCGGTCCAGAATCCACTGAATTGGCCTTCAGTTGATGATGCTGTGTAGTTATCAAAGTTATTTAAATAACTGGCATCATTTACAGAACTCCCTTTTTCAGCATCATCACCAGGAATACTTTCTACAGCTAATGCAGGGAAAGCTGTATTTTCCCAGGTTCTCAAATTTCCATAAATAGAATTTACGGCTTTGGTAGCATCATCCTGAGTTTTCCAAAATGTTACTGCAGGTTGCTGCGCTTGTGGATCTACATTTAAAAAATCTTTTTTACATGCAGGAGATATCAGAATGGTTGAGCATAAAGCAATAAGCCCAAACTTTTGTATGTAGTTGTTTTTAATATTTTTCATGTCTTTATCGGTATTAGAAAGTAACTTGAAGACCTAATCTGTAAGTTGCAGATAGTGGATAAACATTTGCATCAATACCTGCATTTGTTGGCGTTCCTCCAATCTCTGGTGTAAATCCTTTGTATCCAAATAAGTTAATTGCATTTTGAGCATCAACAAAAACTCTAATTTTTCTTAGGGTCAACTTTGTCATTAAGCTGGTTGGCAAGGTGTAACCTAACTGAACGTTTCTTAAACGAATATATGATCCATCTTCAACATAAAAAGAATTAGGCGCTGAGTTAGCTGTAGAACCCACGTTTGCAGAAGGATAAGTTGTTGATGTTCCTTCTCCACGCCATCTGTTATCATAGAAATCTTTGCTAAAGTTTTCATTACCAAAACGATAGGCAACGTTTGCGTTGTAAACATCAACATCTGCAACACCTTGCACATCAAGAGATAAATCAAATTCTTTATAACCAAATGTTGCGCTTAAACCATAGCTGTATTTAGGGTTAGGATTACCAAGAACCACACGGTCCTTTCCGTCAATAACACCATCGCCATTTACGTCAGCATATTTAAAATCTCCTGGTTTCGCTGATGTTCTTTGGGCAGAAGCAGCAACTTCAGCTGTGTTTTGGAAGATTCCTGCTACCTGATAGCCGAAGAAAGCACCAATTGGTCCACCTTGAACTGTTCTGGTTGCTAAAGCACCATTCGCAATACCTGCACCACCGGCATAAATTGGATTTAAGCCCGTAATAACTGATAATACTTTATTGTTATTGATACCAACGTTACCGCTAATTGAGTAACTGAAACCATTTTTAGCCTGATCAGCATAAGTGGCTAAAAATTCGAAACCACGATTCTGGAAATCGGCCTGGTTACCAATTAATTTACCGCTGGAAGTTCCGATTGATTGTAAAACGTTAATATCAAAAATTGCCTGTTCAGTTTTCTTATTATAGAAACCAGTTTCAATGCTTAAACGATTATTTAAGAATTTAGCTTCGATTCCAATATCAGTACCTACAGTGCGCTCCCAGTTTAAGAATGATGGAACAATAGAGTTCACATTTGCACCAGTATAACCTACACCATTGAAGAAGGCAACTAATTTTCCGCTTTGATCAACAGTTAACGTTGTTGGGTTTACAGGAACACCTGCGTTACCAACTTTACCCCATGAACCCTTTAATTTTAAATAGTTCACTACTTTTTGGTCCTTCATGAAATCTTCGCCAGTTACAACCCAGCCAGCACCTACAGCAGGGAAGTTACCCCACAAGTCACCACCGTTAAAGAATTGAGAAGCACCATCTCTACGTATAGTTGCATTTAATAAGTAGCGATCTTTGAACGAGTAGTTTACTCTTCCAAAATAAGAAGCCGAAGTTAGTAAACTTCCACCATCTTCAACACGACGAGTTGCTGCGGTACCCAATGCAAGGTATAAATCTCCGTCACTGCTGTAAGGAACATCAAATGCTGTTGCTTTTACAAAGTAATTTTTTCTTCTTTGAGCAGTTTGTCCAACTAATACGGTTAAATTATGATCTCCAAAAGTATTCTTGTACGTTAAAGTGTTTTCGAGAATCCAGTTTCTGTTTTCATCCCTGTCGATGTTCAACGTACTTTGAGTAGTTCTTTGACCTTGAGTAGCTTGGTACACTGGAGAATAGGCTCTTACTTCATTTTGGCCAAAATCGCCACCTGCACTTGTTCTGAAAGTAAAGTGTTTGGCAACTGTTAACTCAGCATAAACATTACCTGTAATGCGGTAGTTTTTTGATTTTTGATTGAAAAAATCTAAAGTTACTTGAGGGTTAAAGTTATTACCACCACCTAAGCCGAAATCATTGGCGTCGCCATAACTTCCATCAGCATAATAAACAGGTACAACCGGGCCTGCAGCATACAACTGGCGGAAAATACCACTGCTGATATCATTGGTGTTAATCGCTGTTCCTGAAACCGTATAACCAATTTTCAATGGCTTCAGTACCTGAAAATCGTTTGAAAACTTGGCTGTATAACGCTTGTAGTTTTGGGTTTTAACAATACCATCCTCATTGGTGTAACCTAATGAGAAGTTATATGTAGTTTTCTCTGAACCACCATTTACAGAAACTTGATGATTAGTTTGTAAGGCATTTCTAAAACCCTGATTGTACCAGTTTGTACCTTCTCCATAACTTGAAGGATTTGCAAATAATGGTGTGGCCGTTGCATCATTAGATTTAATCAATTCATTGATGATCGTTGCATATTCAGTCGCATTGGCCATCTCTATCTGATTAGTCACTTTTTTATAACCAACTGAACCGTTATAGCTTATAATTGGATCTCCGTTTTTACCTTTCTTAGTTGTGATAAGTACTACTCCATTCGCAGCACGAATACCATAAATGGATTGTGATGATGCATCTTTTAAAATACTTAAGTTCTCAATATCTCCAGGATTTAAGAAGCTTACATCGTCAAACCAAACACCATCTACAACATATAAAACGCCGGTGTTGCCATAAACTGTTCCTGTACCGCGGATAGTAATTTTAGGCGATGAGCCAGGAGTACCAGTATTTGTAATCGAAACTCCGGCAACCTTACCTTGTAAAGCACTGATTGGATTTACAGATGCTTGTTTAGAAATTTCTTCACCTTTTACTGAAGCTACAGAACCCGTAACATCAATCTTTCTTTGCGTACCATATCCCACAACAACTACCTGGTCTAATTGCTGGCTTGAAGATTGTAATACTACGTTAATTGTTGTGCGATTGCCTATAGCAATCTCTTGAGTTACATAACCAACAAATGTAAAAACAAGGGTTGCGTTTGCTGGTGCACTGATGCTATATGCACCTGTTGCATCTGTTTGTGTTCCGGTTTGCGTTCCTTTTACTTGTACGCTTACACTTGGCATGGTGGTCTTGTCACCTCCATCTGTTACAACACCTTTTACAGTGATGTTTTGCGCAAATGCTACGTTAGTTGCGAGTAAAAAAAATACGGCCAGAACAGAAATTCTTGTAAAGATTCTTTTCATGCTTATTATAATTTAGTTTAATTGTTAGGATAAAAGTGTGATTGTTTTTGGTCTTGTGCAAGTGATGCGACCTCTACATTAATACATCAAAGCAAAATTCAAGGTATCTCAAATGTGTTTACTGTTTTGCATTTGAGGCTAAAAACACACTTTTAGTATTTGTAACTGAATAATTACTGATACACAAAGTGTATGTTTTACACAAAGCTTTTTGTAGGGGTAAAATTTTGCCCATGAGAGGTAATGATGTAGTACCTGATCGACCAAAATATGCAACTGAAGGTGATTAAGATATTTTATGCAAACGTTCCCGACAATATGTTAAGCCACTTAATTATAATTCCATTAAGAATTCTGTCAGGTTTTTATCATGAGGTACTTCGAGTTTTTTGCGTAGTCGATAACGGCGAATCTCGACGCCTCTCAAGCTGATATTCAATAACGATGACATCTCTTTACTGCTCATGTTCATTCTCAGATAAGCACAAAGCTTCAGGTCGTTCGGTACAAGATCTGGATGCTGCGCTTTAAGCTTTTTAAAGAAACTTTCATGCGCTTCATTAAAGGAGTTTTCGAACAAATTCCAATCCCGCTCGTCGTTCATTCCATCATTAATTACTTTTTGGATTTTTCGGGTCTGATCTTCAGATAGTTTTTTGCCACTTTCATCCTTAAGTTTTGTGATCTCTCCACTCAATTTTTGCAGCAATTCATTTTTGTACACCAAGGTCATGGCTGAGTTGGCTAATTCTCTGTTTTTTGATGCGAGCTCTGCCTGAAGTTTTTCGGTTTGCAATTTTATAATCTGCTTCTCGTTTACCTCCGCTTCCTGACGTAAAATTTCATCCTGCTCGGCTTTGAGTTTATCGCTTATTTTCTGACTGTCTCGTTTCAGTTTGGTTTCATACGCCCGCTTTCCGAAGATGACGATAATGATGACTAAGACGAGGTATATCAAAATCGCCAGATTACTGAAGTACCAAGGTCGCAGAATGGTGAATTCGAAAGATGTGGTATCGCTTACTGAAGTGTCATCAAGCTTGGCCCGAACTTTAAATGTATAAGTGCCACTACTTAAGTTAGTAAAATCTTTCTGGGTGGCAATGCTCCAATCAGACCAATCTTTAGAATATCCTTCGAGATAGTATTGGAACTTTATCTTTGCTTGTCTGTAATAGGGCAGTGCGAATGATATCCGGATATTATTTCTGCTGTTTGGAATTTCGGTTTCGCTGCTGCTATTGCCGGTTTCGCTGATGGTAAAATACTTATCTGTGATATCTTCAATCCTTCTGATTAGCACTGCCGGTAGTTTTCGTTTCTGAATAGACTGGTTTAAAGTGCTGTTGTAGATTACGAATCCATCATCAACACTGATCAAATAAATGGCGTTGCTGATCTGGCTGATATTTTCATAATATTGCACCATTCTTCCATCTAACAGGCTGAATTGGTTGGAGTCGATTTCAATTTTCCCAGGTTCTGAAAAACTCACCAATGAAGTTTTTCCATGATCAATAAACCAGTATTTCCTATTTCCTGCACTTATGATTTTATTGGAAGTAGCAAAAGACCCCAGACTTTTATTTAGTACATCGTAAGGAGTAAATTTATTACTTAGTTCATCGTAGGTATAGAATCCACGATCGGATGAAAATACGATTCTGTTCTCCAGGTTAAATATATTGATGTTATAGTTACCTGGTAATCCATTTCGCTCGTCAAAATATTTGGTACTGTTTACTTTAGTATAATCACTATTTAGTGTCAGTTTGTACAAGCCCTTGTAAGCATGCGCTACCCAAATATCTCCCTTATGATCTTGTTCGATAAATCTGGATGGTTCACCAAAACCCAATATTTTGTTGCTAAACTTTAAACCCGCCGGCGTATTTTTATAAAGTGATAATCCTATGTATGTGCCTTGAATGAAATAATTAGGATTTGAGGATGATTTTTTGATTGTCCAGCCACCGCTGATTGTCGAAATCCATGTAATTTGGTCGCCAACAACTTTAAATGTGCCATTGTTATGCCCGCAAATCAATTCATTATTTAAAATAGCCAGTTCCCAAACCTGCCCCTGAGAATTCGGAATCAACCGGAAGTTGAAAGGAACCAATTCACTGTTTTTTGACCAATCACTATAAAACAAACCTTGGTTGGTACCCAAGTAAATTTTGTCTTTAAAAATGATACTCGAATAAACTGTTCCAAATTGTCCTGTTTTATCGAAATAAAAGTATAATGGAGAATTTAACTCAATCCGGTCTATTCCATTATCTAAACCAGTCCATAAGTTTTGTTCATTATCAGCATATATGCTTAACACAGTATTATTTTGTAATCCGCTTGATTTATTGATGCGTTGTACCACGGTTCCATTTTCATCGATGATAATTAAGCCATTCAAAATGGTTCCGTAAGCATAATATTTATCCAATAACTTAACGCCATTATTCAATTGAAAGGTTTTAAGATAATTATTTGCCGGAGTTAGTAGCGGAGTAAAATCTTGCCCATCGTAGGTGAAAAGCCCGTTTTTGCTTGTGCCAATGATTAATCCATTTTGTTTATAAGGAAGAATTGACAGAATGCCCTGTTTGCCTAGTTTGTCACTATTTGGAATATAGGTTAATTTGCTTCCAGATAGTTCAAACAAGCCTTTATCGAGTACTTCTATTAAATAACGGTTATTCACTTTGTGAAGAAATAGAAATGATGATGGTGCTTTAATTATTTCTATCTTTTCATTTTTGTAGATGAATATTCGAGAGAAAGATTGAAAAATAACCCGATCCCGGTCTACATATATTTTCCATATCTCATCACTCACTTTAACGCCTTTTGGCAAGAGTGAGGTGAGTGATTTGTAACTTAGCTTGTTGTTTAAATAGGCCCAGTAACCAAATTCTCCAAAACCACCGGTGTAAATTTTGCCATTCTGATCGGTAGCAACCGACCGAACAATTTGCCGGTTAGGCATTTGGTATTTTTGCCAGTACTTGCCATCGAAAGTTAAAAGCCCTTCTGCATTCCCGAAATACATTACGCCCTTATTGTCTTTAGCTATGCTCCAGTTTTGGTTGCCTGAAGCATAAACTGATTTTGGGTAATTTTCAATATAGGGAACGCCAATACTTTTTATATCGGCAGCATGTATTAAACTGGTGGTAAGTGAAAGGAATATGAATAGGTGTACTAGTTTCAGCATAGAATGGTATTTGGTTAATCCATTATGATACAAAGTAACTCAAAAAAGTTGGAAGGAGGTGAGTGAATGGGGATTAGTTCACAACATCAATAGAAAGGATCTCTACCGCCATTTAATAAATAAGCCTTTTGTTATTGCAAAGCGATAACAAAAGGCTTAAGTCAAAACTAGAATTATTTCTATACTGCTGTTACTTCAGATTTTTTAGCCACTGGCTGCGGTACTTTTACATAATAGCCAGTTCCATCGTATGGGCGTTTACGTGGATTTGTTGTACAAGCAGTTGAACAACATCCTTGTAGTTCTTCACCACAGTCATCGCATTGCGTAATGTGTTCATTACATTCCGGATTGGCGCAATTGATCATTTTCGGAGTAGTTTTGCCACAGTTGTAGCAAACTGAAACCACAGTTGGATTAATATTATTTACATCTACCGCAATGCGGTTATCAAAAACGTAGCACTTGCCTTCGAAATCTTTTCCACCTACTTCTTTGCCGTATTTAATGATGCCGCCGTGAAGTTGGTAAACATCATTAAAACCATGATGAAGTAACAAGGCAGAAGCTTTCTCACACTTGATTCCTCCGGTACAGTATGTTAAAATCTTCTTGTCTTTATATTGAGCAAGCTGATTGATCTGCTCAGGAAAATCTCTGAAATTCTCGATGTCAAGCGTAACCGCATTCTTGAATTTGCCTAAATTGTGCTCATAATTGGAGCGCACATCTAAAATTACAACATCTTCATCATCCTTCATCTTCATAAATTCCACAGGCTCCAAATGCTTTCCTGTTTTTTCGTTTGGATTGATGATTGAGGTATCGCGTAATCCGGAATGAACAATTTCAGATTTATAACGGCAATGCATTTTTAAGAAGGAAAGTTCATCGACCTCATCAATCTTAAATTCTGTTTTCGCAAAACGCTCATCAGCATGAATGGCTTTCATGTAAGCTTCACAGGCTTCAGGGGTTCCGGAAACGGTTCCGTTTAGTCCTTCATCAGCAACGATGATCCGGCCAACTAAATCTAACGATTTACAAAATTTAAGGTGATCTGCAGCAAATTGTTCTGCATCTGCTATATAGCTATAGCAATAATAAAGTAGTGTTTGATATTTTTTCATAACGCTGTTGATACCGTTGCAAACGGCGTTTAAAGCGTGGCAAAGATAATGCTTTTAGCTTAAAGACCAAAGCAGAAAGCTTTAGCCTTTGCGCTTTTTGCTTGCGCTTAAAATCCGTAAGCAATCCTGAATCCTTGCGTTAATTTTTTGGCGCCATCATATGCAAAACCATAACTCGCTCTTAACACCAAACGTTGAAATCCAAAATAAAACTCTTTGTAATTTCTTTTTTCAGGAGAAGATAAGTAACCTCCGCCGATAAATTCTTCGAGCTTTGCTTTACGTAACAAAGGAATTTTGTTCAGGAAAAAACCAGAAAAATTGTGCTCCAAATGCGCTTCAAAGTATTGTTGGTTTGTACTAAACTGGTAAAAATCCAGATATTGAAACTTTCTTAAATTAGGAGGGAAGATGGTTGATATGTTACCAGCAAAGTGTTTATAATCTGGATAATACATGCTCTTGTTGTTTAAAAACTTCCCTGCTCCAACCAATAATGAAGTGTATCCCCATAATCCTAAACCGATGCGGTCTTGTGCCAGTTCTAATTTCACGAAATCATAATCTACGTCGCTGCCCAAAACATTATTAAAGCCCTTCTTATATAAAACTGTAATTTTTGGGAAGTGAGATTCGGTATAAAACTTCCCATCCGGGCGGGTGATGTATTTCTGACCAATGGTATAAGTTAAACTAGCGGTGGCGCTGAATGATTTGTACGTTGGAAATAATGGTGTTTCTGCTCCAGGTGTAAACGGATTATTTGAGGTAAACTCCCGATCTTTGGCATCGAAAAATTTAAAATCAGTACTATTCGTTAAGGTATTGTTTTTACTATAATCAAGGCTAATGTTTCCTTGTAAGCCAGTGGCCAGCTCTCTTGAGGTGTAAATGCTGGCAAAGCTTTTCTCATAAAATTTCGGAAAATTCTTTTCATACAACAGTGAGTTGATGGTATTTCCCAACGCCGTCATCGAACCTAGATTATTCAAATCAAAAATACCGTTTCCAAAAGATGCCCCAACAGTAGCTCTTTTTAACGGATTGTAATAATAACTTCCCGTTAAACTTCCGGTAAGTTTCTGGTTCGCAAAACCATATCTCAGCTCGGGTCTTACAGAATACGATCGCCTATTTTCGAAATCTTTTCTATACGTTACTCCATATTTAATCGCAAAACCTTCCACAGTGTTATAAAAAACCGACCTTAAAATCGGATCAAAACTGAGGTATTTTTTATCATAGCGATCGTTTTTGCTATAGCCCCTTAACAGCAGTTTTCCAATGCTAAATTTGTTGTTTTCTTTTTCAAGGGAGTCGAGATAATATTTAGATTCCTTCAGTTTTGCTACGCTATCTTTTTTAACATAATTAATTTGTTCATCTGCAGTTAATGGAATAGGGCGGTTATTGGTCCAGTAGGTCGAGTCTTTTTTATTAACCATTTCCGTGACTTTTAGTATTTCTCCACTGAAAAAATCTTTAGGAAACTTTGGTTCGAGATTGTAGTTGCTATAAATACCGACGAAATATCCGGCTATTTTAAAACCCAGAACATTGCCTGCAAACTGAAAATTAATGTTTGTAGGCATATAAATGTCTTTTACTTTAGTAAACTGTTGGTTGATGTTTAAAGTATCAATAAAATTAATACCCGAATTTTCTGTCAGATAAACATCGGTATTATAAATCCTCCAGCTTTCATCAATAATATAAATGTAACCCCTAAAAACCGGATCGTTTTCTCTACGTGGAATTACTTGTATCTTATGTACAATCTCACCATTTTCTTTCGATTCGCCTACCAGTTTATATTTGTAGTAAAACATGGCATTATCTGCAATTGGAGAAATAAAGCCTCTTGCGCTCAATGTATTCTCTAAAAGATAATTATCATAAAAATTGATGATCAAGTCTGAAGCTTTATTGAAACTGAAAGCATTGTTTCTGCCGGCAACTTTCGAAGAAATCATTTCTTCGTGAATATCATTCGGGCGGCGAAAACTAAATTTGCTTTGCGATTCTGATAAATAAATAATCCCCCGTCTGTTAGTATCCAGTTCCAATACTTTTTGAATATCCTGACCAAAAAACTTTTTAGGCGCACCTTTAAGCCGCTGAACACCTTTGATATAAACATCGCAACTAAAAGCATTCACCTCATTTAAATGCACTTTTCGTTGCTTAATTGCCTTTCTGATAATTTCGAATGCCGGATCTTCAGCATTCGCTTTGATGGTCACATTATCCAGCGTATAACTTTCTGAAGACAAGTTTATATTCTGAGTAATGTTGCCAGATAGTTTTACCGATTGATCCTGTTGCTTATAGCCAACTGCTCTGTAACTGAGCAGGTATTCTCCTTTTTCAAGTTTGAGCGCATATTTTCCATCAACATTGGCTGATGTTCCGGTAGTCGTATTTTTAACATAAACAGAAGCAAACGGTACGGGCTGTCCACCTGTATCCTTAATTGTTCCGCTAACGGTATAATGCTGAGCAAATGCAAAATGGGTTAGGCCACAAAAAAGGATGAGTGCGCAGATTCTGATCATAAGTGTCGATTAGTAAGCTATAAATATCGAATTAGTTTTAACACTATACACACAGTAGTGTGTTAAAGTTTGTTAAGTTCATTAAAAAATGTCTGTTTGATTAAAATATTTAATGCTGATATCAGAAAATTAAGTTTCCTGAAATTAATCAAACGTTTGTGCTTAAATACTGGTTCAAAAAGTGAGTCAATTAAGGTGTCGAGCAGTTTTTTTTATAACTTTGAGCAAAATCAACCGATATCAAACATGTATAAAACATTACAACCAGTTCTTCAGAAGGAACTTGAAGAAATCGAAAACGCTGGATTATATAAACGCGAACGTATTATTGTTACACCACAGGGTGCCGACATTAAAGTTAATGGTGGAGCAGAAGTAGTTAATTTCTGTGCAAACAACTATTTAGGTTTATCATCTCATCCAAAAGTGATAGAGGCCGCAAAAAAGGCGATTGATGATCACGGATACGGCATGTCGTCAGTTCGTTTTATCTGTGGAACACAAGATGTGCATAAAGAACTTGAAGCTAAAATTTCTCAGTTTCTGGGCACTGAAGATACTATTTTATATGCAGCTGCATTTGATGCTAACGGTGGCGTTTTTGAACCGTTGTTTAACGCAGAAGATGCGATTATTTCTGATGAGTTGAACCATGCATCAATTATAGATGGCGTACGTTTATGTAAGGCACAACGTTTCCGTTATAAAAACGCTGATATGGAAGATTTGGAGAAGCAATTAATTGCGGCCAAAGATTGCAGACACCGGATTATTGTTACCGATGGTGCCTTTTCTATGGATGGTTCTGTAGCTCCGCTTGATAAGATTGCTGATCTGGCTGATAAATACGAAGCATTAATTATGATTGATGAATCGCACTGTACTGGTTTTATCGGTAAAAATGGTAGAGGTACTCACGAACATTTTAACGTAATTGATCGGATCGATATCATCACCGGAACTTTAGGTAAAGCGCTTGGTGGTGCATCTGGTGGCTTTACCTCAGGTAAAAAGGAAATTATCGATATGCTGCGCCAACGTTCGCGTCCGTATTTATTCTCCAACACTTTAGCGCCAGCGATTGCGGGAGCATCTATTGCGGTATTAGATATGTTGAGCGAAACTACCTCGTTGAGAGATAAATTAGAAAGCAATACTAAATATTTCCGCGAAAAGATGACTGAAGCTGGTTTTGATATCAAACCCGGTTTTCATCCAATTGTGCCTGTGATGCTTTATGATGCAAAAATTGCCCAAACTTTCGCAGCGAAAATGTTAGAAGAAGGTATCTACGTAATCGGGTTCTTTTATCCGGTTGTGCCGCAAGGTAAAGCACGCATTCGTGTACAACTTTCGGCTGGCCATGAGCAACATCATTTAGATAAAGCCATTGCGGCTTTTACTAAAGTTGGTAAAGAACTTGGTGTGATTTAACTCCTTTTAGTTTTATAGAATTTATAGAAAGCCGCCTTAGTGCGGCTTTCTATGTTTTGGGTTCATTTTCTTTTATAATGATATTGTAAACAGAATTTTTGAACCCGACAACACTAACTTTTTTCGATTATTTGCCTTATATTTGAAGCCATGTTACAGGATAAAATAACACAATATACTGATAAAATTAATGCTTTTGTTACTGAAAAAGCAGATGAATTAGAGCAGTTCCGCATAAAATACTTAGGTAGCAAAGGTATTATCAAAGAAATTTTTGAAGAGTTTAAAACAGTTTCTACTGATGAAAAGAGATCATTAGGGAAAGTTTTGAATGAATTTAAACAACTTGCCGAATCAAAATACCAAACCTTAAAGGAATCAACTGAAGGGGCTGGTGTAAAAGCAGAAGAATTGGCTATCGATATGACATTACCTGGCGAAGGTTTTGAAATTGGTTCCCGCCATCCTTTGGCATTGGTTCGTAGAGAAATTGTAGAAATTTTCGCAAAACTTGGTTTTACTGTAGCTGAGGGTCCTGAAATTGAAGATGACTGGCATAACTTTTCTGCATTAAACTTCCCGGAAGAGCATCCTGCAAGAGATATGCAAGATACTTTCTTCATTAAAAAAGGGGGAGAGAAAGGCGATATTGCTTTACGTACGCACACATCATCTGTTCAGGTGCGTATGATGGAGCAGGGGCAGCCACCATTTAGAGCCATTATGCCTGGTCGCGTTTACCGTAACGAAGCCATTTCGGCAAGGGCACATTGCTTTTTTCATCAGATAGAGGGTTTGTATGTAGATGAAAATGTGTCATTTGCTGATTTGAAGCAAACATTATTCTATTTTGTGCAAGAATTATATGGCGAAGGTACTCAAGTTCGTTTCCGCCCATCTTATTTTCCTTTTACAGAGCCATCTGCAGAAATGGATATTTCTTGTACCATTTGTAAGGGTGCCGGCTGTAACATGTGTAAACATAGCGGTTGGGTAGAAATTTTAGGCTGTGGTATGGTAGACCCGAATGTGTTGGAAAACTGTGGTATCGATTCAAAAAAATACAGCGGTTTTGCTTTTGGTATGGGAATAGAAAGGATTACCAATCTTAAATATGTCATTAAAGATTTGCGTTTATTCTCTGAAAACGATGTTCGTTTCTTAAAACAATATAAATCTGCCTTAATTTAATGAGGTATCTATATAGCATATTATTTGTTTTGGTTCTTTTTACCGGTTGCGGTAAAGAAGAAAACTTTATTCCGGATGTACCAGTTAACTACAATGTAACACTTGTTGAATTTGGCATTAAAGCAGTAAATAATGTGCTGTTGGTTCCAAATCATGGTATTGGAGGATTAGTTATTGTGCGGACACCACTCGGTGGATTTGTGGCCTTTGATCGTTGCAGTACGGTTAATCCCGAAAAAATATGCAAAATTGTTCCTGATGAAAGTGGCTTAATAGCTACTGATCCATGCTCAGGAGCAAAATTTTCTCTTCTTGATGGTACACCTCAAAAAGCACCTGCAGAAAGAACTTTAAAAACATATAGTGTTTCCTTGCAGGGAAACATTACAATTAACGTTAGAAATTAATGGAAGCTGAAAAAATAAAAGAAACAGTAAAAAAGGCTGCCAAAGAACTTTTTAGAAAATATGGTTATCACAAAACAAGTGTTAACGAGATTGCTAAAAAGGCGAGGATTGCCAAAGCAACCATTTATAAATATTTTGAAAGTAAGGAACAGGTTCTAGATAGTATTCTGATGGATTATCTGGATCAAAACCTTCATGAAATCATCAACAATAAAGTAAGTTACGGTTCTGAAGAAGAGCACCTGAAGGCCTTGGTAATGAAAACCAGCCGACTGTCTTTTACGGCTTGCAACGAATTTATCGGATGGGATTTTGTTCGTGAAAATGCCAATTCACAAGAGTTTTTAAAGCATTTATCTGATCAGCTGGAAGCGTTATTATTGGCTGCTTACCTGGAATTAGATACGTTTAAAAATAATCCGGCAAGGAGAGAAGGGTTAGCATTTTTGCTTAAAGCAAGTAAGAGTATCGTCTTCTCATTCGCCTTTACTTCGGTAAGTGATTCCGATGTACGTAAGAATTTTGTAAGTTTTCAAAAAGAGATTCTCCCTTTTTTAGTGAAGGCTGCACTTTAATAAGCTTACTGGTCATTTTTATAGTACTCTTCTGTTTTGAAACGCTGAACGGTCTTGATCATTCTTGCGCCAACCTTCTTTTGAGTAATTACGGTAACAACATAACCAACACTTGAATCTTCGATAACAGAGGAAACTTCTGTTAGTTTGTTTCTAACATCAATGCTGTAATTGATCGTTTTATGGTAGCAGCAGCCATCTCTTTGTTCTATTGTTAACCATTTCATTTTCTGATCAAACGCAAACATTCCCAGGTTTTCGCTAGCAAGTGTCGTTAATTCTTTGTTTGCCAGAAATTTGTTGTTACCTATAGACAGATAAATATCGTAAGAAGGACTCATATATGCTCCATTGCTTCCATTTCTGATGGCCATATCTTCTTTTCCATCAAAATTAAAATCTCCAAATATGAGCGGACTTTGATATTTTCCCAATTCCAACCAGCCTATTCGTGCATCCTGTTTATCAGTTAAGCTAAAATCCAGGTCTGCAGAGTGAAATGTTTCAAGTTCTTTGTCTGAGATCTTATCGTATAAAATTATGGTCGACATTCCTCCGCACAGTCCGTTATCGCAGTCGGCAACAAATATTTTGGCTTTGTACTGGTTAGAGCAATTGTTGGCTAAAAATTTAAATTGAGCCGCGGCTTTAAAAGATGAAAACAGCAAGGCGAGAATAAACAGGTTTTTCATAAAGTGATTTTGCCAAAAATACTTTATAAAGCAGTGTCTAAAAGTTAAAAAAGGTTAAGTGCATTAAAGGTTATCTCCTCGGATTATCTTATTCCCATTTGAACACCTTAACAGCAATAGCATAAATAACAATTCCCCAAATCAATAAAATCATAATTTGAAATTTTACATCCCACAAACCTGACCCTTCAAAAGCAACTTTACGCATGGCATCATTTAGGTAGGTTAATGGTAAAGCCCTGCTAATTGGTTGTAGCCAACTTGGAAAAGCTTCAATGGAAAAGAATGTTCCGGAAAGTAAGAACTGCGGCAAAGTTACAATGTTAGAAATAGGAGGTACCATACTTTCAGTTTTTGCTATTCCTGAAATGATAAACCCAAAGCCCATAAATACAATAATTCCCATGGTGCCCAATATGAGCATATTAAGGACTGTTAACGCCCCGTGAACGAGTGTAAATCCGAAAAAGAAGTGACCAATTAAGATAATAAACAAAGCGCCAATTAATGCAAAACCAATTCTGGCAATCGCTTCGCCAATTACAATACTTGATCTCTTTACCGGAGTTGCAAAAAAACGTTTAATTACCAGGGTTTGGCGTAAACTTAAAAATACGAATGCTGTACCGAAAACACCTGTGCTTAACAGTGAAAAGCCCAGTTGACCAGGTAAAATAAAATCAATGGTTTTATATTCACGACCGGTTATTGTGCTTTCTTTAATTTCGGCGACTGTTGGTTTTAATGTTTTATCATAAAAAACATTGTTAAGCACCGATTTTAAAATTCCGCCCTTATCTCTTGATGCTGAAGTGTAAACTACATTAACCGAATAAGCAACTGAATTCACTTTTTTGTGAACATCAATCATCGCATCAACGTTACCTTTTTCAAGCAGTTTGTCGAAATCAGCCTGCGATTTATCCATCACCAGCCTGATCATGCCTGTTTTGCTTAGCATGGCGATAACAGGATTGTTTATATCTGATCCTGGCTTTACACCAACATCAATACGCGTGCCTCCGCCTCCTAAAAAGCCAAATACCAAAATAAATATTAAAGGGAAAGCAAGCGTGAAAACCACTGCCGATGGACTTCGCATGATCGAGCGGAAGCTCGCCTTTGCTAATGCTAATGTTGCTGTTGTATTGCTGTAACCCCCAGTTCCTAGCGGGGAACTTGAATTTCCATCGTTCATATATCAAGTATAAATTTGTAACTGTCTTTTATTTGTGCATTTCTATTTTGCATGTAACTCCCTCTTCAGGGGGCGGGGGCGTTATTCTCGCCACTCTTTACCTGTAAGGTTAATGAATACATCTTCCAAGTTGGCCTTTTTCACTTCCTTCTTTCGCTCAAAGCCGCTGTTCACCAGCTGATCAATCAGATTGTCTGGCGTATCTAAAGCGATAATTTGTCCTCGTTCTACAAAAGCTACACGATCGCAAAGTTGCTCTGCCTCATCCATATAATGTGTGGTAATCACCACCGTGGTACCTGCATCCCTGATTGCAATAATCAAATCCCATAAATTTCTTCTGGCCTGAGGATCCAAACCTGTAGTGGGTTCATCAAGGAAAATAATTTTAGGTTGATTGATTAGCGTGGTTGCAATGGAGAAACGTTGTTTTTGCCCGCCAGAAAGCGCTTTATATTTGGCTTTCGCTTTATCCTGAAGATTTACTTTTTCCAGCATTTCCATTGGCTTAATTTTGGCGCCATACAAGCCGGCAAAAAGTTCGATGAGCTCTACCAGATTTAAATTTGGATAATAACCTGCCGCTTGAAGTTGCACGCCGATAATTTGCTTAATATCTTGAGGGTTTTTGTCGACAGAAAAGCCGTCAACAATAATTTCACCCGAAGTTTTCGCCCTTAGCGTTTCAATGATTTCAAGCGTTGTTGTCTTTCCGGCACCATTTGGTCCCAGTAAGCCGAAAATTTCGTTTTCGTAAACATCAAAGCTTAACCCTTGAACAGCTACAAAATCATCATATTTTTTTACCAGTTCTTTAACGCTGATAATGGCATTTTTTGCTTCCATGTTGCGAAGGTAAGGAGCTTTAGATGAATAGAAAATGAATTTACTTACAAATGGTTAAAATGTCGGTAAAATGATGTTTTTAAAGTGTGAAATTGTATTAAAAACAAAATCTGCGAATCTGAAGCTATGTTGTGCTCAGATTCGCAGATTTTTTATTACTTAATTGATTTTAAGTTTTCGTTGTTCGGTTTGATTACCAAACTAATTCGCCTTTCATCACATTCACGAAATCATCAAATAAATAACGAGAATCATGAGGGCCTGGAGAAGATTCAGGGTGGTATTGTACTGAGAACGCTTTTTTACCTTTCACACGGATTCCCTCAATTGATTTATCATTTAGGTTTACGTGGGTAATTTCCACTTTATCTGAGTTTCTAACTTCATCAGGAACAACACCAAAACCATGGTTTTGAGAAGTTACTTCGCAATGATTTTTGATTACATTTTTTACCGGGTGGTTTAAGCCGCGGTGGCCATTAAACATTTTCATGGTGCCAATTCCATTAGCTTCTGCCAATAATTGGTGTCCTAAACAGATGCCAAACAATGGTTTATCTTCTGCTAAAATTTCTTTGATGGTTTCTACAGCATAAGGCATCACTGAAGGATCGCCAGGACCATTTGAAATGAAATAGCCATCAGGACTGAATTTTTCCATTTCGGCAAATTTTGTTTTCGCCGGGAAAACCTGAACATAAATGTCGCGGTTTTCGAAACTGCGAAGAATATTTTTCTTGATGCCCAAATCTAACGCAGCAACTTTTAAACTTGCTTCCGGATTGCCATAAAAATACGGTTCGGTTGTGCTTACTTTTGATGAAAGCTCCAGGCCCTCCATTGAAGGTACCTCTGCAAGTTTTTGTTTCAATTCATCCAGGTCAGTAATTTCTGAAGAAATGATAGCGTTCATTGCACCTTTGTCTCTAATGTGGCGAACCAATGCACGGGTATCAATGTCAGAAATAGCAACCAGGTTATCGTTCTGGAAATAATCCTGAATAGATTCTGTAGCTTGCTTACGGCTATAAACGATGTTGTAATTTTTACAAACTAAACCAGCAATTTTAATTGAATCAGATTCGATTTCTTCTCTTTGAATACCGTAATTCCCGATGTGCGAATTAGTGGTAACCATTATTTGCCCAAAGTAACTTGGGTCGGTAAAAATTTCCTGGTAACCTGTCATCCCGGTATTAAAACAAATTTCGCCGGTAGTGGTGCCAATTTTTCCGGCAGCTTTGCCATAAAAAACAGTGCCATCGGCCAGTAATAAAATCGCAGGTAACTTGGTGTAGTTAGTCATGGTAATTACAATATGGATTTTGATTTAAAAAAGAGTTGAAAAAAGGATGGCTTGCGGCAGTAATGCCGTTTTTGCTGGATGCAAAAAAACGTGAATAAATCCCTTCCATTTCGGGGTACAAAGATAGCGCTTAAGATTGGGAATGTAAAGAAAAATTTGAAATAGGTTTGAGTTAAAAGGATTATGGTGTAAGGTTGATTACCTCTAAACCTTAAAGCTTTCGCTTTATGCCTTTTTAAAGAAAAAACGATACTTTTGGGGCAACAAAACGAAAACCATGTCGGTACATAAAGAAATAAAAAGAATCACTACGCATACCTTGCAGGAAATGAAGCATCGTGGTGAAAAAATATCAATGTTAACCGCCTACGATTATTCCATGGCAACCATTTTGGATGATGCCGGATTGGATGTATTATTGGTTGGCGATTCTGCATCGAATGTAATGGCAGGACACGAAACTACCTTACCCATCACACTTGATCAGATGATTTATCATGCAGCATCAGTAATTAGGGCTGTAAAACGTGCTTTTGTAGTAGTTGACTTACCATTCGGCTCTTACCAGGGCAATTCTAAAGAAGCCTTAAACTCTGCAATCAGAATTATGAAAGAATCTGGTGCACATGGTGTAAAATTAGAGGGCGGGGAAGAGATCATTGAGTCTGTTCAGCGAATTATTACAGCTGGTATTCCCGTAATGGGTCATTTGGGCTTAACACCACAATCTATTTATAAATTTGGCACATATACTGTTCGTGCGAAAGAAGAGGAAGAAGCTAATAAATTGAAAACTGATGTGCTGGCTTTACAAGCCGCAGGTTGTTTTGGGATTGTATTGGAGAAAATTCCGGCAGCATTAGGCAAGGAGGTTTCAGAGAGCTTAAGTATTCCAACTATTGGTATTGGTGCAGGACCTCATTGTGATGGGCAGGTATTGGTTGTGAATGATATGATTGGCTTAACGAAGGGTTTTAAACCACGCTTTTTACGTCAGTACCTTAACCTTTACGAGGATATTCTAGGCGCTGCACAATCGTATATTCAGGATGTGAAAAACAATGATTTTCCTAACGATAAAGAGCAGTATTAATACCCAACCTCTGAAAGGGGGTTCCAATCAAGTTGGAAAAGGAAGGTTAATATATATACTTTTAAATATAGACGATAGAAATTCAAGTTCCCCTTTAGGGGCGGAGGGGTTATATGCCAATTACAGAAAAAGACATACTTTTTGAAGATAACCATCTCATTGCAGTTAACAAGAGAGCCGGAGATATTGTGCAGGTTGATGAAACTGGCGATGAACCCCTGGATGAACAGGTAAAAAAATACATTGCGAAAAAGTATAACAAACCAAATGGCGCATTTCTAGGTGTTGTCCATCGTTTAGACCGACCGGTGAGTGGCGTTATTCTTTTTGCAAAAACAAGCAAGGCGCTTGAAAGAATGAATGCTGCATTTAAAAATCGGGAGGTTAAGAAAACTTACTGGGCGGTAGTAAGAAACAAGCCGGAAAAAGAAGCGGCGACTTTGATTCATTGGCTGATTAAAAATCCGCAGAAAAATGTGGTTACTTACTATAAATCGGAAGTGGCCAACAGCCAGCGGGCAGAACTTTCCTATCGCTTAATTGGACACCTTGATGGCTATTACCTGCTGGAAGTTGATCCGATTACCGGCAGATCGCACCAAATTCGTGTGCAGCTTTCATCAATGAATTGCCCGATTGTAGGTGATAATAAATATGGTTACCCACGTGGAAGCAGAAAAGGAAGTATTTGTTTGCATGCCAGAAGATTACAGTTTCTGCACCCTGTTAAAAAGGAACCTGTAAACATCTTCGCAAAACTTCCGGTAGATGGTTTTTGGGAACGATTTGAGCACATGTAAAAATCAAAACCGGGTATTTTTTCCCCGATTGAACAACTATATTTCCCCGAAATTATTTTATAGAATATTCTCAAGTAGCCCATTACATTAACGTAATGGGCTTTTATCGTTTTGGCATCATCTTTAAACATGTCAAGTGAACAACAAACTAAAATAGTATGAAAAAAGCATTTTTATCATTCGCTACAGCAACCTTGGTTGCAGCGATGCTCACATCTTGCGACAACACAAAAAAGACAGAACCCACTACAGATTCAACCAGTGTTAAAGGTGACACCACTCTAAAAACAACAGTAACAAAAACTGAAATTGTAAAGTCTGATAAGCCAACGTTTTCCAATGAAGATGTAAATAAGGGATTGGCAGAATATGCTCAATTAAAAGAGGCGTATATCGCAGCCCTTAAAAGTCAAAATAAAACTCAGGTTGAAGCCTTAACATCAAGATATACTACCTGGGCCGAAAATGCAGCAGCATGGAGCAGCAAACTGAAGGCGGAAGAAGTTCAGAAGTATTCTGATTATTTAACTAAATTAAGCAATGACTGGGCCGCTGCAGCACAACAAGCGGTTGAATTAAAATAATCAGATTAGTGTAGTGTAGAGGGTTGGGCTTGCGATGAATGTCGCAAGCCCTTTTTTTATTTGCAATCGATTGGCTGAAAGATCATCGATTTACCAAAGCTTAGCTTTGTTACATCTTTAAACTGAGTTTTACCATTGACTTCAGCTACATCACCGAAACCTTCTATAAGTTGATTATCCTGTTTTAACCAGGCAACCTGCCGGATAGATGTTGTACCTTCTGACTGGAAAGTATAATCTGCAATAATGGTATCACCTTTTACAATTCCCGCAATAACGCCAGTATTTTTATCTTTTTCAAAAATATTATAGCTTAAGGGACCTGTTACTTTTTCATTATCAATATTTAAAGTAAGAGCCGCAGTATCTCTATTGTTTATCGATTGGTAACACAGCGGAGCCTTGGCAGCTGAATCGGTCGTATTCAAGGCAGTAGAATCATCTGAATTCGACTGACTTGGTTTCGATTGACATGCGGCAAATAATGCGAGCACTATGGCAAAAAATGGGGTTATCTTTTTCATCATGTTTAGGATTGACTTTCTTATCTCTATACAAAGTGCCTGCCAAAATTATCAATGATTAGAAATAAGAAAGCCCCGCTTTCGCGAGGCCGCCTAACAATTAAACAAAGTTTTTACCACACATAAGTAGCAACAGCACCTTTTTCAAGTTTTGTTGAAACCGTTTTCCCATCATATTTAATGTTAAAACTTGTTTCGCTGCCGTTGTTGTTGCAAACGATTAATACCTTTTTGCCTTCAGGAGTTTTGAATGCTACGTTTTGCAAGTTGCTTGTGATGTTTGAAGCAATTCGTATAGAACCTGTCGGAACAAATTTAGATGCATGAGCAATAACATAATAAGCCACATTCCGGGTAATTGCCGGTGCAATGGTAATGGCGCCCAAACAAGAAGTACAACCACCTTTATCAGTATGAGGATTGTAATTCGGATCTGCGGCCAGATTCCATTCCAGAACATTTCTGCTCCAGTTACGTGTAGCGCCAATAATTAATGTTGATACATGCCATTTCAAATCTTCGCCAAAGTTGCTCGGTCCGCCAACCCATTGTTCAGTGAAATAAACATTTTTATCAGGGTGTGCATTATGTACCTGGGTGAGGGCTGAAATTGGACCAGCATATAAATGAAATGCAGAGCCATCAATATATTTTTTTGCTTCAGCATCGTTCAAAACCGAAATTGGATATTCAGGTTTATCCGCGTTATGATCGTAGATGATAATTTTTGTAGCGATGCCATTGCTTTTGAATATCGGCCCTAATGCTGTTTTGATAAAACTAGCCTGATCTTCTGCCGACATATACATGCTAGGGTTATTACCAGGATGTAAAGGCTCGTTTTGAGGCGTAATCGCATCAATTACAATATCTTCGGCTTTCATCGCCTGGATATATTTAACCAGATATTTGGCATAAGTTTGATAATAGTCAGACTTTAAGCTACCTCCAATAAAGCTCTTGTTGCTTTTCATCCAGGTTGGTGCCGTCCATGGCGAACCCAAAATTTTAATTTTAGGATTTATAGCAACAATTTTTTTCAGAATTGGAATCAAATCTGTTTGCTCCTTAGCGATAGTAAATTTTGATAACGATTCGTCTGTTTCTCCATCTGCCAGGTCGTTATAGGTAAAAGGATATGCACTTAAATCAGAGCCGCCAATGCTAATTCTGATGTAGTTTACCGAGATTGCATCATCTGCAACTGCAAAAAGTTCACGCAATAATTTATCTTTTTCTGTAGCAGGTAGAGCGTTAATTAAACTTGCACTACCACCGGTGAGTGTATAACCAAAGCCATCAATTTCTTGAAACGTAGTGCTTTGATCAACTTCGATAGTAGGGTTTGCATTTGTGGTTTCGCTAAAATTTAACGCTATGTTTTGCTTGCTTAACAATTGTGACTGATCACCTTTAGTAAGCCAGAAGCCCACATCAGTTTTTACTGGATCAGTGCCGGTCTTTGTGTCTTGATTGGCAATCGATGCATTTTTTTTACAAGCGCAGGATGCAAAAAGCATACTAGCAACCAGGCATATATTAAATATTGGTTTCATTAGCCTTAAGTTTAGTAATGAGATGATTAAAAGGGAAGGAGTCTTTAAAAAAACTCCCACCCTTAAAGATTTAATTTGTGTGATTAAAAATCATGTGCCAAAGCCCAATCGCTTTGAGACAGCATAAGTATATGCTGGTATGAATTTCAAAGGCGAATGACTCGCCCTTGAAATGGAATATTATCGGATATTTGGATTCCTGTCCCACTCCGCCTGAGGGATTGGGAAGAGCAATTTCGCAGCGGTAACATTATAGTTTAGGTTTGCACCACTACCATTTTTTTGTGCGTTCATCACCGTAATTGCCCTGTTCGTTCTTAATAAATCAAACCAACGCTGACCTTCGAATGCCAATTCCAACCGGCGTTCTTTTTCAATAGCCAAACGCATTGCAGCCTGATTGGCAGCAGGAGTAACACCTAAATTAACTCGTCCGCGAATTTCGTTTACAATTGGAGCAGCAGCCGACCAGCCTGAAACACTCAATTCGTTTAATGCTTCGGCTTTCAATAACTTGATGTCAGCCAAACGAATAATGTAAGAATTGGCTAAGTCATCATTACGATATTTGTTAATGAATGGATAATTTGATTTTGACCAATAATCATCAGACCAGCCTTCGGTAACGACGTTTCTAAAGCTGATGCTTGAATTTTTACGAATCACATCACCTTCTGCATCAAAAGCAGCTACTAAATCATTGGTAGGCGTACAAAAACGTTTCCATCCTGTACCCACGATCACCCCAGTCATCCAGTTCCCACGACCAGAAGGGCCACCCCAGCCATCGTACTGCATTTCCCAGATTGATTCGCTGTTGTTTTTGTGAGCGCCATCGAATAGTTGATCGAAAGAGCTAATTAGTGAATAACCGTCATTGATGGTTGCATCTGCATATTGCTGTACTTTAGTCCAATCTGGAGTGGGTTTTGAAGCATATACTTTTGCCAGCAATGCGTTTACAATTCCTTTTGTAATGATGCCTTTATTAGGCGCCGAAGATCTAACAAGTGGTAAAGCATATTCTAAATCTTTGATGATTTGAGCATAAACTTCATCAACAGATGAACGTGATTTCTGCATTTCCTCTAAAGTAGTTGGCGATTTTAATACCAATGGAACACCACCCCATAACCTAACTAAATGGAAATAGAAGTAAGCACGAAGTGTTGAAGCTTCACCCAAGATTTGATTTCTTCTACCATTGGCATCTAAAGCAGGATCCTGAATGTTTGGAACATTTTCTAATACCTCATTGGCATTTTTGATGTTCGAATATAAGCCACTCCAATCACGACCAACATTACCGTTGGTAGAATTGGTCGTAAATAAATCAATCTGGATGTTGGCTGGGTTATCGCCACCTGCATAAGCATTGTCGGCAGTGACATCGCCATTAATCATGTAATCCCAAATATGGTAATCATTATACATGCCACCATAAGCACCTGAAATTAGTTTTTCTGCTCCTGCAGCTGTGGTAAACGCCACATCGCCAGTAACCTGGTTAAAGGGCTGTTTATCAAGGAAATCTTTTTTACAGCCACTTTGCATCGTAATGGTTAATGCTGCAGCCGCTACTAATGAATATATTTTTAATTTCATTTTCTTATTTCTTAAAATCCAACATTAACACCGAATAATATACTTCTCGATTGAGGATAAGTTCCAAAATCAACACCCATATTTGGGCCGTTTGCAGAACTCACATTCACCTCTGGATCTAAACCAGAGTATTTGGTGAAAGTTAACAGGTTATAGCCTGTGGCAAACAAAGTAATTTTGCTCATTCTTAATTTTTCCAATACCGATTGTCCAAAGCTGTATGATAATGTAGCTGTTTTTAAACGCAGGTAAGAGGCATCTTCAACAAAACGACTTGAGGTCAGTGAGTTTTCAGAGCTGCTTCTTAATGCTTTTGGAATATTGGTGATTTGACCTGGAGTTGTCCATCTGTCTAATACTGCAGTAGATTGGTTTTTAGAATCAAACATGCCTTCTAAATCAATTCTGGTAGCATTAAACAACTGACTGCCTTGAACACCCTGGAAGAAAATATTCAGATTCCAGTTTCCGTACGTTAAATTGTTCGTCATCCCGTAGATGAATTTTGGTTGAGCAGAACCGATAAAAGTTCTATCTCCAGGATCAGCAGATCCGGTTACGCCATTGCCATTCGTATCAGCATATTGCGCTGCACCGGTTGCAGGATTTACGCCTGTGAAAACATAACCATAAAAACTGCCTAATGGCATGCCTGTAACTACTCTTACTGCAGCATCACGCTCATAAATTCCTGCAAAATCCAATGATTGTGTAGTTGAACCTAAGTCGGTAACCTTATTTCTATTTAATGAGAAGTTCAAATCAGTGGTCCATTTGAATTTTTCATGATCAAAGTTCTTTGTAGATAAGGTAAACTCTAATCCTTTGTTTTCCATTGCACCAACGTTATAAGCCTGGCTACCAAAACCTGATGATGGAGGTAACTGAACATTAATCAATAAGTCGTTGGTTTTTTTCAGGTAAGCATCTGCGCTAAAAGTAATCCTGTTTTTAAACATGGTTAAATCAACACCCACATTGGTTTGTGTTGTTTTCTCCCAGGTTAAGGCGTTATTAGCCGGATTTTGAAGATTGTATTCGCCTTGTGCATTCACACTATAAAGTTTCAGGTAAGCATAATCTCCGATACCTTCATCATTACCCACTTTACCCCAGCTACCACGAATTTTTAAATCATCAATGGTTTTACTTTCTTTCATGAAATTCTCTCCTGAAATTCTCCATCCGGCAGAAACTGAAGGGAAATAACCGAAACGGTTTTCTTTTGCAAATCTTGAGGAACCATCCGCTCTAAAGTTTGAGCTGAATAAATATTTACTATCGTATGCATACGTTACACGGGCAAGGTATGATTGCTTGCTCCATTGCGCTTGTTGAGGAATCGTTAATGCTACAGATGGTGCGGTTGGATTACCCGCTGCGTCATAAAAACGAGTAGATTCATTGTTGTTATACTTCCAGTCTGATGATTGAATAGTATAACCGCCTGTTGCTGTGAAAGCATTCTTACCAACATTTTTAGTGTAGTTCAAGATGTTCTCGTTTAACCAAACACCTTCTCTCGTAGTGTTATCACGAACAACGCCTCTTTCCTGGCGGCCATAAGTGGTTAAAAAGTTATCGGTAAAGTAACGATAGAAATTTCTGTTGTTATTCGTACTGATGGTTGACTTTAAATATAAATCTTTAGTGAAATTTAATTGTGCGCCAAAAGCTCCAATGAATTTAAAGTTTCTGTTTCTGTTATCAGAGCCATAAGCCAAGGCCAATGGATTATCCCAGCCACCTGCGTTTGGAATGGTGGTATATTGTCCGTTAGGCTCAAAAATACCGATTGTTGGAGGTGTGGTTAATGCACCTAAAATCACACCACCACGAGAAACACTGCTGTTATCACCAACATCTATCGATGTGCTGGATGTTAAAACCGCATTTCCGGTTAATTTTAACCATGGGGTGATGTTTTGCGTGGCGTTGAAGTTAGCCGTTAAACGATCTAACTTGGCTGGCGCAACAACACCTTGATCTTGCTGATAACCAGTTGAGAAATAGTACTGACCGCTTTTGGTTCCACCAGAAAGGGAAACCTGATACTGGTTTTGCTTTCCGGTTCCGAAAGTTTCTTTCTGCCAATCTGTATTGTAAGTGCCGCCAAAAGAAGTATATCCCAGTTCTCTCATTAAGCCTACATATTGCTCGCTGTTTAGAACTTCTTGCTCTTGCCAAAAATTAGAAAAACCTGTAAAAGCGTTAAACGCAACTTTTAATTTTCCTGAGGAACCTTTCTTGGTGGTGATTAAAACAACACCATTGGCACCGCTGGAACCATAGATAGCTGCTGCAGATGCGTCTTTCAAGATTGTCATCGATTCGATGTCATTTGCATTAACAAAACTTGCATCTCTAGAAGTTACCCCATCAATTACATATAGTGGACTGTTAGAAGCCGTGATAGATGTATTACCCCGAATACTGATCGAAATACCGGCTCCTGGTTTACCTGATTGAGAACTCACCTGAACACCAGCGGCACGACCTTGAATGGCTTGTAACGGATTGGTGATCGGCTGGTTTTCCAAATCTTTAGATGACACCGAAACTACCGCTGTTGTTAAATCTTTCTTCACGGTTGTTCCATAACCAATTACCACAACTTCATTCAGTTGCTGATTGTCATCAGATAGGATTACATTAATGGTTGTTCGATTATTCACTGCTTCTTCAACAGCTTTGAAACCGATGAATGAAAACTCCAAAGTTGCATTCTGTGGAGCCGTGATGCTGAAGCTACCGTTATCGGCAGTTGATGCTCCTTGGTTAGTTCCTTTTACTTTTACAGAAACTCCAGGCAAAGGCAGACCTTTCTGATCTTTCACTTGACCCTTTATGGTAATATTCTGCGCCATACTCAAAGAGATACCGCATAGAATACATACCATAAGCAATGTAAACTTTTTTCTCATAATTTTTGCTCTTGTTAATTGTTATACCTGGTAAAGTTAGCACTAGTTCTATGTTAAATACAAGTTTTTCGTACGTTAATTTTAATGTAAGTTATTGATATATAGGTTTTTGTGATGATTTTGATACGCTTAAGTACCGTGCCTTTAAATGCAGTTTTAGCATTGATTATCAGGGTTTAAGTATCGCAGCAGCGCAGGCCTGCGGAATAAATATGATACGCTTTAGCACCTAAAGTCTTTTTCAGGCATAAGGGATGAATACCACAAGAATGTGACTTAATAATAAACGATTTTACTCGATTACCAGCTGGCTCCAGCCATTTTTACCTGTTTTTTTGAGGGTTTTCTTTCGGTCATCCATTACTTTTTTAATGCGGGTTCCGAATGTCCAGCAGGTACTTTGTCTGATGGAAAGCAGTTCTGATAATTTATGGGAAGAGATTTTTCCTTTTGAAGAATAAATCAGGAAAATCATATAAAAGGCTTTATTAATCGGAATTCTGGTATTATGAAATATAGTATAAGTGGTTACCGATTCTTCGTAGCCGCAATTGCTGCATCTCCGGCTGTGTAGGATATGGCCGGAAAAGTAATGATCACTACTACATTTACGGCAGTGGTAACCTTTACTCCATTTTAATTCTGCTAAAAACTCATAGCAACTTTCTTTATCAGGATAAATTTTGCTGAATTCCTCAAAATCTACTTCTGTATTCATTACACGATCTCGGGATACCTTTTCGACACTGGTTTGTAGTTGCTCGTTGTCCTGTTCGAGCAGTACGTTCATTCTTGATATTTCTTCAGCCTGCTTTTGAAGTAGTGCATTCACCTCTTCCAATGCCTGGTTCTTGCTTTCTATAATCAGTGATTTATGGTAAACCTCACGCGTACGTTCTTCAACTTTAGTCTCTAACTCCTGGTTAACGGTATCTTTCAGCTTAGCATTGATCGCCATTTGCCTGATAATTTTTTGCTGCGCTTTATCCTTTTTAAGTTTCAGCAAACGCACCTTATCTCCAATGGCAAATGACAAGAAAACCATCTCTAACACAAAACAAAAACTTAAGCTATAATAACTGATGGCACCAAAGTTTAACCAGCTTACGCCAAGCATGATTAAAAATTTCAGTGTGAAACCTACAAACAAAAAACTATAGCCTAACACGAAGAAGCGTGCAGGTTGATAGCCATTTTTATAAATGTAAATCCCTGTAAAAAATGCTACTGCTAATGGGATAGCTTCCACAAACTTATAGCTGAAAAGAGTTTGATCGAATAGATAACAATAGGCAAAAAAGATCAATCGGGCAGCAATTATCCCAACAATCAATTGATTTAACTTTGGTGCTTTCGCTTTAACAAATAACAACTCTCTGGTAAATAATAATGCGAAAATACTTGTCGCACATAATGCAAAAGCGTAAGCTACTTGATTCCAGGCGGGCGCATTAGGCCATAAATATTGATAGGCAATTCCATCGCTACTCATTTCAAAGAAGCCCACACTGAGGTTATAAAGTACGTAATACAGATATTGCTTCTGCCGGATGGCAATAAACATAATCAAGTTATAAAAACTGAATACGAGGATCATTCCGTAAAAAATTCCGAAATAAAAGTATTCATCTAATGCGTAGGAAATGAACCAATCGGCAGTTCTAAGCACAATGATCACATCTGCTATCTGTGAGGAGCGTATTTTGAAATAGTAAGTCTGGGTTTCTTTTCCTTCATTCTGAATTGGAATTTCAAAATTTTTATGGTGGATTAAACGTTTATCAAAGGCATTGGCATCACCGAGGGTTTCAACGTTGTAGCTTTTGTCTGCTTGCGGAATATATGCAGTAATGTAATCGATCGTTTGATCAAAAAATTCCAGTATCAAAGGCTTTTCTACAGTTTCGTTGGGCTTTACTTTAATCCTGAACCAGTAAGTTTTATTTAGATTTTTAGTTTGAGGTGTGCTGGTAGCACTGGCTTTAAATTGTTGATCGAATTTTGAACTTCTAATCTCCTCAAAAGTGAACTTATTTGATGGGTCTTCCAGGACTTCAATTTCTTTGAAAGTGAAAATGTGCTGAGCAACACCATTCTGTATTTCAACGGGCTGTTGCGCCATTAATCCTGAGATGGAAAACAGTGAAGTTGCGAGGAGCAATAAAAATATTTTATTAAAAAATCGGTTCAGCATCAATTACAAAGGTAGCAATTTTGTGTATGGCAGAACCGGTTTGCCTATCAGCTGATTTTCATATTAAAAAATAAGTGAAACACAGGTTCCCTTATGTTCTTCAGATAGGATCTCAACTTCTATATGGTGAAATCTGGCAATACTTTGAACGATAGCCAAGCCTAAACCGAAACCGTTTTCTTCTGTATTCCCACGCTTAAAACGATCAAAGGCATTTTCAAGCAATTCTTTTTTCATTCCTAAGCCGCTATCTTCAATGGTTAAATGATATTGATGTTCCTTTTTTACGCCACTGATCTCGATGGATCCCTTTTCAATATTATACTTGATGGCGTTATTGATCACATTCATCAGCAGGGTATGGATCAGGGCTTTATTTCCTATAAACTGAAAATCTTCAGTCAGCGCTAATTTGAACCCAATATTTTTATCTGCAATGCGATCTTCAAGATCTTGATAAATATCTTCAATTTCTTCCTTAAGGCTAATTTCTTCCGTTTTCAGATATTGATTATTTTCCACTTTAGAAATTAACAGCAAGCTATTAATTACCAGTTTTAAACGGTTAAGTGTTTTTAGCGAAGCGTAAATTTTATTTTCATGCGCCACAGGCATTTCTGTCGTATTGAGCATATTTTCAAACCGTGTGCTTAAAACGGAAATGGGCGTAAGCAGTTCATGAGATACATTGGCAATAAATTGTTTCTCCAGGGCGAAAAGGTTGTTAATCTTTTTCATCAGGGAGTTAACGCTATTGTCCAGCATCTTAAAATCATCGGTACTGGTTGGAATGTTATCGTAATTGTAGTGAGAAGGATCGTTTACAAGATTGATTTTTTTATCGATAATGGCATAGAAAGGCTTTAGTAAGAAATTAGAGAAGAAATAATCCGTAACCAGCGTAATGAGCAAAGCAACAAAAAGCACAATTAGCATGTAGAACCGAATGGCATTTTTTATTGATGATAAAGCCGTCATCGATTCGCCTATTTCTAAATTGTACCAATTGGTGTGGTAAGAAAATTTATAATTTAAAATCCTGTACACTTCAATATCACCTTCAATTTCTCTTTTTTCGGTGAATATGTCGGCAGATGCTGATTTCTGATTATCGGCAATGTCGGTTAGAACAATAAATTCTTCCTTTAAAATATTGTAGTCGGTGAAAGACTGTTCTTTGTTAAGCAGGCTATCGATTTCATTATCATTCAGGTGTTCAATAATCTTGTTTTTTTTCTTGATGAGTCGGTTATCAAGCTGATTAAAGGCAAGTTTATCCAATGAAAACAAGATAATTCCTCCTAACACCACGATAATTGCAATTTTAGTGATGGCATTATATAAGGAAAACTTAACCTGTAACTTCAATTGATGGATGATATTAAAATGTAAAATGGATACTATTTTGTTAGCAATAACAAACTTTTAGCAATTAATCCGATAGCCAATACTCCTTACGGTTTCGAACCAGTCGATTTCTGTTACTGCTGCAAGCTTTTTTCGAAGATTTTTAACATGCACATCAACAAAATTTGAATCAGAATTAACTTCAAGAATGTCGCCCCAAACATGTTCAGTTAAACTCATTCTAGAAACCACACGATTTTTATTCAATACCAGATAATTAAAAATCTCGAATTCTTTTTTTGTAAGATTCAGCCTTTCTTTGCCAAAAGAAACTGTTCTGTTTTGAATATTAAGCAGGAAATTATGAATATTGATTTCGTTTTTTTCCAGTTTGTGTTTTCTTCGGGTGATGGCGTGCATCCGGGCCAGTAGTTCATTCAATGAAAATGGCTTTGGCAGGTAATCATCAGCACCTTCGTCCAAACCTTTAATCCGATCGTCGACAGCACTTCTAGCAGTGAGGATAATTACGGCATCATCTCGATCCTTAATTGCTTTTAGCTGTTTCAAAACTTCAAAACCATCGCCATCCGGCAAACCTAAATCAAGTAAAATGAAATCGTAATTATTAACAAATATCTTCTCTTCTGCAGAAGATTTTTTCCAGGCATGTTCCACAATGAAACCTTCCTTACTTAGAAATTCATCCATCTCTAAAGCCAGGCTTTTTTCATCTTCAACTATGAGTACGTTCATGAATGAGTTATAAGTGTTAGGTTATAAGTTTTAAGTGATTGAGATGAATCTTTGATCTTGATTCTTTGTTCCTTTATCCGCTTACTAAATTAATGTTTTTCAGAATGATCTCGCAGGCTTCCTCAATTTCTTGCTTGGTAATGATTAGCGGAGGCGCAATGCGCATGGAATTGCTGCAATGCAAAAACCAATCAGACAGCACCCCATCCAAAATGCAGGCATCAATTATTTTTTTATTGATGTCGAAATTTTCAAACTCAACAGCCAGCATTAAACCTTTACCTCTAATTTCTTTAATGGCCGGATGTTTCAGAAGTGTTTTGAAAAGTTGTCCTTTTTCTTCTACCTGATCAACAATCTTATTGTCGACCAAGGTTCTTAGCGTAGCCAAGCCAGCAGCACAGCAAACCGGGTGGCCACCAAAAGTGGTCATGTGACCTAAAATAGGGCTATGTGATAAAACCGACATGATTTCGAGCGAACTGATGAAAGCGCCAATCGGCATGCCGCCACCAATTCCTTTCGCCAGAAGTAATACATCTGGAACAACATCGTAGTGCTCAAAGGCAAACATTTTGCCACTCCGGCCGAAACCAGATTGGATTTCATCGAAAATTAGGAGTGTTTTGGTCGCGGTACATTTTGCCCTCAATGCCTGCATGTATTCCAAATCGGCAACGCGAATTCCGGCTTCACCCTGAATGGGTTCGATAAAGACAGCTGCTATTTCATCAGTAATTTTTTCCAGATCAACTAAATTGTTATGTTGAATGAAACCTACGTTTGGCAAAAACGGCCCGTAGCCTGAAGAATAGAAATCGCTTTCCATCAAACTTTCGGCACCTTGTGTGCTGCCATGATAAGCATTTTTACAAGCGATAAATCCTTTCCTTCCCGTATAACGTTTGGCTAATTTCATAGCACCCTCAACCGACTCTGTTCCCGAATTTAAAAAGTAAGTGCAGCTTAAGTTTTTTGGTAAAATGTCGGCCAATGCTTTGGCGAAGTTAACCTGTGGCGTTTGTACATACTCACCGTAAACCATTAAATGCATGTAGGTTTCAGCTTGTGCTTTTATAGCTTCTACCACTGCAGGGTGGCAGTGGCCAACGTTGCTCACGCCGATACCAGCAATCAGGTCTAAATGTTTTTTATCATTAGAATCGTAAATGTAAACACCTTTTGCCCTTACAAATTCGAGCATTAAAGGTTCGGGAGAGGTTTGTGCATTGTGTTGTAAAAACAACTGGCGTTGGGTAAGCATGGTACAAAAGTACGGAAATCAAATAGCCTTTGAAATAAAAAAGACCTGCATCGCTGCAAGTCTTTGTATCTAATTTTTTGGTCCGCCTTTAAAGCGGTTAAGCAACTCTCGCTTAAATCCCTCTTGTGCCCTGTAAAACTTTCCGACCACTTTAATTGGTAAACTGGATTTTAAACGGTTGTAATATTTTTTATCGAGATTTAGGTCTCTCTGTTTAAAATCGAATTCACTGGTAATTAAACTCTGAACCTGAGCATCACTCAAATTATCAATCTCTGTAGTTTTTCTATAAGAGATCATTTTTTGCATGCGTTCTTTGCGTAGCGCATTTTGCTCAGTCTGCATATCGTTGTAAATTGGCCAGAATACTTTAGCTTCTTCTGGAGAAAGATCTAGTTTTTGAGTGAAAAAGGCAATTTTTAACGATTCGATTTCCTCGCCCTTTGGTCGTTGTGCCAAAAGGGTAGTGGGCAACAGGAACATTAAAGCAACGAATAATAAATTCTTCATTTTTTTAATTAGTTATTTAATTCATGAGTTAAATCACTCGGAGAGTAATTGCTCAATATATAGTTTTCCATTTCTGTATCTGAGGCAGAAGTAGTTTTGGATATGCTTATGTTTTGGGCCTCCAAATGTTCGATAATGGTACTTTCATCAATATCGTACAACATTTGCTCGTTGGCAAGTTCTGCAGGCTGAGTTTGCGCAACGGGTATAGAAGTACTGTTTTGATAAAAATAAGCACCAAACGATGCAATGATAACAAAACAAGCTGCACTGGCATACTTTACAATATCACGCCTCCAAAGCGGAACAATCTTCGCAACCTTTTGAGGTTGTTCTGCTTCTATTTTGGCTACAATTCGATTTTGCAGGTTGGCAAAATAATTTTCCGGAACACCAAAAGCATTTTCAGCTACAGGCAATTCCGACAACCTTACATTAGTTTCTAAACGTTCGGTAAGTTCTTCGAAATAATTTTGTGGAACTTCAAAAGCATTTTCAGCTGTGCGCTGCCTTAGTCCATCTACAAATACTGCCCGTAGCACCGATTCCGTTACACCTTCAAAATAGTGATCCGGTACTGTAAAAGGGTTCTTTTTCCCCATTGCGGCAAGGCTGGGTGCATCCTTTTTCCAATCGTTATCTTCTATATTTTCATTCATCACGGATATATGATACAATTTTTTGGAAAAGGTTTAATAATCAATTTCATCATTTGTAATAATAGCCTCAATTTTTTTTGCTGCGATGTGAAATGATGCTTTTAATGCTCCTACAGACGTTCCTAATACTTCAGATATTTCTTCATATTTCATGTCATCAAAATATTTCATGTTGAAAATAATACGCTGTTTTTCGGGAAGGGTAAGGATGGCTTTTTGCAGTTTGAGCTCCAGTTTATCGCCATTGAAATAAGATGACGCGACTAAATTGTCTGCCAGCTCTGAAGACACTTCATCAAGTGGCGTATTATTTTTCTGCTTCTGTTTATTTAGAAAAGTGATCGACTCATTGGTCGCGATGCGATAAATCCAGGTGTATAGCTGCGAATCGCTTCTAAATTTATCCAGGTTTTTCCAGACTTTAACAAAAACTTCCTGGAGCAAGTCATCACAGTCATCATGATTGAGGACCAAACGCCGGATGTGCCAGTAAATTTTTTGTTGATATTTTTTTAGCAGAAGATTAAAAGCCTCATTACGCGTTTTCTCAACAGCAAACATTGCAAGAATTTCTGAATCTTCAACTTGTTTCATCTATATTTTTTAGAGAGGAGGGGTATTGGTAAAGGCTAGGGCGAAGAATGTAACAATAAGGAAATTGGAATAGGTAATGTTAAAGATGTAGTCGTGTTTGGTAAATGGGAAATAGGGAATGGCAATTCAAAATAACTTGCAATAGCAAAGAAAGTTATTATCTATTCCCCGTTCTCTATTTCCTTTTTGATATTCAGAAACCTATGCTTTCTTTCTACCAATTACTTTTTGCACAGCATCAACAATGTTTACTGCATCTAAACCGTATTTAGACATTAATTGATCTGGTGTTCCGCTTTCGCCGAAAGTATCGTTAGTAGCTACAAATTCTTGTGGTGTAGGTAATTCTGTAGTTAATAAACGGGCAACACTTTCACCTAAACCGCCAAATTTATTGTGTTCTTCGCAAGTTACTACGCAGCCAGTTTTCTTTACAGATTTTAAGATCGCCTCATCATCCAAGGGTTTAATGGTGTGGATATTGATAATTTCCGCATCAATGCCCAATTCAGCCAATTTTTCGCCTGCTTCAATCGCTTTCCAAACCATGTGGCCAGTTGCAATGATCGTAACATCAGTTCCTTCGTTTACCATCCAGGCTTTTCCAATCTCAAATTTTTGATCAGGATCGGTAAATACGGGAATCACCGGGCGACCAAAACGCAGGTAAACCGGGCCTTCATATTCGGCAATGGCAATGGTAGCAGCTTTGGTTTGATTGTAATCACAAGGATTGATGACCACCATTCCTGGCAACATTTTCATTAAACCAATATCTTCTAGAATTTGGTGCGTTGCTCCATCTTCTCCTAAAGTTAAACCAGCATGAGATGCACAAATTTTAACGTTTTTATTTGAATAAGCTACCGACTGACGAATCTGATCGTAAACACGACCTGTAGAAAAGTTTGCAAAAGTTCCGGTAAACGGAATTTTACCACCAATAGTCATACCGGCTGCAATACCAATCATATTTGCTTCTGCAATACCAACTTGTGTAAAACGCTCAGGAAAATCTTTAATAAAAGCATCCATTTTAAGCGATCCAACTAAATCGGCGCATAATGCAACAACGTTTTCATTTTTCTTTCCTGCTTCATGTAAACCAGCTCCGAAACCTGAACGTGTATCTTTTTTTTCTGTATATGTGTATTTTTTCATACCTCAAACCCCTAAAGGGGCTTTATTTGTAGTTAAAATTAAAAGTTATTTACTCCCCCTTCAGGGGGTAATGGGGCTTAATAATCCCCTAAAGTTTCTGGTAATTGCGCCAATGCCGAAGCCAATTGCTCGTCGTTTGGTGCTGTGCCATGCCATTTGTGTGAGCCAACCATATAATCTACACCAGCACCCATTTGCGTACTCATTAAATTTAAGATTGGTTTACCTTTTCCGGTTAACGTTTTTGCATAATGTAAGCCTTCAACTATGGCTTGCATATCATTACCATCTGTGTTAATAACGTGCCATCCGAAAGCTTCAAATTTTGCTTGTAAATCATCCAAAGCAAGAACTTTACTGGTTGGTCCATCAATTTGTTGGCCGTTATAATCAACCGAAGCAATTAGATGATCAACTTTGTTGAAAGGAGCGAACATTGCTGCTTCCCAGTTTTGTCCTTCCTGTAATTCGCCATCGCCTAATAAGGCAAAAACGTGAGCATTATCGCCGTTTAGTTTTTTAGCTAAAGCAGCACCAATAGCAACTGACAATCCCTGGCCTAATGAACCTGAAGCAATGCGGATGCCTGGCAAGTGCTCATGCGTAGTTGGGTGTCCTTGTAATCTCGAATCCAATTTACGGAACGTTGCCAACTCGCTTTTTTCAAAATAACCAGCATGTGCTAGCGTACTGTACCACACAGGCGAAATATGTCCGTTTGAAAGGAAAAATAAATCTTCACCTTTACCTTCCATTGTGAAATCCGTTTTGTGGTTTAACACTTCAAAATATAATGCGGTAAAAAAATCTGCACAGCCTAGTGAAGCGCCTGGGTGGCCAGATTGACATCCGTGAACCATTCTAACAATATCTCTTCTGATTTGTGAGGCGATATCTTCTAGCTCTTTAATTGTATGTTTCATTAAAATAAAAGGTTGTTGTTACATAGCAAAGTTAATATTTTAACTGCTATATCATAATTAGTTATTGATTAAATCGAGTACCTGTTGTGTTGCGTTTTTTGTATCAACTTTTTTGATGATATGTGAGATTTTTCCTTCTTCATCGATGATAAAAGTAGTACGGACAGTGCCCATATATTTTTTGCCATACATGTTTTTCTCTGCCCAAACGCCATAGTCGTTTACAATTTTCTGATCGGTATCTGCCAGCAAAGTAAAAGGTAAATTGTGCTTCGTTATAAACTTTTGGTGTGATTTTTCATCATCAACACTTACGCCAAGTACGACTATTCCCCTAGCTTGTAAACCTTGGTAATTATCTCTGAAATCACATGCTTCGGCTGTACAACCTGGTGTATCATCTTTTGGGTAAAAATATAATACAACGATTTTGCCTTTATAGTCGCTTAACGAAACTTCAGTGCCGTTCTGGTCATTTGATGTAATTGCTGGCGCTTGATCGCCCTCGTTTAATTCTGCCATATAGTTATTTTTATGGGTATGATTGATTTTGCAAGTTAAACAGTTTATCTTATTATACTGTTTAAACTCGCATAAAATATGACTTTAACTTGTTTCAAATGACTACTTTAATGGCAAAAAAATGCGGTGTCTTAGTGTTTTCTCAACATTAAGGTGTTAAGGGAATAGGCTTTATTTCCCCTGTTTCAGTCGTAAATATTTTTGAACGGATTATCTAAAGAAAGAGATGGTGTAACGGCGCACATTATCCTTCACATCACCAACTACCAATTCGAAATTATGTTTTCCTGATGCAGTCCGATCATCGAAGCTGTGCCATAGTGTAGCCGTTTTCGCATCAAATTCCATCAATACCCATTTTCCATCAATGTATCCGTTAAAGCTTTTTATTCCAGAAAGATTATCGCTGATTTTGAAAGTCATTTTGGATAAGCCAGCCATGCTTTTCCCATCAGCAATATTTACAGGACTAATTCTTGGTGCAATGGTATCAACAGCGATATAAAAACTGCCAAAATTTCTCGGTGAGGCTTTCACATATCCATTTTCGAATGTTCCGCCTTGCGATGAACCACCAGTACTTACAATAAGTGCCTTGCTGCGCAGGTTTTCAGGAAGCGCATCGGCCTTAATCCAAAAATTAAAGCCAACGTGAAGTGGTGTGTAACGGTTGTGAATTTGGTGAATGTTAGACCAGGCATTTCCGGAAGGTTTCGGAAGTTTTTTATAAACAAAGCTGAGGTCGTTGTATAATGTTCCTTGCGGAAGCAGCACCTTAATTTCATCACTGTTAAATTCGTTTGCTTTGTTGTAGGCAAAGATTAATCCTGCGGGGATTATTGCAGCAGCAGCTGGTGCAGCACCAGCATTAACGGTAAATGGTAAAATTGAAGCATTGCCTTTTGAATCAGTAATAATGTAGCGAAGCTGATGTGATGCTCCATCATTGAAGTTGATTTTGCCGCTGTTTACTAACCCACTGTAAATTTTTAAAGGATTACCAGGATCTACAAAGCTTTTTTGAATACTTCTTTTAGTATTTAGATAAGTTGGATAATCGATGTGAGAATTAATTGCTTTGCTGTCTTCGAAAGCAAAACGCTCCAGCGCTGAAGTGTAAATGATCTTTCCATCTAATTCCAGTTGGATAGAGTAAACGCCATTTGTTCTTGAAAGTCCGTTATGCCGATCAGTTACCACCACACCGAAACCCACTTCACCTGTTAAACTAATCGGCGCCAAAGCCTTATAATTTCCGTTTGCGCCAGTGATTCCAATAGCTTGTTTCGGTGTATTTTCGTTAAATGTTTTTCCATTTAAACGGTAAGCGTATAAGCCATGAATAATTGGCGGGATATTATCAGGAATATCGATGCCAAAAAATTGAGGGTTGATGGTTTCTTCAGTTTTGGTATCCCTGATTTCAAAATGTAAATGTGGACCACCGGAACTGCCACGGTTACCCGACCAGGCGATAATTTCTCCTTTGCGTACCGGAATTAAGGTCGCCTCCGGAAAATCATCAATTTCGAACGTTTTCTTTTCGTACTCCAGGTTTTTAACAATGGCAGCTATTTTAGGCGAAAAACGTTGAACGTGGCCATAAACAGTAGTGAAACCATTTGGGTGATTAAGATATATTGCCTGGCCGAAACCGCTATTTTGAACCCTCAAGCGAGAAACGTATCCATCGGCCACTGCATAAACAGGATAACCTTCGCGTTGGTTGGTGCGAAAATCGATGCCAGAGTGGAAATGATTGCCACGAATTTCTCCGAAAGAGCCGGCAAGGGCAGGAGGAACGATGTCTAATGGCTGACGAAAATCGGTAATAGGGTATCGGTTTGTGCTAAAAATCTGTTGAGCTTGAGCAAAACTAAAGGCAAATAGATATAAAAGTAGCGTTGATATTTTAGGGAAATTCAGGATCGGATTTTTAATCATTCGTTATTTAACATCAAAATTTAAAAGTTGTTTTCCTTCTAGCCAAGCCTCCAGCTTATCGCCCTGATTGGTTCTGCCTACGCCTTTAGGGGTACCTGTAAAAATGAGGTCGCCCTTTTTCAAAGTAATGTATTGAGAAACAAAACTGATGATCTTTTCAAAAGAGAATAATAAATCCTTAGTATGTCCTTTCTGCCGACTTTCACCATTTACCTTTAATTCAAAATTTAAGTTGTACATATCCTCAAAATCGCTTTTTGGCAAAAATATGCTCACCGGTGCTGAGCTGTCAAAGCCTTTAGCCAGTTCCCATGGCAAGCCTTTCTCTTTATGTTTGCTTTGAATGTCTCGGGCAGTAAAATCAATTCCCAAACCAATTTCATCATAGTAGTTAGCCGCAAATTTTTCGGCAATGTGCTTGCCTTCTTTGCATATTTTTAACACTACCTCAAGCTCATAATGTACATCATTAGAAAACTCAGGTAAATAAAATGGTTTATTATCTTTCAGTAAAGCCGTATCAGGTTTCATGAAAATTACCGGCGTGGTAGGAACAGGATTATTTAATTCTTTTGCATGTTCGGCATAATTTCGGCCAATGGCGATAATTTTCATTTTATTTAAAGTTAGAAGTACAACTGAAAAGAGATCTGTAGAAATCTCAGAGAGCCAAAAATAGAAAAGAAAACGGTGTTATAAAACTGAGATTCGTTTTACCTGACTTTCAGCGCCTGCCATTACACGCAAAAAATAAATGCCGGCATTTAAGCGGCTAGGAATATTAAAGCTTTTGGTTTGCTCTCCGGCGTTCAATCTTTCATTAGCCAGCGTTACCACTTCATTGCCTAATAAATCGATAATTTTAATGGTAGTTTGTGTACCATCTTTTCCAATAGATAAGATAATATTTAATTGCTCCTCAACAGGATTTGGATAAATTTTAACAATGGTTAATAATTTATCTTTAGTTGCAGCGATAGTTGAAGGTTTTGCAGTACCTGAATAGGTATTGAACATGCCCGATGACCCGAAAGTGCCAAATAACGGCTTATAAGGCTGAATATTTGCTTTAATCTCTGGAATTCTACTGGTTTTTTTTACTCTGTTTTTTAAGCTAATATGAATACTATCAGCCTGCTGTGCCCAAGAATTAACACTGCACCCCAAAACAATGCAAAAAATGCATATAATTTTTTTGAGCAACGTTATTTGGTAGAGTTTCATCAAATTTATAAAGCAAATGTATTAATTAAAAACAAAGAAATTAAACATTTTATTGATCTCTGTTATTTTAACACAATTTAACAATAAATTTTGTTTTTCACAGTGTGAAAAATACACAATATTATGGTTGTTAATTTGTTATAGTTAGTTTACTTTTGACGCACTAAAAATATCAACGAAGTGTCAAATCATAAAAATGTCAACGCATTAACTGCTGGCGGGGTGCTGGTAAGTTTGGGAATTGTTTTTGGCGATATCGGTACATCACCATTGTATACGCTAAAGGCAATTTTTAAAACGGCTAAAGAAATAGCAGAGAAAAGTGGAGGCGGCGGATCATATATCAATCCTGATCTTGTGTTAGGCGCACTATCATGTGTAATCTGGACACTTACCTTACAAACTACCATTAAATATGTAATGATCACTTTACGTGCTGATAATAAAGGCGAAGGTGGTATTTTTTCATTGTATTCGTTAGTCAGAAAGAAGGCCAAGTGGCTGGTGATACCTGCCATTATAGGCGGGGCGGCACTACTTGCCGATGGGATGATTACACCAAGTATTACCGTAACCTCTGCCATTGAGGGATTGAAATTGAAGTTTCCAACGGTACAAGTACTTCCAATAGTAATTACCATCATTGCGCTGTTATTTATCATTCAGCAATTCGGAACCAATTTAGTCGGGAAGTTGTTCGGACCCATCATGTTTTTATGGTTTGCGGCACTAGGCGTTTCCGGATTAGCACAAATCATCCATGATCCATCTATTTTTAAAGCATTAAATCCATATTACGCCATTCATTTGCTGGTAACCAATCCCGGTGCATTGGCCATTTTAGGTGGTGTTTTTCTATGTACCACCGGAGCTGAGGCACTCTATTCAGATTTAGGGCATTGTGGTAAACAAAATATCCGCGTTAGCTGGATTTTTGTAAAATTGATGTTGATTTTCAATTATTTAGGCCAGGGGGCATGGGTGTTGAAAAACCCAAATTACGATCCACATTTTGTAAACCCTTTCTTCGAACTGGTTCCTCCGGGCATGGTATTATTTATGGTTGGTTTGGCTACAACAGCTGCGGTTATTGCTTCTCAAGCCATGATTTCCGGATCATTTACGCTAATTTCGGAGGCAGTAAGACTGAATCTTTGGCCAAAAGTTAAGATCAATTATCCAAGTGTACAGAAAGGACAGTTGTATGTACCTTCCATTAACTGGCTGTTATGCATAGGCTGTATCATCATTGTTTTGATTTTTAAAAGATCTGATGATATGGAGGGTGCATATGGTTTAGCCATCAACTTAACTTTCTTAATGACAACCGTTTTGGTTGCCGTTTATATGTTAAGAAAAAAGTTTCCCAAATATCTGATCGTGATATTTGTTGTGATTTATGGCGCAATTGAACTCGCATTTTTAGCAGGTAACCTGTTTAAATTTGTTCATGGCGGCTGGGTTACCTTATTAATAGGTTGCGGTTTGTTAAGCGTAATGTGGACCTGGTACAACTCACGGAAAATCAAAAATCGTTTTGTTAAATACGTTGAAATTGAAGACTATTATCAGATTCTGAGTGAATTAAGCGTGGACGAAACCGTTCCCAAATATTCTTCGCAGTTGGTTTACTTAACCAGTGCAAATTTCAAAACGGAAATAGAATCAAAAATCATCTACTCTATCATCCAAAAAGAACCAAAACGTGCTGATGTGTATTGGCTGGTTCACGTTGATGTAATGGATGAACCCTATACACTTGATTACAAAGTGGAGTTTTTAATCCCTGGAAAGTTAATCCGTATCGATTTCCGTTTGGGATTCAGGATTGAACAGCGTGTAAACTTATTGTATAGAAAAGTGGTAGAGGAGTTAGTTAAAAATGGCGAAATCGACATTACCAGTCAGTATAAATCTTTAAATAAACATAAAATAGCTGGCGATTTCAGGTTTGTTCTCTTGGAAAAACACTTATCTAAGTTTACCAAACTGAGTTTCTATGAGCGACAAATTATGGATTACTATTTCTTGTTGAAGAAAATGAGTTTATCGGAAGAACGCAGTTTTGGTTTGGATAGCAGTTATGTTGATGTGGAGAAAGTTCCATTAATCTTTGTAACGCCAGATGATATTGAATTAAATAGATTACCTGTTTAATTGATGAGAACAGCACTATTAATTTTGGGCATTTGCCTTTTTATCGCTGGCCCGGCCGCAAAGATTTACCATCTCGATCATGCAAATAGTTATATGATTGCATCTGGTTTAGGTTTAGTGATGATTACAGCGCTGGGATTTATCAAGAAGAAAGACAGCGATGACTAAGTATGTTTATCAATCTAAAGATTGATCTGTAGTCTTATATTTGTTTTCCTCACCAAAAGACTGCGAAATACATTATAAAATGAAGAAGGCCTTTAGTTTAAACATACTAAAGGCCTTCTTTATTATTTTGATCAAGTTTTTATCAAAGAGAGGTATATTACACCTCCTGAGCCAGTTTGCTATGTTTGTAGCCATACGCAAAGTAAACTACCAATCCGATAACCAGCCATATTCCAAAACCTATCCAGTTTGAAATACCTAGCTCACACATCATATACAAGCAGCTGATCAATCCTAAAACCGGAATGAGTGAAAGATTCTTTGTGATGCAATAGTAAGAAATGATCACGCAGATGATGAGAAAAATCCACATTGGAATTTTATGTTTAAATAAGCTCCAGCCGCTTTCATATTTTTTCTCAATGGATACTTTTGAAGCTGAGATAAATTGCTCATAACGATCGCCTGGTAGCGCACTTAAATAAGATTCAGCATCAACTTTATCAGCCAACATAATCTGCGGTGCAGCATCTTTTACAATCTCTTCCTTAACGATTTTGAGCTCATCTCCATTTAATGAGGTTACAAAGGAAACGGTTTCAATCGTTTTAGGCGAATTAAAAAAGAATGCTTTAGTTTCTTTACCAAATTGGGTAAAGGCAAATATGATAGCTGCTACAAAAGCAAGTGGAACAATAAACTTACTATTTACGTAAGGTATTTTAAATTTGCCTCGCTGCACATCAGGGCGATTTTGCAACACCAGAACGCCAGCACATACCAGCACAAATGCGAATAAAGTACCTATTGAGCAAAGATCTGTCACAATAGTTAAATTCATGAAAAGTGACGGAACTGCTACTACAAACCCCACAACAATCGTCGCAAAGGAAGGGGTTTTATATTTGGGGTGAATTTTAGAGAATGATTTTGGCAATAAACCATCGCGGCTCATGCTCATCCAAATACGTGGTTGCCCCATTTGGAAAACTAAAAGTACACTGGCCATAGCAAATACCGCACTTACGGCAATAATTCCGCTCATTAATTTCAGGTTGATCTGATCAAAAACGAATGCTAATGGATCACCAACAGCAAGTGTATCTGATTTCACGATCCCGGTTAAAACCAATGCTATTGCAACATATAAAATGGTACAGATAATGATTGCCCACATCATACCGCGAGGTAAATCGCGTTGCGGATTTTTACATTCTTCGGCGGTAGTAGAAATGGCATCAAAACCAATATACGCGAAAAATACAGCGGAAACGCCTTTTAAAATACCCGATACGCCATTAGGTGCAAATGGATCCCAGTTTTTAACATCAACATAAAATATGCCCACAGCCAAAACCAATAAAATAACGGCTAATTTGACCACAACCATAGCATTGCTGGCATTGCGGCTTTCTTTCATACCGCGATAAATTAACCAGGTAATCAGGATAATGATGCCTAAAGCCGGAATATCGGCCACTAAATGGAATCCTCCAATTTGAGGGGCAGTTAACCAGGCATTATTAGCCAATGCAGTTGCAGTATCCAGACCAGCCAGATTTTTTCCTGCAGCAAGCAAAGCTTCGGCAGTTTTATGGCCGTTGTAAGCACTTAAATAATCCATTGTTGCCCAATCCGGAACATGGATGCCGTTTATTCCTAGAAAAGGAATTTTTATCGTGGAGAGTAATCCTGTAAAATAATCAGACCAGGAAATGGCTACCGTTATATTTCCTATGGAATATTCCATAATTAACGACCAACCGATGATCCATGCCACCAACTCGCCAAATGCCACATACGAATAGGTATAAGCACTACCTGAAACAGGAACCATCGAAGCAAATTCCGCATAGGCAAAAGCAGCGAAACTACAAGCCACCGCAGTAAAAATAAATAAGAAGATCACTGCTGGTCCGCCATCGGCACTGGCTTTACCAATGGTGCTGAAAATTCCGGCGCCAATGATTGCCGCAATACCAAAAGCTGTTAAATCACGTACACCAAGTGTTTTGTGAAGGGTATTATCATGGTCGCCATAACCGCTTGCCGCATCTTTTAATATTTTGGAAATCGATTTTTTTCTGAATAGCTTCTCGAACATTTTAGTTTGCTTGTTGTATTCTTCAAACTTATAAAAATATCAGTTAAAAACGTTTAAAGCGAGATATAAATTTATAAGCGACCGATTTTTGGAATAAAAATCCTTTTTAATTGATGATTATTTCAATGAACGATGTTACATTCAGAAGATTTTGGCGCTATTGTAATCTCTATGTGTTTATTTAATTCGCTTAGTTTATTAAGGATGATAAAAAGCTATTTTTGCCACCATATTTAAGATTATTCATTCTTCCTTTTGATCAACATGCCATCATCTGCTATTAAAACATCATATATCAAGGAGAAAAACCAAAGTGTTGCCACAATTCTGGCGTTTGCATTGATTCCACTTTCTGGTTTTGCCACTGATATTTACATTCCATCATTACCTACTATGGCTGGCGAAATGAATGTAAGCAATGTTCAGGTTCAACTTACGCTAAGTATTTTTCTGATTAGTTATGGTGTGGCACAACTTTTTGTCGGAAGCTTGCTTGATAGTTTCGGGCGTTACAAGATTGGATTATACAGTTTGCTGGTATTTGCCATGGCCAGTATTGTAATTGCAACAACACATCATATCTATCTGATATATCTCATGCGGATTATTCATGGTCTTTCGGTAGGCGCAATTGTAGTAGCAAAACGAGCTTATTTTGTCGATTTATTTACAGGAGAGAAACTAAAACATTATTTAAGCCTGTTTTCCATTATCTGGTCTACTGGTCCGATTATAGCACCATTTGTTGGCGGATATTTACATACTGCCTTTGGATGGGAATCAAATTTCTATTTTTTGGCAGGTTTCGCAATGGTTTTTGCGGTGCTCGAATTTCTGTTTAGCGGAGAAACCTTAAAACATTTTACTGATTTTCAATTGAAAAAAATCACTGGCATTTACATTGACATGATTAAGACCACCAGCTTTACTCTGGGAATTGTGATGTTGGGTCTGGCATATTGTATGGTAATGGTTTATAACATGACAGGGCCTTTCATCATCGAACACGAACTGAAATATTCGCCAGTTATTGCAGGTTACAGTTCTTTAATTTTAGGATTTGCCTGGATGGTAGGCGGTTTTATTGGTAAGGCAACCATTAACAAACCATTTTTTAGCAGGTTGATGATTAATTCAGTATTACAGGTTGTTTTTGTATTCTTAATGATTGTAAGTTTAAATTTCGTTAGCAATTTATATTCGCTCATCTTTTTCGCCTTCATTATTCACATTGGTGCTGGTTTTACTTTTAATAACTATTTTACTTTTTGTTTAAGTAAATTTCCAAAAAACGCAGGTATTGCAGGCGGTTTAACTGGTGGTATTACTTATGTTATTGTGTCGTTTCTGAGTTATGGGATCGTTAATCTTATCCCAGCAAAAGATGAAGCTAATCTTTCTTATAGCTACCTTATAATGATTATACTTTCCATCATGGTGATGTTTTTAATCATGAAAACCAGAAAGGAAAATGAGCTAAACGTTTGATTTTTGAAGTGCTGGAATTGTGATTGCTATGGATTGAAAGGCTATTTAAAATTTAATACAACAAAAAAGAGCTCCAAAGCAAATGCTTTGGAGCTCTTTTCATTCATCTTTTAAATTAGAATTTGTAAGATATAGTTGTGACGAACTGACGAGGTGCAATTGGGTTCACGCTATAATTCTCGTGTACAAAATAATTTAACTCATCGGTAATGTTAGCTACCTTGGCCAGCAAAGACAATTTTTTCCAGGCATAACCTGCAGAAAGATCGATGGTGGTAAAAGGCGTAAGCGGAATTAACCGGCTTGCAGTTTGTGTTTTCGTATCTGCATACCCACCATTGCGTGAGCCGGTATACAATACAGTTGTACCCAGTTTTAATCCCTTAATTGCTCCATCCTGAAAAGTGTAAAAAACGGTGGCATTTGCTTTGTTTTTAGTTGTACCAATAACACGTTGGCCCTCTACAATACCAGTAGGCAGGGTAGAAACATATCTGTAAAAATTATAGCTATATCCCGCCAGGAAATTTAATCCTGGTAAGATCGTTCCTGTCAAGTCTATTTCTAAACCATCACTTCTGGTTTTACCTGTAAATTCTTTAATTGTTGCATCAACGTTGGCACTTCCATCTGCTTTTAACAATGCCGTTTGTGCTAAATTGCTGTTCTGTATTCTATAAACCGTTACGTTTGCTGATAACTTTCCATCAAGAAAATCATTTTTTATACCCGCCTCATATTGGTCAATGATGGATGGTCGCATAGGATTTAAGAAAATATCCGTTCCGGTGTTGGATGTAAAGTTATTGGCATAACTTACATAGATGGAGGTAGTTTTTAAAGGCTCATAAATCAAACCAAACTTAGGAGAGTAAGCCTTGTCAACTTTGTCAGCCGTAGCACTTGGTGTTTTTATGCCGGTAGTGGCAGATGTTACATAAGCACCAGGGGTTTTTTGAAAAGTCCATCTCACGCCGGCTAAAACCTTAAATTTCTCGGTAATGCTAACTAAATCTTGTACAAAAGCACCCATCCTGAAGATTGGGGCAAAGGTTGAAGTTGCGGATACGGCATTAGGTTCAAGTCCTGATCCATAATACGTAGCAGGATCCAATAAGTTAACGCTTCCATAATTAAATGTGGTTGCACCATTATACGTCCAGCTACCTAATGTTGTTGCCCTTGATTGATCTGCATCAACCCCAACCAGGATAGTATGCGACACACTTCCGGTTTTGAATTTACCGTTGAGGTTAATCTGTTCGTTGTAAGTAAACTCTTTACTTTTCGAACGCGTAACATTACGCAGTGCGATGGCATTTGCAGCCGCGAATGGACGTTCAGCACTAAAATAGTTTCTATTATAAGCTTGTCCTGATGCAATGATATTTAACTTCCAGTTTTCATCAAATTTGTGGTTAAAACTTAATTGTGTGGTAGAAGTGTTGGTTTTATTGTAAGCCCAAGGTGCATTTAAGTAGGTGTTTCTTCCAAGATCAGGGATAGCGTTTGCAATGGTGCCAATACCAAAATCTGGTGTATAATCACTTTTTAAGTAATCTCCTTGCAATAAGAAATCAGTTTGCTCATTAACTTTATACAATAAGGAAGGATTAATATAAAGTCTTTTTGATTTTACCTGGTCTCTGTAACTTCCTGCATTTTCGTAAGTACCAATTACACGGAAGGCCACTTTTTTCGAAATTGGTCCGTAAAGATCGATTGTAGGTTTATATAAATCATAGCTTCCTACCCGCATAGAAACTTCTCCGCCGTATTCGAATTTTGGTTTTTTGGTTACCATATTAATTACCGCACCACCAGTTACACCACCATATAATAAAGCTGCACTTCCTTTTAATACCTCTACCGATTCTAATGTGCTCACTTCAGGCATTCCGCCAGTACTTGTACGAGCGCCATTTTTGAAAACGTTATTACCACCAAGGCTGTAACCTCTGGCAACAAACGTTTCTCCACTTACTGAACCGCGATTCTCCGAGTAGGCTACGCCATTTACGTTGGCTAGAACATCACTTAAACGCAATGCTTGTTGATCGGTGATGATCTGGTTATTGATAATTTGAACCGACTGTGGCAAATCCTTCGGCGCAATTGCGATCTTACCCAGATTTACAGGTTTTTTATTGGGTGTTCTATAACCGTTGATAGCAACTTCATCCAATTGGGAAGAGGATTCGGCTGTTGCAAAACTGATTTTAGATTCATTATCAGCTGTTACAGTTATAGATTTTTCAATAACCTTAACACCTACCGCTGAGATTTTAATGGTATATTTTCCTGGAGGCACATTTCTAATGGTAAAATTTCCCTGTTCATCTGTCTGAGTAGTTTTGCTGGTATTTTTTAATCCAACGCTGACAAAAGCTGCCGGATTTCCGTCACTTGTTTTAATGGACCCCGATATCGATCCGTTTTTAGATTGCGCATAAGCAGTTCCTGTTAATACAAGAAAAATAAATGCCAAATAAATAATTAGGGAAAACTTTCTATACATGTTATTTAGATTAATTCTTAGTTGGCGCAAAAGAAAGAAATTAAAATGAGATTAGAGAATTATTTTTAATTATTCTAAATAAGAATTACGCTACGAGAAAGCGAGCATAATTTTCCCTCGGAAATACAACTCAAAGTTTGCAGTTGGAGCGGTTTTGAGAGCTCGGTATTTACTTTTTTCAACAGAAATCTTTGTTGAGTTTCTAGATAGTGATTATTTCCAGGTTGGATATTTGGTTGTAGGTATAAAACTAACGTGGAAATAAAAAAATAACCTATATTTCATGTCTCAACACGTAGCAATGAAAGCAATTTTTTCCAACTTAACATTTCAGGTTATTGTAGCAATCATCATCGGGATATTTGTGGGCTCCTACTTTCCTGAATTTGCATCAACAGCAAAACTAATCAGTCAAGGTTTTATTAACCTGATTAGCATGCTCATTGCACCTATTATTTTCTTCACCATAGTTTTGGGTATTGCGCACATGGGCGATATGAAAAAAGTGGGTAGAGTAGGAGGAAAGGCTTTGTTGTATTTCGAAATTGTAAGTACAATCGCAATTGCAGTTGGTTTATTAGTGGCCAATATTCTCCAACCTGGAGCAGGTGTAGTGGCGAAAGCTAGTGATGCGTCAAAAATCTCCGGATATGCTGAACAAGCAAAAGACATGAATTGGGCGGAGTTTTTCTTGCACATTATTCCGCATAACGTAATTGCGGCATTTGCTGAAGGTAATATCCTTCAAATTTTGCTTTTTGCAATTTTATTCGGCTACGGCTTAAACAAACTGGGTGGCGAAGGTACTTCCGTTTTAAACGCTTTTGATAAAATTTCAAAAGTGTTGTTTAAAATTATGAAAGTAATTATGCGTTTAGCGCCAATTGGCGCTTTCGGTGGAATGGCTTTCAGTATCGGTACACATGGCTTACAAAGTATTTTTGGAATGGCAAAACTAATGGGTTCTGTTTATCTGACTTGTTTTCTATTCATCTTTGTTGTACTGAATGGAATTTGCAGGTATTATAAATTCAGCTTATGGTCTTACCTTAAATTCATCCGGCAGGAAATTTTAATTGTATTGGGAACTTCCTCTTCCGAGTCGGCGCTGCCAAGTATGATGCAAAAAATGGAAGCCATTGGCTGTGATAAATCGGTTGTAGGTTTAGTTATTCCAACTGGATATTCATTTAATCTCGATGGAACTGCAATTTACCTGGCGATGGCTGTAATTTTTCTTTGTCAGGTTTTTCATGTTGATTTAACACTTGGACAGCAGATTACCGTTTTGGGTGTATTGATGGTGACCTCGAAAGGCGCTGCAGGGGTAACGGGAAGCGGTTTTATTGTATTGGTTTCCACTTTAACGGCATTGAAAATTATGCCAATCGAACATATTTCTATCTTAATCGGGGTCGATCGTTTTATGAGTGAAGCAAGAGCCATTACCAACGTAATTGGAAATGGTGTGGCTACCATCGTTATCGCAAAAAGCGAAAATCAGTTTGATCAGGAAAAATATTTGAAGGCAATACAGCCTGCTGTGATTGAGAAAAATGAGGAAAGTTAATTTTTTATGTTACGAGTTCTAAGTTATAAGTCTGGATGAAAAAAATATAAAAACTCGCGAGCAGTTAAACTTTTGTATAAAACAAATTCCTAACCTATAGCCCATAATCTTTAACCCAACTCTTTTCACTACCTTTGTGACAGAAACATGCACACAGCATGTTTAGTTAAACCAGATCACATTGGCTCAAGAAGAACAAAATAACCGCAAAGAAAAAAGCGAGTTACATCCACGCAACAAACACCGTTCGCGTTATAATTTCAAACAACTTACTGCCACATCAAAAGAGTTGAAACGTTTCGTTTTTAAAAATGAGCATAACGATGATTCTATTGACTTTGCAGATCAAAATGCAGTTAAAGCACTAAACAGAGCGTTACTTAAATACTTTTATAATATCTCTCAATGGGATATTCCACAGGATTTTCTTTGTCCGCCAATACCTGGTAGAGCTGATTATATTCATTACGTCGCCGACCTTTTAGGTTCAAGCAATAAAGGTAAAAATCCAAAAGGTGCAAATGTACATGTGCTTGATATTGGCGTTGGTGCAAATTGTATTTACCCTATTGTTGGCCATCAAGAATATGGATGGAGTTTTGTAGGTTCTGAAATCGATCCGCTTTCTGTAGACTCGGCAAAGCGAATTGTAGAAGCCAACAAACCTTTGCAAGGTGCGGTAGAAATTCGTCAGCAATCTTCAAAAATGGGGATTTTTCGGAATATAGTTGGCGCTAAAGAGCGTTTCGATGCGGTAGTTTGTAACCCACCGTTTCATGCATCTTTAAAAGAAGCAGAGCAAGGTACCCGCCAGAAGTGGCGTAACTTGGGTGGCAATGAAAAGGAAGTAAAACACGTTTTAAACTTCGGTGGAAATAAGGCCGAGCTTTGGTGTCCGGGTGGTGAGCGTGCTTTTGTTGAGCAGATGATTATTCAAAGTGCGCAAATCAAAAACCAGGTTTTATGGTTTACTTCCTTGGTATCAAAAAGTGCTAACTTAAAAAGTATTTACAGTGCTTTGGTTAATGCAAACGCCTTTGAAGTGCGTACCGTTCAGATGAGCCAGGGGCAAAAAATAAGTCGTTTCGTAGCCTGGACTTTCCATGATGACGCAGCACAGGCAGAGTGGGCAAAAGGGTGGAAATCTGAACCCAAAGCTGAAGTTAAAAAAGCTTGACATCAAAAATAATTAGAAAAGCAGAGCCGGATGAACGATTGAAGTTAGTCCGGCTTTTTGTTTGTATCCTTTTTAACCTTTACATGAGGACGCTCGTCATTGCGAGGTACGAAGCAATCTCTTCTGAAAATGATTTCACCCATAAGATTGCTTCAATCGAAGAAAATCGATTTCGCAATGACGGGAAATAAAAACGAAGCACTGTCTCACAGGTTGTAGATGCATCGTTCCTTAGCATGACAATTCATTTTAAAGTTATTGTGAGAAAAAAAATCTGCCAATCCAATCCGGTTTATTCATAATGTTTTAAATCAAAATAAATTATCATCTATCTTTTCTCGTAAACAATTAAAATCGTTAAATCATTATCATCGTTTGGCTTGATGCCATGCGAACTTCCTGGTCGTGTTAAGATTGCATCACCGGGTTTTACAGGAAAAGTTTTTCCGTTCATCTGCATTGCACCATTACCACTAATAACATAATAAATTTCATCCTCCTTTTGTAAGTGATAACCAATGGACGAGCCTGGCTTCAAAACCCGTTTTCGAAAGGCGGTTTTGAGGTTTTTGGCATTACCAAAAAAATTAAAACCAATGGTTTCACCTCCACCATTATGGGTTCCGGATTCTTTCTTTGCTACTTCGATATCATTTTGTACGATATATTTCGCCGTATCCACAGATTGCGCTTTAGCCCAAAAAGCAGCTGTTATTAATGTTGTTGAAAGGATAAAAACTTTGTTTTTCATAGTATACTGTTATTTAACCGGTTGATATGCTTCCCCTTTAATCTTAACGCTTCCAGCTTAAAGTAAATTTAAACGTTTTGCTTGTTGTTGCCAAAGACGAAAGACTTTTGTTAAATAAACCTGATAGCAACGGGCACGAAGTGTAACGAAGTAAAGTGGATAGCAGGGCTGAAGTAGCCATAAACGTATTCCTTACATTTTCCTGAAAAATTGGGCTAAATAATCTATTTTTAGACTTGATTTTCCAGTCAATAATATTAGCTTTGCACAAAAAAAATTGATACATGAGCGTTTTAGTAAATAAAGATTCTAAGGTTATCGTTCAGGGTTTTACCGGAAACGAAGGAACTTACCACGCAGAACAAATGTTGGCGTATGGTACAAACGTAGTTGGTGGTGTTACGCCTGGCAAAGGTGGGCAATTACATTTAGATAAGCCTGTTTTTAATACTGTTAAAGATGCTGTTGATAAAACGGGAGCAAATGTATCTATCATTTTCGTTCCGCCAGCTTTTGCTGCTGATGCGATTATGGAAGCGGCCGAAGGTGGTATTAAAGTAATTGTTTGTATTACTGAAGGTATCCCTACGAAGGATATGATTCAGGTTAAAGAATATATTTCAGATCGTGATGTGACTTTGATTGGCCCTAACTGTCCGGGAATTATCACTGCCGATGAAGCTAAAATTGGTATCATGCCAGGTTTTATTTTCAAAAAAGGTAATGTGGGTGTGGTTTCTAAATCAGGAACGCTAACTTACGAAGCAGTTGACCAGGTTGTTAAAGCTGGTTTAGGTATTACTACGGCTATTGGTATTGGTGGCGACCCGATTATTGGTACGCCAACTGTTGAAGCTGTTAAGTTGTTGATGAACGATCCTGAAACTCACGGTATCATCATGATTGGTGAAATTGGTGGTGGAATGGAAGCTGAAGCAGCTCGTTGGATTAAAGAAAACGGCACTAAACCTGTTGTTGGTTTTATTGCTGGTCAAACTGCGCCTCCGGGACGTAGAATGGGTCATGCTGGTGCAATTGTAGGTGGTGCTGATGATACTGCTGCTGCAAAAATGAAAATCATGGCTGAGTGTGGTATCCGTGTGGTTGAAAGTCCGGCTGAGATTGGTGCTGCAATGGCAGAAGAATTAGCAAAGTAAGATTTTAAAGTTTATATAAATGAAAGCGTTTCGATTAATTTCGGGACGCTTTTTTTGTTTTCGGAGTTTTTTGCCACGGAAACACGGAAGACATGAAAATTTAGAATTGAAAAAGGAAAGTGGGAGCGGATTTGTTAGCAGCGAAAAAATGCTAGTTCTTTAAAAAAAAGGAATTTGAGAAATTTGATTGGATTAGTTAAAATTATCGTTTATGGATTATCAAATAAAACAAGATAATCTTCCCTATAAAAATGAAACTAACTTAATTATTAATGCTGCAATAGAAGTTCATAAAGCTTTAGGCTGTGGTTTTTTAGAGATTGTTTACAAGGATGCACTTTGTATCGAATTGGAAAGTAGGGGTTACTATTACGAGCGTGAAAAGCAATATCCGATAGATTATAAAGATATTTTGTTGCCACATAGTTTCTATGCGGATTTCATTGTATTTGATTCGGTAATTTTAGAAGTTAAAGGTAAAAGTGGAATAGCAACTAAAGGCTTAGCGCAGACAATAAATTATTTAAAATGCTCTGATTGTAAGGTTGGTTTAGTTTTAAACTTCGGCAAACCAACTTCAGAAATTAGGCGTGTCGTGTTCTAATTGACACTCTATATTACAAGGTTAGATGTTGCCATTTTATACCTTTTCCATGTATTCGATGTTTCCGTGGCGATTTTCTTATGTTTTCGTGTTTTGCCTCCACATCACGGTAATTTATCATCCCTTTGTAAACACTAAGGCAAACCATTGGATCTGCAAACCAAAACAAAAATTGCAGCGTATATTGTAATATGAAAACGATGTTAAATAAACTATTTTTGATCTCGGCTGTTGTTTTAACTACAGGTCTTTCTGCTTGTGCTCAAAAGCAAGAGAAGAAAGCAGCAAAGCAAACGCAGCCATCAGAAAATATTATAAAGAAGAAAATGAACTGGAATACACTAACACCCGAAGAAGAGAGAGTAATTGTTAATAAAGGAACAGAATATCCTGGTACAGGGAAATATGAGCATACTACAGATAAAGGAACTTATACCTGCAAACGGTGCAATGCTGAATTATACCGCTCGGAAAGTAAGTTCGATGCCCGCTGTGGATGGCCTGCATTTGATGATGAAATTAAAGGCGCTGTGAAGCGTATTCCCGATGCAGATGGATCGCGTACAGAAATTGTTTGTGCCAATTGTGGCGCACACTTAGGGCACGTTTTCACCGGAGAAGGATTTACAGATAAAAATACACGTCATTGCGTAAATTCAATTTCAATGAACTTTGTGCCTGATAAAAAATAAGGTGGATGTAGTGAGGTTAGGTAGAGGCGTACAACGATGAGTTGTACGCTTTTTTTTGTATGATTATTTTCCTAATCAAAAAGTTTTTGACGTGCGAAATATCTTGATTTAGCGACTTTTCAAGGCATATCGTGTAGTGTTCAATTCCTGAATTTTTCCACAATTTATTGATTATAAACTAAATGCTTATATTTGCAGGCTCAACAAAGAAATTTTAGCCTATGAAGTATTTTCTGTTATTAAGTTTTTGTTTCCTGTTTTTACAAGGTAAAGCACAAAATTCTGACGCATCAAATGAGCCAGATAGTATTCAAAAAACAGTTCTTGCAACTTACTACCACAGAAAATTCGAAGGTCGCCGAACCACAAGCGGCGCAAAATACAGAGCCAAAAAATTCACAGCGGCGCACCGTACTTTACCTATGGGTACGCTGGTAACTGTCACCAATCCAGACAACGGAAAATCGGTTGTGGTAAAGGTGAACGATCGTGGGCCTTACTCCAAAAGACTTGCTATAGATTTATCTGAAAGTGCTGCCAAAGAGATCGGTATTTATACTAAAGGAATAGCGAAAGTACGTCTGGCTTATACCTTAGAGTAGTATTCCAATTTGCTCTATTTACGGGTAGTTTTATAGGCTAAATTTAAGTTATTAACACTTGTTTTGGTTTGCTAAACCCTTGAAATTAAACGATTAGCTTTTTTTTCGCTTGAAAATGATATTTAGCTGATCATTTTTCCCCAGTTATCAAGCGGTGTGTTAACAACTTTGATTCACAAAAAAGGCCTGTCGTATCTATATTTGTTATAACAAAGTTCTTTAACTTCTTGCGCTTGAAAACAAATATAAAAGCTTAGTTTTTAGTAATTTATCTGTACATCTCTCAGATCGTAAATTTAAATTGTCCTAACTAAAAACTCAGTTGTTTGTCAGTCGCAGGGGTTAGCACTTTCACTAGAGTTTTAATACAAAACATTTCAGTCACCATATAGAATTGGTGGATGCGTGGTTTTGTCGGCTCTAACTAAATTGATTAAAAGATAAAGTATCAGCTATGGAACAGGAATTATTACTACAAGAAAACAAAGACAGGTTTGTGCTGTTGCCGATCAAATATCCGGCAATATGGGAAATGTATAAAAAAACCGAAGCTAGTTTCTGGACAGCAGAAGAGATTGATCTTTCTGACGACCAAAAACACTGGGATAATTTGAATGATGGCGAAAGACATTTCATTTCTCATATCCTTGCTTTCTTTTCTGCTAGTGATGGTATCGTAAACGAAAACCTGGCTGTAAACTTCATGAGTGAAGTGCAGCTGCCAGAAGCACGTTGTTTCTACGGTTTCCAGATCATGATGGAAAATATTCACGCAGAAACCTATGCTTTATTAATTGATACATACATTAAAGATCCTGAAGAAAAAGATCGCTTGTTCCATGCTATTGATACTGTTCCGGCAGTAAAAAGAAAAGCAGAGTGGGCTTTGAGATGGATTGAAAATGGAACCTTTGCAGAACGTTTGGTAGCATTTGCTGCGGTTGAGGGTATTTTCTTCAGTGGAAGTTTTTGCTCTATCTTCTGGTTGAAAAAACGTGGTTTAATGCCAGGATTAACTTTCAGTAATGAGTTAATCTCTAGAGATGAAGGTTCTCATTGCGAGTTTGCTTGCCTATTGTACAGCATGTTGAGCAATAAATTAAGTGAAGAAGCTGTTCACAGCATCATTAGCGATGCCGTAGAAATCGAAAAAGAATTTATCACTGATGCATTACCGGTTGCCTTAATCGGAATGAATGCCAAATTAATGAGTCAGTATATCGAATTTGTAGCCGATAGATGGTTACAGGAATTGGGTTACAAAAAAATCTATAATGCAACCAATCCTTTCGATTTTATGGAGATGATTTCATTGCAAGGAAAAACCAACTTCTTCGAAAAACGTGTGGGCGATTATCAAAAAAGCGGTGTATTAACATCAGCTGACAATAAAGCGCAGGCGTTCTCTTTAGATGAAGATTTTTAAGACAGCTTAAAGCAGAAAGACTAAAGTTGAAAGCTCGTCATTGCGATGAATGAAGCAATCTTAATGCAAAAGAAAAATAAACAAGAATTATAAACGTGATTAACAAGTTTTGATACTTAATACTCACTACTAGATAAAAAAAATAAATCTCATAAAATATGTTCGTACTAAAAAGAGATGGCCGGAAAGAGCCGGTACAATTTGACAAAATCACAGCCCGTATTCAAAAGTTGTGTTATAGTTTAAATTCGGATCTTGTAGACCCAATCGATGTAGCCAAAAAGGTAATCGAAGGTTTATATGATGGTGTAACTACATCAGAGTTGGATAACCTTGCTGCAGAAACTGCTGCTTCGTTAACTACGAAACACCCTGATTACGCCTTGTTAGCATCGCGTATCGCGGTTTCTAACTTGCATAAAAACACTACAAAATCATTCTCGGGTACGATGAAAATGTTGTACGAATATTTCGACCCGAAAGCACAAAAGCCAGCACCGCTTATTGCTGATGATGTGTATGAGATTATTGCAAAAAATGCAGATATTTTAGATAGCTCTATTATCTATGACCGTGATTTCGGTTTTGATTATTTCGGTTTTAAAACTTTAGAAAAATCTTATCTGTTAAAAGTTAACGGTGCAATTGTTGAGCGTCCTCAACATTTATTTATGCGTGTTTCTGTTGGTATCCACAAAGAAGATATCGAAAGTGCAATTAAAACGTATAACTTAATGAGTGAGCGTTGGTTTACACATGCTACACCAACATTGTTTAATGCCGCTACGCCAAAGCCTCAAATGTCATCATGTTTCTTGTTAACCATGCAAGATGATAGCATTGAAGGCATTTATGATACCTTAAAACAAACGGCTAAGATTTCACAAAGTGCTGGCGGTATTGGTTTAAGCATCCATAACATCCGTGCAACAGGTTCTTATATCGGTGGTACAAACGGTACAAGTAATGGTATTATTCCAATGTTACGTGTATTTAACGATACCGCCCGTTATGTAGACCAGGGCGGGGGTAAACGTAAAGGTGCTTTCGCAATTTATTTAGAGCCATGGCATGCAGATGTTTTCGAATTCCTAGACTTGCGTAAAAACCACGGTAAAGAAGAAATGCGTGCCCGTGATTTATTCTATGCCCTTTGGATTAACGATTTGTTTATGCAACGCGTTAAAGATAATGGCGACTGGACATTATTCTGCCCACACGAAGCACCAGGCTTAGCAGATTGTTTCGGTAAAGAATTTGAAGATTTATATACTAAATATGAAGCTGAAGGCCGCGGACGTAAAACCATTAAAGCACAAGAACTTTGGTTTGCCATTTTAGATTCTCAAATCGAAACCGGTACACCTTACATGTTGTTTAAAGATGCAGCGAACAGCAAATCTAACCAACAAAACTTAGGTACAATTAAGTCTTCTAACTTGTGTACGGAGATTATCGAGTATACATCTAAAGATGAAGTTGCCGTTTGTAACTTAGCATCACTAGCTTTACCTCGTTTTGTAATTAACGGGCAATTTGACCACCAAAAATTATACGATGTAACTTATCAGGCTACTTTAAACCTGAATAAAATCATCGACCATAACTATTACCCGGTTCAGGAAGCTGAAAACTCAAATATGCGCCACAGACCAGTTGGTTTAGGAGTGCAAGGTTTGGCAGATGCCTTTATCTTATTGCGTTTACCTTTCGAGAGTGATGAGGCAAAACGCTTGAACAAAGATATCTTCGAGACGATTTATTTCGCGTCGATGACAGCTTCTAATGATTTAGCAGTGAAAAACGGTCCTTACCAAACGTTTGAAGGTTCGCCATTATCAAAAGGACAGTTCCAGTTTGATTTATGGAATGTAACACCAGATAGCGGAAGATGGGACTGGGAAGCATTACGCAAAAAAGTGGTGAAAGATGGTGTGTATAACTCACTATTGGTTGCGCCTATGCCAACTGCATCTACTTCTCAAATTTTGGGTAACAACGAATGTTTTGAGCCATATACTTCAAACATCTACACACGTCGTGTATTGAGTGGAGAATTTGTAGTGGTAAACAAACACTTATTGAAAGATTTAGTGGCATTAGGTTTATGGAATAACGATATGAAAAACCAAATCATATTGGCTAATGGTTCAATCCAGGCAATTCCATCAATTCCTGATTACATTAAAGAATTGTACAAAACCGTTTGGGAAATTAAGATGCGTAACATCATCGATATGGCTGCAGACCGTGGCGCTTACATTTGTCAATCGCAGTCTTTAAACTTGTTCGTAAATGCGCCGAACACTTCGAAATTAACTTCAATGCATTTCTACGCATGGGAGAAAGGTTTGAAAACCGGTATGTATTACTTACGTACACAGGCAGCATCTCAAGCGGTTAAATTTACCGTGGAAAACCAAGGTGGTAAAGCCATTGAAGCGGTAATTCCTGCTCAAATGACTCAAGACCAGGTTGCAGAAGAAATCGTTGACGGACCAGTTTGTTCAATGGAAGAAGGCTGCATTAGCTGTTCAGGTTAAGCGGAAAGCTTAAAGTAGAAAAACTAAAGCTAAAAGCTTGTTACTTCGCCGTCACTGCGAGCAACAAGCAATCTTAAAGCAATAAATACATAAGGTTTTGGGCAAACGCTCAAAACCTTATTTTTTGTTTATATTTTTGCAACACAATCGGCTAATCTTAAGCCTTATATTATATGCCTTTAACCTTACCACATAGCAAACACGAAATCATTCCTTGCGAAAGATGCGGAACAGCTATTGAATGCAAGGCAAATTCATACACTAAATGCCAGTGTAGCGTGGTGCAGTTAAGCATTAACGAGGTTCAATACATTTCCGAATTGTATGATGGTTGTTTGTGTGCGAAATGCCTATTCGAACTACAACAGGAATATAGAGAAGAAATAGGCGTCTAAATTCTAAAATCAATTTGAGGAAAGTTTTGAAGCGTTCGTCATTGCGAGGCACGAAGCAATCCTTTTAGATTAATATTACTTTAATGCGATTGCTTCAATCGAAGAAAAATCGATCTCGTAAAGGCGGAAATGGAGTGTCTAAATTTAGTTTGAAAAGCAGTTTTCTGTTCTTTTCGGTATAGACAATCCCGCCATTTGCTTCAATCTTTTAAAAACAATTTCTGTCATGCTGATTACGACGTATCTGTTTCATCGGTTGCAGATGCTTCGTGTCTCAGCATGATAGCCTATTCAATGTTGTTGCATTTTAAAAGGATTTCCGCTGCTGCCGGGTTTAAATAACAACCTTTGGTGGTCTTGGCGATTTGCAACCCAAAATAGTAGCAAAAGCTATTCTTTTCTAAACGGGATAGAAGTGATATCCTTTTTTTGTTGTACTTCGCCAGGCTCAGTGTGACAATCGCAAAAAAAGATTTAACGGATAGCCCGACTAACAGCTAATAAGGATTACTGCATTTGCTTTCCAAAAAACAATTACAAAATTATGCCGTTCTACTTTTAAACAAAATAGTAACTTTGACGAAAATTTTGAATGAACGAATTTTGAGTGAGGGAATGGCGTACAAGCAATAACATTCTACCATTTAATCATTCTCTCATTCTCTCATTTCAATAAACATGAAGAAAGTAAAAGTTGGCCTGGTACAAATGACTTGTACTAAAGATAAGCAGGAAAATTTAGATAAAGCGATTGTAAAAGTAAGAGAAGCAGCAGCAAAAGGTGCACAAATTGTGTGTTTGCAAGAGCTTTTTACTTCTTTATATTTCTGCGATGTTGAAGATTACGATAATTTCGATTTAGCTGAAAAAATTCCTGGTCCATCAACTGATGCTTTGCAGGAGGTAGCGAAGGAATTGGGCGTGGTTGTGATTGCTTCGTTATTTGAGAAACGTGCTGAAGGTTTATATCATAACACCACTGCTGTTTTAGATGCCGATGGTTCATATTTAGGTAAATACCGTAAAATGCATATACCTGATGACCCTGCCTATTACGAAAAATTTTACTTCACTCCGGGCGATTTAGGCTATAAGGTTTTTGAAACCAAATTTGCGAAAATCGGTATCTTAATTTGTTGGGACCAATGGTACCCGGAAGCTTCAAGAATTACAGCTTTAATGGGTGCAGACATCATGTTTTATCCGACGGCGATTGGTTGGGATACTACGCAAGATGAAGAAACTAACCAAGACCAATATAATGCCTGGCAAACGATTCAGCGTTCACATTCGGTAGCGAACGGCGTTCCTGTGGTAAGTGTAAATCGCGTAGGTTTTGAGCAAGAGGGCAGAATGAAATTCTGGGGTGGAAGTTTCGCTACGAATGCGCAGGGTAAGTTGCTTTATCTGGCATCACACGACAAAGAGGAAACTGAAGTGGTGGAATTGGATTTAGACCAAAGCGATTTTATGCGTAAACACTGGCCATTTTTAAGAGATAGAAGAATTGATTCTTATCAGCCGATTACGAAAAGATATATTGATGAGGACTAAGCTGAAAGGGTGAAGACCAAAGCTTAAAGCAAAATTTTTAAAATAGTCTCTCGCTAAGAGATAATTAATTTCAAATAATAATGTGCTCGTCATCGCGAGGTACGAAGCAATCTCAATCAATAAATCAAAATAGATTGCTTCGTACCTCGCAATGACGAAGTAAAAACGTCAGTACTAATACAGACATATGTCAAATTTCCCTCCAAGAAAAGAGTTAAATCTAAACCAATTCGATTATTCTCCAAAGCAACAAGGTTATGCTTTTCCAGCAGAATGGGCAAAACATGAGGCTACCTGGTTAAGCTGGCCACATAAAGAAGCAAGTTGGCCTGGAAAAATTGAAACAATTTACAAGCCTTATTGTGAGTTTATTAAAGTTGTTGCCGAGGGCGAAAAGGTTCGCATCAATGTAAAAGATGAAGAAATGAAAGCTTTTGCAGTTGCTGAATTAAACAAAGTTGATGCAGATTTATCGCAAATTGAATTTTATTTTAACGAAACCAACGATGCCTGGTGCCGTGACCATGGGCCTGCATTTGTGTTAAAAGGAAATGAAAAAGCGGTAATAGATTGGGGGTACAACGCCTGGGGTGGAAAATATCCTCCTTTTGATTTGGATGATGTAGTGCCAACCAAAATTGCTAAACATTTCGACCTGCCTTTATTTACTCCTGATATTGTGATGGAAGGTGGCTCGGTTGAATTTAATGGCGCTGGTACGGTTTTAACGACAACAGCTTGTTTGCTGAATGAAAATCGTAATCCACACTTAACAAAAGAGCAGATTGAACAATATTTGCTTGAATATTATGGACAAGACCAGGTTTTATGGTTAGGTGATGGGATTGTGGGCGATGATACGGATGGCCATATCGACGATATTACACGTTTTGTAAATGAAGATACTGTTTTAACAGTTGTAGAAAGTAATCCTTTGGATGAAAACTACATTTTGTTGCAGGAGAATTTGGAAGCATTAAAAGCCATGAAATTGAAAGATGGCCGCTCATTGAATATTGTGGAATTGCCAATGCCTTCGCCGGTAATTTTTGAAGATACACGTCTGCCAGCTTCTTATGCTAATTTCTATATTGCTAATGCTGCAGTTGTTGTGCCAACTTTTAATGATGTGAATGACCAAATAGCTTTAGATATTATACAAGGTTGTTTTCCAGATAGAAAAGTGGTTGGTATAAATTCAGTTGATATTATCTGGGGATTAGGAAGTTTCCATTGTTTGAGTCAACAGGAGCCAGCGGTTTAGACTAAGCACTTTGTCATCCTGAGCTTGTCGAAGGACAACTATACTTTTTTGACAGGCTTAACATGACATTAGCAAAGCTGAAAGTTAATCGTCACTTGAGCTTGTCGAAAGATAATTAAACTGTTTCGACAAGGTTGAGACAACAACTAAAGTTTAGATGAAATTTTAGTAACTTCAAGTTATCTAAATATTCCTCGTGGTCATGATTCACAACTACTTCCTCTACATTTTAGAATGTTCTGATAAAAGTTATTATGTAGGCGTGACAAACGATTTAGAAATAAGAATCGGTCAACATAATAGCGGAGAAAATACATCGTCCTTTACATTTACTCGGAGACCAGTTGTATTAAAATATTACAAAAGATTTGACCAAATTGAACATGCCATAGAATTTGAAAAACAAGTTAAAGCTGGAGTAGAAAGAAAAAGGAAGCTTTGTTTTCTGAAGATTGGGATGAAATTGTTAGGCTGTCAAATTTTAAAAAAGAGAAATAGATTATATTTGAAGAAAGTTAATAAAAAGGTCTTCGACAAGCTCAGACTGACAACAATCTGAGACACAAACAATAAAAATTACAAATGAAATTACTAGAAGGAAAAACAGCATTAATTACTGGTGCATCGAAAGGTATTGGTCGTAAAATAGCTGAAAAATTTGCAGAGCAAGGTGCTAACGTTGCTTTTACCTATTTGTCATCAGTAGAAAAGGGAGAAGCATTAGAGCAAGAATTACAAAGCTTTGGGACAAAAGTTAAAGGCTACCGTTCTGATGCATCTAAATTCGACCAGGCAGAGCAATTAATCAATGATATTGTTGCAGAGTTTGGCACAATAGACATCGTTGTAAATAATGCAGGTATTACCAAAGATGGTTTGTTGATGCGTATGAGTGAAGAAAACTGGGATGATGTAATAAATATCAACTTAAAATCTATTTTCAACGTAACTAAAGCAGCTTCTAAAGTGATGATGAAAGCCCGTAAAGGTGTTTTCATTAACATGAGTTCAGTGGTTGGTGTTCAGGGTAATGCCGGACAAGCGAACTACGCTGCATCGAAAGCTGGAATTATTGGATTCACCAAATCTGTGGCTAAAGAATTAGGTTCAAGAAACATTCGTGCTAATGTTGTTGCTCCAGGTTTCATCCGTACAGAAATGACTGAGGTTTTAGACCCTGCAGTTGTTGCTGGTTGGGAAAAAGATATTCCATTAAAGCGTGCCGGCGAAACAGAAGACATCGCTAATGTTTGTGTGTTCTTAGCATCAGATATGAGCGCCTATGTAACCGGACAAACACTTTCTGTTTGCGGCGGAATGCTGTAGGTGCAGATTGTAAGGATTTAAGGTTGGGAAGTTGAAATGTTTTAGTTTTAGAACCTTTCAACTTTTCAACCTTTTTGGCAATCCAACTATTTTACAACATATTTTCCTTTGGCCTCCTTAAATTTTATGGCGTTTTTATCTTTCTCAAATGCCAAATATCCCATCTGCAAAGTTTTCCAAAAATCAACATGAGCCGGAAACTGGATGGCATATTTCTTCATATTTTCCTCAGTCATTTTGAAAGGATAAATATTTACAGGAATTTTTTTTGTCTTCAAATCAGTAGAGAAAATGGCAAGTAAATAAAGTTCCTTAATTTTATCATCGGTTAAGGGAATACAGCCAATCGTTTCGCAACTTCCGTGGATGTAGATATCCCCACCCGGACTATTCTGTTTACCTGTCCGCTCTATATCAACATGATTGGGATAGTTAATTCCTAGAGATAAATGATAGTTACTCATTGGGTTCAAAACATTGATGTAATAAAATCCCTCTGGCGTTTGTTTGTCGCCCTCCATTACCTTCGGACCCAATAGTCCAGAACTTGCACAAAATTCGTAAACTTTAATCAACTGATAAAACTTATCTCCTGGATTTTTCATCCAGACTTCTAATGTTTTTTCTGCTTTATAGGCATTGATTAACATTAATGGACTATGACCAATACTGAATTTTGAAAGTACTTCACGAAGAGAAGTCCATTTTTCATCGTAAGCATTTTTAACTCGCTCAAATTGTAGTTGATTATGCGTTAGTGTTTGTGCATTTGCCATTATGCTGAAGGATAAGAGAAAGGTTAAATAGATTAGTTTCATGAAATTTGCTTTGGATAAAGCTAGTAATTTAACCACAGAAATTTGTAGATGCAATAGACGCAGATAACACAAAACGTTTTGGTAATTTTTACAATTCTCCTTCGCTCATTTAGTTGTATCTCCTGCCTAATTTTGTAGCAAACCTGTCTTATCACTGCCTTTTCTCTGCGTAAAATGTTTGCGTTCTTTGCGGTTAAACACAAAATTAGCATCTTTATAAAATATGGATAGCTTTTTTGCTGGTACTTCTATTTTGTATTTTCTGGGTTGCCTTGCTTTGGGTATTTTGTACGCCTGGCTATTATATCGTAAAAATAACAACCTCGACAAAAAACTTCAATATAGTTTAGCGGCACTCAGAATAATTGTTGTCACCGCTGTTGCCTGGCTGCTATTTGCTCCATTAATCAAAACACTAAACTATACGTTAGATAAACCTGTAATCATCATTGGGCAGGATAATTCTCTTTCCGTTGGTCAGGTTAAGGCAGCTGGTTTCGACCAAAAATTATACGAACGAAATCTCAAAGCGCTACAGGATAAACTTTCAGATAAGTACGAAGTAAAAGCTTATCATTTTGGCGATTCTGTAGGCGATGGGTTCGATTTTAAAAACCTGGGAAGACTGACTGATGCAGCTTCATTTTTTCAAAAAGTTAAAGATGAATATACTAATAGAAATGTTGGGGCAATCGTTTTAGCAACTGATGGCATTTTCAATCATGGCGGAAATCCTTTGTACAGTATCAATCAGATTAATGCACCGGTTTATACTATTGCTTTGGGTGATAGCATTCCGAAAAGGGATGTGTTGATTGCTAATGTAAATTATAATAATATTGTATATCTGGATGATGATTTCACCATTGAAGTTCAGGTTCAGGCATTTCAAAGTGATGGAGAAAATACAACACTAACAGTTAGCCAGAATGGAACCAAAGTGCAGCAGCAAAGCCTGGCTATTAACGGAAATTCTTTTGTGAAAACCGTCCCTGTAAAACTACATGCAGGTAAAATAGGTGTTCAAAAATATACCATTCAATTGAGTACGCTGCAAAACGAAATTACGACGAGAAATAACACCCAAACTTTTTATGTTGAAGTAATTGATGGCCGACAAAAAGTATTGTTAGCCGCCGCTGCGCCACATCCTGATTTAGGCGTCCTGAAGGAAGCGATATCACTTAACAAACACTATGAGGCAAAACTCGCTCTTGCAGATGATTTAAATGCTACCGACCCATCCAAATTTGATTTAATTGTGTTGTATCAGCTCCCTGATGCTCAAAATATTTCGACTTCATTTGTTCGGAAGTTAACAGCTTTAAAAAAGCCTATCTGGTATATTTTGGGTGCGCAAAGTAATGTTAGTGCATTTAATCAAATCCAGAATCAGGTCAACCTGGCCTCTGCGAATGGTTCGGTACAGGAAGTTTATCCAAATCTTGCCAATAGCTTCACCAGCTTTAATCTATCAGAAGAGGATCAGAAACAATTTGCAACTGTCGACCCACTATTGATGCCATTCGGCCGATTGACTGTAAATGCCAATGCCACGGCAGTTTTTAATCAGCGTATCGGCAAGGTAAATACTCAACTGCCACTATTATTTTTTACAAACGAAAATGGTTTAAAAAACGGTTACTTGATGGGAGAGGGTTTATGGCGCTGGAAATTATCAGTTGCCGAAAATGAAGCTGATCAATCCGCCTTAAATGATTTAATTTCAAAAACTGTCCAATATCTTTCGGTTAAGGATGATAAGCGAAGATTCAAGGTATTTACATCAAAGTCAGCATACGACGAAAACGAATCAATCCAATTCAACGCAACATTATACAACGAAAGTTACCAGCCTGTAAACGAATCAGAGGTGAAGTTACAGGTTAAAAATGAGGCTGGTAAAATATTCAGTTATGTGTTTTCCAAAACTGAAAATGGCTACCAACTAGATGCCGGTATCATGCAAGCCGGAAATTATTCATATTTAGCCAATACAGTTTTAGGAGGACAAAAATTTACGGCTTCAGGAAGTTTTTATGTTAATGCACTCATTGCCGAATATCAGCAAACAACCGCAAACCATCAATTGCTCAATACCATATCTAAACAAAGTAATGGAAAGCTTTTTATGCCGTCCGATTTGCTGAAAATCGCTGATGAGATTCTAAAAAATGAGAATATCAAAACCATTAGTTATGAAGACCGTAAATACGATGAACTCATTAATATGAAATGGCTGTTTGGGCTCATTTTAACTTTACTTTCGGTTGAGTGGTTTTTACGTAAACGCAATGGAGAATTATAATATTTCTACTTCGGAGGTAATTGAAGTTTTAGGAACCATTGCCTTTGCCATCTCCGGCACTTTTAATGCCATGCAGCGTAAACTCGACCCATTTGGCGTTTTGATTATTGCATTTGTAACTGCAATAGGTGGCGGTACCGTTAGGGATTTATTGATTGGTGATACACCTGTTGCATGGATGCGGGATATGCAAACCTGCTTAATTGTCTTGTTTACTGCATTGGGCACAATGTTTTTCAAAACTCATGTGCAGAAATTAAAAATTACGCTGTTCTTATTCGATAGTCTTGGATTAGGCTTATTTACAATGGTTGGAATATTAAAAGGTATGGCATTTGGTTTAAACCCCGGGATTTGCATTGCTTTAGGAACAATTACGGGTTGCTTCGGTGGAATTATAAGAGATACTTTGCTAAACACGATTCCACTGGTATTTAGACGAGAAATTTATGCTACAGCCTGCATTTTAGGTGGATTACTGTACTACCTGCTCATTGAAATTAATGTTGAAAGTGTGGTGGCAAAACTTGCTGTGGTCGCCTTTATTTTTGTGTTGAGAATTGTAGCGGTGAAGTTTAAGCTATCTCTACCAAAGTTTGATTATTAAAAAACGAAATTTTAAGCTTTAACTCCTGAAATCTTTCAATTCTTAAAATTCTTATTAATCTTTTTTCTCTTCATGAATGATCACAAAAACATCTTCATTATCTTTTTTCATGAAATACTTCTCACGGGCGAATTTTTCAGCAGTATTTAAATTTGTGTTTAACTCGTTTAAATCCTTTTTAACCTGAGCGGTTTCTTTTTCAAAATACTCCTTTTCCTCCTGTAATTTATTCGCCTGGCTTCGATACTCGTACTGAGACATCATATCATTTTTGTCGAAAAATAACATCCAAACTGCGAAGGCAGCAGTTGCAAGGAAATATTTATTGCGGAAAAGGTCTATTAAACGTTTCATTTTCACAAATATAAAAAAAAACAATGATGAGTTGTTAACTTAACTCATTTTCAAAAGTAGTAGAATTTTATTGTTTTGTTATAATTTTGTTACTTTGGGGTTCCAAATGCAGAATTATTCCTCTTTTACAGATTCAGAACTTAGCGACTCCTTAATCGAGGGAGATAGGCTTGCATTTGATGAGATTTATTTACGTTACTGGAGAACACTGCATCAAAAGGCCTGTCGGATTCTAAATGATGAAGATGAAGCTGCGGATATTATTCAGGAGGTGTTCGTATCACTTTGGCAAAGAAGAACCGAAGTTAAAGTTGCTAATTTAAAAGCTTACTTAAACCAGGCTGTAAAGTTCTCGGTACTCAAAGCCATTCGCGAGAATAAGGTAAGTGAAGATTTTTATGAAAAGCTTGCTAAAATTACAGGTGATTTAGTTTTTGAAGATCCGCTGGTTTTTAAAGAAATGCGCCATCTTATTCAGCATTTAATAGATGATCTCCCGGAAGATTGCAGAACCATTTTCAATTTGAGCAGAGTTGATAACTTAACCTATAAGAAAATCGCACTTCAGTTGGGTATATCTGAAAAAACGGTAGAAAAGAAAATGTCGCTCGCTCTTAAAAGTATTAAGGCAGGGCTAAGTTTAAATTTATGCCTTTTAATACTGGTTGAACATATATTTAATTAATCATCCCGATTAATTTACATTCCTGATTATTAGTGTGTTGTCATTTTGTGTAATGGCAAATGCATCTCTAATAATTATTTTTTTCAAATTATTTGATAATAAGCGTAGGGTGTAGCCATGTTTTTGGTACTTATATATATCTACCATGAAAAAAGACCAATTTAAAATCTTAATAGATAAATATCTGCAAAACCAGGCGACTGAGGATGAGGTTTATCTCATTGATAAATATTACGATAAACTCTCTGGCCATACAGAAAATGAAGCGTACCCACATGATACTGTGAAAGAACAAGCTTTGCTTTCTAAAATTAATCATGAAATAGATGCTATTGAAGAAAGTAAGGTTAGCACTCCAAAGCAAACAGTTAAACTATTTCCAAACTGGTTAAAAATAGCTTCAGTTTTAGCAATCATTTCATTGGCATATTATTTTTTTCAGGAAAAAAACCTCAAGGTTCAGCAAGGTGCTGTTGATTATGCCAGCAAAATTCTTCCAGGAGGAAACAAAGCTATACTTCGCCTGGGTAATGGTAAAAGTATCGATTTGACAGCCGTAAAAACAGGAAAATTAACGGCTTTCGGTAGCTCAAGTGCCAGTAAAATCCAGGTTGATGAGGTTTCATTTGCTGATGGGATTGCAGAAACCAGCGGTCCTCAGCAACTTAATGTAATAGAAGTACCTGTAGGCGGTTTTTTTAAAGTTGTATTATCAGACGGAACTAAAGTTTGGTTAAACTCGGCATCATCATTAACATTTCCAAGCGATTTTATTGGCGCACAAAGAAATGTAAAACTTACAGGTGAAGGGTATTTTGAAGTAGCACATCAGGCACAGAAGCCTTTTATAGTTGAAACGAACAAACAATCGGTTGAAGTTTTAGGAACCCATTTTAACATTAATGCTTATGCTGATGAAGATCAGGTTAAAACAACTTTATTAACGGGAAGTGTGAAAGTGCGTACACCGAATAAAATGCAGTCGGCCCTCTTAAAACCTGGTGAAGCTGCAATTCTTACAGACAAAAGTTTAAGTGTTCATCAAGCTGACGTGAATCAATCTATCGATTGGATTAATGGAAGGTTTAATTTTTCCCATACAGATGTTAAATCAGTACTTCGAAAAATTGCCCGCTGGTACGATATAGAAGTTTCTTATGAAGGCGATTTTACCGGGGTTGAATTTGGAGGAAAAATATCGAAGAAAAAAAATCTAAAAGAAACCCTGAATATGCTAAGCAGAACTGGAGATGTTAAATTTAAAGTAACTGGAAGGAGGGTAGTGGTTATGCCGTAAAAATTTACAACTAACAGTAGCTTAAGCAAACCGAAAGTGCTACCAACACTTCCGGCTAAATGGCTTCGTTAAAAATGAGAACAAACAACTATTCAAACTGGTGCTGTAAGCATCTCAACTAACCAAAAACAAATATATGAAATTTAACAATTTTAAATTGTATAGGGATTCCTATGCGAAGGGCAAAATTTTGTTAACTATGAAGCTAACTGCAATATTCTTGTTCACTTTTCTTACATCTGTAGGGGCAACGTCATTTGGACAGCGAATCACTTTAACAGAAAAAAATACAACACTTGAGAAAGCACTCATTGCAATCGGTGACCAAAGTGGCTACGATGTATTATACAATTCTGCAAAAATTAAAAAAGCTAAAAATTTTAATATCAATCTACGTGATGTTACCTTACAGGAAGCCTTAAATAAATGTTTTCTGAACCAACCCTTTAATTATTCAATTGAAACGAATTCAATTGTAGTACGAGATAAAGTGTCGTCTTCTCCTGCTGTAAATGCTGCAACTGTAGATATTAAGGGGAAGGTAATTGATGAGACAAATAGTGGCCTACCTGGCGCCACCGTGAAGGTAAAGGGCACAAACGTTGCAGTGGTGACCGATAATGATGGAAAATTTTCAATTAAAAATGTAAGCGATGATGCTATTCTTCAGATATCTTTCATCAGTTATGTCACCCAGGAAGTGAAAGTAAATGGTAAAACTGATCTGCTCATACAATTAATTGCAGAATCAGGCAGTTTGGAAGAAGTTGTAGTTTCGGCTTATGGCCAAACACAGAAAAAAGTAAGTGTTACGGCATCTATTTCCACTATTCAAACGAGAGAACTTAAACAAAGTCCGGTTGCTAACTTGAGCAATGCATTGGCTGGCCGTTTACCAGGTTTAACCAGCATTCAATCTTCGGGCATACCAGGTGCTGATGCATCAACAATTTATATCAGAGGTATTGGAACTTACGGCGCAAACAGATCACCGCTTATTGTAATAGACGGTTTGCCAAGAGGCGATGCCAACTTTGGTGACATTGATGTAAACGAGGTTGCTTCGATTAGTATTTTAAAAGATGCTGCAGCAACTTCACTTTATGGTATACAAGGTGCAAATGGTGTAATCTTAGTAACTACTAAAAGAGGAAATGTGGGTAAAACGAATATCAGCTTCAATGCTAACTACGGTTTACAAACTCCTCAACGTCTTCCTGAAAAATTTAATAGTGTTCAGCGGGCTACTTTAGATAATATAGGCGCTCAAAATGACGGTTTAAATCCAATCTGGACAGCCAAAGAGATTGAGCTCTTCGGAAATCAAAACGATCCATATACCTATCCGGATGTAGATTGGAACGATGTAATTTTTGAGAAATATACGCCTCAACAACAGTATAATACCAATATAAGCGGCGGTAATGAAAACGTGAAGTATTTCGCCTCGTTAGGTTATTTAAATCAAGGAACCTTATTTAAAGATGCGAATGATAATAAGTACGGTGTAAAGCAGAAATACGATCGCTATAATTTTAGGTCGAACATTGATATTAAAGCAACCGAAATGCTTAATCTGCGGGTTGATTTAGCCTCTCGTTTAGAAAACAGAACCGGTCCTGGTCCCGGTTATGCAACTATTTTCAACTGGGTAAATCTTATTCCTAACTATGTTACACCAGTGTATAATCCGAACGGCACTTATGCTGCAGGTAGAATAACTGCTTCTGATATTAGAAATCCATTAGGTGCGCTAAAAGAAAGTGGTTATTATGACAATTACTTCAATAGCACAAACGGAACTATTGAGGCAAGCCATAAACTGGATTTCATCACAAAGGGCTTGAGCATTAAAGCATTGTACTCTTTTGAAAACTATGCTGAAAGTAATTATGCACAGTACCAGCAATTTGATTCCTTTAGATATCGCAAAGATCCGGTAAGTGGCGCAGAAACCTACACGCGTTTCAGCGAGGCTTCGTCGTTATCGCGTGCTTATGGTACTGCTTCAACACGTTATTTTACTTATAATGCACAGTTAAATTATAACCGCGATTTTGGAAAAAATAACTTTACTGGCTTGTTGTTATTTAACAGAAATTACAACTCCCGTTCAAACGCATTACCTTCAGTATACGAAGGTTATGTAGGTAGGGTAGCGTATAATTACGACTCTAAATATTTCGGCGAATTCAATATTGGTTATAACGGTTCAGAAAATTTCCCTAAAGGAAACAGATTTGGCGTTTTCCCGGCAGTATCTGCTGGTTGGTTAATTTCAGCAGAGCCATGGTACAAATCGAAAACGGTTAACTTATTAAAATTAAGAGGATCATTTGGTTATGTGGGTAACGATAAATACAGCTCTGACATTAATTCTGTTGTAGATAGATGGTTATTCATTAGTGATTATGCCCGCAGTGGCGGTTTTGATTTTGGTACGACACCTGCTAATCCAGGCGGATACATATCTTCAAGAATTGGTAACCCGAACATTACATGGGAGCGTGCTCAAAAAATCAACTTTGGTTTAGAATCGGGTTTTTTTGATAGTCATTTAAAATTTGAGTTTGATGTTTTTAGAGATGACAGGACAAATATATTGTCGGTTCCTTTAACCATACCATCTTATCTAGGAATTAATAATCCTCCACGTGTAAATGTAGGTAGGGTAATCAACAAAGGTTTTGAAGGTTCGTTAAATTTCAATACCAATATCGATAAGCTTAATTTGTTCGGATATGTTAACTGGACTTATAACAAAAATAAAATTGTTGAAAGAGATGAACCAAATCTGGCCTATCCATATCAATCGTTAACCAATTTACCTGTTGGTTACCAGTTGGGTTATGTTGCAACCGGATTATTCAATAATCAGGCGGAAATAAACGGTGCACCTAAGCAAACATTTGCCGGAGCCGTAAAACCAGGAGATATCCGCTATACAGATATGAATAACGATGGTATCATTAACGAAAATGACCGTGTAGCACTTCAGATCGTAAATTTCCCTACGAATGTTTTTGGGGTATCACTTGGAGCATCATACAAAGGCATTGATTTTAGTGTATTGTTCCAGGGAACGTTAGGTGGAAAAACCTATGTACCTTATCTAGGACCTAACCGATTGGCAGATATCTGGACACCAGAAACCGCGGCGACTGCGACCTATCCATTAGTACATTACTCATTAGCAGGTGGACTAAACAACAGTCAGATTAACTCTTTCTTTATTTATTCTTCTGATTATTTAAAACTGAAAAACATTGAGCTAGGTTATAATCTGCCAAAAACATTATTAAGCAGAATTAAAATCAACAATTTAAGGGTTTTCTTCTCCGGCTTAAACCTATTTACCTGGGATAAGTTGCCTTATGATGATTTTGACCCAGAGCAGGTAGCGAATGGAACAGCAATTTATCCAACCCAGAAAATTTACAATTTAGGTTTATCGATGTCATTTTAATCATTAATACTTTATCAAATGAAAAAAATTAAATTCTGCATAGTAACTACAGTTTTATTTGCTGTGCTATTTTCATCTTGCAAAAAAAGCTTCTTAGATCAGGTACCTAGTGATTACATCAGTGAAAAGGAAGTTTTTGGAAACATCACCAACACGGAGCTTTTTGTAAATAACTTTTATACCTATATAGGCTCCTGGAATTATGGTACAGGTACTTCTTATGTAACCTCGGCCATGACAGATGAATCGAAACAAAGATGGTCTAACGGAGCCATCCTTTTTAACACGGGCTCCTGGAATCCGAGTAACTTTTCTCCACTGAGTTTAGATTGGAATAGCGCTTACGAAAAAATACGCTCCATCAATACCTTTTTGGCTAACTATGATTTAGTGCCTGAAGATCCAAACGACCCATCAAGGCGTACCCGATTAAAAGGTGAGGCTTTAATGTTAAGAGGCTATTATCATTTTATGTTATATCGCGGATGGGGTAAAATTCCTTTGATGACCGCTCCATTGGCCCCGGCTACTGATGGTGATGGTGTTTTTTTAGAGCGAAGTGATTTACCTGTAGTTGTTGCCACCATAACAAAAGACCTGGATGAGGCCATGACGCTTTTACCAGAAAAACATAGCAGCAATGGTTTATGGGGTAGAGCCACCAAAACAATATGCATGGCTATTAAATCAAGACTTAATTTGTATTACGCAAGTAAGTTATCAAATCCTAATAATGAACTGGGTAGATGGCAGAATGCAGCGACAGTTTCTAAACAAGCATTAGATATGGCCTTAGCAAACGGATATGCTTTGTTGCCTAAATATGCAGATGTATTTCTAAGCTATGCCAATAACGAAATTATATGGGGAAGAAATATGGGAACTGGTACCGGCAGTTCTGGTATTGACCAAGTAATGCAACCATTAGGTTATAGTGGCTGGACTAACAGTGGTCCGATACAAGATTTGGTTGATGATTATGAAATGAAAACAGGTGTGCCAATTAAAGCTGCCGGTTCTGGTTGGGATCCAAAACACCCTTACAAGGATAGAGCCCCCAGGTTTTATGCCACAATTTTACATCCGGGTGCAAGATGGAAAAACCGTACCATCAACATTTACAGTAACGATAAAGATAACGCAGCAGAACCAGGAACTAATTACTGGTGGAGGAAGTATATGACAGAAGGTTTGACATTATCAACTGGTGCTGGGGGTTCAAACAAATCATTTTCATTATTCAGATTGGCAGAATTATACCTGAATTATGCCGAAGCACAAAATGAAGCTGTTGGTGCTGATTTGAATGTGTACAATGCCATCAATGCCATCAGAACCAGAGCAGGAATGCCTAACATTCCGGCTGGTTTATCGCAAGCACAAATGAGAGAAGTGATTAGACATGAAAGAAGAATTGAATTGGTGTTTGAAGGTCATCGCTTTTGGGATGTGAGACGCTGGAAAATTGCAGAGATTGTTGATAACAAGCCTGTATTTGGCGTCAACTATACGATTGCCGGTGCTACAGATACGACCTTTACATACTTTCAATCGCAAAACAGAGTGTTCGATGCTTCGAAACATTACCTAATGCCTGTTCCACAATCTGAAATAGATAAACTGGTTGGTAAAAATCCGGGTTTCACGCAAACACCAGGTTGGTAATATTCAAAATAAATTCATGCCATTGGGGCCGTTTCCACCATTGAAACGGCCCTTTTTTAAAGATTCACTAATTTTTAATTCATCGTTATGAAAAGGAATTATAACCTATTCTATATAGTTATCATCATTATATTAACCACCTTCGCCTGTAAAAAGGGCACAGGTGAAGATAATCCGATTATTCCGCCGGTTTCGCCTCCCGTTACTGGTAGTATTGTCTACAAATCTGATTATGCATATAACTTAAATGTGGTATATTTTGTGCCAAACAATGCAATAGCTAACGCTGATTATGAGGAAAGAATTAGCAAAATTTTAATTGAAGGCCAAAAGTTTATATCAAATGGGATGAAAAGCTGGGGCTTTGGCGAAAAATCTTTTGGGTTATTAAAAAATGCAGAAAACACACGTGTAAAAATTCACTTAATTAAAGCTCCTCTAAATAGTGATGCCTATGCAAATTATCCTGCAATTGAAACTTTGGTTAAAGCCTATTTCCAACAAAACCCACAAGAGTTAAAAAGTGAACATTACCTGGTGCTAACGGCATCAAATAAAAAGTATGATGAAGGCGAAACCGATACACATGCAATACCTTATTATGGAGTAGGCCGGTGGTGTTATGCAGTAGATTTTCCGGGTTTAAAATATGACAACTTAGGAAAACCAGGCAGTGTTGGAGACAAGGCTACTGTTTACATTGGCGGTATGTTGCACGAGTTAGGCCACGGAATTAACTTGCCGCATAACGGACCTAGCGCATCTCAAGCTGCAAATCCAGCTTTCGGGATGACATTAATGGGGTCTGGTAATTACACTTATGGAAAATCGCCCACGTTTTTGAGTTACTTCGATGCGGCTACACTTAATAATTGTCAGATTTTTAGCAAAGAGGTGAAAACATTTTATGGTGCCGTAACTTCTAAAGTTACCGAAATCGATGCCAAGTACTTAAACGGCGAAATTATCGTTTCAGGAAAATATACATCTAGCAACCCAGCCAGCCACATCACGTTTAGAAATATTGAAAGTTCTGACCCTGATGGTTATGCTTCGATTACTTTTACCACCAAGCCTGGTGCCGATAATTCTTTCAGTGTAAAGATGCCGGTATCAGAATTCATAAAAAAAGGCAATAGTAATTATACCTTGCAAATCTTTTTTCATCATGAAAACGGCACAAATACGAGTACAAGTTATGCTTATAAATTTGCTGATAATATTCCTGTAATCGATTTTGGAGACCGCACACTTCTGGCTAGAAAAGGTTGGGCCATCAGTGGCTTTTCTACAGCTCAGGGAAGTTTTGTTGCAACAAATGTTTTGGATGGTAATGCAAATACCTATTGGCATACCTCGTGGGATAATGCTCAACCTCATCCGCATTTTATCACGATAAAAACGGGAGCTTCAGCGGTTACAGCTAATGGCTTGTCTATTAATACCCGGCAAGATACGCAGGCAGGTGCGGGCAAAATTAAAGATTTTAGAATTGAAACCAGTAATGATGGAACCAATTGGACTACCGTATACAACGGGACAATGGCTTTAAATGGTGTTCAATACTTTTCATTTAATGGTGCTAAAACTTTTAATTATATAAAAATTGTTTCGTTAAATGATTATTTAGGTGAGAAATTCGCTTCCTTGTCGGAAGTTAATTTGTACTAATAGTCGCTTAATATAGAAAGGAGCGTCATTATTTTTGTGCTCCTTTCTTAAAACTACTTCAAAAGTATTTTACAGTTCAACTTTTCTATACACATGATTATTTATAAAAGAAGATTATTATTTGCAATCCTATTGCTCATTGGCTCTTCCACTATTAAGGCTCAAGATTTCAACTCGGTTAAGTCTATCGCAGAGCGAAGAGTGCCTTGGTTAGCAAAATCCCTAAAAATATCTAAACTTGTTTCCAGTGAAAAAGATGTTTTTGAACTCAGTTCTGACGGGAAAGAAGTTTTCATAGCTGCAACAAATGCAAATGCTGCTGCACAAGGATTGGGCTGGTACTTAAAATACTATTGCAATAGAAGTTTATCTCATTTGGGAAATAATCTATCACCGGTATCAAAATTACCCGTAATTAAAGATAAGGTAAAAATTAGCTCTCCTTTTCAATACCGTTACGCCTTAAATTATTGCACTATTAATTATTCGTTTAGTTTTTACAGATGGGAAGATTGGGAGAAAGAATTAGATTGGATGGCGTTAAATGGCGTAAATATTATGCTGGCGCCAATGGGTACTGAACTCGTTTGGTACAATACTTTAATTAAACTGGGTTATACAGATGCCGATGCAAAAGCATTTATCCCTGGGCCGGCATTTACAGCCTGGTGGTTGATGGGGAATTTAGAAGGTTGGGGCGGAACAAACAGTTTGCAATTGATGCAGCTGCAATCAAATATTCAGAAAAAGGTGCTTTCCAGAATGAAAGAATTGGAAATTGACCCGATTCTGCAAGGCTTTTATGGGATGGTGCCACATGATTTGAATAAAAAGGTTGCCGCACTAAAAGATGCACAAATTATTGATCAGGGTAATTGGGTGTTCACGGAGTTTATCCGTCCGGCTATTTTAGCTCCAACGAACGATAAGTTTAATACCGTAGCTGACGTTTATTATAGCGAACTGAAAAAACTTTACGGAAGTGATATCAAATTTTTCGGTGGAGAACCTTTTCACGAAGGAGGTAAAAAAGGCGGAGTGGATATTAGGGCTGTGGCGAAAAGTGTTCAGGATGTGATGCAGAAGAACTTTCCAAACAGTACCTGGGTGTTGCAGGGATGGCAAAACAATCCGGCAGATGCACTATTGGCTGGTTTAAAAAAAGAAAACACTTTAATAATAGAACTTTTCGGTGAAAATACTTCTAATTGGGAGCAGCGAAAAGGTTATGGAGGTACAAATTTCATTTGGTCTAACGTGAGTAATTTTGGAGAAAAGAATGGCTTATATGGTCGTTTGCAACGTTTCTTAGATGAAGTTTATAGAATTAAGCAAAGCCCGTATAAAGATTACCTAAAAGGCGTAGGCATTATCCCCGAAGGAATAAATAATAATCCTGTAGCATACGATTTAATGTTGGATATTGCCTGGAGAAACGAAAAACCTTCACTTGATAAATGGATTACAGATTATACCACTTACAGATACGGAAGCTACAACAAAGATATTGCTGATGCCTGGAAAGTGTTTACAGAAACGGTTTACAGTAGTCCGGTAAATGAAAAAGGTAACATTGTTTATCAGGAGGGCCCATCAGAAAGTATTTATTGTGCAAGACCATCGTTAAAAGTTAATCCGGTATCATCGTGGGGTACACGTAAACGCAATTACGATACTAAACTTTTTAAACAAGCTGTTGCGCTGTTTATCAAAGCTGAAACACAATTTAACAATTCTGAAACTTACCAAACGGATAAGACGGATTTTTTAAGACAAGTAATGGCCGATAAAGGCGACCAAGCTTACGACGAATTGATTACTGCCATTCAGGCAAAAGACAAAAATGCGATAAAAGAGAAAGGTAACCATTTTCTAACCATGATTTTGCAACAAGACAGTTTGCTTAACAATAATCATTTTTTCATTTTAAACAGATGGCTAAACCAAGCAGTAGCATTGGGGAAAGGCTTGCCGGATGCAAAGAATATTTTGTTTAATGCAAAAGCGCAGATTACTTTTTGGGGTCCGGATAATAATCCGAAAACGACATTGAGAGATTATGCCCACAAAGAATGGGGAGGTTTATTATCATCATTATATTACAACCGCTGGAAGCTTTTTATAGATGATGCCCTGAATGATAAGATCACACCGGCCAGTACTTTCTACGATATGGAAGTTAAATGGTCAAAAGATTCAAATCTATATCCAATCAAAAAATTAAATCAAAGTAAATTATTGGCAATACAGAGAAGGATATTGGAGTAGGAAGATAGTGATTTAGGGTGTTTATTTAAGTTGGCTGATCATCCCTTTCTTTGACCAACAGGGTCATCTTACTTTTAACAGATTGCTTTTTGCCTCCCGTTAACGAAATAGCATAAAACAAAAAAATGCCGCTTAAATATTTAAGCGGCATTTTTTATAAATTAAATCGAAAATTATTTCTTTGCGTATTTGAATTTAGAACCGATGAAACGAGCATTCTCGCCTAATTCTTCTTCAATACGTAATAATTGATTGTATTTTGCAATCCTGTCAGAACGAGAAGCTGAACCAGTTTTAATCTGACCACAGTTTAAAGCAACCGCTAAATCAGCAATAGTAACATCTTCAGTTTCGCCAGAACGGTGACTCATTACCGAAGTATAACCACTGTTTTGTGCTAAAGTAACTGCATTGATGGTTTCAGTTAAAGAACCAATTTGGTTTACTTTTACCAGGATTGAGTTTGCAGTAGCTTCATCAATACCACGTTGTAAACGCGTAACATTAGTTACAAATAAATCATCACCTACCAATTGAACACGGTCGCCAACTTTATCAGTTAAGCTTTTCCAGCCTGTCCAGTCGTTTTCATCCATACCATCCTCAATAGAAATAATTGGATATTTTGCTGAAAGGTCAGCTAAATATTGTGCTTGCTCTTCGCTAGAACGGATTACACCAGTAGCACCTTCAAATTTAGTATAATCGTATTTACCATCTTTGTAAAACTCAGATGAAGCACAATCTAAAGCTAAACAGATTTGAGAACCTGGTTTGTAACCAGCCGTTTCAATAGCTTTTAATACTGTTTCAATTGCATCTTCAGTACCATCAAAAGTAGGAGCGAAACCACCTTCATCACCCACAGCAGTAGATAAACCTCTATCGTGAAGAATTTTCTTTAAGCTATGGAAAACTTCAGTTCCCCAACGTAAAGCTTCAGAGAAAGAAGGCGCACCAACAGGCATAATCATAAATTCCTGGAATGCGATAGGCGCATCAGAGTGAGAACCACCATTGATAATGTTCATCATCGGAATCGGCAATGTGTTTGCGTTAACACCACCAATGTAACGGTACAAAGGCTGGCCGATTTCATCAGCAGCAGCTTTAGCAACGGCTAAAGAAACACCTAAAATTGCATTGGCACCTAAGTTACCTTTGTTTTCAGTACCATCAAGTTCCAACATTAATTTATCAATTGCGTTTTGTTCAAAAACATCGATACCTCTTAGAGCCGTAGCAATTTTAGTATTTACATTTTCAACCGCTTTTAAAACGCCTTTACCTAAATATGTAGATTTATCACCATCACGCAGTTCAACGGCTTCATATTGACCAGTAGATGCACCGCTTGGTACAGCTGCACGACCAAAAGCGCCTGCTTCGGTTACTACTTCTACTTCTATTGTTGGATTTCCTCTCGAGTCGAGGATTTGTCTCGCATGGACATTAACAATTATGCTCATTTTATTTGATTTTTGTTGATTTTTTTAACCTGCTTAGTGTATAAAGTACAATTACTAAGCTTAACTTCAAAGTTAGTATATTTTTTAAATAAATAAAGTGTTTTGACGGTTAATGTTACGATCGTAACTTTATCGTTTTGGAGTCCTAAAATTTTGCATAAAAAGTATTTAAAGAACTTATTGGAGATATTAATCTGATCAAAAATAAACTTAGCCAAAAACTATTTTTTGCTGATTTTCAGTTAGGTATGTCGCATCGGTTTTAAACATAATCGGATTTCGCTGAGAATATTTATTGTAGCAAGTTAATGGCAACAAAAAAGCCGTAGTTGGTAAACTACGACTTAGATTAAAAAGGTATTGTCAGGCGGCCCGGTTGGCCGTTAGTTCAATTTCTCTAGTTCTGCTCTTACAAATTCGGCTAGTTCTTTCACATAATCTGCACTAAAATCAAATTTGATTCCTGCCGTTTCGTAAATTTCATCCATTGGTTTGGTGTAACCCAATGATAGTGCCGCTAAATATTGATCTAATGCCTTTGAAGGATTTTCTTTATAATTTTTCCAAACCGCGATAGCACCTAATTGTGCAATGGCGTATTCAATATAATAAAATGGCACTTCAAATAAGTGAAGTTGTTTTTGCCATACATTGCCAAATTGTTGTTCCAATCCGTTCCAGTCGGCAAAACCTGCTCCAAAACGGTTGTAGATCTGTTTAAAAGTTTCTTCACGATCTGCTGCGGTATGGTCCGGATTGGTATAGATCCAATGTTGAAACTGATCGATTACGGCAACCCAAGGCAATGTTTTTAAAACATCGGCCAGTTGTTCTTTCTTTGCACGAATTAAATCTTCTTCATTATCAAAATAGACATCCCAATTATCCATTGAGATCAACTCCATACTCATTGAAGCCAGTTCAGCTACCTCTGACGGGCAATGCTTAAAATCATTTAATTCTAAATTGGCGGTAAGAAAAGTATGAATCGCATGACCACCTTCGTGAACCATGGTTGTTAAATCGCGAAGAGAATTGGCTGAATTCATAAATATGAAAGGTGCTCCGGTTTCTGCCAATGGATAATTATATCCACCCGGCGCTTTTCCTTTCCTGCTTTCTACGTCAAAAAGATTATTCGCCTTCATTGTAGCTAACTTTAGCCCAAGTTTTTCATCAATCTCATTAAAACAAGCAATACTTTTATCAATTAATTCTTCGCCATTATTGAAAGGTTTTAAAGCTGGTTTACCGCTTACACTCACTTCCAAATCCCAAGGCTTTAGAGTTTCTAAACCCAAAGCCTCACGGCGTTTTTCAGCTTGTTCTTTTAAAATCGGAACAATTTCCTTTTCAATGGCATTAGCAAAATCATAGCAATCCTGAGGCGTGTAATCAAAACGACCCAAAGCCTGGAACATATAATCACGGTAGTTCTCAAAACCGGCATTAAGCGCTACCTGATTCCGTAATTTAATCAGTTCATCAAACAAAATGTTTAAGTCATCCTTATCAATCAAACGACGCTGTTGAATAGTTTTCCAGGCATTTTCGCGAACTTCTCGATTTAAATCTTTAATGAAAATTGATGCCTGTTCAAGTGTATATTCCTGTCCGTTGATTTCCACACTCATGGCACCAGTGATACTTTGGTATTTTTGCTGTTTCACCTGCAATTGTGTAAATAGCTCAATATTTTCCTCACGGTAAATTTCCAAAGCCTTTTTAATCGCTCTGCTGTAAACGAAAAACTTTTCTTTATCCAGATCATCCATAAATGGACTTTCTACAAATTTTTTATTCAGCTCGTTCGATAACGGGGAAATTTTTGGCTCAATTTCTTCAGCGAAATACTGGAAGTTTTTAACCAATTCTTCATTCGCCGTGTCGCAGCTCATTTTGATATATCTCCAGGCGAAATCTTCTTCCAGGGCAGCTTCCAGTTCAGAACGATCTTTCAGCCATTGTTCCAATTCATCCACATTGTTAATTTCGCGGCTTTGCAATTCGCTAAACAGTGGCTCAAGGCTTTCCCATGTGATGGTTAGGTTATGAGGGATATATTTTCTGGTCTTTTTTTCTATAATCATGGTTTCTTTATTTGTTGCATGCGAGCATGAGTGATTGAAGGAATAATCTAAAAATATCTAAAATCTATATTTAATTATTGTGTGAATGAACCGTTCGGTACAATATCTGCTCATTCACAATTTATTCATTCAAACCTAATTCATATGCTGTTATTTATTTCGTTCTAATATAAGCATCAATCAAAAAGCAAATGGCAAATACTACCGATGCATAGCCATTTAAGGTTTGAAAGGCTCTGTTAACTTTACTAATATCGTTTGGTTTTACAAGCAGGTGTTGATATACCAGCATCGAGCAGAAAAATACAATTCCGACATAATAAACCCAGCTAAACTCGGTGAAAAATACTGGTAAAATAACGCAAGCTGCCGATAAAATGTGGAGCAAAACCGACACATGAAGTGCATTTTTAATTCCAAGAGTTGAAGGGATCGAATGTAATTTTTCCTCACGGTCGAAATCTTCATCTTGCAGGGCATAAATAATATCAAATCCACTCACCCAAAATAATACGGTTAAAGAATATAATACCGGAACCAAAGCAAAATGACCGGTAACTGCAATGTAGGCGCCAATAGGGGCTAGTGATAATCCTAAACCTAAAACCAGGTGGCAAAGTGCCGTAAATCTTTTGGTATAGCTATAAAATAATACAACAAATAATGCTACTGGCGATAAATAAAAACAAAGCGGATTAATGAAATAGGTGGCAACAGACAAAAGTGCGCAGTTAACAATTACAAATATCAATGCTTCTTTAGCCGAAACTTTTCCAGCCGGAATGTCACGCATTTTTGTACGTGGATTTCTAGCGTCAATATTTCGATCAAGGTAGCGGTTAAACGCCATGGCAGAATTTCTTGCGAAAACCATACATAGTAAAACCAAAATTAACTTATACCAGGAGAAGGGATTTTCAGTGGTGGTTACACCCAGGAAAAATCCGATCATGGCAAACGGCAAAGCAAAAACTGAGTGAGCGAATAATACGAGTGAAAAGTATTTTTTCATTGATGAGAAAGGGTTAACTATACAAATCGGTTAACTGGTTAATTGTGTTAGTTAGGTTAATGGTTTAATTGGTCATGGATGATAGCTGCAAGGGCAAAAAAATCATGCTTAAAATTTAATTTTTATTAGCAGCTAAATCATACACTTTCAAGTTTAGGCAATGATCTAATAGTCGTGTATTATCAAACTATAACGCATTGATCAATGAACTAATGACCAAAAAACCAATAAACATTTAAAATTTCTTATAATCTGTTGGGACAACGAAATCTTGGTTTACTTCAGTGATAAAATTTAAAACATCATCTTTCCCATTTCCTTTTTCTGCTGATGTAATAAATGTAGCCGGAATTTCCTCAAAAAATTCACCTAGTTTTTTCTTAAAAGCGGCTACATTTTTTTGTGTAGTTGTCATCCCTTGTTTATCAGCTTTTGTAAAAATCAGCGAAAAAGGAATTTGTTTCTCTCCAAGCCAGTAACAAAACTCAATATCTATCTGCTGCGGATCTAATCTGCTGTCAATTAGCACAAAAACACATTGCAAACTTTCTCTTTTGGTAATGTAAGCCCGAATAAACTTTTCCCATTTCTCTCTGCTTGTTTTAGAAACTTTGGCGTAACCATAACCAGGTAAATCGACGATATACCATTTTTCATTTACTAAAAAATGATTAATCAATTGTGTTTTGCCAGGGCGTTGAGAAGTTTTTGCTAATCCATGCTGATTAACCAACATGTTAATTAGTGAAGATTTTCCAACATTAGAGCGGCCAATAAAAGCATACTCGGGCATAGTTGGGGGCGGTAAGGCCGAAATCTGGGTGTTGCTGCAAACAAATGTTGCCGTTTTGATAACCATATTGCAAAGGTAGGGTTTTGAGTCGGAAGTGCGAAGAAGGAAGTCGGTCGTCTAAATTGCATATTCTCGTGGAAATGTAAAGTTTGAATTGTCGAACACGTTTTGATGCTGCTGACTTCGGACTCCAGGCAAAAGACTCACGACTTTTTCCCTATCTTTGCCACATATCATGAATCAGAATATCACTCCATATCAAATAGAAGACGCAACCAAAAAAGAACAGGTTGCAACGATGTTTAATAACATTTCAGGTACTTACGATTTCCTAAACCATTTTCTTTCTCTTGGGATAGATGTTTTATGGCGTAAAATGGCGATCAAAGAACTTGTTTCTATTCAACCCAGGAATTTGCTTGATGTGGCTACCGGAACCGGCGATTTTGCTTTCGAAGCAATTAAAAAACTTCATCCGGAGAAAGTAATCGGCGTTGATATTTCTGAAGGAATGCTCGAAGTGGCTAAGAAAAAAATTAACGAACGTAGTTTAAATGAAGTTTTTACCGTTCAGGTAGGCGATTCAGAAGGCTTACATTTTGAAACCAATTCTTTTGATGCAATAACCTGTGCCTACGGTGTTCGTAACTTCGAAAATCTTGAAAAAGGTTTGGCCGACATGTACCGCGTATTAAAACCTGGCGGCAAAATGGTTATTCTGGAGTTTTCGAAACCAAGGGTTTTTCCTGTTAAACAGCTTTACAACTTTTACTTTTTATATGTAACTCCATTCTTCGGTAAACTTTTTTCTAAAGATGCCCGGGCCTACACTTATTTGCCAGAATCGGTTGCCGCTTTTCCTGATGGAAAGGATTTTACGGGGTTGATGGATAAAGTTGGTTTCAAAAGTACCAAACAAAGAATTTTAACGTTTGGAATAAGTTCAATATACGTCGGTACTAAATGATAAAAAAAATAAGCCTGATTCTTTCGTTGTGTACTTTGTCAACATTAACTTTTGCCCAAAACTGGGGAGGAGGGATAGATGATGAAGATTGGAGCTTCGGGTTTAATTTTCAATATATCTCTGCAGAATATAAAATTCTTAAAAAAGATAACTGGCGCTCACCTTTTTATGAGGTTCCAAATTCGTTAGAAGTTTCTTACAATTCGAATTCTGGTTTGCCGGTCACCAGTGCATTAAATTCCATTTCCAGTAAACCTTCGCAGGGTTTTGGTTTAGGTTTCGTGATGAACAGGAGGATAGCTGAAAATTTTGATATCAGAGCTACACCTTCATTAATTTTTAGTGATCGGGTGGTCACTTATGAATATTTACCGATGGAGCCGATCACGGTGGGGAACGGTCAAGTGAAAAATTTTCAAAGCGTTATCGATAAAAAGGTTCAGGCCACCATGTTCGAATTCCCTTTAGGGTTAAAAGTTAAGTCTAATAGAATGAATAATTTTCGGGCTTATTGGTTAGGTGGCGCAAAATATTCTATTGATATTGCTTCAAAGAAAAAGTTCTTTGATGAAGGTGAAACACCGATAAATAAATTTTTAAAGAACAGACGGAATTACCTTTCTTACGAAACCGGAATCGGATTTGACTTATTTTTCGAATATTTCAAAATGTCGCCTGAAATCAAGCTGGCGTATTCTACCAATGACCTCCTTCAGCATGATAATACCGTTTATGCAAATCCGATTGATAAGTTAAAATTACGTCAATTAACGTTCAGTTTAATTTTTCAATAGCCGTACAATTCAAAAAAACTTACCTTTGCTTGCCTATCTAAATCAAAGGCTGTTATAGCTTATTTGGTTTACTGAAGCTAAATTATTCATATATGGCTAAAATTGCATTAATTACAGGCGCAACTTCTGGTATTGGCGAGGCTTGCGCACATACTTTTGCTCAACAAGGTTATCATCTCATTCTTCTTGCCCGTCGCGAAGACAGACTTGCAAAATTGTCGCACCACTTAGCAGATAAATATGCAGTTGAAATTAAACAGGTTTTGACTGATGTTCGTGATAAAGAAAAATTATCAGCTGCGCTGGAAGTTTTACCAGCAGAATGGAAAAAGATTGATGTTTTGGTAAACAATGCGGGTTTAAGCCAGGGATTGGATCCAATTGATAAAGGAAACACTGATGATTGGGATACGATGATCGATACCAATGTAAAGGGGCTGCTTTATGTAACTAAAATTGTTTCCAACTGGATGATTCCAAACAAATCGGGTCACATAGTGAATATTGGCTCGATTGCAGGTAAAGAGGTTTATCCTAACGGAAATGTATACTGTGCCAGCAAACACGCGGTTGACGCACTGAGTAAAGGCATGCGAATCGATCTTCTGCCTCACGGTATTAAAGTTACTGAAATTAATCCCGGAATGGTAGAAACAGAGTTTTCTGTTGTGCGTTTTAAAGGTGATGAAGAGCGGGCAAAAAAGGTTTACGAAAACCTGGAGCCATTAATTGCAGATGATATTGCTGATGCCATCTGGTATGTAGTTAGCCGCCCAAAGCACGTAAACATTAATGATATGTTAATTATGCCAACCGTACAGGCAACAGCTACGATTATAGATAGGAAATAGTTGTTTGGCTTTTATAGTGGCGTGGGCATTTACCTAATACAAAAAGCCAAAGACAAAACATCCAAAAAACGAAAAACCAATGATACAAATAGATCAGGAAATAAAGAAAGCCATGTTGGCTAAAGATAACGCACAATTAAGAGGATTAAGAGCCATTAAAGCTGCGCTGCTTTTGGCTAAAACCGAGAAAGGTTCCTCAGAAGAAATTACTGAAGAAACTGAATTGAAAATCCTACAGAAGTTAATTAAACAACGTCGTGAGTCTGCAGATATTTATAAATCTCAAAACCGTGAAGATTTATTTCAGGTAGAGGAAGAGGAAATTGCGGTAATTAATCAGTTTTTGCCTAAGCAGTTAGATAGGGCTGAAGTTGAATTGATTATTGAGCAGGTAATCAAACAATCTGGCGCTACATCGGTTAAAGATATGGGTAAGGTAATGGGCCTGGCCAACAAGGAATTGGCAGGCAAAGCTGATGGTAAATTAATTGCTGAGATTGTAAAAGAAAAGCTTGCTTAATGGAGTTGAAAGCTGAAAATTAACAGGGAAATCGAACCTTAAAATAAATTTCTTCATACACGATGTTGCGTTTAGATAATTTAAATAGGGTTTTTATACCGTTTTCAGTTTTATTTCAGAAAAATGGCATAGAAATGCGAAAATTTAATTTTACTCTACTAACTTAGTGCACAATACCATCTAGAATATATATGACTTACGAGATAATAGAAGAAGACGGATTTAAATACATCGAAGCTGGAAAAGGCCAGACGCTGGTATTGCTACACGGCCTAATGGGCGAATTAAGCAACTGGGAGCTTGTTATTGAACAGTTTAAAGATCGTTATCATGTTGTTATCCCAATTTTACCTATTTACGAATTGCCGATTTTAACTTTAGGTGTTAAAGCTTTATCCAGATATTTACATCGTTTTTTAAAGTTTAAAAAATTAAATCAGGTTGTTTTGGTTGGTAATTCTTTGGGCGGTCATGTTGGTTTGGTTTTTACCGTTGCCCATCAGGAATTTGTGAAGGCTTTGGTGTTAACAGGTAGTTCTGGTTTATACGAAAATGCTTTCGGAGGCTCATTTCCTCGCCGAGAAAGTTATGATTACATCAAAGAAAAAGTAGAATTTACATTTTACGATCCGGCTACGGCAACCAAAGCGCTTGTGGATGATGTGTTTAAAACAGTAAATGACCGATCGCGTGTCATCAGGATTTTAACCATGGCTAAATCGGCCATTCGCCATAATATGGCAAAAGAACTATCAAAAATTACTATCCCGGTTTCATTAATCTGGGGTAAAAACGATAAGGTTACACCACCGGAAGTGGCAGAGGAATTTCATCAGCTGTTGCCCAATTCTGAGTTGAACTGGGTTGATCAATGTGGTCATGCGCCAATGATGGAACATCCGGAGATATTTAACGCCTACCTGGAGAAGTTTTTAGATAGAATTTTATTAAAATAATGTTTGCTGCAGAAATCATATCGAATGCTATCCCATCATTGAGAACCGATGATACTGTGCAGAATGCTTTAGATCGTATGAACGAATTTAAACTTAAGCATTTGCCTGTTGTAAACGAGGTTGCTTTTTTGGGTCTTGTGTCTGAAGATGATTTGCAAAGTATTCATAATCACGATATCCTCTTGTCAGATCCCGCGGTAAATATGCTAAATGCCTTTACCTTAAGCGATGCACATACTTATGATGTAATTCGTTTAATGAGTCAGCTTAAGCTTACCGCTGTACCGGTGCTTGATCAGCAGAAAAACTATGTGGGTTTGATATCGATAAACAACATGGTAGATGCCGTTGCAGCGCAGTATGCGGTAAATGAGCCAGGAGGTATTATTGTGCTGGAAATTAGCAACCGCGATAATTCTCTGGCGCATATTTCACAAATCGTAGAAGCAGATAATGCTCAGATTTTATCTTCCTATGTTAATTCTTTTAACGATTCTACCCGGATGGAGGTAACGTTGAAAGTAAATAAAACAGAAATTACTTCACTTGTTGCTTCTTTTGAACGATATGATTATCTGGTGAAAGAAGTTTATAACAATACCCAAATTGATGATGGTTCTCAAGAACGATATGATTCCTTCATGAACTATTTAAATGTATAAGGCTACTTTATGAGGATTGCAATTTACGGAAGAGATTTTAACGATACGGTTTTGCCTTACGTACAGGAGGTTTTTGATCATTTGGCAACACACCAGATTCAGCCTGTTTTATATTCGAAATTTAAAACATCTCTTCACGGTAAAATAAAACTGCCTTCCAATACCATTATTTTTCACAACCATAAAGAACTGAAAGAAAATGCGGATGTTTTATTAAGTTTAGGGGGTGATGGAACATTACTGGATACACTTTCATTAATCCGCAATTCCAATATTCCGGTTATTGGAATTAATTTTGGCCGATTAGGTTTCTTGGCTAGTATCAATAAAAATGAAATAGAATCGGCACTAAATGCGCTGATTAATGAAGAGTATACCTTAGATACGAGATCGCTTTTAGTGCTAGAATCGGATAATGGTTTGTTTGGCGAAGAAAATTTCGCATTAAACGACATTACCATTCACAGACGTGATAATTCGGCAATGATGATTATTCATGCGTCAATGAATGATGAATTTATCAATTCTTACTGGGCAGATGGTTTGATTATCGCTACGCCAACCGGTTCAACTGCTTACTCATTAAGTTGCGGCGGTCCGATTATTTATCCGGATTCTGAAAATTTTGTAGTTACCCCAATTGCACCGCATAATCTGAATGTACGTCCGGTAGTAGTGCCGGATGATAATAAATTATCGTTCGAAGTAGAAGCCAGAGAATCAAAGTTTCTGGTATCATGCGATAGCAGAACCGTTACGGTAGAAAGATCAGTTAAAATATCAATAAAAAAAGCCGACTTTTGTATAAATCTTATTCGACTTAACAATGAAACTTATTTAAACACGTTAAGGAATAAATTATTATGGGGAATTGATACCCGTAACTACTAAGTATGACGCTAAACAAATTCCTGTTAATCATCTCTTTTTTTACCATTTCCGAGCAGGTTGTTCTTGCTCAGGAAGGTAACTGGGAAATCGGCCTTATGGGTGGAGGAGCAGGCTATATGGGCGATTTAAATCAAAACAACCCTTTGCAAATTAGTGGATTATCGGGTGGTTTGTATGCTAAAAGAAATTTTAATCAATATTTAGGTGTTCGTTTAAACTATACTTATGGCCAAATTCAGGCCAAAGATTCTGAATCAAACAATGCCCAGTTCAGAGATCGCAATTTAAGTTTTAATACTTCTCTAAATGAAATAAGTGCCCTGGTTGATTTCAATTTTTTTAATTTTAAGCTTGGTGGTGGTACGCGTCAGTTTACGCCCTACCTTTTTACAGGGGCAGGGTTTGTTGCATTTAAACCTAAGTTTAAATACGATGGAGAAACCTATCGGCTCGATCGGTTAGCTACTGAGGGGCAAGAGGAGGGATATAAAAATGCTGTTTTAACTATTCCATACGGCGTCGGTTTGCGCTACAATTATAAAGATACCTGGAGTGTATTTACCGAATTAGGCTACCGAACACCGCTAACTGATTATATCGACGATGTGAGTGGAAGATATCCTGGTCTGGAAAGACAGGTAGTTGTTGGCAATCCTTCCATAAATTTATCCGATCCATCTATCGGTCAGATTGGTGTACCTGGTACACAAAGAGGAGATTTTAGAAAAAGGGACACTTATCTATTTGTTAGTGTTGGCATATCTTTTACCTTTGTATCCTCAAAATGCTACTCGTTTTAAGCTGATTTTGACATAATTAATGGATTTTAAAGAACAAATAGACTATAGCCGCCTGCCAAAGCACATTGCCGTGATCATGGATGGTAACGGAAGATGGGCAAAAGGCCAGGGCAAAGTACGTGTTTTCGGGCATGAACAAGGTGTACTTTCAGTGAAAGATATTGTAGAAGGTTGCGTAGAGGTGGGTATTGAATACCTCACACTGTATGCGTTTTCAACAGAAAACTGGAACAGGCCTAAAGAAGAAGTAGATGCGTTGATGCAGATTTTGATCTCGACCATTAACCGGGAAACCGAAACCCTGAACAAAAATAATGTTAAGCTAAACGCGATTGGTAACATAGCATCTTTACCACAAGAATGTATTGATGACTTGAAAGAGGCTATGGCAAAAACTGCTCACAATGAGAAATGTACCCTAACCTTAGCTTTAAGCTACAGTGCCAAATGGGAAATTTTGGAGGCAGCAAAAAAAATCGCGGCAGCAGTAAAAGACAATTCCATTACGTTAGATGATATTGATGAAGATCTTTTTTCATCCAAACTTACTACTGTAAATATTCCAGACCCTGAATTAATGATCAGAACCAGTGGAGAACACCGAATCAGCAATTATTTGCTTTGGCAAATGGCTTATACGGAGTTTTATTTCACTGATGTATTATGGCCGGATTTCAGAAGAGAAGATCTTTTTGAGGCTATTGTTGATTATCAAAAACGCGAACGCCGGTTTGGTAAAATTAGTGAACAATTGAACTAATTTTTCTTTTAACACTTTTTAACAAGCGTTTAAACTAACTTAGCACCACTTTTATACGATAAATGTAACCATTAAAAGGGAAACATGGCAAACCAAAAATTTGCTTAAAAAACATTGTTACCTTCGTGGCCATTACTGAACAAATTATTTTAATGAAAAGAATATTTCAAGTTTTAATCCTACTCGTTTTAGCTGCTCCGGCCTTCGCTCAAATACGTCCTACAGGTAAGGCACCAGCAACCCCATCTTTAAAAGTTGGAGGCTTAGATCTCGATTATTTTAGTCCGAAAGAATATATCATTGGTGGCACAACCGTAACCGGAACCCAGTATCTTGATAAAGATGTTTTAATCACCCTATCTAAATTAACCAAAGGCGATAAAGTTGTTCTTCCTGGTGAAGCTACTTCTGATGCCATTAAAACGCTTTGGGCACAAGGATTGTTTGATGATGTTAAGATTAATATCGAAAAGTTTGTTCAGGATTCAGTGTATTTCGAAATTGAAGTGATTGAGCGTCCTCGCTTAAGCTCAATTGATTTAAAGGGAATCAGTAAATCACAAAAAACAGCGATTCAGGAAAAGTTAAATGATAAAACCGGTAAAATCGTAAATGATAACCTATACAATACCACTTCGGCCATTGTAAAGAAATACATGTTGGATAAAGGTTATTTCTTTACCACGATTAATTATACTACCCGTAAAGATCCAAATGCAGAGAATAGTGTTGTTTTGGAAGCAAATATTGATAAAGGCGGACGTGTTAAAGTTCAGCATATCGATTTTACAGGCAATAAAGATTTCAAAGCGGCCAAACTGAGAAAGTATTTGAAAAATCCAAAACAGTTTGCGTGGTGGCGCTTTTGGGGTTCAGGAAAGTTCTCTAAAGAAAAGTATGAAGAGAATAAAGTGAAAATGGTAGCTAAAATGCATGAGAAGGGTTACCGTGATGCTGAGCTTTTGAAAGATACCATCTATCAACACAATAAAAAAAGAGTTAATATCAGAATGGATCTTTACGAAGGAAAGAAGTATTACTTCGGAAATATTACCTGGGCAGGTAATGCGATTTACCCTGACAGTATTTTAAATAAGGTATTAACTATTGAGAAAGGCGATGTATTTAGCGAAGAAAAGCTAAATAAAAAGCTAAATGGTGGTGGTGAAAATGGTGGAGACATCAACAGTATGTATACGGATAACGGTTATTTAACTTTTAATATCGATCCGGTTCAAACCAAAATATATGGCGATACAGTTGATGTAGAAATGCGTATGTATGAAGGCCCGCAGTACACCAATAACAGGATTACATTAAAAGGAAATACCATTACCAATGATAAAGTAGTTTTACGTGAGATTCGTACAAAACCAGGACAAAAATTCAATAAAAGTGATTTAATCCGTACCATTCGTGAGATTGGTCAGTTAGGTAACTTTGACGAATCTAAAACCGTTCCTACACCTCGTCCTAATCCGGCGGATGGTACTGTTGATATCGAATATGCTGTTGAAGAAAAACCTTCAGATCAGATTGAGCTATCAGGAGGTTTTGGTGGTGGCCGTATTATCGGTACTTTGGGCTTAACGTTTAATAACTTCTCGTTAAAAAACTTATTTAACTTAAAAGCCTACAAACCACTTCCAAAAGGTGATGGACAAAAATTAAGTTTACGTGGACAAACGAACGGTAAATATTATCAATCATACAGTTTCTCTTTCTCTCAACCATGGTTTGGTGGCGAGAAACCAGTAAGTTTTGGTGTAAGTGCTTTTACGTCATTGCAATCAAATGCAGCAACCAATGATTCAGATTTAATGAAAATTCGTTTGAATGGTGTTACCGTAAGTTTAGGTAGAAGGTTAAACTGGCCAGATAACTATTTCCAGTTGAGCCATGCTGTTAACTTACAACAATACATTCTAAATAATTATCAAGGTTATTTATTTAATACGGGTACATCGTACAACTTAAACTTATCTCAGGAGATTAGCCGCGATTCAAGGGATTCGCCTATTTTCCCTAAATCAGGTTCATTCATTCGTTTCACTGTTCAGGCCACGCCACCTTATTCATTATTCAATAAAACGAACTATGCAACAGCACCTGATAAAGAGAAATATCGTTTTACGGAATATCATAAATGGAAATTTGACTCACAATGGTACCAACGTGTAGCAGGTAACTTTGTAATTAAGGCACAGGCACAGTTTGGTTTCTTAGGTCAGTATAATAAAGCAGTAGGTCAGTCAGCATTTGAGCGTTTTAAATTGGGTGGTGATGGTATGCAAGGTTTTGATTTCTTACAAGGATCAGAGCTGATCGCGATGCGTGGTTATGCCAACAATACAGTTATCCCGGTAGGATCAAACCCAAGTATTGCACAACAATCTGGTAGCCCTATTTATACGAAATATGTATTGGAAGCACGTTATCCGGTTATTGCAAGTCAGCAAGCTACAGCCTTTGTGCTGGCCTTTGCTGAGGGTGGTAACACCTGGAACAGGTTTAGTGATTTTAATCCATTCAATATCAGAAGATCAGTTGGTGTTGGTGCCAGAATATTTTTACCGATTTTTGGTTTGTTAGGTATTGATTATGGTTATGGTTTTGATGCGATTCCAGGCTTGCCAGATTCAAACAAAGGTCAGTTCCACTTTAGTATCGCACAACAATTAGGTGGATTTTAATTGATAAAGCGTAAAAAAATAATTAAATATGCAATAAAACACTATAAGTTGAGTTTAAACAAGGCTTAGGTTATAAACGAATTATAAAACACACACAAATGAAAAAGTATCTTTTTATCGCATTTTTACTTTGCACCACTTTTGGTGCTTATGCACAAAAGTTTGCATATGTAGACACAGAGTATATTTTGAAGCAGATGCCAGAATACAAATCGGCGTTGAGCCAGTTAGAGGGCGCATCAAAACAATGGCAACAACAGGTAGATCAAAACTTTTCTGAAATAGATAGGATGTATAAAGCCTATCAGGCAGATCAGGTTTTATTAACCGATGATATGCGTAAGCGCCGTGAAAACGAAATTATCGAGAAAGAGAAACAAGCAAAGGAATTTCAACGCTCAAAGTTTGGTCCTGATGGTGAACTTTTTCAGGCCAGAACCAAATTAATCAAACCAATTCAGGATAAGGTTTCGGATGTGATTAAACAAATTGCAAAAGCAAAATATCTGGATTTTATTTTTGACAAGAGCAGTGAAGCAACCATGATGATTTATGCAAGCAGCAGCTACGATGTTAGTAATGATGTAATTGTGAAATTAGGTTACAAACCAGGGTCAGGAAATTAGTATATTCGCCCCCTTAGAATTTAGAAAAACAATAAAAAAATAAAAAAAGTAAAATAGAACGATGAGAAAGTTAATTAACGTATTCTTTGTAGCAGCAGGGTTAATGTTTACAGCGAATATGGCAAGTGCGCAACAGAAATTAGGTCACATTAATTCAGAAGATGTTTTTGCTAATCTTCCTGAAGCTAAAACAGCTCAAACTACCTTAGAAACTTTAGGTAAATCTTTACAGGGAAGCATTGATGGAATGATCAAAGAATATCAAACTAAATTGGCTGCTGCCCAGGCTAAAGAAAAAACTTTAAGCGAGGCGAACAAAGAGCAAGTTGGTAAAGAATTACAAGTTGCCGGACAAGAGTTACAAGATTTAGAGAAACGCATTACTGATGCCCGTACTAAAGCATCTCAGGATGTAGGTACTAAACAAGGTGAGTTATTCCAACCAATTCAGGCTAAAGTGGCAACTGCAATTTCTGCTGTAGCTAAAGAAAAAGGCTTGGCTTACGTTTTCGATATCGCGAACGGGCAAGGTGGTAACAACTTAGTTTTCTGGGAAGGTGGCGATGATATTACTGCTGCAGTTAAAAGTAAATTAGGTATTTCTGCTACTGCTGCTAAACCGGCTGCACCAAAGAAATAAAGCTTAAGTTTTCGGTCTGGAGTCGTGAGTCTCCATGCTAATTCAAAATATAAAACGGGATCGGGGAAACTTGATTCCGTTTTTTTTTCGGCTAGTGTTGTAAGGTTACAAAAAACATTGTAACGTTGTAATGTTATGATTTTGTTTTAACGCTTCCACATTTAATCAATAAATGCAAAAAACATCTCCAATAGGTATTTTCGATTCTGGTTATGGAGGATTAACGGTTTTCAGGTCTATAGCCGATCGATTGCCAGACTATCAGTATATCTATCTCGGCGATAATGCCCGTTCTCCTTACGGAGATCATTCTTTCGATACCATTTATAAATATACTTTAGAATGCGTGGAATGGCTTTTTGCCAAAGGCTGTGAATTGGTAATTCTTGCCTGTAATACTGCTTCAGCAAAAGCACTTCGTACCATTCAGCAAAAAGATTTGCCTGCAAAGTATCCGGGCAAAAGGGTGCTTGGGGTAATCAGGCCAACTGCCGAAGTGATCAACCAATTCACATCAAGCAAAACTGTAGGCGTGATGGGCACACGGGGAACGGTTAATTCTCAATCTTACCTGCTGGAGATAAACAAATTTTTCCCGGAGATAAAAGTTTACCAACAGAGCTGCCCGATGTGGGTGCCATTAATTGAGAATAATGAGCATCTTCAAAGTGGGGCTGATTTTTTTATTAATGAGTATTGCCGCCAGCTGATGACACAGTCAGACGATATTGATTGTGTTTTATTGGCCTGTACACACTATCCTTTATTGCTGCCTAAGCTCAAAAAAGTGTTTCCAGATTATATCAATATCCTAACACAAGGCGAAATAGTAGCGGCCAGCCTGGTCGATTACTTACAGAGACATCCTGACATCGAAAAGAAACTGAGCAGGAACCAGGAGAAATCATTTTTCACCAGCGGCGATCCACTGGCATTTGATGAACATGCCTCGATCTTTTTTGGGGAAGATTTGAAATCAGAAAAGATGTAAGAGCATATTGGTATTAAAGATGCCTTGAAATGCCTTTATCATGCCTTAGGGTATGACGTTGCATGCGATAGGACTACTTAGGTACATTAGTAACCCTAAGTGAATTGAGTGAATGTACGAAAACACCAGTTAAGCTTAGGGATAATGACCGAACGGCTATCTAGTAAAACTACTGCGGCAACTTCTCTACCCGAACTAAAACAGTAGGAGAGGTGAGTGCATCTAAAAAAGAAACAACAGCATCTTTCTCTGCTTTGCTCAACATTAAACCTTTTAAAAGCTTGTCATTTTTAGGCAACAACGGATCATTTTCCTGTTCTGGTCTAACCCTTTGCACAGGCATGCCGACATTATACATATTCATCACTCCATCCATATCCGGAAACAATCCATTATGAAACCATGGAGCAGTTTTCATTACATTTCTCAATCCAGGTGTTTTAAACTTACCCACATCTTCCGGTTTTTTGGTGACATTGTATAGGCCTAAATCCTCGTATTTCCGTTTAAAATAGGTTAAACCATCATTATGGAATTCGTTGTCGGTAAACAATGGGCCATTATGGCAATTGATGCAGCGAGCTTTGGTACGGAACAGATGTAAGCCCACAATTTGTTGATCAGTCAAGGCTTTTTTGTCTCTGGCCAGGAAACGATCAAATGGTGTTCTTCTGCTCACAATGCTGCGTTGAAAAGTAGCCAGACTTTCGAAAATTCTTTTGTTTGTAATCGTTTTCGATCCAAATGCTGCAGTGAAATATGGTTGATAACCTTTTATCTTCGTCAGTTTTTTAGGAAGCATTTTCATGTCCTGATGCATTTCATTGTGTGCTGCTACCGGGCTTTCTGCTTGTTCCTCTAAACTTGCCGCTCTTCCGTCCCAAAATAAACGTTTATAAAACCATACATTTTCTAAAGATGGTGCATTGCGGATATTAGTTAAATGATCATGACCAACAGAAACCTGGCGACCATCAGACCAATGCAAATCTGGTGCATGGCAGCTCGAACATGAAATCTGATTAGAGCCTGATAATCGGGGATCGAAAAATAAAATTTTTCCAAGTTCTACCACATTTTTCACCGAATCGTTTTTTAAATTAACCGGTGAGGGTGGAAGTTCCCCTAATTCCTGAAAAACGGCCCCTTTATCAACAGTGGGTTTTGGCCACTGGTCAGTAGGTTTTGAATAAACTTTACGCAAGCTATCTATACTCAATTCATCATCATCATTAAAATTCGTTGATTGAAAAGAAAATAAGATTAATCCGGTTAGGATTAAGGCAAGCGTGATAAAAACTTTATTCATGGTGTTAAAAATACAGATTTAGGCTAATATTGGAAGAAAATGATGATTAGAGTTACTACAAGTACATGTTAATTCCAAAATGAAATACTGATCTAAATCCGTTCGGAACAAAGGTTGGATTTAAATCATTTCTCATGTCTTGCTTTAACATTTTTCGTAAGTCGAATTGACAGTATAATCCAAATTGTTGATTCTTAATTAATTTTGACGTTAAATATTCTGTAGAAAACTCGCCACCGAGTACGCTGCTATTGAAATAGTAATAATCTGTAAATGCTACATTACGTATAAACTCTGTAATTGAGTTAGTATTGTATTTTAATGTAGTATTTATTGGCGCAATGAAATATGGCTTTAATGAAATTTTAAATTTACTCTGTTCATCAATTAAATGATATAAAGTTCCACTTAAATCTATTTTAAGTTGTTCATAAGATAAACCGGCTGCTTGATTCAAATCCAGTTTGTCATTTTGAGTATAAGATAAGTTTAAGCCAAGTTCTTTTGCGTTGTTTTTGTTTTTATCCCAAAGTAGACGATAACCGCTACTAACATTTAGCGCATTAACTCTATAATTGACTCTGTTAAGGCTACCAGAAGTTTTTAAATTTCCATCATATCCTTCATTATATGTAAAACTAAGTGAAATTTGCTGATCTGTATTGATCGAATTATTTTTACTCAAAAGTAATGAGCCATTTATAGTATTTAAGTTAAACGTTGCAACTGTAGCAAAATTTGGGGCTGTTTTATTTTGTGTATAATTTTTGTTAATTAATAATTGATATTCTGTTGCAAAATGTATGTTCCAATCCTTAAATTTTGTAGCATACTGTATTCCGAAGCCTTTATAATCATCATATTTGTAAACGTTGCTCGTATCCTTTATAACAGAACTTCCATAACCATACTGCATATAATGAATCCTGTCGGGGTAGAGCAAACTTGTCTTGTAAACATCATTTTTATATCCAAGAGATACTTGCTCATCGGCTTTTCCTACAAGTGCATACAAACCTAACGAATGCCTGTTTAGATTTAAATTTACACCGGGTTTTACCTTTAAAATAAATCGGTTCGAGCTTAAACGCGGATCTACTGTGCCAGAGCTTTGATGTTTTTGGTAATCTAAATTGATAAAAGGAACGATGTGATTATTTAAAGTGGAATAACTTAACGACGTTTTTGCAATGTAATTTTGGCGTTTATACAGGCCGCTTTTATTTGCATAAGGATAAAATGTTGTGAAATCTTCGAGATTGTTCTTTTGGCCATTTGCTAAACTATCTTCGGAAGAATTATTAAATTCTATGCTGCCTGCAATTCTAAATTTCCCCAAAATGTTAAATCCTTTAGCTAAAAATTTGGGCATATTTATAGAATATGCTTCTTGAGCACGTCTGAAACCGCCATTTTCTCGTTTGAAATCCAACTGTAAAAAGCCATAGCTTTTTAAGGGGTTTGCATTTGAAAATGTTGGTGAAAATAAAATGTTATCAATTAGATTTTGATTTTGACTAAAAAAATAAACAGAATCTTTTCCACTCTGAGCATTAGCAAGAATGGAAAAGATTAATAAGATAGGAATTATTTTTAAAGCTCTATGATTCAACATATTACTATTGAGCTATAAATGAAGCTTCATCTTTACCTGGATTAGCTTTAATTAATTGACCAAAATCATTACGGGAGTTGTTGGTATCTTGTAAAACTTTTCTACCACCAATTGTTTTTGCAGTTTTACGTACAATCGATTGACTCGAATATTGTCCACCAGTAATTGATGCAGCGCCAGAATCAAAAGCCATAGGCAATCTTCTAGGTGTTTGATCGGCCGTAATTATTGCTTCAGTTTCAACAGCATCTATTATATATTTAGCTGGTAATTGAGGGTATAAAACGGTTGCTGCTGTTACCGTTCTAACTGTAGGTAAAGCATAACTAGGAATATTGTTTAAGTTAAAGCTTTTATCAACTTTTAAAATTGCAAAAGATTCTTTTCCTTGAGGGTTTAAAACCATGTCTCTTGCACCAGTTGCAAAATAGGTTTCCATGTTAGGAACATTTGGATTGTCAACATCGCTTGCAAACATTGTTCTGCCTGGTTCTAATTTTTGCTCGTAAGGATATAAATAAGCCTCAAAATCAGCATTAGCTAAATTTACAGTCAATGCCGGATTACTTATGTTTTGAGTGGTACCTCCATTAGTTGTGTAAGGTTTTGTATGGTCTAAAGCGGTTTGTGCAATAACAATGCTTTTGCCAGCTAAAACAGGATATTTTTTACCTGTACCATCGCTAGGAATCATAAATAATTCTTTAACGTAAACATAATCATCATTTGCATTTCCGGTTGCAACCATGTTTAGCGATTTACTCCAATCGTATTGATTGTTTGCTAATGAATAACTATCCGCAGTTTTATTTATCTTACCATAAACAACAGCAATTAATAAACTATCTGCATACAAAGTTTCTGAGGTGTTATTGTAAACTTCAATAAATTGATCTCTAAAAATTGCCCCAGTTGAAGCATTTGAACCTGCATAATAAACCTGCTTAATTACAAAACCCCCAATAATTTCACTGTTAATTAATTGAATTTTTGCATCGGTATTACCAAAATAAGATTGATTATCTAATGAATAATTTAAATAATAATCACTTTCGCGATAGGTACCTGTTAACGTTGTAAATTCTGCCCCCGTTATCTTAAGAGAAACATTTATGCTGTAAGCTCCAGGTACAATGCTTTCTACAGCGACTAAACCTTGGTGGTTAGCTTTTAAGGAATACTTACTATTATTTAATTTATTAACTAAAGTAATTTCCGCTTTTTCGTAAGGAACTTCAAACCAAACCTTATTCTGATCGACACTTAATTGTATCGATAGATTAATAGGTTGAGTTTCTTCTTGATTTTTTTTACAGCCAGTTACAATAATTGTAACGAGTAATACAAAGAGTATAGATAATTTTTGTTTCATAATTATATTTTTTAAAGCTTTAAAGATATACCACCAGTTATACTAAGTGGCGAATTGTAAATGGTTGTTACTGGTGCGCCTGTTTCCGGATTTATGACAGTGTGTTCTGGTCTTATATTAAATGTATTATATGATGTGATTGCAATTCTTATTCGTTTATTAATCTCTTTAGCAACTGATAAAGAGAAATTCGCATATATAAGCTTTTGATCAGTGTTTGTTAAAGAAAGATTTCTTGGTGGAATAGGACTGATCTCTCCTTCAGCGAAAAATATAGGTTGCATATTTTGATCTAAGTAACCAGAAGCCTGTTGAAGTTTTTCATTGTACTTAGATTTTCTTCTGCTTGCCCAAAAAATATCGGTATTAGTCATTACTACAAAGCCTAATTTAGGGATGTGCGTTGTGGTATTTAATTTACTTGTAATAACATACCTTTTATCGAATGATAAGGGTTTAAAAAGAGCGTAATTTATATTTTTACCACCTATTACTACTGACGTAGCTAGATAAATAGCATCTACCACAGGGGTACTTTCTTGCGATAATATGTATGAAGTACTTGTAGAAATACTTGTGTTGATTGCAGAAATTTTATTAAAATTAACACTCCAATCAAAACCGTAAGTATCGGAGTTAGATAAATTCGATATTTTATAGTAAGAGTTGCCAAAGTACGAGGTAAAAGTTCCTGTTTCCTGGTACACAATTTCCTTTATTGAGGCATCATATCTATAATTATAATTTGGTAAAACAAACTGTTGGTATTGGCGCAAGTTAGTAAAACCATTTTTCGAACCTTTATAAAATGCATTTAATCGGGAACTAAAAATTTTATTGCTAAAATTGAGGTTAAACTCTGCCTGATTCGATTTACTAGCCTTTAGATCTGGATTTGCAGCTTGAAATTTTTGTGTATATACTAAATATAAAGCTGCATCGGTATTAAGCGCAAAAATTAGCGGAACATCTATCCATGCAGGTGGCGGATACAGGTGAGCTAGTGTTGGCGATTTGGAAGATATGCCGTAAGCGATGCCAAAATTCCATTGCTTATTTAAATTTATCTGAGTACTTAATCTGGGTTGTATAGAAAGAGAACCATTTTGAGAATCAAATCTAACACCTAAATTCGAGGATGTTTTTTTACCGAATAAGTTATAAGCGATATTATCTGTAAGATAAATACCTGTATTAACTATGGCTGGATTAAGTTCGAAGGAATAAGGGCGAACATTCGTACTATTATAGTTGATAAATCTTGGTCGTTCTGGGTCAGAAATTATTCCTTTTCCACCATTATTGGTGTAATTGCTATTAATTCCATAAGTTAAGTTATGAAGTGTATTGCCTAAATTAAATAAGCTTGCAAACCTTAAATTACCACTGGCAGAAATTGGGTTGCCAATAATTTCTTCTACCGCTAAGTACTGACCGCCTAAAACTGTTCCTTTATAAATGCCAGTTGTATCCTTAGCTGTGTAACCCTTTGGAGCTTGATTTAAAAACCATTGAGAATAACTTTCTTGATTAGTTTCTGAATAGGATAATATAAGATTTAAACTCTTTAAAAACTTTGAGTTTATTTTAAAATCTGTTGTGTTTGAGATTCTAATTCCATTTTGTTTAGCATAATATTCTCTTCTATTGCCATCGTCAGGGTCAATTTTATTTAAATCAATCTTACGGTTATAATCAATATTAAATTTATTTCTGATTACACTACTTATGCTATATTGCCAGCGTAATGAAGTTCCATATCTCTTATATTCTTGAAAATTATCTGTAGGATTATCATTGGAGATGGCGTAGTTTAGATCTAAAGTAATTCCACCCAATTTACCTGGTAAGTTAATGCCCTTATTTAACGAATAATTATAAGAGCCAGCATTAATATTTGTAGTAAACTGTAATGGCGATTTGCCAGCTTTTCTTTCAATAATAATAGCTCCATCTGTTAATTCGCCATATTCTGCTGAAGCTACCCCTTGTATTACTTCAATTTTTTCTATTGATTCTACCGGAATTTCTCGTAAATCAATTCCTCTAAATGGAACGTCTGTGGCTGAGCCTGAATTAGTGGCTGGTACAACGGCCCCCATTCCCCATTGTGTTGCCGGACGCGATTGCATATTTGCATCGTTGGAAAGCCTAACTCCATCCACAATTATTGGGATTCCTAAAGAATTATTTAGGTCGTATGTTCCGCCTAATGTATTTCTTAAAGTTAATGTCTGAGCAACATTAATATTTGGGGCTACTAACTGCTTTCCTGGCAATGTATTTAAAACATCGATTAAACTAAAAGCTTGAATTCTTTCAATAGCTTCTTCATCGAAACTGATAGATGAAATAGAGTTTTTACTTTTGGCATAGCTAGAACTTATTTGTACATCTTGAAGGGTTAAACTGTTTTGAACCAGCGTAATATTAATTGGATTTGCAAAGTTACTACGTGTTATCTTTACTTCTTCAGATCTTCGGCCTACCGATGTAAATTTAAATGTTACTTGGTTTAAATTAGCAGGCACAGAAACTGTAAACTGACCATCGTTATTGCTAATGATATAAGATTGAGTTTCCTCACAAAATATGGTAACTGATTGGATAGGAGAACGCTTCTCATCAACAACCTTACCCCGAATTGTGATGTTTTGGGCAAAAACTGATATTGCAAAACTCGAAATAACTAATAGTATAGTAAAAAATTTTCCCAACCTGCCAGTAATATTAATTAGACTTATTCTAAAGATTCTGCAAAGGTGTGTGTTTTTAACTAAACTTCCAAATTATTTAGATTCATTCCAGATAGTTTAAAGGTTCACAATTCAAACAATGCTTATTCACGCAAACCAAATTAACTCGTTTGTGACAAAAGAAAACACTTTTGTTTAGGTTGTGATTATTTAAAAGGATAACTTTGCGGCTTCAAACCCACACAATGAGTGATCAGATAAAACACGAATGCGGAATCGCTTTTATTCGCCTGTTAAAACCACTTTCTTACTACCAGCAAAAGTACGGTACAGCACTTTACGGCCTTAACAAATTATACCTTTTAATGGAGAAACAGCATAACCGGGGCCAGGATGGCGCAGGTATTGCCACCATTAAACTGGATATGAAACCTGGCAGTAGGTACATTAGCCGATACCGGAGTATGGCTTCGAATGCGGTAGCAGATATCTTTGAATATGTACAGAATAAGTTCGTAGATATACAAGAAAACACACCTGAATTAATGCAGGATACAGAGTGGCTCAAAAACAATGTTAGCTTTATCGGCGAGGTGTTATTGGGCCATTTGCGTTATGGTACACATGGTAAAAACAGTATCGAAAATTGCCATCCTTTTTTAAGGCAAAATAACTGGATGACCCGTAACCTGGTTATTGCCGGTAACTTCAACATGACCAATGTTGACGAGTTATTGGAGCAGTTGTATGAGTTGGGGCAACATCCAAAAGAAAAAGCAGACACTGTTACCGTTTTGGAGAAAATTGGTCACTTTTTAGATGATGAAAATCAAGACCTCTTTGATCAGTACAAAAAAGAAGGACACGATAATGTATCCATCACACACAAAATATCCGATCATTTAGATATTGCAAATATCCTTCGCCGCTCGGCCAAAACCTGGGATGGTGGTTATTCTATTTGTGGTATGGTTGGTAACGGCGATTCATTCATCATGCGTGATCCGGCAGGTATACGCCCGGCTTATTATTATTATGATGATGAAATTGTTGTTGCAGCTTCTGAAAGACCAGCTTTACAAACAGCCTTCAATATTCAGTTTAAAGATGTGAAGGAAATTGATCCTGGTCATGCTTTAATCATTAAGAAAAACGGCGAGGTGAGCATGGAACAGTTCCGCGAACCTACCGAAAGACTATCGTGTTCTTTTGAACGCATCTATTTTTCAAAAGGAAGTGATGTGGAGATCTATCGTGAACGTAAACAATTAGGTCGTTTATTGAGCGATAAAATCCTTCAGGCAGTAAACTACGATTTAAAAAATACCGTATTTTCTTTCATTCCAAACACCGCTGAAGTAGCTTTCTTCGGCATGGTTGATGGCGTTCAGCAATATGTACGCAGGCACCAGAAAGATATTCTTTTACATAAAAAAGAAGAACTGACTGATGAGCAGCTGGAAGATTTATTATCGTTAGCGCCAAGGGTTGAAAAACTTGCCGTTAAAGATGTAAAATTGAGAACATTCATTACCCAGGATGCGGATAGAAGTGAAATGGTAGCCCATGTTTACGATACAACTTACGGTATCATCAATAATCATCAGGATACTTTGGTAGCATTAGATGATTCAATTGTTCGTGGTACCACCTTGAAACAGAGTATCATCAAAATCGTAGATCGCTTACATCCGAAAAAAATTATTATTGTTTCTTCTGCACCTCAAATCCGTTATCCTGATTGTTATGGTATCGATATGAGCAGGATGGGGCAGTTTGTAGCTTTCGATGCAGCAATTCAGTTACTAACTGAGCGTGGCATGTGGCAGGTTATTGAAGATGTTTACGCGAAATGTAAAGCTTCTTTATTGCTGCCGAAAGAGGAGATTATAAATCATGTAAAGGATATCTACAGACCATTTACGCCTGAAGAAATTTCTGCCAAAATTGCGCAAATTATTACACCAAAAGGTACAGTTGCAGAGGTGGAAGTGATCTATCAGAGTTTAGAAAACCTGCATGAAGCTTGTCCGAAAAACAAAGGCGACTGGTATTTTTCTGGTAATTATCCAACTCCAGGCGGAAATAAAGTAGTTAACAAGGCTTTTATCAACTGGAAAGAAGGAAACAACCAGAGGGCATATTAAAACTTTTCAAATAATTTTAAAAATAGATAGCTCACATTTTATGTGGGCTATTTTTTTTGCATAAAAAGAAACATTTACGGCATAACGCGAATGATTATTGAATCTGAATGTTTTTTTAGCATTATCGCCACTAATCAGAATCACCAGATTTACCAGATTGATAAAAACATTTCGACAGCTGTACATGTTAATTCCACTATGAAAAATCTGATAAAATCCTGCCTGATATTTGCCATTTGTTTAGGTTTCGGCTGTTCTGATGGTAGCCAGCAAAAGGTAACCAACGCGATAGATAATACGAGCGATAGCATTTCTAATAAGTTATCTGAATTGAATGATACACTAAAAAATGTACGCGATGAGATTAAAAGTAAAATTCCAAAAGTTGAGATTAATGTTAGCAAAAGTGTTTCGATCGGATTGCAGTGGATTAGTTTTGAAAGCGAGAAAGGTACTGCTGAAATAACCAAGAAGGCAGATAACTGGTTTGCTATAAAGGGTGAGCAAACCAATAGCCAAAATGAATATCTTAAAATTAATGGACGAATGAAAAGACTGGATGCCAATCGGGTTTCATTTGAAGGCACCATCATAACTTATATTAAAGATAACAATGGAGGCGTTCCCTGCGAAAAAACTGGTGCTCAGGTATTTTTAAAAAAGGGCGACAGAGTTTATTATCGTCTTCAAAATATGGAAAATTGTGCCGGCGGCAGATTGCTAGATTATGTCGATATCTACAATCTTGATGAAGTGCTATAACACTGTTTGATCAGGCGTAAAACTGAATATAGGTCTTGTAAATCAGCCAGAAGGCAAAGAAGATGATTACCACGCCAGCTATTTTGTTAAGCGTTTTTAGTGCATCTTCCTTGATTTTGTAACGGAGCTTACTGGAATAAAAGCTCTTTGCGCCATCAATGCTCAATTGAGTGGCCATCGCGATAAAGAAACACACGAGTTTTTCATTTAGCATATTATTGAGTTTAACGGAAATGATTCCGCTGACAATAATCCAAAACATCAACGTTGAAGGAGTAAGTATGCACATCAGAAACCCCTTTAAAACATAACCTCTTTTGCTAACTTTTTGAAGGGTTTTTGAATCATAATTTACCTTCATTTTCGAAACCAGGTAATATATTCCTACAGCGAGTAGGAAAATTCCGCCGATGGAACCAACATATTTATCAAAACTCGCTTTATAATCAAAAAACTGACTGCCAAAAAGCACTAAAGCAATTAAAATAACATCACTAATTATAACCCCAATAGCCAAAGAAAAGCCCGCCATAAAGCCCCTTTCTATACTGGTTTTAATCATTGCAAAAAATACCGGACCTGTTAAAAACGACGAAATAATCCCTGCCCCTATACCTAATAAAATGGCTTCAAACATGTATTGTATTGTTTATAATATGCGAATATGCAATTTTATACCTAAACAAGGCATATTTATTTTTGTTGCATTAGTTGCATAAAAGTTACCCTCGGTTAATTTTTTTTTATCTATGTTTAGCCCCACTAAAACTAAATTTAAAAATGAGTTCAGAACAAACACAAACCAAGTGGGCCCAATTTATACCCCTGGTTACCGTATTCTTTTTTTGGGGCTTCGTTGCCGCAAGTAATGATATTTTAATTCCTGTTTTTAAGAAAGCTTTTGATCTTTCACAAGCTGAAAGTCAACTGGTTTCCTTGGCGTTCTATATTGCTTACACCGTTGGTGCATTAATTTATAACGGTATATCTGTTCTAATAGGGCAAGATATTGTAAATAAATTAGGTTATAAAAATTCCCTTGCGCTGGGTTTGGTTATTTCTGCCGCAGGTACACTCTTATTTTACCCAGCTGCTAATTTGGCCTCATTTCCTTTAATGTTATCAGGTCTGTTCATCGTAGCACTAGGTTTTTCACTACAACAAACTGTAGCAAACCCATTGGCGATTGCTTTAGGGCCTATCAAAACTGGTTCTCAGCGTTTAACTCTGGCAGGGGGGATTAATAATTTTGGTACTACCATCGGACCACTAATAGTGAGTTTTGCAATTTTCGGATCTGCTGCAAATGCAAGTTCAGACATCAGCATTGAAAGTGTAAAAGTTCCTTATCTTATTTTAGGTGTTGCATTTATTGCAGTTGCTATTTTCTTAAAATTATCTTCGCTGCCTGATCGCCCGGCTTTAGTTGAGGCAAAAACGGAAGAAGTGGGTGTAAAAGGTTCAGCTTTGAAATATCCACAATTGGTTTTGGGCATGGTCGCCATTTTTGTTTACGTAGGAGTTGAGGTTTCTACAGCAAGTAACCTACCTGCTTATATGGAAAAAGATTTAGGTTTCGCTCTTCATGATATTGCACCTTACATTTCTTTGTATTGGGCAAGTATGATGATTGGTAGATGGACGGGTGCAGTTGAAGCTTTTACTGACAACGTTCAGACTCAAAAAGTACTCAGATTTGTGGCACCTTATCTGGCTTTTGGGATTTTCTTAGCGGTAAATGCTATTGCTGATCACGATTTAGCCCCTTTCTATGTTTATGGTTTGATAATTCTTGTTTTAATTATTGCTGATATGGCGAGTAAAGGTAATCCTGCAAGAATGTTATTAATTTTCTCGGGAATTGGTATTTTAGCGCTACTTATCGGGATGTTTACAACGGGCATGGTAAGTGTTTATGCCATCACTAGCGTAGGGTTATTTTGCAGTACGTTATGGCCATGTATTTTCACTTTAGCGGTTAGCGGCTTGGGTAAACATACCAGTCAAGGTAGTAGTTTCCTAATCATGATGATTATGGGCGGTGGTATTATCAGCTGGTTACAAGGTGCGGTTTCGGAAGTTACCGGTATTCAATACAGTTATATTGTTGGAATTCTTTGTTTTGCTTACCTGGCATTTTATGCCTGGAGAGTTAGCGGTATTCTTCGGTCTCAGGGAATTAATTTCGATCAGAAAATTTCTGGTGGACATTAATTTTTAATAAGCTATTTTTACAGCCACAAAGATTTATTCTTTGTGGCTTTTTTATTTTTAGCATGACTAACAAACCAAGTTTCGATACCATATTTATGAATCTCGCAACCGATTTGGCTGCCCGTTCGCATTGCGTACGTGCCCATGTTGGTGCTGTTTTAACAAAGGATACCCGTATTATTTCTATCGGTTACAATGGTCCGCCAGCCGGAACACACAATTGTGATGAGGAATGGCCAGAACATGGTTGTGCAAGAGATAGCAAGGGAAGTTGCTCATTGGCTTTGCATGCGGAAGAAAATGCGATTCTTTATGCGTCTAAAAATGGATCGAAGATAGAAGGTTGTACCCTATACACCACATTGTCGCCGTGTATTGCCTGCGCCCGGTTAATCCTATCCTCAGGGATAAAACTGGTTTACTATTCTCAATCTTATGCCGCTTACAAAGGTTTACCTAGTGATGAAGGTGTTGATTTTTTAAGGAAGTTTGGGGTAGAAGTGAAGTTGATGGGTTAACTGGTGAATGGAGTAATTGGTTAATTGTGAAATGGCTAAACTGTTGAATTTTTAAGCTTATTGCTAACAACTCGCAATGGATAACTTGCAGCCAGAAAATAACATGAAAACAATTTAACAATTCCCTTTCTTTCTCTATCTTTGCGGATGCAAGAAAAAATCATTATCGTCGATTTTGGTTCGCAATTTACACAACTCATCGCCCGTCGAGTTCGCGAACTAAATATTTACTGTGAAATCTATCCATACAACAACCTTCCTGAAATTTCAGAAGATGTAAAAGGTGTTATCTTTTCAGGTAGCCCGTATTCTGTTCGTCAGGATGATGCCCCTCAAATTGATTTGTCAAAATACCACAACAAATATCCTTTGTTGGCTGTTTGTTATGGTGCACAATACATCGCTCAACAATCTGGAGGCGATGTTCAGCCATCTTCGACCCGTGAATATGGCCGTGCTAATTTGAGTTTTGTTGATCAGGAAAATAAATTATTTAAAGGAATTAATATCGATTCTCAGGTTTGGATGAGTCATGGCGATACCATCACTAGTATTCCAGAAGAGTTTGAATTAATTGCCAGTACCGATAGTGTAAAGGTTGCAGCTTATCACATAAAAAATTCAAATACTTACGCCATACAATTTCACCCTGAGGTTACACACAGTATTGATGGAAAAGTTTTATTAGAAAACTTCCTGGTTGATATTTGTGGATGTAGCCAGGACTGGACTTCGGCAGCGTTTATAGAAACTACTATTGCAGAATTACAGCAAACATTAGGCAATGATAAAGTTGTTTTAGGTTTATCAGGCGGCGTAGATAGTAGTGTGGCAGCCGTTTTATTACACAAAGCGATCGGTACAAATTTACACTGTATTTTTGTGGATAATGGCTTACTTCGTAAAGATGAATATGCACAGGTGCTTGAACAATACAAACACATGGGCTTAAACATTAAGGGGATCGATGCTAAAGATCGTTTCTTGAGTCAGCTTGCTGGATTAACCGATCCAGAATTGAAGCGCAAAGCAATTGGACGAGTTTTTATCGAAGTTTTTGATGATGCAGCACATGAAGTAACTGGTGTAAACTGGTTAGGTCAGGGTACTATCTATCCTGATGTGATCGAATCAATTTCAGTAAATGGTCCTTCAGCTACGATCAAATCGCACCATAATGTTGGTGGTTTGCCAGATTTTATGAAACTGAAAGTGGTTGAGCCATTAAAAACGTTGTTCAAAGATGAGGTTCGCAGGGTAGGTAAAGCTTTAGGAATCGATGATGTGATTCTTGGCCGCCATCCTTTTCCAGGTCCAGGTTTAGGTATTCGCATTTTGGGTGAGGTTACCGCAGAAAAAGTAGCTATTTTACAAGATGCTGATGCCATTTACATCAATGAACTAAAAGCCGCTGGATTATACGATAAGATCTGGCAGGCTGGGTCAATTTTCTTACCAGTGCAATCTGTTGGTGTAATGGGTGATGAACGTACCTACGAAAACGTAATTGCCCTTCGTGCTGTTGAATCAGTAGATGGTATGACGGCAGATTGGTGCCATCTGCCTTATCCGGTGCTTGCAAAAATTTCAAATGAAATTATTAATAAGGTGAAAGGTATAAACAGGGTTGTTTACGATATCAGCTCTAAACCACCTGCAACCATTGAATGGGAATAAATAAGTTGACCGTTTTTTTCTCAGTTAACTATATTATTAATCAAATATAACTTATGCTAGCAAGGTGGAATAAACTTTGCTAGCATATTTTGTTAAAAACAACAGGTATGAATTTTAGAAACGGTTACTATATTTTAGTTTTCTTTATTTTAGTTTTAGGAGCTTGTTCTCCTAAAATAAGAACACCAAAAACCGAAACCAGTAAACCTGTTGAGAAAGAAAAACCTGCAGAAAAAAAAGTGGTTAAAAAGTTTAGCCAGGCTAGCATTTCCCTGCTTGCACCCTTTAAACTCGATGAGCTGAATTTAAAGACAGCCACCAAAGCTGATGTAGAAAAATATGCCATGCCTATCGATTTTTATCAAGGGTTTAAATTGGGTTTAGATTCGGTAGCTGCTTCAGGTTTAAACTTCAAATTGAATGTTTTTGATACGCAAGACGACAATGCACATATTGCTGTGCTTTACAAAAATGATCGGTTTAAACAAAGTAATTTGATTGTTGGTCCGGTGTTTCCTGACGGACAAAAATTTATGGCTGCTTATGCAAAGGAAAACAATATTGCGGTAGTTTCCCCTCTGGCAGCATCTAATCCTTCAGAGTTTAACAATCCAAATCTCATTTCCATTGTAAATAATATCGATCTTCATGCTCAAAAAATTGCCACTTATATTGGCAAAAGTTTTAATCCTGCAAATACCATTGTAGTGATTATTAATCCCAGAAAAACAGAAGATGAGGCCTTTGCTTCGCCCATCAGATCTTATTTGACCAGCAAAACAAAGTTTGTGGTTCAGGAATATGCGTCAGCTTATACTTTTGAAACGAAGATGATCAAAGGCAAGCAGTATGTTGTTCTGGTTACATCATCTGATAGAACTTTCGTTTTACCCACTATTGATAAGTTGTTTAAGCTGAAGAATCTTCCTGCCGGAGGCTACAATATTAGTCTTTTTGGTCATCCCAACTGGGTAAAACAAAACTACCCAACGGATAAAGTGCAGGCGTTGAATACCATAATCAGTTCATCATATAAAATAGACTATAAAAGTGCTGCAGTAATTGCCTTTATCAAAAAATATCGCAAACAGTTCGGTTTCGAACCTGGAGAATATGCCTACAAAGGGTTCGATGTAGGTTTTTATTTTGGCAAACTACTTTCTCATTACGGGGAAGATTACCGCGACTACATAACAAAGGAGAAATATAAGGGGCTCCATAATAATTTTTCATTTATTCATGATGAAAAATTAGGCTATATTAACACCAGTTTAATGCTGTTGAAATTCAAAAACTTTGCATTAAATATTATCGAATAATTTACAATTTTATTTTCTATGAGGGCTGACCATCAGTTAAGGGCTTTTGAACAAATTTTAAACACTTATGATGGGAATTTGCCCCTACATCGTTTCCTGCCTGGCTATTTTAAACAAAACAAGCAAATGGGATCGTCTGACAGAAGGTGGGCAACCAGGCATGTTTACAGTTTTTTTAGGTTGGGGAGGGCATTGCCAAATTTGGCTCGCGAAGAGAGACTTTGCATTGCTGATTTTCTTTGCCACGAAACCTTGAGTCCGGTAGTAGAGCAAAATATGCCAGCATTACAGGCCAATATTCAACTTCCACTGGCAGAAAAAATTAAGATCATTGCAGAAAAATATCAGGATTTTAACCTGGAAGATGTTTTTCCTTTCGGAGATAAATTATCTGAAGGGATAAATAAAATAGAGTTTTTTACTTCGTTTTTTAGGCAGCCCGATTTGTTTATCAGGGTTGCGGCGGCTGATATAAAATCAATCATAGCAACGCTTGAGGCGGCAGGCATTACAGTTCATCAAGTCTCAGAAACTGCTTTAGCATTACCGAATGGTACTAAACTCGAAGCGGTGTTAAAAGAAGGAACTTATCAGGTTCAGGATTTATCTTCGCAGAATACAGGAAGCTATTTCGAGCCTAAAAAATGGGATAAATGGTGGGATTGCTGTGCAGCATCGGGTGGAAAATCCTTATTGTTACACAGCCTGGAGCCTGTAGTTGAGCTGTTGGTTACAGATTTGAGAGAATCAGTACTGATGAATCTTGATGAGCGTTTTCGCCTTGCCGGAATTAGAAAATACCATAAAAAAGAGTTAGATCTTTTAAAAAATAACGATCAGGTTTTGCACCATTATCAATTTGACGGTATTATTTTAGATGCACCTTGTACAGGCGCCGGAACCTGGGGAAGAACGCCGGAAATGCTGACTTTTTTTGAGGACAAGAAGATTAACCAATTCGCAGCAATTCAGAAAGCTATCGGGCCAAACGTAGTAAAATATTTAAAGCCAGGAAAGCCCCTGATTTACATTACCTGTTCTGCCTTTGCTGCTGAAAACGAAGCGGTGGTACAACACTTAACAGATACTTTGCCATTAAAATTAGAAAAAATGGAAGTGATCAAAGGGTATCAAAATAATGCTGATACCATGTTTGTGTCCAGGCTGATCAGAATTTAGTAGCTTCAAAGACCTTGTTGTTAATGTTTGTCAGTATAAGTGTTTAGACAAGTTTATACATGCTCAAACCAGGATTTGAAGTTCTTTTTTAGGTATTTTACTGCTTCAATTAAAACAGCAATTGCCCCGATTATTAATGTATATTCCTCGAAGCTGTTCATCTTTGGTTAGCTTTATGTTTAGATGAATATACGAAATTTTTGTTACAGTACGATCTTATAGCAGATAAGATTTCTCGGTCTCGTTCTAAATGACGATTGGCTTACAGTTGATTCTTTCTTGTGGTTTTGATCTACAATCCGGTATTATTTCTGAATAATTTAATAGCGATAGCCAGTAGAATTACGCCGAAAGCTTTACGAAGAATGTTTAATCCTGTTTTACCAAATAGCTTTTCTAAGCGTTCGGTGTTTTTTAATACGAAGTAAACAAAAAGCATGTTCAGGATAATCCCCACCAAAATATTCTGAGTTTGATATTCGGTTTTGAGCGATAGCAGCGTGGTCATTGTACCGGCACCTGCAATTAACGGAAATGCAAGGGGCACTATTGAAACCGTTTCTGGCGCTTCTTCTTTGAAGATGGTTAAACCTAAAACCATTTCCATCGCAATGAAAAAAATTACAAATGAGCCAGCAATAGCGAACGATTCTACATCCAGTCCAATCACTTTTAATAATGATTCTCCGAGGAATAGAAACAAAATCATGAGCGCAGTTGCTACAATAGAAGCTTTTTCAGATTCAATATGTCCCGCTTTCCTGCGAAGTTCGATCACTACCGGAATTGATCCCAAAATATCAATAATGGCGAAAATTACCATCGTAGTGGTCAGAATCTGGTTGAAGTCGAACTTCATGAAATCATATTTCATAGGGAACAAATTTACCCAAAGGTAAGCCAATTGTATTAAATACTTATTATGAAACTATCTATTAAAAGTAGAATTGTGTTCTCAAGGTGAACACATTATCCTTTCGGTCTTCAGTATAACCAGAAATTTGGGTTGATTCATTTTTGATCATGTCGTAATATATTACCGCTTTAAAATGGGGATTGAAATGATGCAGGAAGCCAAAACCAAAAGTATCGAACCGAACATCCGCGGCCGTTAATCCCTTTAATGCTGAAATATCCATCCCTGCAACTTTTGCATTGGGATCGTACCAATCATATTTTAAAATCAATTGATTGTCTGTACTATTTAAAGTTTGTACGAAGGTGAAATAAGCGCCATTAAAATTTCTGGTGTAGTAGGGAAGTGCTACCGATTTATTATCAACGGGATAAGAACCAGGCGTTGCCGAGGTAGTTGCTGTGGCCGACTGTAGTCCTGAAATAACTTCTGCCCTTAATTCTGATTTCCAGCTTTTCAGGGCTGTGGCTAACTGAACATCAGCACCGTAATATCTGCGTGGTGCTACCTTATTAATCGTATTTACTGAAGAATCTTTCACCATCGCCAGGCTTCCATTTAAATTTTCCATTCTGTAGCTTACAGGCAAACGATGATTTAATCCGCCTTGCAACGTGCTTATTCCTCCGGCAATAGAAAATCCTAATTTTTTAAATGTGTATGGCTTGTGGCTTAATCTGGCAATTACATCTTTGCTGTTATCAAATTCACCGGGTCCGGCCAGTCCCTGGCCATTATAAATACCCAAATCTAGAACTACATTCTTAAGTTTGGCATCTTTCCAGCGAGGATTAAAAGTGAAGGTTGCGCCCAAATCACGCTCGGTTCTCATTAAAATCTGCGACATCCTTCCGCGTTCGGGAGCCTCTCTACCTGCTGATGAAAGTTGTAGTTCATTTCCAAACGGACGGCCTGATAGGCCCAGGGTGACGTGAAAGAGTTTCCACTTATTTTCATAATAGCGTCCCCAAAAATCCCGGATATTTACACCCTGTTCAGTTCCGTCAAATTGCAATACGAAATAGGTAGATTGATTACCTTTGTCATCCAGCAGCATATAATCTGCCCTCAACCTGCCTCTTCTTAAGCGAAAACGATTGTTACTAAATTCGCCGAAATTTCCACCCTGGTATTCCGCAAGTGTACCGTTTGATTGAGCGGCCTGAAACTGTGGTTGCATGTAACCGCTAAAAGATAGTGAGCCGTATTTTTTAGAGATGATAAGCAGGTGGTTAACCGTTGTGGAGTCCATTATATCATTAATGGTTCTTTGTGCTTGAGCGGAGAATGAAAGGAACAGTAAAGTGATAATGGCTAAATGCTTGTTTTTAACTCGTTGCATACGTTTCGATGGATTGTGTGGCAAAGGTACTTTATTAACAATTATTTAACACAAAAAAGCCCCGACATTTGTCAGGGCTTATAAAATTTATATTATTTGTTATAATTCAGGTTTTGGAGGATCAACCGGATGTACAACTTTTCCTTTGTTGCCTAAAACTGAATTTCCTTTACCGTAGAAGAAATAGATGGCTACACCTAAAGCCATCCAGATTGCTAACCTGATCCAGGCTTCTAATGGTAATGACGACATTAGGTAAACACAAACAATTACACCCATAATAGGCACGAAAGGAACCAATGGTGTTCTGAATGGACGAGCTCTGTTCGGATCCGTTTTACGTAACAACATTACACCGATACATACCAATGAGAAGGCAAACAGCGTACCAATAGATACCATGTGACCCAGATCAGTTACCGGAACAAAACCAGCGAAAATACTTACGAAAACCATAAAGAACAGATTTGTCTTAAATGGTGTTCTGAATTTTGAATGGATGTTACTGAAGAATTTCGGTAATAAACCATCTTTTGACATGGTGTAGAAAACCCTTGATTGTCCCATTAACATCACCAGGATTACTGAAGTATAACCCGCTAAAATTGCGATAATTAACCCCATTTGCAACCAACTGTAACCAGTTACTTTAAATGCAGTAGCTGCCGGAGAAGCATCGCCTTTAAATACTGAGAAAGGTACTAAACCTGTCATCACGTGAGCAAATAATACATAAAGTATGGTACAAACTACCAAAGAACCTAAAATACCAATTGGCATGCCTTTCTGCGGATTTTTTGCTTCCTGAGCCGCGGTCGAAACGGCATCAAAACCAATAAATGCGAAGAATACCAACGCAGCACCTGCAGCGATACCCGAAATACCAAACTCTCCTTTAACACCAGTGTTTTCCGGGATATAAGGCGTATGGTTAGCAGGATTAATAAATTTCCATCCTAATGCAATGAAGATGATTACAACGGCAACTTTAACAATTACCAGGATATTATTTAGGCTTGCTGATTCTTTAGTTCCACGGATGAGCATCAGTGAAAGAAGAGAAACGATGACCACTGCTGGAAGATTGATTCCTCCACCATCTACTTCTGCAAATGATTTTGTGAGGTAGAGCGGCATTTCGAGGCCAAATTCGTGTAGCAGTTTGTTGAAATAACCAGACCAGGAAACCCCAACCGTTGCAGCACCAAGAGCATATTCTAATACTAAATCCCATCCGATAACCCAGGCCATAAACTCACCCATTGTAGCGTAAGAATAAGTGTAAGCACTACCGGCAACAGGAATCATCGAAGCAAATTCTGCATAACACAAACCGGCGAATGCACATCCAACTGCTGCGAGTACAAATGATAATGTTACGGCTGGTCCAGCGTGATCAGCTGCTGCGATACCTGTTAATGAGAATAAACCTGCCCCAATAATCGCTCCAATGCCCAGAGCAACAAGGCTCGTACTGCTCAGCGTACGTTTGAGCGTCCCCTCGCCACTTTCAGCAGATTCTGCTATAAGCACATCAATAGGCTTTTTAAGATTCATAATTTGTTTAGTCTTTTATGTTTGTTGATTTATGATAATAAGCGGTAAACCTAAATAAAAATTGCGAAAAAGAAAAAGGGATTTTGTTAAAATCCCCATTTCAGTACTATTATCTCTATGTTTTTACAACTAATTTGCCAGTGTATCGGTAGTATTCATTAAAGTGTCGTTAATGATGTTACCTGAAGCATCAGTTTTTTGCTCAATTCTGATTTCTTTGCGAACTTCCTGCCTTTCTTCAGTAGGTATAGCCTTCACTGCGATGTAAGGAGCAATAACCAGCGAAACAATAGACATTAATTTGATTAAAATATTCATCGATGGTCCTGAAGTATCTTTAAATGGATCTCCAACGGTGTCGCCTGTTACTGATGCTTTGTGTGGCTCAGATTTCTTGTAGAACATTTCTCCGTTAATCATTACACCTTGTTCGAAAGATTTTTTAGCGTTATCCCATGCACCGCCTGCATTGCTCTGGAAAATTCCCATCAGTACGCCGGTTACAGTAACACCCGCTAATAGTCCCCCCAAAACTTCTGGTCCGAAAGTGAACCCTATTATGATTGGCGTGATTAAAGCAATTGCACCTGGAAGCATCATTTCCCGTATAGACGCTTTGGTAGAAATGGCCACACATTTTTCATACTCAGGTTTTGCTTTGTATTCCATAATGCCAGGGATTTCCCTGAACTGGCGGCGAACTTCCTGAACCATATCCATAGCGGCTTTTCCAACTGCCTGGATACATAGGGCAGAGAAAATAAACGGAATCATACCCCCGATAAATAATCCCGCCAATACCGGCGCTTTATAAATATCAATCGCACTAATTCCGGCAATCCCTACAAAAGCAGCAAAAAGTGCCAGTGAAGTTAATGCTGCCGATGCGATGGCAAATCCCTTACCGGTTGCAGCAGTTGTATTTCCTACCGCATCCAAATTATCTGTTCTTTCACGAACCTCAGGTGGGAGCTGACTCATTTCTGCAATACCGCCTGCATTATCAGCTATCGGCCCGAATGCATCAATGGCCAATTGCATCGCTGTTGTGGCCATCATGCCGGCAGCTGCAATGGCTACACCATATAAACCTGAAAAATAATAGGAAGCCATAATTCCACCAGCTAAAACCAAAATTGGAATTACTGTTGATTTCATCCCCACAGATAAACCTGCAATAATATTTGTGGCATGCCCTGTTGAAGATTGTTGAATGATGGAATTTACAGGGCCTTTGCCCATAGCCGTAAAGTATTCAGTTACCACACTCATAATGGTGCCCACAACCAAACCAACAATGATGGCGTAAAATACATTGATACTGGAAAATGCATAGCCGCGTAAACTTAGTGTTTCCGGCAGCATCCACTTCACAATAAAAAATGACGCAACGGCAGTAATCACAATTGAAGACCAGTTGCCAAGATTTAGTGCGTTTTGGACGTTAGATTTTTCATCTTTAATGGTCACAAACCAGGTACCGATAATAGAAAAAATAATGCCCAAGCCACAAATTACCATTGGCAATAGGATAGGAGACATCCCGCCAAAATTATCTTTTACATCAATTTCCTGGCCTAAAACCATTGTCGCCAAAATTGTAGCTACATAAGAGCCAAATAAATCGGCGCCCATACCTGCAACGTCGCCCACGTTATCACCTACGTTATCGGCAATGGTTGCAGGATTTCTCACATCATCCTCAGGAATTCCTGCCTCCACTTTACCCACTAAGTCGGCACCAACATCCGCAGCTTTGGTGTAAATTCCTCCACCAACACGTGCAAATAAGGCGATAGATTCCGCCCCGAGTGAAAACCCGGTTAATACTTCAATGGCTGTTTTCATTTCTACGCTGTTCACCGATACAACATTGAAGTATTTCAAAAAAACGATGAATAAGCTGCCCAAACCCAATATAGCCAAACCCGCTACACCTAAGCCCATCACGGTACCACCTGTAAAGGATACCTTTAATGCTTGTTTTAAGCTCGTTCTCGCTGCTTGTGTGGTTCTTACATTAGCCTTTGTGGCCGATTTCATTCCAATATATCCAGCAGTAGCAGAAAAAATGGCACCAATTAAAAAGGATATAGAAATAATCCAGCTGGAGTGCATAGGCACACCTTTAATTTCTGTAATGGTTCCGGAATAGGCTAATAATGCAGCGGTAAAAACTGCGAAAATACTTAACACTCTCCATTCCGCCTTCAAAAATGCCATGGCGCCATCGGCAATGTAACCAGCCAGCTCCTGCATGTTTTTATCTCCGGCATCTTGTTTGTTTACCCAGGCGCTTTTAATCATCATCACAATAATCCCAACCAGGCCCAAAGCCGGGATACTGTAAATTAAGTTCTCTTGTAAAAAATTCATAGTTAATATTTGGTTATTGGTTCGCTGATATCAAGTTCATTGATTTACCCTCATCGGTAAAGAACATTGATTTCTTAAATTTTGGTTATTAGTTAAGCAATATAATAATTTTATTTCCTTGTACTTAAATAAAAAATGAGAGTTTAACGGAATGAATAACGCGATCGATATAATCACAGGAATCATTATTCATCGTCTTTGTGATGTTTTTATTAAATGAGTCGTGAGTCTACGTCAATTAAAATAATACAGTTTAATGGATGTAATTTTATTTATTTATAAATAAATTAGCCGGAAACTAAAGCTAAACCAACAAAAAAAAATGGAAAAACTACAGGGTGAAGGTGCTCCCAAGCGAAAGCTAGGTCTTTTTGATGCTGCAATGCTAGTCATGGGATCGATGATTGGAAGCGGTATTTTTATTGTAAGTGCCGATATCATGCGAAATTTGGGATCTGGATACTGGTTAATTGTGGTTTGGGTAATTACGGGTGTTATGACTGTGGCTGCCGCAATCTCGTATGGCGAACTTTCAGCCATGTTTCCAAAAGCAGGAGGGCAGTACACATACTTAAAGGAAATCTTCGGTAAAATGATGGGTTTTTTGTACGGTTGGGGATTATTTACAGTAATTCAAACCGGTACCATTGCGGCGGTAGCTGTGGCATTTGGTAAATTTACCGCTTACTTGATCCCGGCATTAAATGATGCCGCACCATTATTTCAAAATGGCAGTTATAAAATCACCTGGATTCAAATTTTGGCAATTGGCGTTATTTTGCTGCTTACCTATATAAATACTAAGGGCGTTGAGAGTGGAAAATTGTTGCAAAATGTTTTTACCGGATCAAAAATCGTTGCGCTCATTGGGTTAATTCTTTTAGGCTTTCTTTTGGTGAAGAATAATTTCTGGTCTGGAAACATGAGTTTTGGATGGGATGCTTTTAATAATTTAAAAACCGATTCGGGTGGCAACTTTTTAAAATCCGGTTGGGAATCAATTTCCGGGATGGGCATTATGGCTGGAATAGCAGCTGCTATGGTTGGATCTGTTTTTTCGAGCGTGGCCTGGGAAAACGTGACTTTTGTTTCTGGCGAAATCGAAAATCCTAAAAAAAATGTAGTCAGATCGATGGTGTTAGGCACATCGGCAGTAATGATACTGTATCTCCTGGTTAATTTCATCTATCTCAATACCTTAGATCGCGATAGTATTGCTTTTGCGGCTAACGATAGGGTTGCGGTTGCAGCGTCTGAACAAATTTTTGGAAGTGGGATAGGTACAGTGGTGATGGCTGTGCTGGTGATGATTTCAACTTTCGGTTGTGTAAATGGGATTGTATTGGCAGGCGCCAGGGTTTTTCAAACCATGGCACAAGATGGTATGTTTTTTAAAGCTGCGCTTCATAATAATAAAAACGGTGTTCCCGAAAAATCACTGTGGATGCAGGGAATATGGGCTTCTGTGTTGTGCTTAAGCGGTCAGTATGGTAATCTATTAGATATGATCTCGTTTGTGATTGTATTATTTTATATGATTACTGTTTTTGGGGTAATCTATTTAAGGGTTAAAAGACCAGCACTTGAACGCCCTTATAAAACATGGTTATACCCCGTTACGCCCGTTATTTATTTATTGATCGGTGCGGCGTTCTGCATTTTGCTCCTCATTTATAAACAGCAATATACCTGGCCTGGATTGGTAATTGTGTTATTGGGCGTTCCGGTTTATTTGTTTATTAATCGAAAAAAAGAAGAATCAATTTAGTGACCTTATACATTTATTTAGTTTAAGCCAAAGGAGGAACAGAAACATGTTCCTCCTTTTTCGATTTATTTGAGCAGCAAAGCGACTGGTGTTAGATGTTTTCTATTAACATATATGCCTGGATTCCGGGATATAAAAAGAAAGAATATCAACGCTTTGCTCATTAAGCTCATACGAATAAAAATTGCTATGCAGCAAATACGCTATAGAATCAAGCAAATATGAAATGGGAATTTTCTTTTAATCAGTTTAGCTTATTTTTAGATCGGTAATCAGTTTTATGCAGAACTATTAACGAATTTGAAACTTAAATAATGCGAGTAATAAAATTATCAATCCTGGCGCTTTTCACTTTAGTTTGTCTGAGTTGCAGTTCGCAAGACACTGAAACTTACTGGAAAATAGACAATATTTATCGCGAGGATAAAAAACCATTCATAGGTTTAACAGGTGCATTTATGCAAGAAATTATAGATCATCAATTTCATTTTATTAAAAAGGGTGATAGCCTGTATTTTGATCTGCCAGAGAAATTTCAAATAGATACTAAAAATTTTAAAAGCCTTCGTCAGCTTCATATTACTGATAAGGATTATTATGAGATGTACGCCCAAAATTTCAGCAGCGGCATCTTCAAAATAAAATTTAAGGATAATGCTACGCTTTCAGATTCAAAGAATACCATTATTGAGTTTAAAAAGATTACCAAAGAAGAATATTTAAAAAGTGTTCAGGAAGTTATTAACCATCAAAAATCAATTGAACAAAAGGTAAATTCGTTAAAAAGCCAATTAGAACAGCAACCTCAAATAATTTTAAATCCTGTAAAGAAAATGCCAACAAAAGTAGTAGAGTTGATGAACAATATGGGTGAACAGATCTTTTTAAACATTCCTACAGAAATAGAATTAAGGGAGTCGGGAGATTTAAAAAATGAAGTATTTGGGGATATAAAAATCGGCACATTTAAAGATAAATCAGTGATCTATGATGTAGATCATAAGGAAAACGATTACGGATTAAAACAGTTAACGATATGGATTTCATCAGATTCATCAGCATTTAGTATGGACAGGTACCTGGCTGATCAACCTAATCTCAAGCTTTTCAGGCGGGATGGTAATAATGTTGTTGGTTACGATGTTGGCTACGATGGAAGAGAAGACAAAGCGGTTGTGCAATCGTACTTCTGCTTAAAATACTATAAAGTTGAAAATTCGCACATTTTTATCTATGGCGATGTTTTTCGTTCACAGATGAAAAATGCACCTAATTTGGAGGAGATGAATAAAATTTTAAATTTTAACTATAATATCTCTCAAAACATTTCAGTAAAAGTTAATAATTAAAAATCATTCATCTTGCTAACGCAACCTGATTCTAATAAGCATATACTTCATAGTCTTAAGTGGTTCCAGCATAATATATTAATTCTATTTTGTGTATTTTTGCAGCAATGGGAACACAGGTAGATATTGGAATTAAGGGTTATAACGCTTACGGGGTTCATTTGCGTCAAAAATATAATGGACAACGGGTATTCAAAGTAATTGTTGATGGCGGTTTTACCTGTCCGAACAGAGATGGAAGTAAGGGTTATGGCGGATGTACATATTGCAATGTAGATTCTTTCACGCCTGAACCGTCTCGTAAAATGCCGACCATTAGAGAGCAGCTGGAAGAGGGGATTAAGCGGGCGAAAAATGGATACAAAGCCGATAAATTCATTGTTTATTTTCAGCCGAATACCAATACCTATGCGCCGGCGCATTATTTGAAAATGATGTACGATGAGGCGCTATCTGTAGAAACTGAAAATATTGTGGGTTTCGCAGTAGGTACTAGGCCTGATTGTATAGATGCAGAGAAGGTGGCACTGTTGGAAAGTTATACCGACCGTTTCGATGTTGATTTGGAAATGGGTATGGAATCTATTTATGATGAAACTTTAGAGCAGATTAACAGAGGCTGCAGTCATGGTGAGTTTGTAGCTGCGGTTAAACTTTTAGAAAATAGCAAGCTTGATTTATGTGTGCATACTATTTTTGGCTTCCCCTGGGAAACCAGAGAGATGATGTATGGTTATATCCATGAAATTAATCGTTTTCCTCAGATTAAGTTCGTAAAATTTCATCATCTGCACATTGTTGAAGGATCAATTATGGGGGCTAAATATAAAAAGGATCCTTTTAAACTATTCACTTTGGAGGAATATACTGATTTGCTTTGCGAATTAATTCCATTGCTTCGACCGGATATCGTAATACAAAGATTATTTGGAATTTCTGACTGGGATTTATTAATTGCTCCAAATTGGGGGTTAAATAAATCGGCGATTCAAACTTATATTGATAAAGAGATCGAAAAACGAGGTGTAGTTCAAGGTTCTCGTTATTTTGACTAAATTTTAATAATTTTTGTAATTTTTTAGTAGAAACCCATGAATTTTCATGGGTTTTTTGGTTTTGTATAAATATATATGTCAATATTCTTCAAAAAAATGATAAATATTCATTATTTGTATAAATGATATGATTTTGTTTTTGTTAAAAACGTATCTTAAATAAGTTTGTTTTTTGATTAAATTGTATTTTTTGGATAAAATTTTGAGTTGTTTTACAAAAATTTGATGTTTTTGTTATAATTTTTTGATTAAATAGTGTAAAAATTACATTATGTCGTACTTTTATGAAAATATTTATCGAATAATTAAGAGAATTTTTAATAAAAACAAATCAAACTAAAAACTATGAGTAAATTTTCCTTAAAACAGTATGCGCCATTTGCAGTCTTGATGATTGTAGCGATTGCAGCGCTATTTATTCCACTACTTCCAAATTTCGACGATGGAAAATACAGTGCACCTGATATTGCTTTCGTTTTAATTTCTGCAGCATTGGTGTTTTTAATGACTCCTGGTCTTGCATTTTTCTATGGTGGTATGGTTCATCGTAAAAATGTTTTATCAACCATGATTAAAAGTGTGGTTGCGGCTGGTGTAATTACTGTTCTCTGGACTGTAGTTGGTTTCAGTCTTGCATTTGGCGAAACAATAGGTGGATTTATCGGAAACCCAGCAACATTCTTATTTTTTCAGGGTGTAAACTCAGGTCCGGCCTGGGGAACAATTCCATTATCACTTTTTGCTGTGTTTCAATTAATGTTTGCCATTATTACACCAGGATTAGTTGTGGGAGCCGTTGCAGAGCGTATTAAATTTACCTCGTATATTTTATTTATCGTATTGTTCGCAATATTTGTATACTCTCCTTTAGCACACTGGACTTGGTCGCCTGACGGATTTTTATTAAAAATGGGCGTTCTTGATTTTGCTGGTGGAACGGTTGTACACATTTCAGCTGGTATGGCTGCATTGGCTGGTGCATTGGTTTTAAAACGTAGAAAATCACACTTAGAGCATAAAGAGGTTCCACCTGCTAATATCCCTTATGTGTTAATTGGAACAGGATTACTTTGGTTCGGTTGGTTTGGTTTTAATGCAGGTTCGGCTTTGGGAGCAAATTCTTTAGCAGTTTCGGCTTTCTTAACTACCAATACCGCTGCCGGTGCCGCTGGATTATCATGGATGTTCTTCGATGTAGCTAGAGGTAAGAAACCATCAGTGCTTGGTTTCTGTATCGGTGCCGTTGTAGGTTTAGTTGCCATTACACCTGGAGCAGGTTTCGTAAGTATTCCATCAAGTATCTTTATCGGTGTGATTGCATCTGTGATCTCTAACTTAGTGGTTTCATGGAAACAAAAAACAAGTTTAGATGATACTTTAGATGTTTTCCCTTGTCATGGTGTTGGTGGTATTGTTGGTATGATTTTAACTGGCGTTTTTGCTACCAAAACAGTAAATAGCATTGGTGCTGATGGTTTATTATACGGTGGCACTGAGTTTTTCTTTACCCAGGTTAAAGGTGCGGTTATCGTAATCATTTTCAGTTTTGTGGTATCATTCATCATCTTTAAATTCATTAACCTAATTCAACCAATTCGCGTTTCAGAAGAGGAAGAAGAAATGGGTCTTGATGAATCACAACACAATGAAAAATATTCTCAAGGCACTTTGCTAGTGGAGGAAAGAGCTGTTTATATTGAAAAAAACAGTCCGCTTACTGAACCAATTGCATAAAACAAACTATATCTAAACTCAAATTCAAGCTCAAACATGAAGAAATTTTTAACTGCTATTTTCGCAATGGCCAGCGCTAGCTGCGCCCTGGCTCAGGAAACTACGACCTCTCCACTCGAAATTTCGGGATCGGTTGATACCTACTTTAAATACGATTTTGCTAAACAACCTAATATTGGAACCTCATTTGCATCTGATCATAACTCAGTTTCATTAGGGATGATTGATTTGGTGTTGAAAAAGAAAACAGGAAAAGCCTCATTTGTCGGAGAATTATCTTTCGGTCCGAGAGGACAGGAGCAATCGCTGATAGATGCTTCAAGTGGAACTTCGTCTTTTCATATCCAAAATTTATATGTGAACTATGATTTTACCGATCAGTTTTCGATGACTGCAGGTTACATGGGAACGTTTATTGGTTATGAGGTAATTTCTCCAGTAGGAAACTTTAATTATTCTACTTCGTATTTATTTACAAATGGTCCGTTTCAAAATGCTGGTATTAAGGCTACATACAAATTCTCGGATAAAGTGAGTTTAATGGCTGGTTTATTTAATGACTGGAACGTTTACACTGCAACACGTGGGGTATCAAGCATTGGCGGACAATTAATGGTGTCTCCTGTTGAAGGCTGGACAGCCTATATTAATGTATTGTCTGGTGCTGGCGGTGGCGGTTACGGCACCATTGCTGATTTAACAACTGCTTATCAGATTACTGATAAATTTAAATTAGGCTTAAACGCTGCTAATTACGACATTAATGATGATGCCGGTGGTTATGCAGGAGCTGCGTTATATCCGCAGTATGCTTTTACTGATGCTGTAGCATTAGGTTTAAGAGGTGAGTATTTCAAATACAAAAATGTTGGTGGTGTTGAGGGGGATAAATATACTTCAGTAACCCTTACTGCAAATATTAAATCTGGAGGTTTAACTTTTATTCCAGAGCTAAGATTGGACCATAGTGGTACCAAACCTTTCGCAAAAGAAAATGGAATGGCTGCACCAAACGCAGGCCAGTTCTCACTAGCAGCAGTTTACGCTTTCTAAAAGCAAATTAATATGATTATAGCCGCCAGTTCATTTAAACTGGTGGCTTTTTTTTACCTTAGTAATTAGTTTAAAAAGGATTTATGAGATACATACTTGCCATCGCACTTTCTGTTTTTGTAACCAGTTTATCGGCTCAGGAGAAGCAATTTCCTAAAGATGAAACAGGTAAATTCATTTATTACAAGGTTGTTGATTCACTAGTATTGAGTAAGACAGTTTTGTTAGAAAGGGCTAAAAATTTTGTGGTATCGACAAATAAAAAAACAATGAAATTGGAAAGCAGTACCGATACTTCAATTTTAGCAAAGGGCAAAATGATTATCGATAAAACGATATTGGTGGCTGGTCATCCCAGTGGCGAGGTAAGCTACGATTTTGTTTTTGAGGCAAGAGCAGGAAAATATCGTTATTGGTTAACCAACTTTGTATTCATTCCTTACCAAAGAGACCGTTATGGAAACTTTGTACCAAAAACAACTATTGGAAGTCCACTCGAAAAATCTGCTGATAAGTTAAATGCAGGATCATGGAAAGATATTCAAACAAGAACTTATGCGAAAGTGGCTAAATTTGGCGATTCGTTTAAAAAATTCCTTGCAACAGATAAAAAGAATTCTGAACCCGTTAAAAAAGAAACTGTTTCTACTAAAAAATGGTAATCAGTTCTTTTGCTTTTTACATTTTGCCAAATAAGGATTCTACTTTTTTATATCGAAAATTAAAAATCTCATTGATTTTATTGTTCACTATCACACCGTTTGCAACTTTGCCAATAACACCCCAGCCTACACTATAATGAAGAATGTCTTTCATTAATACACCGCCATCAATGCTTTGAAAATGATGTTGATGGTGCCAAAAGGCAAAGGGCCCAAATCTTTGTTCATCAATAAAGTATTCGTTTTCTTTAACGTGAGTAATTTCCGTAACCCAGTCTAGTTTAATCCCGAATAATGGAGAAACTTTGTAGGTGATGATTAAACCAGGATACATTTTGGTGTTTGCCATATTAGGCGAGGTCACGTCAAATGTCATATCTTTTGGTGTAATCTCTGCAAGGTTTAGCGGCGATGAGAAAAAATCCCATGCGGTATCCAAGTCTACTGAAATTTTCTGAGTAAATTCTAATCGATGTATTTTCAAAGTATCTTTTAGGCTTAACAGCAGTGCTGCTATTTTGTTGCAGATAAACTGAGTTTATCGGTAATTAATTTTACTAATGCATCAAATTCTTTTTGCTCGTAGCCGATAGATTGATAAATGATCTTGCCATTTTGATCAATTAAAATGTTTCTTGGTATGCTTTGTTTAGCGAACTTGCTGAAGATACTTCGATCTAAGTCTGGAAGTATTGAGAAGGTAAATCCTTTTTTGCTTTTATAAGGTATTAATTTCTCCCATCCTTCTTCTCTGCCGAATACAAAAAAGGCAAAGTTGCTGTTGTCTTTATGTTTTTCCCAAATTTGGGTTTGAACCTGTGGCAACTCTTTGTTGCAAGGTGGGCACCAGGTTGCAAACAAATTAATTAAAATCAATTTGCCTTTGTAATCGGCAATGTCAACGGTTCTACCTTTTTCGATCTCAAATTTAAAAGAGGGTATAGTGTCTCCAATTTTGGTAATTGTGCCATCATCAGCAGTTTGAGCCATTACATTGGCAGTGATGAATAAGCAAATGATTAGGAATATCTTTTTCATAATAGGGGATGATGAATAAAGATACTCCTATAAAAAATCTTTACAAAATTAATGTACCATTTTGTCGGCACAGGTTGAGCTGGCAAAGGCTTCAGGTTTGGCTTTAAAAATAAAACCCATGCTTAATATGTAGCCCATGGCATCATTCAATGCTTTATTTGATTTAAATGATGGGTTGGTATTAATGTCTGCATGAACTTCCAGTGCAACGTCATAAATATCCAGTAAATCGCAAATGGAATAAGCCGTTTCAATTGATTTTTGAACTTCCATTAACATCCTTTCTTTAATACCCACTTGCTGAGTATTTTTTTCCTGATGGATGTACATAAAACCGCCGTGATGTTCTCGCAACAATACAATAACGGTAGCAAAATCGGTAACCAGGCCTTTTACCTGCGAATCGGTGCCGATGCAGACTTTCAATTTATAGCCATTTTCTGTTTCTCTGATAATTGCTTTTTCTACTTCTTCGAGGATAGAAGATTGAATAATTTCGCCACTAAATTTTTTCCAGGTCATACACAATGTTGTTTTGAGGTTAATTCCAAAGAAATTCCTTTGGATACATGGTAATCAGGTTTTTATAAAAATAAGTGCTTGAAATTAAATTTATGTTAAGATGAAATTGTTTATTTGCTAACAGCAGCTTAGTTTTCAACAAGTTAGCGTTTTTTCTGGGGAACGATTGCAATTTTTTTATATTATTTACAACCGAATAGCCGTTCTACTTGTTAGATTAAGAACTAAAATTCAAAAGAATATGAGAGCGGAATTAATTCAGGAACTTCAGCTTTTGCAGAATAGCAGAGCGAATAAATTTGCAGATGATTTATCGGATAGACTAAAGTCGTCAGTTGATTTGGTAACAGAAAAAGTCAATTCGTCAATCTCAAAAAGAGGAAATATGTTAATGTTGCTAGAGAAAAAATTTGATTTCTCTACCATCAGAAAACTTAAATCGAAGTTTTTCAAGTTGTAGTGATGTAAGATTGCAGGCGTTGAAATGCTTATCTTTGGCCCGATGATAGAGAACGCCTTAAAAAAATTAAACATTACAGCACTTAACCAAATGCAGGAAGCTGCATTAAAAGCAGTAAAATCCGGGCATGATGTTCTGCTGATTGCACCTACTGGTTCTGGCAAAACACTGGCATTTTTGTTACCGCTACTGGCAAAATTAAAGCCTGATGTTAAAGGTGTTCAGGCACTTGTTTTAGTGCCATCAAGAGAACTTGCACTTCAGATTGAGCAGGTATTTAGACAAATGGGCACGTCTTTTAAAGTAAACTGTTGTTACGGCGGCCATGCGGTTCGGGTAGAAAAGAATAATCTTGCTCATCCGCCAGCGGTATTAATTGGCACGCCTGGCCGAATTGCCTATCACCTGGAACATCAGAATTTTGATGAATCTTTCGTAGAAAATCTGATTTTAGATGAATTTGACAAATCGCTGGAGTTTGGCTTTGAATCCGATATGTCGTACATCATCGGTAAGTTGCTTTCCTTAAAACAACGAATACTTACCTCGGCAACGAAGATGGAAGAAATTCCTGAGTTTGTAAAGTTAAAAAATGCGCTTGATATTGATTTCTCTCAAAACCTTCAATCGAAACCTAATTTAAAACTGAAGAAAGTTACTGCTCCCGCGGCAGATAAATTAGAGGTTTTATTTAAATTGTTAACCAAGATTGGAGGCAAGAACACGCTGGTTTTTTGTAATCATCGTGAAACAGTAGATCGGATTAGCGATATCCTTTTCGAACATGGCTTAGGGCATGATGTTTTTCATGGTGGAATGGAACAAATCGACCGTGAGAAAGCACTTTTGAAGTTTAGAAACGGTAGCCATAAAATTTTAATTACTACAGATTTGGCTGCCCGTGGACTTGATATTCCGGAAATTGAGCACATTGTTCATTATCAATTGCCTTATACGGAAGATGCTTACATTCATCGCAACGGAAGAACTGCCCGAATGCATGCAAAAGGCACCGCGTATGCCGTAATCACTCCGGAAGAAAATTATAAGTATCTGCCTGAAGATATTGAGGAGGAGCCTCTATCAGATCATTATGAAATTCCTGAAGCGAGTGATTGGGTAACCTTATATCTGGCGCATGGCAAAAAAGATAAAATTAATAAGATAGATATCGTGGGGTTGTTTTTGCAAAAAGGCGGCTTGGCCAAAGATGACCTAGGTTTGATTGAAGTAAAAGATACCACGAGTTACATAGCCGTAAAGCGAGAGAAAATTGAAAAACTCTTAAAAATATTAACAGGCGAAAAAATAAAAGGGAAAAAGTTAAAACTGGAAGTAGCGAGTTAGGTCGGTTCACTGGTTCAATTGTTCTTTGTTGGAAGGTTTAAACTTACAACATTCTAACATTTCATTATTCCAATAAAACACATACTAGCAATGTTATTCATTCAAATTCACTTATTAATTATTCACTAATTCAAAATTCATTCATTCAAAATTAAAATATGAGCAATAACGATATATTAAAAAAATTAAGAGTAGCGCTGTCATTAAAGACAGAAGATATTATTACCATTTGCGATTTGGTTGGCTTTAAGGTAACAAAGGCAGAACTGGGTGATATTTTTAGGAACGAGGATCATGAAAACTTCAAACCATGTGGCGATCAGATTTTGCGCAACTTTTTAAATGGTTTGGTAATTTACAAAAGAGGCCCGAAAGAAGAAAAGAAATCTTAGCAGAGCATTTTAAGCGAAATTATGAAATTTAAATTCCTCTTAATGGGGCTGTTTTTGTACTCAGGCAGCTTGATTGCTCAACAACGCGAATCTGTTCAGAAAGAAGATTTTTCAGATGACTGGGCGGCACTTTCTAAATATCAGAAAGAAAATGACTCTTTAGGTGCCCCGAGTAAGGATGAAAAGCGGGTGGTTTTTTTAGGTAGTTCGATATTCGAGTTCTGGAAACAGAAAGATCCACAATATTTTAATAACGGGTCTTATCTTGATAGAGGAATTAGTGGACAAATTTCCCCTCAATTGTTAATCCGATTTCGGCAGGATGTGATCAACCTTAAACCAAAAGCTGTGATTATTCTTGCTGGAAGCAATGATCTGGCTGGTAACAAAGGCCATGTAAGTAATGAAACCGTTATGAATAACATCAAATCGATGGCCGAACTGGCCAGGAAAAATCGAATTAAAGTTATTCTCTGTAAATACTTACCAATTTATGAGTATCCCTGGAATAAAAACTTAAAGGGCGTAGCAGATCAGATTATTTCCTTAAATAACGAGATTGTAAGCTATGCGAAAGCCAATCGTTTCGTCATTTTAGATTATTGGACCCCATTAGTTGATGAACGAAACGGACAAAAAGCAGCTTATACCACGGATGGGGTTCACCCGAACCTGGCAGGTTATAAGGTAATGGAAAAGGTTACTGAAGAGGCAATTGACAAAGCTTTGCACAGAAGAAAATAAATATCTAAAAAAAAAGTCCCGATTTTCACCGGGACTTTTCACTAGTTTAATTTTTTATATCTGATTCGTTTTGGAGTAACATCGCCTAAACGTTTCTTGCGATTTTCTTCATAATCAGAGTAATTTCCTTCAAAGAAATAAACTTCTGAGTTTCCCTCAAAAGCCAGAATGTGGGTACAAATCCTATCCAGGAACCACCTGTCGTGACTGATGACTACCGCACAACCACCGAAGTTTTCCAATGCTTCTTCTAAAGCACGTAAGGTATTCACATCGATATCATTGGTGGGCTCATCGAGTAAAAGTACGTTTGCACCCTTTTTCAAAGTAATGGCCAGGTGAACACGGTTACGTTCACCACCTGATAAAATGCCTACTTTTTTCTGCTGATCGCCGCCGTTGAAGTTGAATTTAGAAACATAAGCACGGCCATTTACGGCTTTGGTGCCTAACTGAATGTTATCTAAACCATCCGTAATATTTTCATAAACAGTTTTATCAGCATCCAGGTCGTTATGCATTTGATCTACATAACCCAATTCTACCGTTTCGCCAACCCTGAAAGTTCCATTATCAGGTTCTTCTTGCCCGGTAATTAAGCGGAATAACGTTGTTTTACCCGCACCATTTGGCCCGATAATCCCCACAATTCCTGCTGGTGGAAGTGAAAAGTTCAGGTTATCAAATAAAATTTTATCACCATAGGCTTTGGTCACATTGGTTGCTTCAATCACTACATTACCCAAACGCGGTCCTGCAGGGATGAAAAGTTCCAGTTTATCTTCTCTTTCTTTGCCATCTTCAGACGCAAGTTTATCGTAGTTTGCTAAACGAGCTTTAGATTTGGCATGACGGGCCTTTGGTGCCATTCGTACCCATTCTAATTCACGCTCCAGAGCTTTCTGACGTTTGCTTTCGGTTTTATCTTCCTGAGCCAAACGTTTTGCTTTCTGATCTAACCATGAAGAATAATTTCCTTTCCATGGAATACCCTCGCCACGATCTAATTCTAAAATCCATCCCGCTACATTATCCAGGAAGTATCTATCGTGGGTTACCGCGATCACTGTTCCTTCATAGTTTTGCAAAAATTGTTCTAACCAGTCAATACTCTCTGCATCCAGGTGGTTGGTAGGCTCATCCAGTAATAAAACATCAGGTTTTTGCAGCAGTAAACGGCACATCGCCACACGGCGACGTTCACCACCTGAAAGTACGCTAATTTTGGTTTCCGGATCTGGGCAGCGTAATGCGTCCATTGCTCTTTCCAATCTCGAATCAATCTCCCAGGCACCCAAAGCATCAATTTTATCTTGTAGTTCGCCCTGGCGAGCCATCAATTTATCCATTTTATCGGCATTAGAATAGTTTTCTTCCAAACCGAAAGCTTCGTTCACTTCCTCGTATTCTTTTAAAATAGCGGTTACTTCGGCAACGCCTTCTTCCACTACTTCGCGTACTGTTTTATCAGGATCAAGAACTGGTTCCTGAGCCAGATAACCTACAGAATAGCCCGGAGAAAATACAACTTCGCCTTGTATTGATTTATCTAAACCAGCAATAATTTTTAATAAAGATGATTTACCAGAGCCGTTTAAACCTACAACGCCAATTTTTGCACCGTAAAAAAATGATAAGTAAATATTTTTTAAAACCTGTTTTTGTGGCGGATAGATTTTACTCACTCCAGCCATTGAAAAGATTATTTTTTCGTCTGACATGTTGAATTTTGCTATTAGTGAATTAAACCTTAATCATAAGGATTTGTAAATAATGGCAAAGATAATAACAACCTGCCGATAACAATTGGTTTATCTGGGAATATTATTTCTGACATCATTTAGTATTTACACGAAAAAGCCCTCAAATTAAAAGATGAGGGCTTTCAATAAATTGATTATTATTGAATTTAGAGATTATCTCTTATTATTTACTGTAAGGGAAATTTCTCGATACTTTTCTCATCATTCTATCGATCAATTCGTCACTTGAGGTAAAAACGCCATCATTCATCGCTTTGAAGAAACGCCATTGCATATCACCTGTTTTTCCATCATTCACTACCATTGTTAATGATCCAGAACCGGTTTTACTTCCAAGTCCACCAAATAAAACTGTTGTTACAATCGCCCCAGCTTCTGATCGGGTTTGTTCTGTTTCAAATTTACCTGAGATAACTGCATCCACACCTAACGCTTTAGCAACTTCATCTTTTGTAAATTCATCTAGTTTATCTAAAAGCCCCGCTTTTTTTAATAAAATGTTTGTCTTTTCAACATCCTGAAATTCTACAGTATAATTGCTTGATTTTCTAAGCAAAAAAGTATACATGCTCGATTGTATAGATGTTGACATCGTTTTCTCCTTTTGTATATGAGCATCAAGATTGAAATCTTTTGGTTGTTTTTTAAAGGAAATTTTTGTGTTAAATGGAAGAATAGCAACAGTTTTGTGTGTAGCAATAACCTCTTTTAATTTTGGACTTTCAAATACTTGCTTGGCATTTTCATATTGAGCAAAAGCAATCAAATTGGTACTAACAAGTACCAGGAGGAGTAACGTTTTTTTCATTATACTTTTTAGTTTGTTTGGAGCAATATTAAAAAAAAAATCTTCACTTAATTATTCTTTCTTCAACATCTCAAAAATGGTATCGATAAAAATAAATGACAATGATGACTATGTTTTTAAAAAGTAAACCGTTGTAAAGATTTTGATTAATAACTTTGATTTAATAACCAAGCTATATTTAGCAATGTTTATTTGCCCGGCATTTTAAAAGATGGTGGCGTTGCTGCATCATCTGCTGCCCATTGCTTATTTGGTCTTTTGCCCATTATGAGCTCAAGACTTCCACCTTTCATTAGTTCCTCATGTGTAAACCATGATTTGTTCCAAACCTTTCCATTTAACTTTGCTGATTGTATATATTTGTTTTCTGGAGCATAATTTTTACAGGCAACCTCAAATTTCTTCCCGTTTCCAATATCAATTTTAACGTTTTCAAAGGTCGGGCTTCCTATTACATACATTGGTAAACCCGGTGTAATCGGGTAGAAACCAATTTGAGAAAAAACAACAAATGAGGTTAAACCACCGCCATCTTCATCGCCTGGGATACCCATTAAATCATTTCTAAACCATTGAGATAATAAACTACGCACTCGTTTTTGAGTGCGCCAGGGTTGTCCGGCATAATTGTATAAGTAAGGAATGTGCATGGCCGGTTCATTACCCATTGAAAATTGACCCACATTTCCGGTATGATCTGGTAGTTGTGAATAAAAATCAAATCTGCTTTTCCCCAGCGGCGTATTATACATTTTCTCCAGTTCCTCAACAAAAATGCCTTTACCACCAATCATTTTTACTAAATCATCCACGTTATGCAGCACATCCCAGCGGTATAACCAACCATTGTTTTCATCATAAGTTTCTCTTGCGCCCAAGCCGCCAGAAAACCTATAATCCAATGGCTCAATAAATTTTCCACTCGCATCTTTTGGATGGAAAAATTTAGTTTCTGGATTGAAAACGGTGCGATAGGTTAAGCTCTTGTCCAAAAAATGCCTGGCTTCGTCTGTTTTGCCTAACTGTTGCGCAATATTTCCTAAACACCATTCATCATAAACGGTGCCTAGTGTAACGGCAATGGGCTGGCGCTTTTCGAATCCGTGAACTTCAGGTGCAGTTTCCTTTTCGCCTGCGGGTAGTGCAGGGAAATAACCATGATCTTTAAAAAACTGATCTAATACACCGGCTTTTTTAGCAGACCATGGAGCCAGGGTTTTTTCAGTAATGCCAGCTTTGCAGTATTGATAAGCTTCTTCTAGGTTAAAAGATCTCAAACCTTTATTATAAGCGTCGATGATGGTTGCCACCCCATGATTACTGTTCATTCTCCGACTATCGCCCGTAACCTCCGGGAATGTTGGCATCCAATGATCGTCCATCTGCTCGGCCATCCTTAAATAGGAATTAATCATATTACTTTCCATTTTTGGCTCGATGATCACACGAAGCGGATGGGTTGCTCTATAGGTATCCCAAATCCAGTCATCTGTAAAAAATGGCGTTCCATTATCGTTATGAATTTTTCCATCAAATGCGCTAAAGTATTTTCCATCTTCCGATAGGTTGATCATCCGTTCGTAAGTACGATATAACGAGGTATAAAAAATGGTTTTTGCATTTTCATCCGAACCTTTAATAGCTATTTTGCCTAAAGTAGTATTCCAAATGTTTTTTCCCAGCTCTGCAACATTTGCTAAATTGTAATCTTTTATTTCGCGTTGCAGATTCTTCTTTGCCTGTTCTACACTGATGAAAGAGATTCCATAGCGGGCTTTTACCCGTTGAGTATTGCCGGCATATTTAAGCACCAAAAAGGCGTTACGGCCAGAAACAGCTTTTTTCTGATTATCGATTGAACTATTTTGATAACTGCCTGCTTCAACAGGTTTCAAATCTGTTTCCAGATAGATAAATACTTTGGTATTATTGCTCAACCGCTGAAAGCCACTTACAGTATTCTCATTGGTACTCAGTTCTCCATCGCGTGTATTTAAAATTAAGTATGAGGATGCCTGGCTTTTACTAAAATTAATTTCATAAATGCCTGATTGATGCGAAGGTGCAAATTTTGCATTAATGCCAAAGTCATCCAGGTCAACTTCGTAGTAGTACGGTTTGATGATTTCATTATCATAACTATACCGTATGGTATTCTTGATTTCTCTTACATCTCCCTGAAAAGGGCTTAGGTTAAATGCAGAACTTCCACGGTGACTTGTAATTACGAGTGGCAATCCATTAACTGTATTACTGGTGTAGTTTTCTCTTTCTGGATAAAAGCGAAGCATACTGTTTGGCAAGTGAACAGTAGGATAGGTTGGTACCAGCAAGTGGCTGATGTTACCTACATAAGGATTCACATAATCTACAGGTTGTTTGATAATTTGTGCTGATGTTGATTTTGCTGAAATTGTAATCGATAAAATCGCACTAAAGAGATAGCAGAAATATTTATTCATAATTTATTTGCAGAGGATAGATGCCAAATTTAAGATTTTTACCAGGGGATTTAGCTGGTTATCGCACCAGAAGTGTATCAATTGTGTGGTAATAAAAACGATTTAGTTACCGATGGGAGGGAGAAAGCTTGTATTTTCTGATAATACAGGTCACAAATTCGTTGTCCACAACTGCAATTAAATTTCATAGAATAACATATTTATATATAAATTCTATAGAATTAGTAGTCTATTTGAAATAATCTTATATATTTGCCGAAACCTTTTACAATTCAATATGATTACATCCCTACTATTTCAATTTTCCCGAACATTTCGAACAGGAAATCCTTGTCCGAACATGCAATATTGTTGTTGTTGCTAGTATAAGAAAGCACTATAAAGATTCCTTATTCAATCAGAATTCCTCTGAGATCAAACTTTTGTGTAATTCAATGAAGTAATTTATAAAATGAAACCGACAAGGAAGCCTTGCCGGTTTGTAGATGAATGACAGCCCAGCCGTAACGCCAATCACTAAACTGGTCTTCATTCTTGGTTCCATTAAGATTTAACCTTAACAAACATTTTAAATATGGAAATAAATATCCATGTCAAGAAATTTTACGATCACAATTTTTCAGACCCTCTTTGCCTAGCGAGCATTATTTTGCTCTTAATTTTCTCACTTTCTGCGTCTGGTCAGGATGTAAAGCCATCCGTTATTAATTCTCAGCTTATCGGCAAGGTAATCGATGTAGCAACTAAAGAGCCGCTACCGGGAGTAGTAGTTAGAATTAAAGGTACTACTCATGCAGTGGCCACATCAGCCGATGGTTCCTTTTCATTTCGAACCGGACAAAGTTTTCCTTATACTTTAACCGTAAGCTTAATTGGTTACGATACTCAGGAAAAAAGAGTTGATGGTTCTCCAGTTACTGTAGCTTTGAAAGCATCGGCAAATCAATTAAACGATGTGGTTGCAGTTGGTTATGGAACACAACGCAAGGCTGATTTAACCGGAGCAGTTTCTAAAATCAAAGCTTCTGAAACGGTAAAACTTCCGGTTGCCAGTTTTGACGCACAGTTACAAGGGCGGGCTGCCGGAGTTCAAATCAACTCCAACTCGGGTGTACCTGGTGAAGGTACTTTTGTTAGGGTGCGGGGAACAACTTCGATTAACTCGAGTAGCGAGCCACTTTACGTAGTTGATGGTGTATTTTTAAATAACACCTCTTTACAAACCACCAATCTGGGAGGCAGAACAACTTCTCCGCTGGCAGATATTAATCCAGCTGATATTGAAAGTATTGAAGTACTTAAGGATGCTTCTGCAACCGCTATTTACGGCTCCAGGGGAGCTAATGGGGTAGTTTTGGTCACTACAAAAAGAGGAAGTTTCAACGCCAGAACTAAAGTAAGTTTAGATGTTTCTACCGGTTGGGTTGAGGCAGATCAATCTACTGTTCCTCAATTGGCATCGGGTCCTGAATCGGCATTATTGGCTAATGAATATTGGATCAATTCGGGCATCGATCGTCCGGCATTAAACCAAACTTTTGCCAATCGCCCATTTAGACCAGTTTCTCAAGGTGGAGCTGGTTTGCCAGAAGAGCAACAGACTTTCGATCGGATTGGTGACATTCTCCAAAAAGGATTAATCCAGGATTATAATTTATCTATTCAGGGTGGAACTGACAAATCAAGATTTTATGTAGGTGCAGGTTATACTGATCAGAAAGCGCTGATTAAAGTGCCGCAGTTTCAAAGAACAAGCTTAAAATTTAACTACGATCATAATTTAAGTGATGCCATTTCTTTTGGTTTAACCAATAGCATTTCGAAAAGTGATCGGAATCAAGCCAGAACAGGCGATGGTCCACAGGTGAATTTATGGAACGCTGCCACCAGTGCCGCCACCTACACGCCAAAATTTGCACAAGATGGAACTTCCACTGGTTCTGATAACATCTATTTGTTAATTGATAATTATGATGTAAACACCACTAGCTTAAGGTATGTAGGTAGTGCCTATGCGGAAGCGAAAATTATCGATGGATTAAAATTTAAAAGCAGTTTCTCTTTGGATTATAATCACTATGATGAATCGGCATATTGGAACAGCCAAACCAGTATTGGAAGGGCTGTGGGTGGTAACGCTACTTCATCTATTACGCAAAATAGTACCTGGATTAATGAGCAGACCCTAACCTATATCAAAAATGCTGGCGATCATCATTTTAATGCATTGGTCGGAAATTCACTTCAAGCGAATGTAATTAGCCTAACCGCTGCAGAAGGAAGTGGGTTTGCCAATGATAACTTTAAATTAATTTCTTCTGCTTCTACAAGAACATCATCTCAAAATTGGAGTAAGTATTCGTTGGCATCGTTTTTTGGTCGCTTTGATTATAACTATGCAAGCAGATACTACATTGGTTTAAGTGCCCGGGCTGATGGATCGTCGAAATTTGGTGCAAACAATAAATGGGGATATTTTCCTGCCGTTTCAGGTGCATGGCGATTAAAAGAAGAATCGTTTTTAAAAGATGCAAAATGGATAAGTGATTTAAAACTTCGTGTTTCCTATGGTGTAACAGGTAACCAGGCTGGTATCGATAATTTTGCAGCTCAAGGTTTATGGACGGGTGGTAGCAGCTATCCTGATGTTGCCGGATCGCCTCAACCAGGCATTGGACCGATTCAATTGGGTAATCCTGATTTACGCTGGGAAAAAACGGCTCAAACCAACCTTGGTTTTGATTTAGGCTTGTTAGACAATAGAATATCACTTACTGTTGATGTATATAATAAGTATACAACAGGCTTACTGCTACAAAAACCGATTGCTGCATCGACTGGTTTTGCCACTTATTGGGCGAACGAAGGAGAAATGAGCAATAAAGGTTACGAGGTTGGTATTAATACCACCAATATTGCCAACAATAACTTTAGTTGGAAAACGAGTTTGAATTTCTCAGGTAACAGAAACAGAATTGAAAAATTGCCCACACAAATTACACAATACACCCGCGATTGGGTGATTATGAAAGAAGGTTATTCTATGAACTCTTTCTGGTTGTATAATCAGTTATATGTTGATCCGCAAACAGGAGCACCAGTATTTGAAGGGCAGGCTGCAAATGGAACAGTGACTACTGCTAATCGTCAGATATTAGGCGATTCTTACCCGAAAATATTCGGTGGTTTAAGCAACAGTTTTACCTTCAAAAGTTTCGATTTGAGTTTCTTGTTTACCTTTCAGGCCGGAAACAAATCGCTCAATTTGAATCGATATTTCCGTGAACGTAATCCAACAAGTGGAGGTGTATTGGCAAATGTATTAAACCGTTGGCAAAAGCCTGGCGATATTACTGATATCCCAAGATTAACATCAATTGGCACCAATTACACCATTGATCAAAGTTCGAGATATTTAGAAGATGCATCATTCCTTCGTTTAAAACAACTCACTTTTGGCTATAACCTTCCAGGCGAATTTTTGAAAAAAATCAGGTTGAGTCAGGCAAGATTTTATTTTGTTGGCTCAAACTTATTCCTGATTACCAAATATACAGGCGATCCCGAATCGAGTGTAACCTCAAATCCTAATGCTCAGGGGCTGGGTTCATTTGGAACCCCGCCGCAGCCAAGATCATTTCAATTTGGCTTAAACATTACCATTTAATCACCCAAAAAAGAAAACACATGAAAACCTCAATATTAATGGCTTTAGGATTATCAGGGCTTTTGATTGTGGGAAGTTCCTGCAAAAAGTTTATTGATGTAAAGCCAGAACTCAATATATCTGATGAATTAACAATTGTTGATGGAAATTCCGCCCAAACTGCCGTACGTGGCATTTATAACCAACTTCAATCTAATGATTATTATGGTTATACTTTTCAAACACTGGGGCTTTTCTCTGGCGACAATGTTCAGTATGTGGGTTCTCAAACCGTTAATCAGCAGCTTACCAATCACACTGTGCTGGCAGATTTAGCTGCGGTAGGAAATTCCTGGGCAGCAATATACAATACCATCAACAGGGCCAATAACGTAATTGCAAAAGTACCTGCGCTGCCTGTTTCTACCACATTTACCGAAACTTTGCGAAATCAACTGGTGGGAGAGGCATATTTTTTAAGGGCATTAGCTTATTTTGATCTGGCCAGAACCTGGGGTGGTGTTCAGCTGGTTACCACACCAACTACTTCAGCTGCAGATCAAACAGTTGCTAAACGAAGCACGCTTGCTGAAACTTATGCTCAGGTTTTAAGAGACCTTACTCAGGCAGAAACACTTTTGCCAAATACTACAAATAGAATTAGGGCTACCAGAAAAACCGCTTACGCTTTGCATGCCCGTGTTGCACTATATCAAAAGGATTATACAAATGCCGCTGCTTATGCAACAAGGTTAATCGAGGATACAAATTATGCCCTCATTGGCCCATATAACTCATTTTTTGCGGCAAATGCTACCGTAACTCAAGAGTCGGTTTTTGAACTTCAATACAATATTAACGTAACCAATAGCCAGGCTTATAACTGGCAGCCAAGCAGCAATGGCGGCGTAGGGTGGGTAACGCCAACTCCTGCAGTTGCTACTTTATTGCTCAATACGGCAGTATCAGGAAATAGAAATTCATTGATTCTTACACAAACCACCGGTGGGGTTACACGATATTTTGGAAATCTTTATTATCGAACAGCTGGAACTGATCCTATTTATTTAATTCGTATTGCAGAATTATACCTGATTAGGGCGGAAGCTTTAGCACAACTTAATGACTTAGCCGGTGCCACACGAGATCTTAATGCAATACGAAGCAGGGCAGGCTTAACAGGAACAACAGCAATAACTCAAGCCAATTTAATTTTGGCGATAGAATCCGAAAACCGGTTAGAATTTGCTTTTGAAGATCATAGGTGGTATGATTTGATCAGAACTGGCAGAGCAGGGACGATTTTAGGAATTAGTGATCCAAATAAATTGCTGTTACCAATCCCGTACGCCCAATTATTAATCGATCCGAATTTATCTCAGAATCCAGGTTACTAAATATTGAGTTATGAATGATTCTAAAATTGAACAAGACGAACTTTTGCGTGGCTTTGCTTTCAGAACAAGCTTTGTGTTTCTATTGCTATTAACCATTCCGCTTACTGGAACTTATTATAGGCAATTGTTTAAAACAGATTGGTCACACTTTCAGGATGTTTTCCAGGCTGTTAACTACGTTCCTAAATTTTTTATAGGTAGCGATTGGGGCTTTGGAAGTTTTTCTGGTTGGGGCATCGCCCTAATTATTAGCTTAATTGCAGCTTATTTTTGGGGCTTTTCAGTTAAAGATATTAATCAAAAGGAACCTGAACTTTATTACTGGCTGCGGGTAATCGTTCGGTTTAGATTGGCCATTGCATTATTGAGTTATGGGATCATTAAAATTTTTCCAGTCCAATTACCTGGGCCCACATTAAGTGATTTACACACTGCATACGGCGATTTTTTACCCTGGAAGTTATACTATTTATCAACAGGCGTGGCTTCTGCCTATTATGAACAAAGTTTGGGCGCCATTGAATTTTTAGCAGGCTTGTTGCTCATGTTTAGGCGCACAACAATTATTGGTGCCGGATTGGCAACTGCGTTATTGGTTAACATCGTGTTAATCAATTACGCCTATCACTTGAGCGATCAACTTTACAGCGTTTATTTGTTAATCCTTTCCGTATTTCTGCTATTATACGATACACCGCGACTTTATAATCTTTTGGTTAAGGAGCGAAGAGCAAAGCCAGATGAATTTAATCCCGCTTATAAACCAAAACTTAAGCTGCCCCTAAAATTTGCTGTTATAGTTTTTGCAATTTTCTTCAGCACCATTACTTATGCTAATTATCGAAATAGCAATTGGCCCTATCCGAATACACCAAGCTTAGCTAAAGCAGCTGGTTTTTATAATGTAGAAAGTTTTCAATGGAACGGGGAACAGAAACCCTATTCGTTAACTGATAGTTTGAGATGGGTTGATGTTGTTTTTGAAAAATGGAATGTATTGAGCATTAGAAAAAACATTAATGCACCAATTAATCCAGTTTCACCCAGTTTAACTTTTCAAAAAAATGGTTTAGGAGATTACGAATCTAAAGGCAATGCTGGGAGGTTTTTTTATAGATACATATTATCTGGATCGAAACTCAAACTCACAAATAATAATGATCCTACAGATACTTTACAACTTTCTATTTCAAGGCCGGATAATGATATCATCTTATTAAATGGGGTTGATGCAAAACATGATTCTCTTAAGGTGAGTTTGAAAAAATTACCGAAGGAATATTTGTTGCAAAAAGGACGTCGTAAAAAAGTAAGCGTTTATTAATCAATTTAACTATAAGCTATGGAAACGCTGGTTACATCGAAAATACATACACAAAATTTAACAGAACCAAACCAATGGCAGGTTTGGAACAGATGGGAGAAGATCCTGTTTAGGATTGCCTTTATCTTTATATTTTTGCTCATTATTCCGGTTACAACCGATTGGTATTCAAAAGCTATTTCTTCCAAAACAGTCTTCGCTTTTCTGAATAACCTCACGGGTTATCGCCCAAATTTTTATAGCCTGCAAACACCCAGCGGGCGGTGGGGAATAGGTGCTTACGCCACCTGGGGTGTCGCTTTAATAGTTGCACTACTGGGTGCTTCAATTTGGACTTTTATCGCCAGAAAAAGCAAAAGAACAAATTATAACACACTTTATTATTGGCTTCGTGTTGCGGTTCGCTATCGCATTGCTATAGGCATTATTGCCTTCGGCTTTTTAAAACTCTATCCCATGCAAATGCCCGACCCTTCCATTTCCAATCTCGATACCAATTTTGGCGACTACAATACTTATAAAATTTATTGGCAGATAGTAGGTGTGTCTATCTGGTACGAAATTGTTTTGGGTTTGGTGGAAATTGTGGCCGGAGTGCTGCTTTTTTTCAGGGGAACTGTTGCCATTGGTGCAGTATTGGTTGCGGGGGTACTCTATAATATTGCCCATGCCAATTTTGCTTATGATGGAGGGGTTCATGTTTACAGTAGTTTTTTTGTCCTTTTATCCCTGTTTTTACTTATCCAATATGTGCCCAACCTGTGGCGACTGCTGATTTTGAAAAAGGAGGTTAGTCCAAACTATTATTATCCTCCGTTGAAAACGAAAAAGCAACGCAGTATTTTCTACTCCACTAAATATGCCTTTGTAATTGTTTTTACCATCATTTTTGCTTACCTGAGATACGATGTACATTATCATGTTGGTCAACTTAAAGAACCTATTACACCAGGGCTGCCAAATGCTGCGGGATATTACAACGTGACAGAGTTTAAACTAAATGGTAAGTTATTGCCATTTAATCCGCTTGATTCAGTCAGATGGCGTAGTGTGGTTTTTGAAAGATGGAGTACTTTGATTTATCAGGTTCATAAGCCTTTTTCAATTTCATTAGCGAATGGAACACCAAATCCAAAAGATATAGACAGGAGTTATGAGCTGGCTGGCATTGCCGGAGGAAGACGCTTCCTTTATTATACCATTGATCATAAAACGCAGAATTTAATATTGCAGGATAAAAATCGCCCTTCAAGAGACGAAGATGGACCTGGTAAAAAGAATAAGTCGAAAGAAAAGGTGGTGAAGGAGCAAAAATTGGTTTGGCACTTTAAGCGTGATGGAAAAAATCGGATCATCCTTTCCGGATTGAATGATCGTAAAGACTCTCTCTATGTGGTTTTGGATAAAGTGGATAGGAAATTTGCTTCGAAACTGGATAGAAGTGAACTTAAATTTAATAAGTAAAGTGATGTTAAAAAAAATAGTAGGCGTTGTTTTCGCCATGATGATGAGTTTTCAAATTTTTGCCCAGCTGAACACGCAGGTACTAATTAGGGCGCAGGCAAAAGATGCAAAGTTTATTGGCACTGGCATTGGTGGGGCATTAGTGGTGGTACGAGACCATTTAACAAAAGAAATTTTAGCTAAGGGGTTAACTAGCGGAAGTTCTGGCAATACTGAGGTGATTATGAATCAAGCTAAAAAGCGTGGACAATCTATTACAGATAGCGCTACAGCAAAATTTATAGCCAATTTAAAAATCGCTGAACCAACTTTTGTAGACATAGAAGTAGTGGCGCCAGTGAATAGGAAAAATGCAAGTATTAATGCCTCCACCCAGCTTTGGGTAATTCCCGGTAAAAATATTTTAGGTGAGGGTATTGTGCTTGAAATACCAGGGTTTATAGTAGATATTCTATCACCTACCACACACCAGCAAATCAAGCAGGCCAGTTTAAAAAATGGTTCGCTAAATTTCAAAGCAAGTGTTACGATGAGTTGTGGTTGCCCAATCACAAGTGGAGGTATTTGGAATGCTGATAAAATTGACGTTCAGGCAATTGTTAAGAAGGAGGGTGTTAAAACAGAAGATTTGTCCTTAGTATTCACCGGACAATCCAATCTTTTCGAAGGAAAACTAAACATCAAAGAAAAGGGGAATTATGAGATTTTGGTTTTTGCTTATGATGAAAAAACCGGCAATACCGGGGTGGATAAAATTAACTTTGTAATTCAGTGATGAGAAGAAGATCATTTATTCGGCAGGCAGGCGGATTTTTCCTGCTATCTGCAGCCTGGCTTTCAAAGGTTTTTAGTGGCAGTAGAAATTGGCATATTGAACAATTTCAAGATAAAGGTCTTGCTCATTTTTCCTATGCCGTTTTGGTAAATGGAAAAATTATATTAATTGATCCGGGCAGAAATCCTAAACCTTACCTCGACTATGCAAAATCTCAAAATGCAGCAGTAACAGGTGTTATAGAAACACATCCGCATGCTGATTTTACCAGTTCACATCTGGAATTTCAAAAACTGAATAATATAAAAATTTATGCCAGCAGTTTAACCAAAGCTGGTTACCAGCGTACCGGTTTTGATGATGGGGACAAAATAAGGCTGAGCGATTCCGTTAGTTTAAGGTCTGTTTTCACACCAGGCCATGCACCAGACCACATCGCTGTTGTACTTACCGAAAACGGAAAAGATATCGCTGTTTTTTCAGGAGATTCATTATTAATTGGAGACGTTGGCAGACCAGATTTGAGAGAAATTGGAACGGATGCAACCACACAGCGCAAACGATTGGCCGAACAATTATTTGATGCCCTCCATCAAAAATTTGCGAAGCTTGCTGATTCAGTAATTGTATACCCTGCTCATGGTGCAGGTTCTCTTTGTGGGAAAGCGATCCGGGACGCTGCAAGCTCTTCTATTGGAGATGAAAAAGCTCATAATCCAGCTTTTCAGATAAAAACCAAAGAGGAGTTCGTTAAAAATATTTTAAATGATCTTCCATTCACACCCAAATATTTTTCATATGATGTAGCCTGGAACATCAAAGGCTTGCCTGGCTTTGCAGCTAGTATTGCCAGTGTAAAGCTACTTGAGACAAATTTTGTACCTTCGGAAAATAGCATTATTGTTGACACCAGGCCTGAATCGGTTTTTAAAAAATCATATTTAAAAAATGCCATCAATCTACAAAATGGTACAAAGTTCGAAACCTGGTTGGGCAGTACAATTTCTCCCAATACGAGTTTCTATCTCGTCGCAGCCGATAAGCGTGTGCTAGAAGAAGTGATTGCTAAAACAGCAAAAATCGGTTATGAACAACATATAGCAGGAGCTTTTATTTACAATCTCGTAGACGGACAAAAGCTCGAAAAATATGAAACTACAACAAGCGCTATTGATGAATCAACCTACACTATCATTGATGTGAGAACAGAAAGAGAATTTAGGGATGAGCCCATTTTTAAAAGTGCAATTAATATTCCTTTGCAGGATTTAGAAGATCAATTAAATAAAATCCCTCAGGATAAACCAATTTTAGTTAACTGTGCGTCGGGTTATCGTTCTGCTGCGGGGAGCAGTATTATTAAGAACAAATTTCCAAACCACGCTGTTTATGATTTGGGAACAGCCGTTTTAGATCTCGAAAAGACAGGTACCTCACACAAACCCAATCACTAGTGCAGAAAAATTACGAATATGATGCTGTTGTAGTAGGCTCAGGTCCGAATGGATTGGCTTGTGCGATTCAGTTGCAGCGAAGTGGATTATCGGTATTGTTAATCGAAGGATCAGAACAAATTGGTGGCGGTATGCGTTCCAAGGAATTTTTTCCAGGATATTTGTCCGATGTTTGTTCGGCAATTCATCCAATGGCCGCCGGATCACCTTTTTTCAGTCAGCTGCCACTTACCGACTATGGATTAGAATACATTAATCCACCCGTTCTGGCAGCTCATCCATTTGATAATGGAACAAGTGCTTCGCTCAAATCTTCACTATATGAAACGGCCAATGGATTGGGTATAGACAAAGGAGACTATCTCGATTTGATGCAGCCAATCGTTGAGAATTGGCCAAAATTAGCTGAAGATATTTTAGGCCCATTTAAAATTCCTAAAGAACTTATTGCAAGTCTACAATTTGGTCTTTCTGCGATGAAGTCAGCTAAATGGCTGTCGAACAGATTTAAAACAGAAGAAGCAAAAGCATTATTTGGCGGAATGGCAGCGCATTCTTTTTTACCACTCGATCAATTATCAACTGCTGCAGTGGGCCTGGTATTGATGGCAAACGGGCACCTAAAAGGTTGGCCATTGCCAAAAGGCGGATCACAGGCTATAGCTAATGCATTGCTTAGCTACTTTGAGTTTCTTGGCGGAAAGGTGCAAATGGGCTGGATGGTACGTTCTTTTGGTGAAATTCCATCCGCGAAAGCGGTAATTTTCGATACGGGGCCCAAACAATTGATAGAAATTGCTGGCGATCATTTGCCTTTCATCTACAAAAAAAGGCTTCAGAAGTTTCGCTACGGCCCAGGCGTATTTAAAATAGACTGGGCATTAAGCGAACCTGTTCCTTTTACTGCTTCAGATTGCAGAAAAGCCGGAACAGTTCATTTAGGAGGAACATTTGATGAGATTGCAGCAACTGAAAAAGCAACCTTTAATGGTAAAATTGCAGAAAATCCTTTTGTTTTGCTTGCTCAGCAAAGTTTGTTTGATGCAGATCGTGTACCCAAAGGGAAACAAGTTCTGTGGGGTTATTGCCATGTTCCAAATGGTTCTACGGTTGATATGACAAATGCAGTTGAGCAACAGATTGAACGTTTTGCACCGGGTTTCCGAGACACTATTATTGATAGGCATATAATCAATACTGCCCAATTTGAAGCCTACAATCCGAATTATATTGGTGGAGACATCAATGGTGGTGTTTTAGATTTGGCTCAATTATACAGTCGTCCAATTTTAAGTGGTTCGCCTTATAGAACACCTGCCAACGGTATTTATATTTGCTCTGCAAGTACGCCTCCTGGAGGCGGTGTGCATGGCATGTGCGGTTTTCATGCCGCTAATGCTGTATTAAAAGATATTAAATAAAAAAATGCCCTCCGAAATCCGAAGGGCATTTTACATTTAAAAAAATTAACACTAAAAGCCTAAACCTAAAGCAAATCCTCTTGAGGCATTTGTAATGGTTGCACCAGCTGTAGCAGCGCCGGTAGTCAAGTTTACACTATAAATTCGCTGTGTTGTACCTACGGTAAATAAGCCATAAGCCAGTCCACTTGTACCGCCAATATCAAATCCGTTGCTTCCTTCTACGTTAATGCCTAAGGCACCAACATCAACCAATAGTCCTAAATTTGGGTTATCCTGTCTAACCAATTTATCGCTATTCGAATCGATATCAAATAAAACGGTTGTAGTCGCACCCGCAAAGTTGTTGGTATATGCCGCACCAGTAATTCCAGTTGTAGCAGGGTTCAGCACACCATCAACAGTTACGCTACCATCTAATGGGTTAAACCTTAAATTTTGACCTGTATTACTTACAATTCTGATTCTATCTACCGTTGGGTTAAAATCAAAACCAAATTGTGTTCCGCTTAATAATGTAGTTAATGGAGCTGTACCCACAACTGCGGCTGCGCCGGATGAAGTGTTGATTGTATAAATACGGCTCGTGCTTCCTAAAGCGTAAAGTTGTCCATTTAACGGACGGAAATCAATTCCTAAAATTTGTTCGCCAGTTTGAATACCGGAAATGGTTTTTACACTAACCGTTGGCGTAGCTGCCAATGGGTTGAAAATTAATAACTCATTATTGTTAGATACCGAATAAGCTACTGGTTCGGTAGGAATAGCTAAAGCTGTAATGTTCGCAGGCAGGTTTCCTATTTTCGAAGCTTTTCCACTGTTCACATCAATCGTAAATAATGCAGAAGTTCCTCCTACAGTTAATGCAGCAAGTGCTGCGGTTCCATCGGGGTTAATATCGAAACCACCTGCATCTTCCACGTCGAAGCCTAAACTTCCAACTTCAACTAATTTTCCATCATTCGGCGGATCTTGTTTATAAAGTTTATCAGTTGCGGCGTCGATATCAAAAAGCACTGTTGCAGTTGCACCGGCTTTGTTTTGCGTGTAAGCCACCGAAGAAACTCTGGCATTTGTAACACCGTTGATAGCGCCATCAGCAATCATCACCGCACCACTTTCTGGATTTAAACGCAGGTTTTGACCAGTATTCGTTACCAATCTAATGCGATCAACAGTTGGATTGAAATCAAAACCCACTGACGTTCCGCTAATTGCTGGTGTTAGCGGAGAAGCAGAAACTGATCTTGCCACACCGGTTTTATAGTCAATTACATATAAACGGCTTGTGCTTCCAACAGCATAAAGCTGGCCTGTTGCCGGGCGGAAATCAATTCCTAAAAGTGTTTCACCTTGTTGTAAACCAGAAATGCTAACCGTTGCACTAACAGAAGATGGATTTTTTGCATTGATCAACAACAACTTGCTGTCAGATGTTAGCGCATAAAAGTTTACGTCCGGTCCCGGAACAAGTGTTTCGGTAGGGTTGTTTCTGTCTTTTTTGCAGGCAGAGAATAAAAGAGGTGTCATAAGGGCAAGCAAAGCCATTATGAAGAAATGTTTAGTTTTCATCATGATTTTAATGTTTAATTAAGTATAGAATTAATAAATAGGAGCCAGGTGAGCTGCTATTTTGGGGGTTGTTCGGGAATTTGAAGATGGCAATAAGCCAATAGGAAGTTGCCAGCGAAGGAATGTTGGTTGGCATTGCCAGAGGAAGCAAAATCAAAATTTGTGATATTGTTTAAATGCAGATCAGCAAGTTTAACTTTATCTTCCAGTTGATTTTGTTTTTCTGATGATTCGGATTTCTCACTCTCAGCTGAAGAACTCTTTTGGATCAACTCTTTCGACATCTTGTGAACGGGAATTGCATATACCGCAACCCTACCTGCAAATGCAAGTAGTAAAAGAAGTACAATGAAATACCGTTGGTAAAGAAGTGCCATAATTATGATCCACGAATTTGGATTCATAAGCACTTACGTAAATAAAATTTAGTTAGATTTCTATTGCAAAGAAATAATGCGAGCTAAATGATCTAAGGCCACATCTTTAAAAACAAAACGCCTTCACAAATAGTTATTTATATGGTTTAACACCAAGTGATAGGATTATTCAGTATCAAAAAAAATTGGAGCATTATTTATTAAAAGATGTCACAAACTTTTATTTTTCTGTCAAAACTTGTAAATTGCTTGTGCAAAAGGTTACAAATTGTCAGTTTCCTGTTGCATAAATATCCTTACAATAAACCGACAAAATTTTAGGTTAAGCTGTAGAAAGATTAAAAAATCTGCTTTAAAACCTTCAAAACACTTATTACGTAGATAGATATAACGAACACGATATTTATCACGACGAGATTCTTAAGTTAATTTCTGGATAGTAAGTCTTTCAAAAGCTTGTTTATCCACCTATATGGCGCAATTGTTGATAAAATAAAGAAAACAGCAGGTACTCTTTTTATAATTTATTTTATAGTTTAGGGACGTAGCTGTTAAGAAAGGTATTATGGAAGCAAAATTTTCACCACAGGTTAAAGATGTAATCTCTTTTAGTAGGGAGGAAGCGCTCCGTTTAGGGCATGATTACATTGGAACCGAGCATTTATTATTGGGCCTCATTCGCGAAGGCGATGGCATGGCTATAAAAATTTTACGATCGTTAGGAGTTGATACCGGTAAATTGCGCCGCTCAATTGAAGATGCTGTTCGCGGTACTTCGAGTGTTACAGTTAACTTAGGCAATATTCCGTTAACTAAACAGGCAGAAAAAGTTTTAAAAATTACTTACTTAGAAGCTAAAATATTTAAAAGCGATTTAATTGGCACAGAGCATTTGTTGTTATCTGTTTTGAGAGACGATGATAACATTGCTTCGCAGATATTGTTACAGTATGGTGTTACTTATGATGTTTTTAAACAGGAGGTTGAAGTGAATAAAAATGGTTTCAGAGATGATATTTCAAACAGTGCATCTACGGGTGGCGATGATGATTATCGTGAAGAAGAGAGCTTTAGTACACCAAAAAAGGTTTCGGATATTAAATCAAAAACACCGGTTTTAGATAACTTCGGTCGTGATTTAACCAAGGCAGCAGAAGAAGGGCGCTTAGACCCGATTGTTGGCCGCGAGAAAGAAATTGAACGTGTTTCGCAGATTTTATCTCGTAGAAAAAAGAACAATCCGATTTTAATTGGAGAGCCAGGTGTTGGTAAATCGGCAATTGCAGAAGGTTTGGCCTTGCGCATTGTACAACGTAAAGTTTCACGTGTGCTTTTTGGCAAACGTGTAGTTACTTTAGATTTAGCATCATTAGTGGCTGGTACAAAATATCGTGGTCAGTTTGAAGAACGTATGAAAGCCGTGATGAACGAGCTTGAAAAATCTACCGATGTAATTTTATTTATTGATGAGATTCATACTATTGTTGGTGCTGGTGGTGCTTCAGGTTCACTTGATGCCTCAAATATGTTTAAACCTGCTTTAGCCAGGGGAGAAATTCAATGTATTGGTGCTACCACTTTAGATGAGTATCGTCAGTATATCGAAAAAGATGGTGCGTTAGATCGTCGTTTCCAGAAAGTAATGGTTGAGCCAGCTACACCTGATGAAACTATCGAGATTTTAAGCCGTATCAAGGACAAGTATGAAGAACATCATGGTGTAACTTATACTCAAGAAGCAATTGAGGCTTGTGTTACTTTAACATCTCGCTATATTTCTGATCGTTTCTTACCAGATAAAGCAATTGATGCTTTAGATGAAGCAGGATCCAGAGTGCATTTAACAAACATCCATGTTCCTCAGAACATCATCGATATCGAGGCAAAAATCGAAGATATTAAGTTGGAGAAAAACAAGGTTGTTCGCAGTCAGAAATACGAAGAAGCAGCAAAATTACGCGATACAGAGAAAAATTTAATTGAAGAATTAGATAAAGCTAAAGCGGAATGGGAAGCAGAAACTAAAACAAAACGTTACGAAGTTTCTGAAGATAATGTTGCTGAAGTTGTAGCCATGATGACTGGTATTCCGGTACAACGTGTTGGACAAACCGATAGCCAAAAGCTATTAAATATGTACGATAAAGTTGCAGAGAAAATTATTGGTCAGGATGATGCCATTAAGAAATTAACCAAAGCCATTCAACGTACAAGAGCCGGATTAAAAGATCCTAAAAAACCAATTGGTTCATTTATTTTCTTAGGTCCAACTGGTGTTGGTAAAACAGAATTGGCAAAAGAACTGGCTCGTTTCATGTTTGATAGTGATGATTCACTGATTCAAATTGATATGAGTGAATACATGGAGAAATTCGCAGTATCTCGTTTAGTAGGAGCGCCTCCAGGATACGTGGGTTATGAAGAAGGTGGACAATTAACTGAAAAAGTTAGAAGAAAACCATATGCTGTAATCTTGTTAGATGAGATTGAAAAAGCTCACCCTGATGTATTTAATATCTTATTACAAGTTTTAGATGAAGGACAATTAACAGATAGTTTAGGTCGTAAAGTTGATTTTAGAAATACAATCATCATCATGACTTCTAACATTGGTGCCCGTCAGTTAAAAGATTTTGGTCAGGGAGTTGGTTTCTCTACATCTGCGAAAACAAACCAGGCCGAATCTCACAGTCGTGGCGTAATAGAAAGCGCTTTAAAACGTGCTTTTGCTCCAGAATTCTTAAACCGTGTTGATGATGTAGTAGTTTTCAATAGCTTAGGTAAAGATGAGATTTTCAGAATCATTGATATCGAATTAAAAGCTTTATTCGGTCGCGTTCATACTTTAGGTTATGAAATTGCATTAACTGATAATGCTAAAGATTATATTGCCGATAAAGGTTTCGATAGTAATTTTGGTGCCCGTCCGTTAAAACGTGCCATTCAGAAATATTTAGAAGATCCGATCGCAGAAGAAATACTCAAAGGTGAATTAACTGAAGGCGATGTTTTGGAAATTGATTATAGTAAAGAAACAGAGTTGATTTCAGTAAATCACAAAAAAGGCGAAAAGAAGAAAGAAGAGCCTAAAAAAGAAGATTCTTCAAGTAAATAAAAAAAGCTCCCGATTTTCATCGGGAGCTTTTTTTATGATACACCTTTAATCATTTATCGTATTAGTAGAATTACAAAAACTATAAAAGTTGATTTAATCAAGGTTTAAGGCACAAAAATGTGATTCGATAGTTTTTAATTATAAAATTTTCAAGCTATCTTTCCACACCAAACAACCCTATTTAATGAAATTATACGTCCCAATGATCGGCTTGGCAATTGCTTGCTTTGCTACCTCCTGTAAAAAAGGAACCGAGTCTACTGCAACAGAAATCCTAACTAAAATTGAAACCCCATTAGTTACTAATCTCAATAATGAACTAATGTTGAAACTGGTAAATGATATACGTTTGGCTGGCTGCAAATGCGGAACCACTACAATGCCACCAGTTACTGCGCTTACCTGGAATAGCAATTTGGCAATTGCTGCGTCCAATCAAAGTAAGTACATGGAATCGATCAACAAAATGCAACATGAATCTGCAAATGGAAAGGGTGTTGGAGATCGCGTAACTGCTAGTGGCTACCAGTGGAAGTCTGTAGGTGAAAACGTTGCTCAAGGACAAACAACCGAAAACCAGGTTTTTAATGATTGGCTTAAAAGTGAAGGACACTGCAAAAATATGATGAATGCGGATTACAAGGAAATAGGAGCAGCGAGGGCAGGTGCTTTCTGGACTCAAGTATTCGCTGTGAAAATGTAAACTTGTTTAGCCACAGCTTAGCATAACTATAGGAATCTAATGTTAAACTGTGGCTATCTCATTTTTAAATGAATTACCCGCTAGATCATTTTGATTAATGCCTGGTAATACCGCTCGTAATTTTCCGGATCGGTATTCAGGAATAGAAAAGGTTCAATCAGTTCCAGCTCCATTAATAAAAATCTTCCGTTAACGAATGTTCCGTCAACTCTTGCATACAGGCAGCTTTTTGCAAAAAGATCTACATATTGGGAAGCTATATCAATCACCTCCTGACGAGGCTTTTGTGGGTGAACAAAACCTCCATGCGCAGGCTGAACCCTAAAATCCCCAGGTTTTGCCTTTTTTACTAATGAGTGGCTGTAAGTTCCATTAAAAAATACAAACGACCATTCTCCATTTTCTATTATCTCAGATAAAAATGGTTGAACAATAAAATCTTCTTCTTTAACAAGCACCTGCAGTTGATTATTTATTTCCTCCACATTTTCATCTGTCACTTTAAAAGTATTTTTCGCTCCACCGCTTACACATGGTTTTACAATAAGCTTTTTCGAATTAAACTGCTCAAAAAAATCATTAAGTAAAAATTGATCATTTTTACTGATAAATACACTTGGAGTAACTGCCAGTCCTGTGGCTTCAATTTCCTTGAGGTAATGTTTGTTGGTATTCCAGCGTACAACATCAATCGGATTTAATAGCTTGACTTCTTTTGTTTCCAGATGATCAAGCCATTTATGAAATTCATTAATCCTGTCAAAATAATCCCATGGAGATTTTAATATGGCCAATTGAAAGCGCTCCCAATTTACAGCTGGATCATTCCAAATTACCTTTTCAATGTGGAATCCTTTATTTTTTAGAAAGTTTAACAGTTTATCATCTTCACTTTCAACGGTTGTTGAATCGTATTTTCCCTTATCCAAATAAGTTACCAGTGCAATATTCATGTGCTAAAACTATGTTTTATCCCTCAAATTTCAAACTAGAACAATGACATCTGGTCATTTGGGACTTTAAAATGCGAATGATTTAAAACAATGCGCTTCACATTAAGACCATTTAAACGGCAGTGCAGCTTAAAATTATCTCTGATCATTTTTGCAATATGGCCGTCTCCACGCATGCGATCTCCAAATCTGCTATCATTTACATTTCCTCCATGGCAGCTTTGTATCATATGCCAAACCTTCTCAAAACGATCTGGAAAATTCTTCTGTAGCCAATCTTCAAAAATTTGAGCAATTGCGCCATTTAATCGTACTACGGTATAACCTGCCTGTATCGCACCAGCACTAGCCACCGCTTTTAAAATTTTTGGAATTTCGTGATCGCTTAGGCCCGGAACAAGTGGCGCAACGACTACGCCCATCGGTATTCCAGCTTTGCTCAATTCTTCCACTACTTTTAGTCGCTGTTTAGCAGTTGTGGTTCTTGGCTCCATTACTTGCCTTAAATCTTCATTTAAACTATTAATAGAAACATAAACCATGCAGAGATTTAGCCTGGCCATTTCCTGCAAAATATCTTTGTCACGAAGAATAAGCGAATTCTTTGTAATCATGCCAATGGGTTGCTTGTACTCCAGTGCTATCTCTAATAGCTGACGGGTTAATTTGAATTTCCTTTCCGCAGGTTGGTAACAATCGGTATTTCCAGAAAGTGATATCGTGGAAGCATCCCATCCTTTTTTCTCAAGAAATTTTTTAAATAGGAGAGGAGCGTCCTTTTTCACGATAATTTTGCGCTCGAATTCGATGCCTGCACTATACCCCCAGTATTGATGAGAATTGCGGGCATAACAATAAGTACAGCCATGTTCACAGCCCTGATATGGATTTAGCGAATAAGCCATTCCAACATCCGGACTATCAACCTTATTTACAATAGATTTTGAGTTTTCGAAAATAAAGGACGTTTTGTGGTCATTTTCCTCCCAATCATCAATGCCCTCATCATACTCTTTTACATAAAAAACATCCTTTAAGAATTTGTTATGTGGATTAACCTGAGCACCCCTTCCTCTGAAATACTGTTTTTCTTCGCCAGTCATAAATTAAAATTACTAATATTTTTAGTAATTTTAATTAAATGTGGAAAGAATCTTAGTTAAATTTTGACGGGTGGTATGTAGTCCATTGGCACCATATCGGCAACTTTTTCGTAAGCCCAATAACCTTCATAGAGCAGCGATCTTGAATCATAAATACCTCCGTTTTCATAGAAACGAACGCCACTGCTTGTTAAGTTAGCTACTGAGATTTGGTTTTCGGGAACATCCAATGGCCTGAAAATCCAAAATCCGGTTTTTGAATAGGCCAGCGATTCTTTTTCTTTGGTATATTGAACAATAAGTGCGTCAGTATAACTCAGGTATTTTAAATTTTCATCGTAATCATGCACCAAGGTATCTGGGCGTACATCGCCTCTTGAAAACCTGTCGATAGTTCTTGGCATTTCCTTTTGTTTGGTCCAGAAGTTGAGCAATGCGGTGTCAATCTTTCCTGCACTTTTTCGCACACCTGTTTTTTCTGGCAGTGTTTTTATCTTCTCCAAATTCGAATTGATCACATATTCTGGATAACTATTTGGATTTGGTATTTTAAGCATTTTATTGATGATAAATCCTTCTTCTTTGCTTTTTCCAGCGTAAAGCGACCTAAAAAAATGTTGTGATGATCCATAGTAAGCAATTTCTCTGGCTGCGATATATTTTTTCTTTTTAGCCGCAGAAGCTTTTAGTTCCTCGAAGAATGGATGACCTGAATAATAAATAATGTGAGTTCTCGAGTTATACTCAAAATGATCCAGCATATATTTTAAACGATAGCCCAAAGCTTTATTTTCAATAACAAGAAACTCGGTGGTGCTAACAGTTAACGTACTTTTTGTAATATCGAAATCAACATTGAGTACCTGAGGATTTAAAATTTTACATTGAAGCGAATTTGGTGATTTGCCAATGAAAAACTCTCTAAACTGATTGATATACTTTTGCCTGTTCGGATCTGCCCGCACAACTACCTCATCCAATTGAGCGACGTTCTCTTTCAAAACCAGATCAACAGTAACTGATTGATCAGAAATAATTACGCTTTTAGAGTAGGGGAGGTATCCTACAATTTGAACAAGCAAATCATAACTGCCTGGTTTAAGGTTTTGAAGTTTAAATTTCCCATCATTGTCGGCAACGGTAGCAATTTTATAGCCGCTCAAATAAATACTTGCACCAGGTAAGCCATCTCTGCTATCTCTAACAGTGCCGCTGATGGTAAACGTGTTTTGTGCAAAAGCACAGAGACCAATAATAATAAGGAATGAGGTTGCCAGTAGGCTTTTAATCATGAAAGCGAATGTAACCAAAAGCGGTAATATTTCGAATGTCAGGATATGATTTTAACAAATTTAACTTTTTTTCAAGGCGATTCTTTCAGGCTAAAGTCCATCGGCACACTATCTGCAATTTTTTCCCAGGCCCAATATCCTGAGAACAACATGGATCGGGGATTGTAAATGCCACCATTTTCATAAAAATACACAGGTGCAACCTGTAAATCGATAATAGAAACCTGATAATTTGGCATGTCTAAAGGACGGGATATCGACTGACCAAGTCGGTTTACGAACATGGGATCTTCAGTTTCGTTTTTGTAAATCACGTAAAGCTTGTCGGTAAAGTTGATTGCTTTAATGTTTGGATTGAAATATTTAACCAAAGTATCTTGAAGTACATCCCTACGATTTAAGATTGAAATTCCTTTATTCAGGTTTTTCTTCCTTGCCCAAAAGCTTAATGAATCATCTTGAACGTTTCTAATCGTAATATTGCCATTTGAACCAATCTGCTTTTGAGCCAGGCGCCTCATGTTCGCATTGATCATACTATCTGATGGCCGATCCGGATTAGGTTTTGTAATTAGCTTATTGATAATATATCCCTCCTTGGTGGCGCTATTCTGAAACAGCGATTTGAAAAAATGTTGCGGTGACCCTAAATATGCCTCCTTTCGTTTCTTCGCCCAAATGCGTTTTTTCCGTTCTGATCCTTTTAAATCTTCATAATAAGGAAAACCCTCATAATAAATTATTCCTGTTTTGCTTTCCCATTCGAAGTTTTTAACGAGATATTTAATTCTGTAACCAAGCGCTTGATTCTCAATAATTAAAAACTCATTTGTTTTGACCGTTAATTTTCGATCTTCCTGATCGTAATCGATAAGTAATACATTCGGGTTAACAATTTTACAAGTTTGAGCATTAGGTGTGGTGCCGATAAAAAAATCACGAAACATTGCAATGTAATGCGCCCGGTTTGGATCAGGTTTAATAGTTACTTCGGCTAATTGTGTAATGCTTTCTTCAAGAATGATATCCAGTTTGATCGCTTTATCTGAAATGATCACATTTTTGTTAAGTGCTTTATATCCGATTAACTGGATTAAAATATCATAATTCCCTGGTTTAAGTGGCAGAATGTATTTACCATCATTGTCTGCAACTGTGGCTATTTTATAACCGCTCACATAAATTCCAGCACCCGGTAAGGCTTCACCTCGTTTATCATTTATAGTACCCGATAGGTTGAAGCTTTGTTGGGCAAATGAAAATAGAAAAATCAGGTTAGAAAATATAAACAAAACAATCGATCGCATTTTTAAAACTAGTGTTTTAGTTTGAATGATGCAAGTGTATTGTTATGTAACTATCCTAACAATTCCTTCGCATTTTCAATTGCTGAAGCGCCCGGATTTTTACCGCTCAACATCTCTGCAATGATACCCACACGTTCATCAGCCTTAAGTTTTCTGATGCCGGTACTTGTTTTGCCACCAGATTCATTTTTGTGCACAAAGTAATGTGCATTACCTTTCGCCGCAATTTGTGGTAAATGGGTGATGGAGATTACCTGCATATTTTCGCCAAGATCTGAAATCACTTCACCGACTTTTAATGCTGTCTCGCCAGAGATTCCGGTATCAATTTCATCAAAGATGATTGTTGGTAAGGAGGTGTGTTTAGCAAGTAGGGCCTTAATCGCCAGCATCAATCGTGATAATTCTCCGCCAGAGGCTACTTTATTAACAGGAGCTGGGCTTTGTCCGGCATTTGCAGTAAACAATAAGGAAATTTCATCCAAACCGTCCTTATTTAAATCTGATAATTGTTTTTGATTCAAAACCAACTTTGCACTCGGCATTCCTACTCTTTTTAGCGTTAAGGCGGTTTGGTCTTCCACAATTTTAATCGCTTTTTTACGATTACTGCTCAATGAATTTGCTTGTTTAGTTAAGCTAAGTGTAAGTTGTTCAATATCTTTTTCGAGTTGTTCAATGTTTGCATCTGATGATAACAGGTTATTTAAGTTTTGCTCAAGTTGATTTTGGAGTGCCAGTAATTCGTCGTTATTACTTACACGATGCTTTTGCTGCAATGAATAAAATAAGTCCAATCGCTGATTAATGATTTCAAGGCGATCGGCACTGTGCAAAGTATTTTCTTCCAACGATGAAACTTCATCTGCTATATCTTTAATCTCGATGATCGATGATTTTAGCCGCTCAAAAAGTGCGTTAATTGCCGGGTCAAACTTTTCAATAGCCTGTAACTGTAATTGCGCTTCTTTCAGTATCTGCAGTGCTGATGGTTCACTTTCTGTTAATAAACCAGTTGAGGTAAGTAAACCTCTTTTTATGGTTTCGGCATGGGTAAGCTTTTCCAGTTCCAACTCCAATTCTTCTTGCTCGCCCGATTTTAAATTGGCCTGTTCCAGTTCGTTAAACAAAAATTGCTCATAGTCTTGCTTATTTCTAGCTTCAGCAGCATCTTCAATGAGTTTTTTTAAACGATTACGCTCATGCCTCAATTTTTTAAAACCACTTCTGTACTCAACTAATAAAGTTTGATGATTAGCCAATGAGTCTACGATGAGCAATTGAAAGTCAGCATCGTTTATTTCCTGCGTAGCATGTTGGGAATGGATATCAATTAACTTTTCGCCAATTTGCTTTAATATGGATAAGTTAACAGGCGTGTCGTTAATAAAAGATCTCGATTTTCCGTCAATAGAAATCTCACGGCGAAGAATAGTTTCATTAAAAAAGTCCAGGTCATTTTCCTCGAAAAAATCTTTGAGCTGATTGTCAGCCAAAGCAAAATTTCCCTCAATCACACATTTTTTATCCTGGTTAAAGAAATATTTACTCTCTGCTCTTTGCCCTAAAATTAACGATAAAGCACCTAAGATAATAGATTTTCCGGCGCCTGTTTCACCGGTGATGATATTTAAGCCTTTATCAAATTCGATATCAAGGCTATCAATTAATGCGTAATTACGAATGGAAAGTTTTTGTAGCATATCAGTCTACGAAAATACTAAAAAGTTATTTCAACATGATGCTTAAAACACAAACAGCGAAGATAAATCTTCGCTGTTTTATGGTTTGTTTGGTTTATTTTATTTTTCTGATTTTTCTCTCTTCTCTTTTTTATCCGCCTTTTCTATCTTTTCTTTGAGTTCTTTTACCTCTTTATCGAATTTCTCTTTCAGTCTTTTGTATTCTTCCGTTTGCCTTACTTTATTGTTGGGCTGGTTATCATTTAAATAAATCGTTGAACTTTCAGGTGTAGAAAAATTATATTGGTAAACCTTCGCTAAAGAATCATTTTTTAATCTTGATAAGTTTGTAATTCTTCTGCTATCAGCCTTTCCAATACGATCTTTTAAGGCGTCTAATTCGGCTCTAAATTCTGGCGTATTCAATTTAGCGGCAGTTTCTTCACTCATTTTTCTCCACTTTTCCATCGCTTCAGGAGAATTAAATTCTTTAGACATATTTTCTGCAAGCTTTTTCCACTTCGCCTGAGCTTCAGGAGATGAGTATTGCTTGGAAATATCTTCACCAAATTTTTTCCACTTTGCCTGCGCTTCAGGAGATGAAAATTCCTTTGCGATATCCTCTCCAAATTTCTTCCATTTAACCTGAGCTTCGGGCGAGGTATATTCTTTCGCTACATCAGCCCCAAACTTTTCCCATTTAGCCTGAGCTTCCGGAGATGAATATTCCTTTGCAATATCCTCTCCAAATTTTTTCCATTTTGCTTGCGCCTCAGGAGAATTAAACTTTTTGTAGATCCTTGCCTGAAACAATGAATCCTTAAATTTAAAATTAGAATCACTGGTTAATCTAAATACATTTTTGTCAGAAAAAAGCTCATCCTTATAAAAATTCCTTCTCAAACTATCTGGCATTTCATTTAACGAGTTATACTCCGTTTTTTTACCGTTGGCATCAATGGTTACAATTTTAATTTTACGCTTTTTACTCGTATCAATTTTTACAAATGTCTTCACTGTGCCATCTGCACTGGTCATGGTCATTAATTCGTTTTTAGCAACTATTTTGTTGTCTTTTTGCCGATCAGTTGGATTAATCCATGCGATAGAAAACAGACATGCAACGCCAAGGGTGAGGGCAGCCATTTGCTGTTTAGCATTTAAGTAATTTGTTTTCATATTGGTTATTCTTTTTATGCGCTGATATAAATTCTGGGTTTTCCCTGTCGCAGCCAGTGCGTATGCAGGACTGCTCTTATCTTTTAATAATTCAAGTTTGAGTAAAGCGTGAGCATAGTTTAATGGTTTGCCGGTTATTTTCAGTACAAGATCATCGCAAGCGTGCTCTCGCTCAATGTGGATAAATCTACCAGCCATCCAAACAAATGGATTATAGAAAAGTAATGTTTCAATAGCGGTTTTGATCAGGTTTAGTAGGAAGTCATTCCTTCTCACATGAGAAAGTTCGTGGATTAAAATCGCCTCAACCTGATCATTATCCAGCTGGTTAACCAGTGCGATTGGGAACAAAACAACGGGCTTAAAATAACCAACAACCAATGGAACGTTTACAATGGAGGATAATCTAAAATTAATCGCCTTTTTAATCTTTAACTTAGCAGTTACTTTTTCAAATAATAAATTCCATTCATCAGGAATAGCGCTTAGATGCAGTGTTTTTAATTTATTAAGTTGATTATAGCCCTTTATAATGACAAAGAGTTGAAGTACAATGCCAATTAAGTAAAATATTACTACGATTGGGAAATAAGCCTCTGCTTTGCTACTGAAGCTCTCTGGCAAATTATTTAAATACTGTTGGAACTGAAGGCCTTGCTGTTTAATTACAGCTGATTCCTGAGGTATGTTGATGAGCATTTGAGTTACAAAGTGATAAACAAATCCTATAAACATCAATACAATTGAACCGAAAGCAAGATTATGTTTATATTTTGCTGCCAGTTTCGGTAAACTCATCATGATGACGAATAAGACACCGTAAATAAGGGCACTTTGCCAAAGGGAATTTAAAATACTCCATCCAAATGCCTTGATGAATTGTTCTACTAAAGTTTCCATAGTGGTGTTTTTATCGATTACTCGAACATTTAAGTTTTATTTTAGGGCTAAACCCTACACCTATCATCCTCAACCAATAGCACTACTTAAGGCTATCTAAATATTTTTTGATTTCGTCAAGCTCATCTGCACTTGCGCTATGATTACCCAGTGCCTGCATTACTAATCTCGCCGCCGAGCCATTAAAAACATTATCAATCATTTTTGTAACCAGCTGCTTCTCCGTTTTGTCTCGGTTAACTATGGCTTTATAAATATGTGTTTTTTGATTAGTGTCCCTTTCAACCATTCCTTTTTCATGCATAATCTGCATTAATTTTAAAGTAGTGGTGTAGCCAGAATCCTTTTTATTTAAAGCTTCATGAACCTCCCTTACCGTAACAAGCCCTTTTTGCCAAAGCACCTGTAATATTTCCATTTCGCCTTCTGTAGGTTTGATGTTATTAATAGTCATATTGTTACACGTTGTACGAATTATTTCGTAATCAAATGTACGAAGATATTCGTATGATCAAAATATTTTAACATTTTTTTTATTAATAGACGCAGGAACGTGTAAAACGTTGCATAAATTAAGAAACGATAAAGGTGCTGTTTTGAGTTTTCAGTACCAGTTTAAGTTAATTAAACCTGATTGAAGTGGATACCGGCCTTGTGCAGAAGGCTTGCAGGCGTATAAAAGGAAAGCAGGACTGACTTTAATTTGAAAGATGGAAATTGGTTTTCAAATGGATTCATGTTATAAATTAACTTTATGCCAATTATCAACCATAAATTTAATTTTTTTTCAATCCTTCGTATTTACCAATATTGGCAGGATCGATTTCAGCCAGCATATTATAAGCTTTCATCCGCTCCTGAGTATTTAATTTAGAAAGTACATTGGTCACCTCTTCAGCTTTAGAAGCAAAATAAACATTAGGAAAAATAGATCCCAGTTTTTGTTTATCCATTTGTTGTAATGCTGGCAGGGCCGATACAATTTGTGTTAAACCTTTATCATTGTCGGTAAGCTGGTCTAAGCCGTTTAGGTGATAGGCGTAGATAAAAACACGCAGTTCGCTGAAAACCGGATTCAACACGTTTTCATTAAACCAAAAGCGATTGCGTAAACCATCAATAGCTTTCCAGCCAGTATTACCGGAGGCCTGCGCCAAGTTGATAATATTCTGTGCCTTTTTAAAGTAAGTGCTTCCACCCAGTTTGGCAAAACTATCTTTATCAAGTCCAATAATGGTATATGCATAATAGGAGAGAAGTGCACTGATGTTGGAGATATAATTTTGATCAGAAAAATCAATCGTAGACCCATCGTTATAGCTAAAGTCGAAATTCTTATCGCTCATATTTAGCAGTGTACTATTGTATGAACTGTTAAAAACCGGGCGACTACTTTGTATCTGTGCTTCAGCGGTATAACCTGAACCACCATCCCACGAATTAATCGTAATTACAAAACTACATTCAATGCGCTCTTGTGGTTTGTAGCTTTCAACACTAAATTTATTGTTGTTCAAAAAATCGCGGATTGTTCTTTGCAAAGCCTCCAGAGTAGGTTTGCTTATGTTCGATACCTGGGGCGCCAAAACGGTTACCCGGGCATTCAGTTCCTGAGCTTGTAATTTCCCAAAACCAATTATCAACAATATCCAAACAATCCTTTTTATCATTTTATGATTTTTGATATAGCGGTACAAATATCTTTAGCTACCTCGGTTTTCGATTTCAGCTCAAACACAGTTCGCTCCAATGCCTTGTTAAAAATAGTAATTTTATTGGTATCTGCCTTAAATCCGGCACCTTGATCATTCAGGGAGTTAAGTACAACCAAATCTAAGTTTTTCTTTTCTAACTTACCCTTGGCATAGTTTTCCTCATCGTTGGTTTCTAAAGCAAAACCAACTAAAATTTGACTCTCCCTTTTATTTTTCCCCAGCGTCGCCAAAATGTCCACAGTTTTCTCTAATTCCAAAACCAATGCACTTTCCTGTTTTTTGATTTTTTGTGAAGCTATTATTTTTGGGCGATAATCCGCAACGGCAGCGCACATTACCGTAATATCTGTTTCCGAAAAAATAGATATGCAGGCATTTAACATTTCTTCTGCACTTACTACATCAATCCTTTTTAGGTAAGCGTTTGATTTTTGAGCTGTAGGTCCAGCAATCAACGTAACATCAGCGCCAAGCTTCGCCAACTCGTCAGCTAAAGCAAACCCCATTTTGCCAGAAGAATGATTTCCGATAAAACGGACAGGATCAATTGCTTCATAGGTTGGCCCTGCAGTTACCATTACTTTTTTGCCATTTAACGGAAGCGACTGTTTAATACTATCAAGTAGAAAAGCCACAATTTCTTCTGGCTCAGCCATACGGCCTTCACCATGCAATCCACTGGCCAATTCCCCGCTGCCAGGAGAAATTACAATATTGCCATAAGTTGAAATTTGATTGATGTTGTTTTGGGTACTTTCATGCTTCCACATATCCAGGTCCATAGCTGGGGCCACGTATACAGGGCATTTCGCCGAAAGATAAACTGCTGTCAGTAAGTTATCACAAATCCCGGTCGCAAGTTTAGCAAGTGTATTGGCACTTATAGGAGCAATAATAATGAAATCTGCCCATAAACCTAACTCAACATGGTTGCTCCATACGCCAGTTTCTTCTTCGAAATATTGGGTGTAAACCGGGTTTTTAGAAAGCGTAGCAAGGGTTAATGGTGTAATGAAATGCGCACCATCAGGGGTAAGAATTACCTTAACGTTTGCGCCAGCTTTTACTAAAAGCCGAACCAGAAAGGCCGACTTGTAAGCTGCAATGCTACCGCAAACGCCAAGAATAATGTTTTTATTTTTCAGCATTTAAGCAAAGAGTTAAATCACAGTGCATAGAGCGCATGCGAAACGCCTTAGCTCCAAACTCCATGCGCTATGCCAATGTTATTTTTGTTCTTTAGCAGGATTTCTGTGATAAACCTTATCATTCAAAAACTCATCCATAGCAACTAAAACAGGTTTAGGCATACGTTCGTAGTGTTTGCTGATTTCAATTTGCTCACGATTTTCGAAAATCTCTTCCAGGTTATCATTGCTCGAAGCAAATTCTGCTAATTTACCGTGCAACTCTTCTTTAACGTTATTCGAAATCTGATTTGCTCTTTTAGCAATTACAACTAAAGATTCGTATAAGTTATCTGTAGTTCTATCCAAATCGTGAACGTTTCTGGTAACTGTAGTATTTGGTACAGCAGGTTTGTTAGTATTCATGTATTAGTTAATTTTTAATATTCGTGTTATCAGCAGTAGTTGGTTTAGTAGAAACGGTATCCTTTAATTTACCAGTCCTAATCAACATCTGCTTATATTTTTCTTGATCAGCTGCATATAATGCAAGCTCTTGTTTTGAAGCCACAATCCCATCCTCAACATCTTTTTTCAATTGCTTGGCTTCGCGTGTAAACTTACTGTCAGGGTGATTTTCAGTAAATTCAGTATATAATTCAATCGCCTCGTTATAACGATCCTCCTGGCGGATGATATAACTGTTTTTAGCATATAAATATTGTGCTTTAATCATCAAAAAGTCCATCTCTTCGGCATATTTAATATCCGGATAGTCTCTTTGTGCGTTTTTTAAAGCGATAACAGCCGCCCGATAATTATCTACATTACTCGGACCAGTCGTTAAATACATCTTTGCGTTCTCAAAAGCTTTATCTTCCAATTTACCTCTTAAATCAGCAATATATTTACCCGCTGCCGCCGCCCGATCACTGTTTGGGTATAAGTTAATAAATAATTGCAATGCATCAATCGCTTTATAAGTATTTTCTTGATCCAAAGAGAAAGATGGAGATTCTAAGTAATAGCAATAAGCGCCCATATAACGAGCTTCTTCAGCGTTTTTACTGGCAGGATACGTATCTGCAAAACTCTTGAATTGATACCTTGCAGTAGTGTAATCACTCAATCTATATAAAGTATACGCATAATAATAGTTCAAATCCTCAGCCTCTGCACGACCGCGATATTTTTGCGAAAGATCTTCAAAAAGAACTAAAGCTTTACTGTAATCCCTTTTATTGTACAATCTAAGTGCTTCCTGGTATTTTTTGGCAACGTCATTGCTCGCTCTCAATTTTTCGAAACGACTTTTACAACCCGCAATACCCAATGCGGCAACAAATACTAAAATAATTAAGTGTTTAACTTTAAACATTCTGCAAAGATAATTAATAATACGATAACATCAATAAAAACAATTCGCCGCTAAGCTATGCAAAGCAAATCAGTACATATATATAGTTAACAATTTTTAACATAACGCTTCATTGTTTCTCTTTACATATATATACTATGCAGTATTAATAATTTGGAAAGCACTTTCATACTACTATATAAGTATCGTCCCGCCCTTTGTTCCAAATCCTCGCTCGTACCTTGTTGCGGGTTTTCCACTGCGGTCGGGTTTAGGGGCGCAGCTTTTGCCCGGAACAAATGGCCAATCGCCGCCTGGACTAAACAAGCCAATCATCTTGAGCTTATATTTCTCTATATCTATATGTTTCACAAAGGAGCCTAGTCAGAGCCGAAATGCATTTCCGAATAATATTTCTTTCATCTAAACTCGCCGATCAGCCCAGGCGACCTGATAAAACCATTAAATACTTCGAAAAGTTTTACCCTATTAACATTTTTTTCTCTTTGAGAAACAGCGTTTTATCCAGGGTTGAGGAATAAAAGGCATTACGCTATTTGTGTATTGTGGAATTTTTTCTACTTTTGCAACCCACTTCGGAGGAGAGGGGTTGTGAATGAAAGTATGGGTCTGGGGGATGTGAGGTAGGAAAAAGCCAATAATTTATTTCAAATTAAATTTGCGGGGATGAAAAAGATCGTTACCTTTGCAGCCCGGTTC